>LNAP01003492.1_pt1 | contig 15014 bp, 13 predicted proteins | sample 602601 | NCBI WGS metagenome assembly LNAP01 (sample SAMN02440304, study PRJNA202911) | soil metagenome | biome: Subtropical and temperate rainforests or woodlands; isolation source: soil samples (1 kg each in a 20% v/v slurry with milli Q water) were... ...
AAATTGACATATATGTTAACTTATATCATCGCCTAAAGAAAATACAATTTCCATAGTTTTATGAAAATATCAAATAAATTAAATCGATACGCCATCCGCTACAATCTGGCATTTATCGTTTATAACCTCAGCAAAGCCCCCGGTAATTTTAAACACATCGCTTACTGTATCATTGCGATAGATTTTTACCTCTCCAGCTCTGAGTGTACTCGTAAAAGGTGCGTGTTTCGGCAGTACACCAAAATCACCTTCTTCACCGGGAATAACAACCATGGAAACATCCCCTACATACAGAGTCTGATCTGGAGTAATAAGACTTAGGTTTATCTGATCATCCAATAACTGTCTCGCCACTTTTACCTCCTTCTTTAGCACGATAGCTCATCGTAAAATGTTTCTTAGTCTTTGTCGAGTCGTATAAACGTGCCCCCCTAGACAATCCATAAAAGCAAAATTAAAACATTTAAATTTCCCCTTTATTTAGGAACAATTCCATGTTCTATCCCTATCTTAGGCAATTCATCTTCTCTTTCGCCTTCCTCTCGACGTTTGATAGTCTCCTAGCCTCAGAGGGGGAGTCTGTCCAATTTGATTCACTTTCTTCCAACCAAACTAAGATGCTCCTTAATAAGATCAGCCTTAAATTGCAGGAGCTACTCGGTGTAGTATACTTCCAACCAACCTAACTTACTCAATTTAGCGACTTTACCTTCAGTCTCTGACCAATCACGCTCACCCTCTCAGTTAATTCAACAGACTCTTAGAAAAAGCATGGGGTATAACCAAGAGGACTTTCGACATCTTAGGATTCTTCAGCAATCCTTGAAATCACCAATGCCTTTATACTCATATATATTTACTGGCAAAGAAATTGATCAACCAATTCTCACCGAATTCAACCAACTATTTCAAGAGCTATACACCTACGAACCTTCTTTTAAAAATAAACCAGTGCTTTCTCGAATTACACCAAGGATAGGTGGGCAGAATTCTTACTCCCCATTCAGCTTCGCCTGGACTTTTGGTAGGGGCATTACAATAGTTCCTACTGAACTGTCTAGTAAAATACGAGATATATTAACAGGTCTTTCCTATTGGGAAGACTCGCAAACTTATACCACAATAGATAATTCGGGCGCGTGTCTACCCACATTTAGCATCCTAAAAACACCACATTAGACCAACATTGTTACTCGTGTTGCACCTGGCGCCACAGATCCTTCTCTAAAACTTCACGGAGGGAATCTCTCAATTGAAGAAGCCCTTAAAGCAATTGTAGAGGAATCTCCTGATATCTTTAAGGCGCCTTTACAAATTCTTATCCCAATTGCTCAATCGCAGGGCGCTCGACGACATTTTATATTGTTGGCCATACGGTCGACTGCAGGGTTTGGCTTGGTCGCTAAGTTATACGACCCCAAGTATCTTCAGTTCCCTTATGATCTGACTGAAATATATAAACAAGTCAAAGAAGCTTTGCCAGACCCCAATATTCAAACAGCTTATTATGCTAGCCATCAAGCGGCCATTAACTTCAATGATTGCGGCCGCTACATTGCAGCTTACATCTACCTTACAATTACAGAGAATTTATTTCCAGACTCTATGAGCCATAGAATAGTTCATAACACGATAAATTTACTACTCTTCAACAATCGAACCAGTGCTTAGAACTTTATCTGAAGACCTTAAACATAATTAATCTGTCTATGGAAAAAACTTTTGGCAAAAGATTCTTCAAACTCCAAAATTGAAGCATGTAAAATCCTTTAACGGCGATATAATGGCGATATATTATGGTTTTTTGCCAAAATTTTTGTTGAAAATAAGAATAGATTAAGTTAGAAATTATCTATCATCAAAATTTTACGTCTTTCATGCGGGCGTGGTGAAATTGGCAGACACACCAGATTTAGGTTCTGGCGGCGAGAGCCGTGGGGGTTCAAGTCCCTCCGCCCGCACCAGACGGAAATGGAAGTGAAGTGATGCAAGTGACGGAACTCTCGGCCGAAGGGCTGAAGCGGCAATTCAAGATCGTCGTCCCGGCGGGCGACCTGTCGGCCAAGGTCGACGAGCGCCTGGCCGAGCTCGCCAAGACCGCCCAGATGCCCGGCTTCCGCCAGGGCAAGGTGCCGGTCGGGCTGCTGAAGAAGCAGTACGGTCAAGCCCTGTTCGGCGAAGCGCTGGAGCAGGCGGTGAACTCGAGCACCGCCAAGGCCATCGAGGATCGTGGGCTGAAGCCCGCGATGCAGCCGCGCGTCGACCTCAAGACGCTGGAAGAGGGCAAGGACGTCGAGTTCGAGGTCGTGATCGAGGTGCTGCCCGAGATCGGCAAGCTCGACTTTTCCGAGGTCGAGCTCGAGCGCCTGAAGGCCGTCGTGCCCGAGAAGGACGTCGAGGACGCGATCGGCCGCATCGCCAAGGCCAACCGCGAGCAGAAGCCGGTCGACCCGCCGCGTCCGGCGCAGAAGGGCGACGCCATCAAGATCGACTTCGTAGGGTCGGTCGACGGCACGGAGTTCCCTGGCGGCGCCGCACAGGACTACACGCTCGAGCTGGGCTCGGGCTCGTTCATCCCCGGCTTCGAGGACCAGCTCGTCGGCGCCGAGGTCGGCAAGGACGTCGAAGTGAAGGTGACCTTCCCGGCCGACTACGGTGCGCCCGAGCTTGCCGGCAAGGACGCCGTGTTCAAGTGCACGATCAAGGAGATCCACGAGTTCGTCGACAAGCCGGCCGACGATGAGCTCGCCAAGAAGAACAACTTCGAGAACCTCGACGCCATGCGCAAGGCGGTCGCCGAGCGCATCGGACAGGACTACGCGCAGGTCTCGCGCACGATGATCAAGCGCCAGCTTCTCGACAAGCTCGCCGACACCCACAAGTTCGAGGTCCCTGAGGGCCTGGTCGAGGGCGAATTCAACGCCATCTGGCAGCGCATCGAGGAAGCCAAGAAGTCGGGCCAGAAGGTCGACGACGACGAAGAGAAGATGAAGAAGGAGTACCGCGAGATCGCCGAGCGCCGGGTTCGCCTGGGCCTGCTGCTGGCCGACGTCGGCCGCTCCAACTCGATCGACGTGTCGCCGGAGGAGCTGAACCAGGCCGTGATGCGCGAGGCCATGCGCTATCCCGGCCAGGAGCGCCAGGTGCTGGAGTTCTACGGCAAGAACGCCGAGCTGAAGGAGCGCCTGCGCGCGCCAATCTTCGAGGAGAAGACCGTCGACTTCATCCTCGAACTGGCCAAGGTCAGCGAGAAATCGGTTACGCCGGAGGAACTGCTGAAGGCCGCCCGCGAGGCCGAAGAGGCCGAGGACGAGGGCGAACCCAAGGAGCAGGCGGCGAATTGATCCAGGGTGGAGCGATGGTCTTGAACCGGACCATCGGCGCTGCCACTTTTATGGCCAGTCAAAATGGGGGCCCGCGATGACTCGCGACCGCGATCCGTTCGAAATCTACAACAACTACTATGTGCCCATGGTCGTCGAGCAATCGGCCAGGGGCGAACGCGGCTACGACATCTGGTCGAGGCTGCTGAAAGACCGCATCGTCTTCCTGAACGGTCCGATCGAGGACAATGTGGCCGGCCTGATCTGTGCCCAGCTCCTCTTTCTGGAGTCCGAAAACCCGACCAAGGACATCTCGTTCTACATCAACTCGCCGGGCGGCGTGGTGACGTCGGGCTTGGCCGTCTACGACACCATGCAGTACATACGCCCGCATATTTCGACGCTGGTCTTCGGTCAGGCGGCTTCGGCCGGATCGCTACTCCTGATGGCGGGCGCCAAAGGCAAGCGCTTCGCGTTGCCCAACTCGCGCATCATGGTCCACCAGCCCTCGGGCGGCGCCCAGGGACAGGCGGCCGACATCGAAATTCACGCCCGGGAGATTCTTGCTACCCGCGCGCGACTGAACCAGATGTACGTTACCCACACGGGCCGCACGATCGAGGAGATCGAGCGGGCGATGGAGCGGGACAAGTTCTTCTCGCCTCAGGAGGCGAAGGAGTTCGGTCTGATCGATGAGGTGCTCGAGAAGCGTCCGACTCCGACCATCCAGGCGGCTGCCTCCTGAGGGGCAGTTGCGACCAATTGTTTCCTGTTTGCCCTCGGCACACCATATTTTGAGGTTGTGGCGGTCCCGGGGTCGAGTTTAACATAGTCTTGCGTGCGGGCCCGCAGGTCGGCGGGCTCCCCAAGCGGAGGTGCGTTCAGAAATGCCAGCCGCCAAGTCCGGGGGCGATTCCCGCAACACCCTGTACTGTAGCTTCTGTGGGAAGAGCCAGCACGAGGTCCGGAAGCTCATTGCCGGCCCGACGGTGTTCATCTGCGATGAATGCGTCGAACTCTGCATGGACATCATCCGGGAGGAGAGCAAGACCACCTTGGTCAAGTCCAAGGATGGCGTGCCTTCGCCCAAGGAAATCCGTCAGATCCTCGACGACTATGTGATCGGCCAGGATCAGGCCAAGCGCATCTTGGCCGTTGCGGTACACAATCACTACAAGCGCCTCAGCCACGGCGGGAAGGCCAACGACGTCGAGATCGCCAAGTCGAACATCATGCTGATCGGCCCGACGGGCTGCGGCAAGACTCTGCTCGCCCAGACTCTGGCGCGCATGCTCGACGTGCCGTTCACCATGGCCGACGCCACGACGCTGACCGAAGCCGGTTACGTCGGCGAGGACGTCGAGAACATCATCCTGAAGCTGCTGCAGTCGGCCGACTACAACGTCGAGCGCGCGCAACGCGGCATCGTCTATATCGACGAGGTCGACAAGATCAGCCGCAAGTCCGACAACCCGTCGATCACGCGCGATGTGTCGGGCGAGGGCGTGCAGCAGGCGCTGCTCAAGATCATGGAAGGCACCGTCGCTTCCGTGCCGCCGCAGGGCGGGCGCAAGCATCCGCAGCAGGAGTTCCTGCAGGTCGACACGACCAACATCCTGTTCATCTGCGGCGGCGCCTTCTCGGGCCTCGACAAGATCATCTCGATGCGTCGCCAGGGCACGTCGATCGGCTTCGGCGCCGAGGTGCGCGGGCCGGAAGACCGCCGCACCGGCGAGGTGCTGCGCGATCTCGAGCCGGAAGACCTCCTGAAGTATGGCCTGATCCCCGAGTTCGTCGGCCGCCTGCCGGTGGTCGCCACGCTCGAGGACCTCGACGAGGGCGCGCTGATTGAGATCCTGACGCGGCCCAAGAACGCGTTGCTTAAGCAGTATCAGCGCCTGTTCGACATGGAGAGCGTGAAGCTCAAGTTCTCCGACGACGCGCTCCGCGCCGTCGCCCAGAAGGCGATCCTGCGCAAGACCGGCGCGCGCGGCCTGCGCTCCATCATGGAGACGGTGCTGCTCGACACGATGTACGACCTGCCGTCGCTCGACGGGGTCGAGGAAGTCGTCATCAATCGCGAAGTCATCGAAGGACGGGCTCAACCGCTGTACGTGCACGGTGAGCGCAAGGAAGGCATCGCTGCCGCCCCGGCCTGACTTTTGCTGCGCCGGCGGCAAGCCCTGCCGGCGTCCCGCCGTGGCCTTGAACAACCCTCTGTTCAGGCCAATCTCTGCTAACGAGTGCGCGTGCCGCCAGGCCGTGGGTCGCCCATTGCGGGGATCGCGGCCGGGGTGCGGGTAGCTCTAACAGCGTATGTAGCGAGGCAATATGAACGCCCCCACTGTAGGCACCACCTATCCCGTCCTTCCGCTGCGCGACATTGTCGTGTTTCCCGGCATGATCGTGCCGCTCTTCGTCGGCCGCGAGAAGAGCGTCAAGGCGCTCGAAGAGGTCATGAAGGACGACAAGCAGATCCTGCTGATCGCCCAGAAGAACGCCAGCCAGGACGACCCCGGGCCCGAGGACATCTACACCATCGGCACGCTAGGCACCGTGCTGCAGCTGCTGAAGCTGCCCGACGACACCGTGAAGGTGCTGGTCGAGGGTGGCCGGCGCGTGAAGATCGTGGGCTACACCGGCAAGAGCGAGTTCTTCGAAGCCAACGCGATCGACATGGAAGAGGCGCCGACCGATGCAGCCGAGCTGCAGGCGGCCGCGCGGACCGTGGTCTCGGAGTTCGAGAACTACGTGAAGCTGAACAAGAAGGTGCCGCCCGAGGTCGTCGTCTCGATCAACAAGATCGAGGAGCCGGCCAAGCTCGCCGACACGATCTCCGCTCACCTGGCGCTGAAGGTCGCCGAGAAGCAGCAGCTGCTCGAGCTCGATTCGGTCAGCAAGCGGCTCGAGCGCATCCTCGGCCTGATGGAAGGCGAGATCGGCGTGTTGCAGGTCGAGAAGAAGATCCGCAACCGCGTGAAGCGTCAGATGGAGAAGACGCAGCGCGAGTACTATCTCAACGAGCAGATGAAGGCGATCCAGAAGGAGCTTGGCGAGACCGAGGATGGTCGCGACGAGATCTCCGAGATGGAGAAGCGCATCAAGAAGACGCGTCTGTCGAAGGAGGCGCGCGAGAAGGCCAATGCCGAGCTGAAGAAGCTCCGCACCATGAGCCCGATGTCGGCCGAGGCGACGGTGGTGCGCAACTACCTCGAATGGCTGCTGTCGATCCCGTGGCGCAAGCCCACGAAGATCATCAAGGACCTGAAGTACGCTGAGGACGTGCTCAACGCCGACCATCACGGCCTTGAGAAGGTCAAGGAGCGCATCCTGGAGTACCTCGCGGTCCAGCAGCGCGTCGACAAGATGAAGGGCCCGATCCTGTGCCTGGTTGGCCCTCCGGGTGTCGGCAAGACCTCGCTCGGCAAGTCGATCGCCAAGGCGACGGGGCGTAACTTCGTGCGCATGTCGCTGGGCGGCGTGCGCGACGAGGCCGAGATCCGTGGCCATCGCCGGACCTATATCGGCTCGCTGCCGGGCAAGGTCCTGCAGAGCATGAAGAAGGCGAAGTCGTCGAACCCGCTGTTCCTGCTCGACGAGATCGACAAGCTCGGCGCGGATTTCCGCGGCGACCCGTCGTCGGCGTTGCTCGAGGTCCTGGATCCCGAGCAGAACTCGACCTTCAACGACCACTATCTCGAGGTCGACTACGACCTGTCGAACGTGATGTTCATCACCACGGCCAACTCGCTTCGCATGGCGCAGCCGCTGATGGACCGCATGGAGATCATCCGTCTCGCGGGCTACACCGAGGACGAGAAGGTCGCGATCGCCCGCAAGCATCTGATCGTCAAGCAGATCGAGGCCAATGGCCTGAAGGAGGGCGAGCTCGACATCGGCGACGATGCCGTGCGCGACCTCGTGCGCTACTACACGCGCGAGGCCGGTGTGCGTAACCTCGAGCGCGAGATCGCCAACCTGGCGCGCAAGGCCACCAAGGAAATCCTCATGAAGGGGACCGCCAAGGTGAAGGTGCGGGCCAAGAACCTCGACAAGTACGCCGGCGTCCGTCGCTTCCGCTTCGGCGAGGCCGAGCTCGAGGATCTGGTGGGCATCACCACGGGGCTCGCCTGGACCGAGGTCGGCGGCGAGCTCTTGCAGGTCGAAGCCGTGCTGGTGCCCGGCCGCGGCCGCGTCACCGTCACTGGCAAGCTGGGCGACGTCATGCAGGAGTCGGTGACGGCGGCCAACGCCTACGTCCGTTCCCGCGCGAACTCCTTCGGCATCAAGCCGGTGATGTTCGAGAAGCGCGACATCCACGTCCACGTGCCCGAGGGTGCGACGCCCAAGGACGGCCCGTCGGCGGGTGTGGCGATGATCACCTCGATCGTCTCGGCGCTGACCGGTGTGGCGGTGCGCAAGGAAGTCGCCATGACCGGCGAGATCAGCCTGCGCGGCCGAGTCATGCCGATCGGCGGCCTCAAGGAGAAGCTGCTGGCGGCGTTGCGCGGCGGTCTCAAGACCGTGCTCATCCCCAAGGAAAATGAGCGCGATCTGCCGGAGATCCCCGACAACGTGAAGAAGGGCCTGGAGATCGTCCCGGTTTCGACGGTCGACGAGGTGCTGGCTCGCGCGCTGGTCAAGCCGCTGGTCGCCATCGAATGGCCGAATGACCTCGAAGTGGCGGCCGCCAAGCCGGCCGAAGGCGCCGAAGTCCGCGCCCACTGAGCGGTTCGCGACAAACGACTGAGCGAAGCCCCGGAGCAATCCGGGGCTTCTTCGTTTTGGGGCCTTTGCTCGCTACCTATGCGGTTTTAGGCCGTCCTTCCTACAAAATATGGTATTCAACGTTGACGCCGTTTTCGGCGCGCCCTTACACTCGCGCCAGCCGGATCATTTGGGGGTCTGCCTGTGAACAAGCACGATTTGATTGCCGCGGTCGCCGCTTCGACCAACCTGTCCAAGACCGACGCTGCCGGTGCGATCGAAGCGATGCTGACGGTGATAACCAAGTCGTTGAAGAAGAAGGAAAAGGTCCTGCTGGTCGGCTTCGGGACCTTTCAGGTCTCCCGGCGCAAGGCAGGTGAGGGCCGCAATCCCCAGACCGGCGAGAAGATCAAGATCCCGGCGGCCAACGTCCCACGCTTCAAGGCTTCCAAGCAGCTCAAGGACGCGATCAACTAGCGCGTTTCAACGGCGCCGTGATACCAACGCCGTCGGGCGATTAGCTCAGCGGTAGAGCATTCCCTTTACACGGGACAGGTCGGCGGTTCGATCCCGTCATCGCCCACCATCCTGCTTCGCGCTGCGCGCTACGCAGGACAAGTCCTGCTGTGCGCCTGCTTTGCAGCACTTGTCCTGCGTAGCGCGCAGCGCGAAGCAGGATGGCGAAGGAGGGCTGTCTGCCCACGATCCGACGATTTCGCCAGTCGCCGCCAACGTGCGGAAAGCGTCGATATTTCCGGCACTTACGCACGCCTTCGCTACTGCGGTAAGCTTGACACCATATAGGGTGTCCTATATCTCTCGCCGCGCCGTTGGGGACTTACGCGGGCGTAGTTCAGTTGGTTAGAACGCCGGCCTGTCACGCCGGAGGTCGCGGGTTCGAGTCCCGTCGCTCGCGCCAGCCCCAACGCTGGCAGCCCGAACGGGCGCCACACGGAGCGAAGGGGTGGCGATGGAAGATCTTCTCAGGGAATACCTGCCGATCCTGATCTTCCTTGGCCTCGCGCTGGTCATCTGTTGCGCGGCCGTCGGCGGCTCCTACCTCATCGCCCGTCAGAACCCGAACTCCGAGAAGCTGTCGCCCTTCGAGTGCGGCTTTGCCCCCTTCGACGACGCCCGCGGCCAGTTCGACGTCCGCTTCTATCTGGTCGCCATCCTTTTCATCATTTTCGACCTCGAGGTCGCGTTCCTTTTTCCATGGGCTGTGGCGTTAGGTGACATAGGCCTGTTCGGCTTCTGGTCGATGATGCTGTTCCTCGCCGTCCTCACGGTCGGCTTCATCTACGAATGGCGCAAGGGAGCGTTGGAATGGGAGTGACGACCCCAGCCACCCGGACCAATCCCGCCGCCGAGGCGGCGCTGTCGCGCGCGCTGAACGATGAGCTCGCCGACAAGGGCTTCGTCGTGGCCCAGCTCGACAAGCTGATCACCTGGGCGCGCACCGGCTCGATGTGGGGGCTGACCTTCGGGCTCGCGTGCTGCGGCGTCGAGATGATCCATTGCTGGATGAGCCGCTACGACCTCGACCGCTTCGGCTTCGCACCGATGCCGAGCCCGCGCGCGGCCGACGTCATGATTGTGGCCGGCACGCTCACCAACAAGATGGCGCCGGCGCTGCGCAAGGTCTACGACCAGATGGCCGAGCCGCGCTACGTGATCTCGATGGGCTCCTGCGCCAACGGTGGCGGCTACTACCACTACAGCTACTCCGTGGTCCGCGGTTGCGATCGCATCGTGCCGGTCGATATCTACGTGCCGGGCTGCCCGCCGACCGCCGAGGCGCTGCTCTATGGCGTGCTGCAGCTCCAGAAGAAGGTCCGCAGGACTGGGACGATCATCCGGTGAGCGAACCGCTGCAGGACCTTGGCGAGCACATCAAGCAGGCGACGGCTGGCGCGGTCGTTGCCGCGACTGTCCGCCTGGGCGAGTTGATGCTCGACACGACGCCCGACAAGCTGATCGCGCTGCTGACCTTCCTGCGCGACGATCCGCGCTGCCTGTTCAAGCAGCTCGTCGATGTCTGCGGCGTCGACTGGCCGGACCGCGAGAAGCGTTTCGACGTGGTCTACAATCTGCTCAGCCTCAAGAACAACCAGCGCATCCGCGTGAAAGTCGCGACAGACGAGAGCACGCCGGTGCCGTCGGCCGCTCCGGTGTTCAGCTCGGCCGGCTGGTTCGAGCGCGAGGCCTATGACCTCTACGGCGTGTGGTTCGCCGACCATCCCGATCTGCGCCGCATCCTCACCGACTACGGCTTCGAGGGCCATCCGCTGCGCAAGGACTTTCCGCTGACCGGCTTCGTCGAGGTGCGTTGGGACGACCTGCAGAAGCGCGTCGTCTACGAGCCGGTGAAGCTCACCCAGGAGTTCCGCCGCTTCGACTTCCTGAGCCCATGGGAAGGCGCGCACCAGGTGCTGCCTGGCGACGAGAAAGCCGACGAGAAGGCAAAGAGTTAGCGTCATGTCCGACGTCGAGATCAAAACGCTGACGATGAACTTCGGGCCGCAGCATCCGGCGGCCCACGGCGTGTTGCGCCTGGTCGTCGAGATGGACGGCGAGATCGTCGAGCGCTGCGATCCGCATATCGGCCTGCTGCATCGCGGCACCGAGAAGCTGATCGAGTACAAGAGCTATCTGCAGGCCGTCCCGTACTTCGACCGGCTCGATTACGTGTCGCCGATGAACCAGGAGCACGCCTACGCGCTCGCCGTCGAGAAGCTTCTGGGCATCACCGCGCCGGAGCGCGGCCAGTACATCCGCGTGCTGTTCTCCGAGATCACGCGCATCCTGAACCATCTGCTGAACGTCACGACCTTCGCCATGGACGTTGGCGCGCTCACTCCGCCGCTGTGGGGCTTCGAACAGCGCGAGCTCCTGATGGAGTACTACGAGGGCGTCAGCGGCTCGCGCATGCACGCGGCCTATTTCCGGCCCGGCGGCGTGCACCAGGACCTGCCCGACGGCATGCTCGATTCGATGGATGCGTGGATCAAGCAGTTCTACCCGTTCATGAAGGACATCGAGAAGCTCTTGAACGAGAACCGCATCTTCCGCATGCGCACGGTCGATATCGGCGTCGTCAATCCGCAGCAGGCGCTCGACTGGGGTTTCTCAGGCCCGATGATCCGTGCTTCCGGCCTGCCGTGGGACCTGCGCAAGTCGCAGCCTTACGACGTCTACGAGCGCATGGAATTCGACATCCCGGTCGGCAAGACCGGCGACTGTTTCGCGCGTTACCTGGTGCGCATCGAGGAGATGTACCAGAGCGCCCGCATCATGGAGCAGTGCGTGGCCGCCCTGCGCACCGTGACCGGGCCGGTGCGTGTCGACGATCGCAAGATCTCGCCGCCGCGCCGCGGCGAGATGAAGGACTCGATGGAAGCCCTGATCCATCACTTCAAGCTCTATACCGAAGGCTACAAGGTACCGGCCGGCGAGACCTACACCGCCGTCGAGGCGCCGAAGGGCGAGTTCGGCGTCTATCTCGTGTCCGACGGCACCAACAAGCCCTACCGCTGCAAGATCCGCGCGCCGGGTTTCCCGCATCTCGCGGCGCTCGACATGATGACCAAGGGCCACCAGCTCGCCGACATGTCGGCGAACATCGGCTCGCTTGACATCGTGTTCGGCGAGATCGACCGCTAGGAGGCGATGACGTGTCGATGATCACCGCCGATCCCAAGGACGTCCCGCACGTCGAGAGCTTCGCCTTCGACGCCGAGCATCTCGCCAAGGCCAAGGAACTGATCGCCAACTATCCGCCGGGCCGCCAGGCCAGCGCGGTGATCGGCGTGCTCGACCTGGCGCAGCGCCAGCAGGGCTGGCTGCCGCGCGTGGCGATGGACGAGGTGGCCAAGCTCCTCGATATGGCGCCGATCCGCGTCTATGAGATCGCGACGTTCTATACGATGTTCCAGCTGCGGCCGAAGGGTAAGTACCTGCTGCAGGTCTGCACCACGACGCCGTGCTGGCTGCGTGGCTCCGACGCCATCATGAAGGCCTGCGCGCATGCCGCCGACGGCGAGACCTTCTCGGTGCAGGAGGTGGAGTGCCTGGGCGCCTGCGTGAACGCGCCGGTCGTCCAGATCAACGACGACTTCTACGAAGACCTCGACGAGGCCTCGCTCAAGAAGGTGCTCGATGCCCTAAAGCGCGGCGAGACGCCCAAGCCGGGGCCGCAGGTCGACCGCCAGACGTCGGCGCCCGAGGGCGGCGCCACCACTCTGATGCCCGCCACCTTGAGGAGCGAGTAGGCGATGCTTGCCGACAAGGACCGCATCTTCACCAACCTTTACGGCGTCCACGACTGGCGCCTGCCGGCCGCCCGCGCGCGCGGCTCCTGGGACAACACCAAGGCCATCCTCGATCGCGGTCCCGACGCCATCATCGACGAGATGAAGAAGTCCGGTTTGCGCGGCCGTGGCGGCGCGGGCTTCCCGACCGGTCTCAAGTGGTCCTTCATGCCGAAGGAAGTGAAGGACCGGCCGCACTATCTCATCGTCAATGCCGACGAGTCCGAGCCCGGCACGTGCAAGGATCGCGACATCATGCGGCACGACCCGCATCTGCTGGTCGAAGGCTGCCTGATCGCGGGCTTCGCCATGCGCGCCAACGCCGGCTACATCTACGTGCGCGGCGAGTTCTACAACGAAGCGCAGACCCTGATCGCGGCCATCAAGGAAGCCTATGACGCGGGCCTCCTCGGCAAGAACGCCTGCGGCTCGGGCTGGGACTTCGACCTCTACGTCCATCGCGGTGCCGGCGCCTACATCTGCGGCGAGGAGACCGCGCTGCTCGAAAGCCTCGAGGGCAAGAAGGGCATGCCGCGGCTGAAGCCGCCGTTCCCGGCCGGGTCGGGCCTCTACGGCTGCCCGTCGACGGTCAACAACGTCGAATCGATCGCCGTTGCGCCGACCATCCTGCGCCGCGGCGCGACTTGGTTCGCGGGCATCGGCCGACCCAACAACACCGGCACGAAGCTCTTCTGCATCTCCGGGCACGTGAACAAGCCGTGCAACGTCGAGGAGGAGATGGGCATCCCGTTGCGCGAGCTCATCGACCGCCATTGCGGCGGCGTGCGCGGCGGCTGGGACAACCTTCTGGCGGTGATCCCGGGCGGCGCCTCGGTGCCGCTGCTGCCCAAGTCGATCTGCGATACCGTCCTGATGGATTTCGACTCCCTGCGCGACCAGAAGTCGGGCCTGGGCACGGCGGCCGTCATCGTCATGGACAAGTCGACCGACATCGTGAAGGCGATCGCGCGGCTTTCTCAGTTCTACAAGCACGAGAGCTGCGGCCAGTGCACGCCCTGCCGCGAGGGCACCGGCTGGATGTGGCGCGTGATGGAACGCATGGTGGTGGGCAATGCGCGCATCGACGAAATCGACGCGCTGGAAGACGTCACCCGGCAGGTCGAGGGTCACACGATCTGCGCGCTGGGGGACGCGGCGGCTTGGCCGATCCAGGGCCTGATCCGCCATTTCCGCCCCGAGATGGAGCGCCGCATCCGCGCGCGCACCGAAAAGCTGGCGGCCGAGTAGGGCAGGGAGCAGGCAATGCCCAAGATCAAGATCGACGGCGTCGAGATGGAGGTTCCGGCCGGCATCACCATCCTGCAGGCCTGTGAGCTGGCCGGGCTCGAGATTCCGCGCTTCTGCTACCACGAGCGCCTGTCGATCGCCGGCAACTGCCGCATGTGCCTGGTCGAGGTGAAGCCCGGCCCGCCCAAGCCGCAGGCGAGCTGCGCGCTGCCCGTCGCCGACAAGCAGGAAATCTTCACCACCACGCCGATGGTGCAAAAGGCCCGCAAGGGCGTGATGGAGTTCCTCCTCATCAACCATCCGCTGGATTGCCCGATCTGCGACCAGGGTGGCGAGTGCGACCTGCAGGACCAGGCGATGGGCTACGGCTTCGACCGCAGCCGCTACCACGAGAACAAGCGCGCCGTGCCCGACAAGGAGCTGGGCCCGCTGGTCAAGACCTCGATGAACCGCTGCATCCACTGCACGCGCTGCATCCGCTTCGCCACCGAGGTGGCCGGCGTGGAGGAACTGGGCGCGACCGGCCGCGGCGAGAGCATGGAGGTCACGACCTACGTCGAGCACGCGCTGTCGACCGAGCTTTCCGGCAACCTGGTCGATCTCTGCCCCGTCGGCGCTCTCACCTCGAAGCCCTATGCCTACGAGGCGCGGTCGTGGGAGCTCACCAAGACAGAGTCGATCGACGTGCTGGATGCGCTGGGCTCCAACATCCGCATCGACACTCGCGGCGCGCAGGTCATGCGCGTACTGCCGCGGATGAACGACGACATCAACGAGGAGTGGATCTCCGACAAGACCCGTCACGCCATCGATGGCCTGCGCTACCAGCGGCTTGACCGGCCCTATGTGCGCAAGGCCGGCAAGCTCGTCGAAGCGACATGGGACGAGGCGTTCGGGACCATCGCCGAGAAAGTGGGCAAGCTCGAGGGCGGCAAGATCGCCGCCATTGCCGGCGATCAGTGCGATGCCGAATCGATGGTGGCGCTGAAGGACCTGATGGCGAACCTCGGCTCGCCCAACATCGACTGTCGCCAGGACGGCGCCATGCTCGACGGTCCGCGTGGCAGCTACATCTTCAACCCCGGCATCCACGGCATCGATCAGGCCGATGCGATCCTGCTGATCGGCACCAATCCGCGCCTCGAGGCGCCGGTGCTGAACGCGCGCATCCGCAAGCGCTACCTGCACGGCGGCCACGTGGCCATCGGCAGCATCGGACCCGCCGCCGATCTGACTTATCCGGCCGAGCGCTACCGCATGTCGCTGCTCAGCCGGCAGTACGAAACGACCGTGGCCACGCTGACGTGCGGCCTGTTCGACCTGCTCGGCACGGCCTGCTTTCGGGATCGGCTGACTCCAGATGTCGCGCCTGGACTGCTCTACATATGAGCGATATCGGCAAGTACCTGTCAGCCCCCTACAAGGA
>LNAP01009526.1_pt1 | contig 15013 bp, 17 predicted proteins | sample 602601 | NCBI WGS metagenome assembly LNAP01 (sample SAMN02440304, study PRJNA202911) | soil metagenome | biome: Subtropical and temperate rainforests or woodlands; isolation source: soil samples (1 kg each in a 20% v/v slurry with milli Q water) were... ...
CCGCGAACAAATGGCTCAACGCGTCGCCCGCGAAATGCAGGACGGCTTCTACGTGAACCTGGGCATCGGCATTCCGACCCTGGTCGCCAACTACATCCCTGAAGGCATGGAAGTCATGCTGCAGTCGGAAAACGGCTTGCTGGGCATGGGTCCTTTTCCTACTGAAGACACCATCGATGCCGACATGATCAACGCCGGCAAGCAAACCGTGACCGCACGTATCGGTGCTTCGATCTTTTCCTCGGCCGAGTCCTTCGCAATGATCCGTGGTGGTCATGTCGACCTGACCGTGCTGGGCGCCTTTGAAGTGGACGTGCAAGGCAACATCGCCTCGTGGATGATCCCCGGCAAACTGGTCAAGGGCATGGGCGGCGCGATGGACCTGGTCGCCGGCGCAGACAACATCATCGTCATCATGACCCACGCATCCAAGGATGGTGAGTCCAAGCTGCTGTCCCAATGCAGCCTGCCGCTGACCGGCGCCGGGTGCATCAAGCGTGTACTGACCGACCTGGCCTACCTGGAAATCGAAAACGGCGCGTTCATCCTGAAAGAACGTGCGCCGGGCGTCAGCGTCGAAGAGATCGTCGCCAAGACCGCAGGTAAACTGATCGTGCCGGACCACGTGCCAGAAATGCAGTTCGCTGCCCAGTGAGGAATCATTCCATGCAAGAAGTCGTCATTGTTGCCGCCACGCGCACCGCGATCGGCAGTTTCCAGGGTTCGCTGGCCAATGTGTCCGCCGTCGACCTGGGCGCTGCGGTGATCCGCCAGCTGCTGGCACAAACCGGCCTGGATCCTGCGCAAGTCGATGAAGTGATCATGGGCCAGGTGCTGACTGCCGGCGCCGGGCAAAACCCTGCGCGCCAGGCCGCCATCAAGGCCGGCTTGCCCTTCGCCGTGCCGGCCATGACCCTGAACAAGGTCTGCGGCTCCGGTCTCAAGGCCTTGCACCTGGGTGCCCAGGCGATTCGCTGCGGCGATGCCGAGGTGATCATCGCCGGTGGCCAGGAAAACATGAGCCTGGCCAACTACGTCATGCCCGGTGCCCGCACCGGCCTGCGCATGGGCCACGCGCAAATCGTCGACACCATGATCAGCGATGGCTTGTGGGACGCGTTCAACGATTACCACATGGGTATCACCGCCGAGAACCTGGCCGAGAAATACAGCCTGAGCCGCGAGCAGCAGGACGCGTTCGCCGCCGCCTCGCAGCAGAAAGCCGTGGCCGCCATCGAAGCCGGGCGCTTCGTCGATGAAATCACGCCGATCCTGATCCCGCAGCGCAAGGGCGATCCGCTGTCCTTCGCCACCGACGAGCAGCCACGGGCCGGCACCACCGCCGAATCCCTGGGCAAACTCAAAGCCGCCTTCAAGAAGGACGGTTCGGTGACCGCCGGTAACGCTTCGTCACTGAACGACGGTGCCGCCGCAGTGATCCTGATGAGCGCCGAAAAAGCCAAGGCCCTCGGCCTGCCGGTATTGGCGAAAATCGCCGCCTACGCCAACGCAGGCGTCGACCCGGCGATCATGGGCATCGGCCCGGTATCGGCCACTCGCCGCTGCCTGGACAAGGCCGGCTGGTCCATCGACCAACTTGACCTGATCGAAGCCAACGAAGCCTTCGCCGCGCAATCGCTGGCCGTGGCCAAGGACCTGGAATGGGACTTGAACAAGGTCAACGTCAACGGCGGCGCCATCGCCCTGGGTCACCCGATCGGTGCCTCGGGTTGCCGCGTGCTGGTGACCCTGCTGCATGAAATGCTCAAGCGTGACGCCAGGAAAGGTCTCGCCACCCTGTGTATCGGTGGTGGTCAGGGCGTGGCACTGGCGCTCGAACGGGCTTAAGCCAACAGCGTTCAACAGACGGCGCGGGGACCCACGAAGATCCGTGACCGCCTGGAAAAACACCCGGTGCGATGCAAGTCGCACCGGGTTCTTTTTTGCCTGCGTTTTTTCAGTTAAACCGCGTCATCGTTCTTCGCGAGCAAGCCCGCGAAGGGGCCGGTTCTGTCACCCTGGAAACTGCAGAATCAACCAACTGATCACCACAAACCTCGGGCCAGCTCCGGCAAAATGCAAAGTCTACGGGGCCACGCCCAACAACTGCTGACGCAACTCGGGGTTGCCGGTACGCGGATCGAGCCAGATGGCAAAAAACGCCTTGGCGAACTGCAGGTCCTTCACATCACGCAGCAACTGCTGACCGAGAAAAAACCGTACGCCCTGCCCCGGCAGATAGACACCGGTCAGCCGCGTGCCGGCCTGTACGTCAACGAACGACTGTTGCATCTGTACCTGCCAGGACGCCAGTTGCTCGGCACTGACCGAAGTGCCGGCGAGTCGCTTGATTTCCCTGACGCTGGCATTCACCAGGTCATCACGGGAAATGCTGCGCTGGTAGATCAGCTCCAGGGCGAACGGCTGATCGTTCGCCAGGGGTCGCGAAGTACTCCAGAGCCGTGCGTTGTAGACATCGAAGCCGTACTTGCGAAACTCACCACTGCCGAGGATTTGCGCACCGGGCAGCGAGTCCTGCCAATTGGCCAGGGCCTGGCAGCTCATCAGGACAAGCAGCCACAGACCATGGCACAAGGGTGAACGTTGGCGTTTCAAGTTGAGCCGTCCTCATCATGGGATGCCTTGATAAAACGTTTGTGCAAAAGAGCCTTTCGTAGAACTTCAGAAAATCTCTATTTTTGTATACAAAACCTACATACACATAAAGCAATCTACCCGCTGCAATGTTACCGTTGCCACCTCTCAAGGTCGGAGACGTGCGCGTGTTGATCCTCAAACTGCTGGTGATCCCAGGCTTCCTGCTGCTGATTTCCCTGGCTGGCAAACGCTGGGGGCCGAGCGTGGCCGGTTGGTTGTCGGGGTTGCCGGTGGTGGTCGGGCCGATCCTGTTGTTCCTCGCCCTCGAACAAGGCCAGGTGTTCGCTGCGCAATCGGCCACCGCCGCGCTGTCAGCCATGTTCGCGATGATTGCGTTTTGCGTGAGCTACGCCCAAGTCGCACAACGGGCCGGATGGCCGTTGGCGCTGTTGATCTCGCTGTCGGTCTGGGCACTGGTGGCGGTTGTTCTGTCGTTGATCCCGGCATCCCTGGTGTTTTCGGTGTGCGCCGCCGTTACCGCCCTGCTCGCCGCACCTTACCTGTTCCCCACTGTGCAACCCGTGCTCAGTGGCCCGGCGCCGAAATCCGACAAGCTCCTGTTGCGCATGGCGGCCGGTGCATTGCTCACCCTGGTGGTGACACTGCTGGCCAGCACCGTCGGTGACCGCTGGAGCGGCCTGCTGGCAGTGTTCCCCGTATTGGGCAGCGTGATGGCGGTGTTCTCCCAGCAAACCCGTGGCCCGGCCTTTACCGCCGCGCTGCTGCGCGCCACTGCCACCGGCATGTACTCGTTCGCCGCCTTCTGCCTGGTGTTGGCCCTGGCCTTGCCGACGATGGGAATGAACGCCTTTGTGCTGGGCGTCGCGGTATCGGTGGCCATGTTGGGCGTGACCAAACGCCTGCTGGCGCGGCCAGCCGGCCCGGCGACTGACACTCAAAGAGCAGTCATCAAACGCTAAGCTGCATCGGCTCATCGAGCCGCCCTGAGCATAGGTGGGTGTTCAGCCAAGGTGACCGCTGGGTAGAGCACGCTGGAATGCATCGCAACCTCCATGGGATGATCGCGCCCCACCGCGCGCACATTCCTGGAGATTCCGATGTCATTGTTGAGTAAAAAAGCCCTTGTACTGCTGCTGGCAGCCGCTACCGGCCTTGGGGCTTTGAATGCACAGGCCGCCAAGGCCACTTCCAGCGATGCGCCCGCCCATAAAGTATCCATGCTCGGCAGCAAGTTCACCTTCAACCTGCCCAAGGGTTTCGTCGCCAACCCGCTGCCGGCCAGCCCGGACGGTGCCAGCGGCACCCTCTACAGCAATGAAACCACCAAGACCGTGGTGATCGCCGCTGAAAACACTCTACCCAACGGTATCAGCGTCAAGGACAACGACGGCGGGTTCCTCGACGGCACCGTGGCCGATTTCGATGCGGCGCAACATAAATCCCTGCCCGACTACAACAAGCTCAGCGAGAAAGCCCTGACCCAGAAAACCGGGCTGGGCCTGCGCCAGATCGACGGCACCGCCACGCAGGGCGGTGGCATGACCCTAACCACCACGCTGATGGCCGCATCCGGTACTCGCATGGCGGTAATCCAGGTGATTTCCCGCCCCGGCGACATGGCGGCCCACGAAACCCTGGTCAAGCAGATCGTCAGCAGTAAATGAATGTCAGGGGTTGAGACGCTGCAACCAGGCGCTCAAGTCCTGTATCTCTTCGGCGCTGATGCTGTGACCGACACCGGGGTAGCCGTGGAACTCGGGTTCGAGTGACACGCTCTGCAGCAGGCTGTTGGCTTCAGTACCGTCGCTGTAGGGAAGGCGTTTGTCCTGCTCGCCATGACCGATGAAAATAGCCAATGACTGGCGTTTTTCATCCGGTTGGAGCTCGGACTTGAGCACCGGCAGAATCCGTCCGCTCAACGCAGCGATCCCGCCTAGCGCCTCGGGATGCCGCAGGCCTGTTTCGTAGGTCATGATCGCGCCTTGGCTGAAGCCGACCAGGAACACCTTCTCGGGTTCAGTGTGATATTTCTTCGTGGCCTGTGCGACGAAATCCAGCAACAACTGGCCGCTGGACTTCAGATCATCGGTCTCGCCGTTGTAGGCCCCTTCGCCCTTCTTGCGAAACCACTGATAGCTGCCCGCCTCCATCACCAAGGGTGCCCGTACCGACAGGTAGGTGTAGGACGCGGGCAAGTCATCCTTGATGCCGAACAGGTCCTGCTCGTTACTGCCGTAACCGTGGAGGAAAATCACCAGGGGTTGATGGTTCGAATCGGCGTTGGCCTGCTCCAGGTACTTGAGCGGCAAGTCGGTTTGCAGCGGGGCTTGAGCGTGGACAGCGGTGGATACCAGGAGCGTGAGCAGCGCGAGAATCTTCAACATGGGTCTTCCTTCACTGAATGCAGGATTCGCGCAAGAGCCTAACACTGTGCAGTAGACAGGAACATCTCAGGCGTGGCCGATGCCGCCTTCGCGAGCAAGCCCGCTCCCAAAGGGAACGCGTAAACCCTGTGGGAGCGGGCTTGCTCGCGAAGAGGCCAGAACAGACGGCGAAGTACCTGGCTCAGTCGTTAATCAACTTGCCCACCCGAATCGGCTCACGCCCGGCGACCTTCGCCTGCCAGCTGCCTGGCTGGGTGTAGCGCCCACGGTCGATGGCAAACAGCACACCACTGGTGCCGGCCTGCACGGTGGTGACCTTGTCGTTCAACGGGTCGACCACCTCGAACAGTGCATCGCCCTTCTCCACCCACTCCCCGGCCTCGCGCAGGAAGCTGACCACGCCGTGATGCGGGGCGAACAGGTATTGGGTGCCTTCGAATGGCATGCCTTCACAGCATTCGGCCGGTGCCGCCGGCCAGGTGCCGGAGATGAATCCCTGCTCGGCGAGGAACCCGAGAATGGCCTCGCAATTGGCCTGGGCCTGATTGACGCGGGTGTCTCCCATGCTGCCCAGTTCCAGGGTGGTCGCCAGGTTGGCCGGTGGAATCGCTGCCGCCGGGAACGCCCTGGCCAGGCGCAACCATGGCGAAGAACAGGATTCATCGAACGAGCTGCCGCCGGAGTCTTCACACAACAACGCCACGCCGGCCTGCAAACGCGCCGCCAGGGATTGCCACTGCGGCCAGTGCTGCGGCAACGCGTAGATGTGGATCGCCGCATCGAAATCGCAATGCAGGTCGAGGGTGATGTCGGCGTCGCAGGCATGGCGCAGCAACAGTCGATGCATGGCTTCCAGCTGCGATGCCGCTGCCGGCAAGCTGTCGAGGACCTGGCCCATGGTCTGGCGAATCAACGCAATGTTGGCCTGGGCATCGCTGCCGAGACGATCACCGATCAACGCGGCCACCGGCGCACTGAGTTCGACGAACGAGCGGTTGAAATTCTTGCCGCTGCCGAGCTCGAAACGCCCCATGTGGCTGCCTTGCAAGTGCTGGTCGAGGCCAATGGGATTGGCCACCGGCACCAGTTCGATCACACCCTTCAATTGTCCCTGTTGTTCAAGTTCGGCCAGGCGCTTCTTCAACTCCCAGGCCGTGCGCATGCCCGGCAATTCGTCGGCGTGCAGGCTGGCCTGGATGTACACCTTGCGCGTGCCCGCGCCATAACGAAACACGCTGAGGGTGCGCTCGCTGCCGGAAGCTGGTGGTCGATGCGTTGCATATAAACTCCTGAAAACAGAGAAACCTGTGGGAGCGAGCTTGCTCGCGATGGCGTTCATTCAGTCGAAGCCATTTTGCCTGACCCACCGCTATCGCGAGCAAGCTCGCTCCCACAGGTATCTTCTTCGCTGAAAAAATTGCACAAAAAAAGTGGCAGCCGCGTCAACGGCTACCACTTTCTTGAACGGCTCGCTTACTCGCCGTAAACGTCAAACTTGAAGTACTTGTCCTGCACTTGCTTGTACTTGCCGTTGGCGCGGATTTCGGTGATGGCGGTGTTGAACTTGTCCGCCAGTTCCTTATCGCCCTTGCGCACGGCAATGCCTGCGCCGCCGCCGAAGTATTTCGGATCGTTGTACTCAGGGCCAACGAAGGCAAAACCTTTACCGGCGTCGGTTTTCAGGAAACCGTCGTCCAGGTTGACCGAGTCGGCCAGCAGCGCGTCAATGCGGCCGGAGACCATGTCCAGGTTGGCTTCCTGCTGGGAGCCGTAGCGCACCAGGACAATCCCCGCCGGTTGCAGCACTTCAGTGGCGAAGCGGTCGTGGGTACTGGCGCGCAGCACACCGACTTTCTTGCCCTTGAGTTCGGTCAGCGGGTCCTTGACGTCGCTGCCTTCCTTCATCACGAAGCGCGCCGGGGTATGGTAGTACTTGATGGTGTCTTGCGGTCGTCAGTGATGGTCATGGACGACAGGATGGCGTCGATTTTCTTGACCTTCAGCGCAGGGATCAGGCCGTCGAACTCTTGTTCGACCCAGGTGCACTTGACTTTCATCTGCTCGCACAGCGCATCGCCGATATCCACGTCGAAACCGGTGAGTTTGCCGTCAGGGGTTTTCATCGAGAATGGCGGGTAGCCGGCTTCGATACCGATGCGAATCGGCTTGGCGTCTTCGGCCACGGCGGTCAGGGACAACATCGACAGTGCCAGGGCACCGAACATCACTAGCTTCTTCATTTTTAACTCCTGTGTGCGGAGGCTTTTATTGGCAGCTTCGATTGGCAGCGCTCGGTCATCGCTTCGTGAGCGGGAACCGAAGTGGCCGGCAGTCTAGAGCGGCTACAGGAGGGCAAATTACGCCAAGGCGACAATTATTTATAGAAAAGTGGCGCCCGTGGAGAGACGTGAAGGTGAACGCGCCACGACGGTGCAAAGTCTGTCAGACATATCGCGATTTCAGACCATACCTACAGGCTTTCCGTCTCCATCCGACAGAATGGGACGGCTGGCGATGCCCGGTGTTTTGCGGCACATTGAGCGCCCTTGCGTCCCATCGAGAGTAGCGTGATGCCCACGTTGAACCTGATCCAGCACCACTGCGCCGAAGGTCCGGGCGCCATCGCCATCTGGGCCGAATCCCGTGGGCTGACGCTGAAGGTGTTTCGCGCCGACCTCGACCAATTGCCGCCCGTCAGCGCCGATCCCGTGATCCTGTTGGGCGGGCCTTATGAATCCAATGCCGGCCCGGCCTGGCTGGAAGCCGAACGGCAATGGCTCAGAGGCACTCTGGATCAGGACGCGGCCGTGTTCGCGATATGCCTGGGGGCACAGTTGCTGGCGCTGAGCCTTGGCGGGAATGTACGGCGCATGGACCGGACCGAAACCGGGTGGACCTCCGTGAGCTTTATCGATGGGAAAACGCTGAAGGTGCTGGAGTGGCACGAAGACGCCATCGACCTGCCGCCTGCCGCGCAGCTGTTGGCCAGCAGCGAGCACTGTGTGCAGCAGATGTACCGCGCCGGGCCGGCACGGCTGGGGTTGCAGTTTCATCCGGAGTGGAACGCCGAGTCGGTGACCCTGCTCAATGCGCATTTTGGCGATGAGTCACCGTTGCCACGGGGGCCGCAGGACGGTGCTGCCTACGCCGATGTGCTGGCGTGGTTGCAGGCGACACTGGATGAGTGGTGGGCGGCCGCTTCCTTTCGCTGAAATACATACCTGTGGTGAGGGGGCAAGCCCCCTCACCACAATGATCAATGGTGTCTGGATATCAGCATTCGCAACCGATCGCGGCATTCGCCGGCCGTTGCACCTCGACGCTCAACTCAAACCCTTCATCCAGCCATCCGGTCACGCCGCCAATCATCTCCTTCACCGGATAACCCAGGGCCGCCAGCTTCACCGCCGCCTTGTTGGCGCCGTTGCAGTGAGGCCCGGCGCAATAGACCACAAACAGACTGTGTTTCGGATAACCCGCCAAACCCTCGGCGCTCAGCAAGCGCCGGGGAATATTGATCGCTCCCGGTACATGCCCGCGTTCGAACGCCAGCGGACCCCGAACATCCACCAGAATGAAATCGACTTCGTCAGCCTGCTGGCTGCCGTAGACGTCGGAACAATCGGTTTCGAACGTCAGTCGGTTACTGAAATGCATCAGGGCGATGGCCGATGGGGCGGCGGGAATTTCGCGAACCAGGCTGGTCATGGGCTGTACTCCAAAGAGGTGGTGGGTGTGGAAAGACTTTATCCGCCAGCCACTTGCGGCTACAGTGGCGTACAAGACACTCACCGGGAATTTTCCGCCAAATGCAACCCACCCCAGGAATGGTCGCAATTTTGGCCTACGACGGCCTGTGCACGTTCGAGTTCGGCATTGCCGTGGAGATCTTCGGCCTGCCACGACCTGAATTCGATTTTCCGTGGTACGAGCATCGTATCGTCGCGGTCGATCAAGGTCCGATGCGGGCCATGGGCGGCATCCTGGTACTGGCCGATGGCGGCATGGAATTGCTCGCCGATGCCCGCACCATCATCATTCCCGGTTGGCGCGACCGCAGCGCCACGGTGCCAGCAGAACTGATCGCTGCTTTGCGCCAGGCCCATGCCCGGGGGGCGCGGTTGCTGTCGATCTGCTCCGGTGTTTTCGTCCTCGCCGCCACCGGGTTGCTCGATGGGCACGGTGCGACCACGCACTGGCGCTATACCTCGGAACTGGCCGAGCGGTTTCCCGGCATCCTCGTGGACCCGGACGTGCTGTATGTCGATTCAGGCCAATTGATCACCTCCGCCGGCAGCGCGGCAGGCATCGATGCCTGTCTGCACCTGGTGGCGCGGGATTTCGGCACCCAGGTGGCCAACTCCGTGGCGCGACGCCTGGTCATGTCGCCGCAACGCAGCGGTGGCCAGGCGCAATTCATTCCGACGCCGGTCAGTCCTGCACCGCGCAGCGATCTTTCCCGCGTCATGCAGTGGGCACGTGAGCGTTTGCACGAGCCGCTGGAGGTGCGCGACCTGGCCAGCGAGGCCGCGATGAGTGAACGCACCTTCCTGCGCCGCTTCACCGAAGCCAGCGGCCAGTCACCGAAAACCTGGTTGCAGCACGAACGTCTGGGCCGGGCCCGTGAACTGCTGGAAAGCAGCGACCAGAACACCGAGCAGATTGCCGAACGCTGTGGTTATCGCTCGGTGGAAAGTTTCCGGGTGGCGTTTCGAACGGTGGTTGGCGTGCCGCCTTCGGTATATCGGGAGCGGTTTGGGCGTGGGGTTACCACTTTACCTTCGGTTGACCTTCAAGGCTCCATCGCGAGCAGGCTCGTTCCCACACCGATGGTGTGAACACTGAAAATCCACTGTGGGACCGGGCTTGTTCGCGAAGGCGTCGGCCCGGTCAACGACTGATCAGGGTTTTCGCAGCAGATAGGTATCCATGATCCAGCCATTGGTCAACCGCGCCGCCTTGCGCACCCGTTCGATTTCATCCGCAACATCCTTGAGCTTGCCGCTGATCAGGATTTCATCCGGCGTCCCCAGATAGGCCCCCCAGTAAATCTCGGTGTCCTGATCCACCACCTGATGGAAAGCATCCTGGGCATCGAGCATCACCACCAGGCTGTCGGCATCGCTCACCTGCCCTGCCGCCAGGCGCCGGCCGGTGGTGATTTCAACGGAGCGGCCAATCCGGTTGAGCGGCACCTTGTGTTGTGCCGCCAATGCCTGGACGCTGGTAATCCCGGGAATCACTTCGAACTCGAACCCACAGGCGCCCGAGGCCTGGATCGACCGAAGGATACGGATGGTGCTGTCGTACAGCGCAGGGTCGCCCCACACCAGAAAACCACCACACTGGCTGTCGGATAACTCTTCATTGATCAGCCGTTCAAAGGTCTGTTGTTTGGCCAGGTTCAAGTCGTCGACACTGGTCTTGTAGTCCACCTCACCGCGCTCACGCTCGGGGCTGTGGGCTTCGACAAAACGGTAATCGTGGCCGGTGATGTAGCGCTCGCAGATTTCGCGGCGCAGATCGATGAGTTTGTCTTTGCTCTGGCCCTTGTCCATGAGAAAAAAAACATCGACCTGATTCAGCGCCTTCACGGCCTGCATCGTGATGTAGTCGGGGTTGCCGGCACCGATCCCGATGACCAGGAGTTTTTTCATCACAGCAGGCCCTCGGTATCGATGCCCGGAAAGCGCAGCCGCCAGCGGTCATGGAACCTCAACTCGACGGCCGACAGGGGTTCGACGTCGATCAGGTTGGACGCGCCCCCCTGCAACACTTGCGTCAGCGCGGCGCGGATGACAAAGGGATGAGTAACGGCAACGATGTGCCCCGGCGTCGATTGCAAGGTTGTCAGCCAGGCGCCCACCCGCTCGCCCAGTTGCACCAGCGACTCACCACCGTGGGGGGCCAAAGCCGGGTCGTCCAGCCAATGCTGGAGCGCCTGGGCTTCGGTTTTTTGCAGATCGCCGATGCGCTCACCACTCCAGCGCCCGAAATCGCAGTCCCTCAAGGCGTCGACAATCTGCGGCGCGTTGGCGAACAGTTCAGCGGTTTGCCGGGCGCGCAACTCCGGAGCACAGACAAGGCATGGAGCGCCCTTGAACTGATTGCGACGGGACAGCCTGAGCGCTTGCCAATCCATCTCCAGAGGCTCGTCCAGAGGAAAGCGCGCCAATTTCTGTGCGACGGTTCGAGCGTGGCAAATCAGGGTTAAACGGGTTGCCTGCACCAGCAATCACTCCAGGGATGGAAAGGAACGACGGCGTCAGGTGACCGCCATCGCGCAATTGTGCCGCAAGAAAGCTGGCCCGGGTGGTGTTTAATTTTCCTGCTTGAAACGGATTCCTTCAGTCATTTCCTGCGTGATTTTCTGTCATGGCTGACCGCAATGCAGGCAATCGCCTACAACACTTTACGACATCGGCGTAGCCCCATAGTACAGGCACTCCGCACCTTTTCCGGGCACGAGCAGACCACGCGAAAATTCACTAGACAGGCAGTACGCGATGATTAAATACTCCTTTCAACGGATTGTTAAAACACGTGCCACACCCATCCAGCAGGAGCCCGGATGCCTTTACTCGAATACCCGATCCAAGCGCCTGCCCAGGCACCACCTCCGACCGAACCGCCTGCTCCTCGTTTAATGCGGTCCATCCCAATAAACATCCGATAAGAAAAAGCGTGGCGCCTGACAACGTTCAGATGACCACCGATTTAATGTGTGGAAAAACCGACAGTGATAGTCAGGTTCGGCTCAAGCCGCCGAATCGTTTGATACAGGAGTGTCTCCATGCTGGTCTTGCGTCCAGTCGAGTTGGCCGACCTGCCCCAGTTGCAGAGGCTGGCCCGTGAAAGCCTCGTGGGCGTCACGTCCCTGCCCGACGATAGCGAACGGTTGCGCGGAAAAATCCTCGATTCCTGTGCCTCGTTCGAAAAGGATGTGCAGGCTCATGGCCCGGAAAACTATTTCTTTGTACTCGAAGACCTGACGACACGGCACCTGGCCGGCTGCTCGGAAATCCTCGCCACGGCGGGTTACAACGAGCCGTTCTACAGCCTGCGCAACCGGCACTTCACCAGTTCCTCGCGGGAACTGAACATCGAGCACGGCGTACCGGCCCTGTCGTTGTGTCACGACCTCAGTGGCCACACCTTGCTGCGGGGCTTCCATATCGATGCCGCGAGAGTGCGCAGCGCGCATTCCGAACTGCTGTCGCGGGCGCGCCTGTTGTTTATCGCCGCCCACGCCCGGCGTTTTTCCGAAACGGTGATCACCGAGATCGTCGGTTACAGCAGTGACGAAGGCCACTCGCCATTTTGGGACGCCGTGGGCAAGCATTTCTTCGACTTGCCCTACGCCGAGGCCGAACGGCTTTGCGGTCTGCAGAGCCGCACCTTTCTCGCCGAGCTGATGCCGCAGTATCCGATCTACGTGCCCATGCTGCCCCAGGCGGCACAGGACTGCATCGGCAGCATCCACCCCGATGGCCAGGAAGCCTTCGATATCCTCGAACGGGAAGGCTTCGAGACCAACAGTTACATCGATCTGTTCGATGGAGGCCCGACGCTCTATGCGCGCACCTCGGGTATTCGCTCCATCGCTCACAGCCAGTGCGGCATAACGCAGCCTGGCCCGGTGATCGACACCCGCGGCAGCTTTCTGGTGAGCAACGAGTCCTTGAAGGATTACCGAGCCATCGTCGCCGATCTTGATTACCTCCCCGGACAACCCGTGACCCTTGACGCCGCCATGTGCACGGCGCTGAAGGTGACCGAGGGCAGCCCCGTCAGGCTGGTGGCCCTGTGAACACCCGCCAGATTCAACGCCCGAGCACCCGCGCACAAGGAACCGCCCCATGATTGTCCGCCCGGTCCAGATCACCGACCTGCCCGCCTTGTTCACGCTGGTGCGGCAGGCCATTCCGGGGCTTACCAGCCTGCCGGCCGATGAAGAACGCCTGGCCTATCGGATTCGCTGGGCCCAACGCACCTTCGCCGGACAGGTCGACCGGGCCGATGCCGATTACCTGTTCGTGCTCGAGGATGACGAGCAGCAAGTGGTGGGCGTCAGCGCCCTGACGGGGGGCGTTGGTCTGCGCGAGCCCTGGTACAACTACCGGGTCGGACTGACGGTCAGCGCTTCGGCGGACCTGGGTATCCAGCGCCAGATCCAGACCCTGTTCCTGAGCAATGAATTGACCGGGCAATCGGAAGTCTGCTCGTTGTACCTGCGCCCCGATCAGCGTCAGGGCAGCAATGGCCGTTTGCTTTCCCTCGGGCGCTTGTTGTTTGTGGCCGAGTTTACCCAGCTGTTCGGCAACCGGCTCATCGCCGAATTACGCGGCAGTGCCGACGAACGAGGCGGCTCGCCGTTCTGGGACAGCCTTGGCCGGCACTTTTTCAAGATGGATTTCAGCCACGCCGATCACTTGTCCGGGCTGGGCAACAAATCGTTCATCGCCGAACTGATGCCGCGCCAGCCGCTGTACACCTGCCTGCTTACCGAACAGGCCCAGGCGGTGATCGGCAAGGCCCACCCCAATACCGAACCGGCCCTGAAAATCCTCAGCGCCGAGGGCTTTGCCCACCAGGGTTACATCGATATCTTCGACGGCGGACCGGTCATCGAAGCCCCGGTTTCCGGGATCCGCACCGTGCGCGACAGCCGACCGCTGTCATTGGCCATCGGCTCACCGGACGATAAAGCGCCCCTCTGGCTGATTCACAACCGCCGCCTGGAAAACTGTCGCATTACCTGTGCCCCGGCCCGACAGGTAGGCCACAGCCTGGTGGTTGATCGCCTGACCGCCAAGCGCCTGCAGCTGCAACCCGGAGACTCGGTGCGCGCCGTGCCGCTGCTTGACCAACGGCAACAGGCCGTGGCGGCGTGACCTATCAGTTCCATCGCGGCGATGTCAATCGGCCTGACCCAGCAAATTCGTCATCATTCTCCCCTTGCGCGCGTGATAGCCTTTTATTCCTTCGGCGTTGACACTTTTGCTCAAGCCCTTCCATTCCATTGGTGGAACTCATATGTCCAGGCTTTCCCATCAAGATTTGCGCCGCAATTTTCGCCAACTGTTCGCCTCCAACACCTGCTACCACACGGCCTCGGTTTTCGACCCGATGTCGGCTCGCATCGCCGCCGACCTGGGCTTCGAAGTCGGGATCCTCGGGGGGTCGGTCGCATCGCTGCAAGTGCTGGGCGCCCCTGACTTTGCCCTGATCACCCTCAGCGAATTCGCTGAACAGGCCACCCGCATCGGCCGTGTCGCCCAGTTGCCGGTGATTGCCGACGCCGACCACGGCTACGGCAACGCGCTCAACGTCATGCGCACCATCGTCGAACTCGAACGTGCGGGCGTGGCTGCGCTGACCATCGAAGACACCCTGCTGCCCGCGCAGTTCGGCCGTAAATCCACCGACCTGATCACGGTCGCCGAAGGCGTCGGCAAGATCCGCGCGGCGCTCGAAGCCCGCTGCGATTCGGAAATGGCAATCATCGCCCGCACCCACGGTGCAGGAAATCATCAGCCGCACCCGGCAATACCAGAGCGCCGGCGCCGACGGGATCTGCATGGTGGGCATCAAGGACTTCGACCATCTGGAGCAGATCGCCGAGCACCTGAGCGTGCCGCTGATGCTGGTGACCTATGGCAACCCGCTGCTGCGCGATGACAAACGCCTGGCCGAACTGGGTGTACGCGTGACCATCGACGGCCATGGCGCGTACTTCGCCGCGATCAAGGCGACCTACGACAGCCTGCGCGAACAACGCCAGATCCTCACCCAGACGTCGGACCTGAGCGCCACCGAGCTGACGCACACCTATACGCAACCCGAGGAATACATCCGCTTTGCGGAGGAGTTCATGAGCGTGAAGGAATGACGGTTTAAACCGCCCCGTCGCCATCGCGAGCAGGCTCGCTCCCACAGGTTTTGCGGTGAAGGGTCACACCGAGTCGAGCAGTTCGCGATGGGGTTTCCCGTTACTGCAGCAGATCACC
>LNAP01003494.1_pt1 | contig 15012 bp, 27 predicted proteins | sample 602601 | NCBI WGS metagenome assembly LNAP01 (sample SAMN02440304, study PRJNA202911) | soil metagenome | biome: Subtropical and temperate rainforests or woodlands; isolation source: soil samples (1 kg each in a 20% v/v slurry with milli Q water) were... ...
AGCCTGACATGGCCCAGGCGCTGCTGATCGTGCCGATCGGCCTGCTGGTGGCCTATGGCCTGCTGCGCTTCTCGACCTCGCTCTTCGGTGAACCGCGCGAGGAAGTCGAGCGTCTTCGCGCCGATGCACAGAAGAACCGTGATGCTCAGAAGCGCAACGAAACCGGAACCCTAGAGCGTGATCAGAAGCGCGATACGCCGAAGTCCGTAGCCGGTCAGATTGACGACTACGCCAAGTCGTTCGGCATTGCGCCCGAGGCCGTGACGAAGGACATGCGACAGGTCGGCAAGGTGCAGGAGCTCGCCCTGGGGTACGCCGGAGGTGTGGGCGCCTTCGTCACCTTCGCCGCCGCCTACGGCATCGACCTGGACGAGCTGGCCGCAGGCATCCTGCGCAACGCCCCCGCCGACCTGGTGGACGACGCCCGCAAGTTTTTGGAGTGGATGCGCAAGCAGCCCAAGGCCAACACCTTCGGCATGCCCGACGACACGTTCGTGGGGTGCGACGTGGTGAAACGTGGTTGGCGCAACGGGCACCCGGCCATCGCGGCGTGGTGGCCAATGTTGGAGCAAGCGTTCCGCGATGCCATTGAGTCGCCCAACTACACGTTCGATTGCGGCACGGTCAAGGTGCGGCGCGATGGCAACTGGCTGCGCATTCTGCTGCCATCCGGGCGCTACCTGTGCTACCCCGCGCCCGAGATAGACGACCAGGGCCGGTGCAGCTACATGGGAGTGGACCAGTACACCCGCAAGTGGCAGCGCATCCACACCTACAGCGGCAAGTTGGCGGAGAACGTCACACAGGCATTTGCCCGCGACGTGCTGGCCCACAACATGCCAGCCATTGAGGCAAAGGGCTACCGCATTGTCCTTTCGGTGCACGACGAGCTGCTCACCGAAACGCCCGACGCCGACGAGTACAGCAGCGACACGCTGGCTGCACTCATGTCCACCGTACCGCCATGGGCCGAAGGCTTGCCGCTCGCTGCTGCAGGTTTTGAAACCTATCGCTATCGCAAGGATTGATATGGGCGACATCGCAGACGAACACGTAGACCGGATGGTGGATGGGGGCCTGTGGGGGCACGGCTGGGGCTTTGGCGGCGGGGAGCCGCGCAGCAAGCCCGCACGGTGCATGCACTGCGGATCGACCGATGTGGCCTGGGCGCACACCGGTGTGTGCTGGCGCATCTACGACAAAGACATGGAGAACCCACACCGCTGTGCGCGGGTGGCTGACAACAACGATTTTGAGGATGTATCCAATGCTTGAGTACGAAGTGACCAACCGCGCGGGGCTCATCGCGGCGGTGAATGCCGCCGCGCAGACAACCTTTGAGGCGGCACGGGCCAACCCGGTGCGCATCACCTGGGGGCGCTGCACCTACCGCTTCGCGGAGGGCATCCACGCGACCCGCGCCAAGCAATTGGTGCGTGGCATTCGGCACGTTGTGTCGGCGCGGGGTGCCGCATGAGGTTCGGCAGCGTTTGCAGCGGCATCGAAGCCGCGAGCGTGGCGTGGGAGCCCTTGGGCTGGAAAGCCGCTTGGCTGGCCGAGATTGAGAAGTTCCCGGCCGCCGTCCTGGCACACCACTACCCCGAGGTGCCGAACCTCGGGGATATGACCGCCCTGCCAGCGCGCATCGCGGCCGGCGAGGTGGAGGCCCCCGATATTTTCTGTGGCGGCACTCCCTGCCAAGCCTTTTCCGTTGCGGGCCTGCGCAAGTCGCTGGACGACGCACGCGGGAACCTTTCACTTGTTTTTTGCGAGATTGCCAATGCTATTGACACTGCACGTTCTGTTTGCGGACGCCCCCCCGCGGTCATCTTTTGGGAGAACGTCCCCGGAGTCCTCTCGACCAAAGACAACGCTTTCGGGTGCTTTCTGGCTGGCCTTGCCGGAGAGAATGACCCACTGGAACCACCAGGGGGCAAGTGGACAAACGCAGGTTGTGTGTCTGGCCCCCAAAGAACAGTCGCGTGGCGCGTCCTCGACGCCCAATACTTCGGAGTGGCCCAACGACGCCGCCGTGTGTTCGTTGTCGCAAGTGCTCGAAAAGGGTTCGATCCCGCCCAGGTTCTTTTTGAGTGGGACGGCTTGCGCAGGGATACTGCGCCGAGCCGAGAAGCGCGGCAAACAGCTCCCACCATCCCTGCACGCAGCACTGCAGGCGGTGGCCATGGCACAGACTTCGACTGCGACGGTGGAACCATCTGTGTAGCAACGGGTCAGGCCGGTGCCGAAATCGGTGCCGACATGGCTCCGACGCTCAACTGCAACCACGAGGCGCCCTATGTTGCGCACAGCCTGCGCGGCGAAGGCTTCGACGCCAGCGAGGACGGAACTGGGCGGGGCACGCCGCTGGTGCCGGTGGCGTTTGCCATACAAGCTGGCGCCCTGCGCACCAACCCCCTTAGCGGGCCGGATGGCATAGGCGTGCAGGCAGACCACGCCTACACGCTAGAGGCGCGCGCCGAGGTGCAGGCTGTAGCGGTGCCGGTCGGCGTCACGATCCACGGGACAGACCCGACTGTGCAAAAGGTGGCCAGCTACGACGAGCTGGCTCAGTGTCTGCGAGCCAGAACACCCGGCAACATCGACAACAGCAGCACGACGGTTGTTCAGCAGCCGGTGGCGGTGGCGTTTGCAGCAACCGGCCAAGCGGGTGCTGGATGGGCGCCGCCTTCATTTCCTGTGCAAGAGGAGTGCAGCCAAACGCTTGACACGCGCCGCGCTCAATCCGTGATGACGGCAATGCAGGTCAGAAGATTGACCCCACGGGAATGCGAGGCACTTCAGGGATTTCCTCTCGATTACACCGCTATCCCCTGGCGCAAGAAGCCCGCCAGCGAGTGCCCAGATGGTCCGCGATACAAAGCATTGGGGAATAGCTGGGCAATACCTTGCGTTTCCTGGATAGGGAAAAGAATTCAAGTGGAGGTTGCTCGTGGGTAATTTCAGAAAACATTCGCCTCGCGTCTTTTGGTCTGAGGCTGAGGTCAATATCTTGAAGGAGCACTATCCATCTCTTTCGGCGGCCGAGTTGCTGGAAAAATTACCTGGCCGAACCATCCGAGTCATCCAATGCAAGGCAAACGGGCTTGGCCTTTCTCGCACAAAGCCAAAAAAAAGAACAGCCGAACAGACCCGCGAGGCAAAGCGCAAGCACATGGCTGAACGGTGGGCGGAAAATCCAGAGGCAATGCGCGCCGTGTCGCGCAACTTCCACCGCAAGCACAAGGAGCGAATCAACGCGCAGCGCAGGGGCCACCACGTAACCAGACTGTTCTGGACCCGGGCGCTGAAGTTTCGTGGCATCACAGCATCTGACCTTGCAAAGCTGTGGAAGGCGCAGCGCGGGTTGTGCGCGCTGACTGGTCGCAAGATGGACCGATCCGCCCAGGTTGACCACAAGCTACCACTTGCGCGCGGAGGCAAGGATGATCTTTCAAATCTGCGATGGGCCACGGCAGAGGCGAATCGAGCCAAGCGCGACTTGACCGACATCGAGTTTCACGCGCTTTGTACGGATTCCGTGCGCTGGATTGGAGAGCGCATCCAGCGCCGCTTGGCGGGGGAGTTGTGATGCGCGAATCGCAAGTCGAAAAGCACCTCGCAAAGCGCGTTGCCGCGCTGGGCGGGCTGTGCTGGAAATTCGTCAGCCCCAACCTGCGCGGCGTGCCCGACCGCATCGTGGCCATGCCCGAGGGCCGGGTGTTTTTTGTCGAACTCAAAGCCCCCGGCGAACTGCCCGAACCCCACCAACTGCGCCGGCACAAGGAGCTGCGCATGTGCGGTTGCCTGGTGCTGGTGCTCGATTCCACAACTGCCATTGACTACTGGCTGGAGCAATTTGAATGACCCTTCCACCGTTAAACATTTCGTTCTCTGGGGGGCGAACCTCCGGGTACATGACAAAAAAACTCATGGACAAATACCGCGGGCAGCGCGAGTTCATTGTGGTATTCGCCAATACCGGAATGGAACATGAAAAAACACTCGATTTCGTCCACAACTGCGACCGTCATTTTGGGTTTAACACTGTGTGGGTTGAAGCAGTAGTGCATCACGGCCAGCGCAAAAGCTCGGGGCACAAAGTCGTCACCTACGAAACAGCGTCACGAAACGGCGAGCCGTTTGAGGACTACATCAAAAAGTACGGCATCCCCAACGTAGCGTTCCCATCCTGCACCCGCGAACTGAAACTGAACGCGATGAACTCTTACGTTCAGTCGCGGGGGTATGACATACGCGAAATTCCAACGGCTATTGGTATCCGCGCAGACGAGAAGCGCCGCGTTCGCAAAGATGCTTCGGACTACAACATCGTTTACCCCTTGGTAGACGAGTTTCCGACTGACAAACAGGACGTACTTGACTGGTGGGAAGACCAAGAGTTTGATCTTGGCATTGAGGAATTTGAAGGCAACTGCAAGGGCTGTTTTAAGAAGTCGATTCGCAAGCAGTTCATGCAGATCGCCAAAGACCCTAGTGTTTTTGACTGGCATCGCCGGATGGAACAACGTTACCGCACCGTTGGCCTTCAATACGGCGAACGTGTGTTTTTCAGGGGTAATAAAGACACCAACGCCCTGTTTGCAGAATACGCGGCTTTGGGCGGCAGCATCCCCCGCAACGTGGTTGACCCTTACGAAAACGGCGGCTGTTCTGAGTCATGCGAGTTTCTGCCTACAGATGACACGCCAGCACCTCGCGCTTGGACGATCTGGGATTTGTTTGGGGTGGCGGTATGAGCGCCCGCGAGTTCACCCCGCACCCGTACCAGAAACTCATTCTTGAGCACATCGCGGCCAACGACCGCTGCGCGGTGTGGGCGGGCATGGGCATGGGAAAGACGGTTTCCGCAATGACGCTGCTCGACGCCGTGCGGTTTGTTGACGACGCCCCCGCGCTCGTGCTCGCCCCCACCCGCGTGGCCAACACGACATGGCCCGACGAAGCCCGCAAGTGGGAGCACACAAAGCACCTGCGGGTGCAGCCCATGACCGGCGCCGCGAAAGACAGGCTGCACGGCATCACGACGCACGCGGACGTTTACACCTGCAACTATGAAAACCTGCCCTGGCTGGTCGAGTATTGGGGCGACCGCTGGCCCTACCGCACCGTCATTGCCGACGAGTCCACCAAGCTCAAGTCCTTTCGCCTGCGGCAAGGCGGCAAGCGCGCACAGGCGCTGGCGCAGGTGGCGCACACGAAGGTGAAGCGGTTTATCGAACTCACCGGCACGCCCTCCCCCAACGGTCTGCAAGACCTTTACGGGCAGGTGTGGTTTATCGACAAGGGCCTGCGCCTGGGACGCACCTACGAGGGCTTCAAGCAGCGGTGGTTTCGGCCGCACCCAAGTGGCTTTGGGCTGGAAGCACTGCCCCACGCGCAAAAAGAGATTCAGGAACTGCTGTCGGACATCTGCATCACGGTCGAGGCAAAAGACTGGTTCGACCTGCGAGAGCCTATCGTCAACAACATCTACGTGGACATGCCTGCGCGGGCACGCAAGACCTACGAGGACATGGAAAAGCAGATGTTCACGGAGTTGGACAGCGGCCATGAGATCGAGGCGTTCAACGCCGCCAGCCGCACCATCAAGTGCTTGCAGATCGCCAACGGGGCGGCATACACCGAAGGAAACACCGAGTGGCAGGACGTGCACGACCAAAAGCTGCAGGCGCTGGAGAGCGTGGTCGAAGAAGCCAACGGCATGCCCGTGCTGGTGGCATACCACTTCAAGAGCGACCTGGCCCGCCTCAAAAAGCACTTCCCCAAGGGCCGCGAGCTGGACAAAAACCCCAAGACGCTCACCGACTGGAACAAGGGAAAAATCCCTCTGATGTTCGCCCACCCGCAAAGCGCGGGCCACGGCCTGAACCTGCAGGACGGCGGCAACATTTTGGTGTTCTTTGCCCACTGGTGGAACCTTGAGGAACGCTTGCAGGTGATCGAGCGCATCGGCCCCACCCGCCAGCTCCAGGCCGGGCACGACCGCCCGGTGTGGATTCACAACATCATCGCCCGCAAAACCGTGGACGAACTGGTGATCGAGCGCGTGAACACAAAGCGCGAAGTTCAAGACATTCTGATGGGCGCAATGCGCCGCCGTAAAACCGAAGGAGCAACAGCATGACCCCCAACCAATACTTACTCCGCCTTTTTGCGCAGCCGAACGCAGCACGCATCGTGTGTTGGTTTAGCTGCGGGGCGGCGAGTGCCGTCGCAACCAAACTCACGCTCGCACAGTTCAAGGACCGCGAAGTGGTCGTCGCCCGCTGCGTGGTGCGCGAGGAACACCCGGATAACGATAGGTTCGCCGCGGACTGCGAAAAGTGGTTCGGGCAGCGCATCGTGAATCTCATCGCCGAGGGATACGACGGCAGCGTTTACTCCGTAATTGCAGCGCGCCGGTACATCAGCGGTATCAAGGGCGCGCCGTGCACGATGCTGCTGAAGAAGCGTGTACGTGAGCAGTTTCAGCGTCCTACCGATGTCCACGTTTTCGGGTATTGCAGTGAGGAACAGGACCGTTTCGATTCGTTCCTAGACTCAAACAATATCGAATGCCTCGTGCCCTTAATCGACAAAAAACTGTCCCACGCGGACACCCTCGCCATGCTGGAAAACGCGGGCATCGCGCTGCCCGTGATGTACCGCCTGGGTTACCACCATAACAACTGCGTAGGTTGTGTGAAGGCTACTGGCGCGGGGTACTGGAACAAGATCAAGGTGGATTTTCCCGCAGAGTTTGCGCGCATGGCCAGCGTGTCGCGCGCCCTCGGGGTTCGCATGACGCGCAAAGGTTCGGAGCGAATTTTCCTTGACGAGTTGGCGCCGGGGACGGGGCAATACCAAAAGGAGCCTGAAATTCAGTGCGGCATTTTTTGTGAGATGGCAGAAAGGAGTTACCAATGACCTGGAGTGCATGGTTCGCGTGGTTCCCTGTGCGCACCCTATCGGGGCGCTTGGCGTGGCTCCGCGAGGTGGAACGCAAACGGGATTGGGGCTTAAATAGCTGGGGTGACTCTAGCGGGCATTCCGGTACTGACGGCGGTTACGTGTATCGCCTACCGTTTACAAGGGGCAGCGTATGATCGCAACCAAAGACACCAACCCCAAAGACGCCATCGGAATCAGCAAGGCCCCCATGAGCACCGTCAGTGCGGCGGTGCTGGCCGAGGTGGGCGTGGCCATGCTGGAAGGGGCCAGCAAATATGGTCGGCACAACTACAGGGCGGCGGGCGTGCGCAGTAGCGTTTACTACGACGCCACCATGCGGCACCTTATGGCGTGGTGGGAGGGGGAGGATACCGACCCCGACAGCGGCATGAGCCACGTCACCAAGGCCATCACCAGCCTCGTGGTGCTGCGCGACGCGATGATCCAGGGCATGTGCACCGACGACCGCCCACCGCGCTCGGCCGAGTTCTACGCCCGGCTCAACACCCTTGCGGCCGAGGTGCTGGCGCGGCACGCCGACAAGAGCCCCCGGCACTACACCATCGCGGACAGCAAATGACGCTGCTCACCGCAATGGGCCTCGCGTCGGTGGCCTTCGTCGCGGTGTTCACCGCACGGGCCTACCGCGACAACACCGCAGGCAACGGGCAGAGCCGCCGCAGCACCATCATTGAAGCGTGGGTGAACATCCTTATCGGGTTCACCATCAATTACGGCATGAACCTGGCGCTATTGCCCCTGGTGGGTGCGCACCTGAGCCTGTCGGAGAACTTCATGTTGGGCTGGGTGTTCACGGCCGCATCCATCGTGCGGCAATACGTCATACGCCGCTGGTTCAACGCCCGCATCCATGCGCTCGCCACCCGCATGGCAACCCCAAAGTTGTAAACGCACAACGCCAATAAATGCGACCTTCGCAACAAGGTCGCATTTTTTTTCAATTAAATGGTTGTAGGTTGTAGATCAGTGCTACAGTACGTACAACTAAACAGTTGTTAACTACCTAGCACCCATGAACTTCCAACCCACAAACAGTAGCGCCCGTCCGCGCATCGCCGTGCCCGCAGACAACTACGTGCCGCGCGTCGCAACCGTGCGCGCAGGTGCTGACGACTACAAGGGTGTCCCCCCGGTCGTCAATGGTGCCCCCGTGGCGCACAAAGCCCCGGCCAGCCTGAGCTCGAAAGTGCAACGTTTCGCCAACCTTCGCTAAAGGAGAAAAACCGTGTTCAAAAACCTCAACCCTTTCCGCGTGCTGCCGGCGCACGACCTCGCCAAGCTGGAGCTCGCGCAGGCCGAGCGCCAGTTGCTCGACGCGCAGAGCGCAAACGAGTACGCCAGCGCACTCGTGCTCTACCACACCCAACGCATCAACCGGCTGCGCAAGGTGCTCAGCGCGCAGGCATGACGCCGCGAGACCGCGCGCAGCTTTTCCTGCTTGTACGGCGGCAGGCCATGACCATGAGCATTTTGCGCACCAAGCTGCGAAAGAGCGCCATTTCCCCGCGGCAGTTCGACGAGGGCATGGCCCGCTGCGACGCCCGCATCGACAACTTTTTGAATGAGAAAATTCCATGCAGCAATACGTTGACCTTGTGAACCGGGTGCTCCGCGAGGGGGAGCCCCGCGCAGACCGCACCGGTGTTGGCACCCTTGCGGTGTTCGGTGGGCGCATCGAGTTCGACTTGCGCGAACGCTTCCCCCTGGTGACCGTGAAGGAGACCCGCTGGAAAACAGCGTTCCTTGAGATGCTGTGGTTTCTGCGCGGGGCATCGAACACCGAATATCTGCACCGGCACGGGTGCACTCTGTGGGACGCGTGGGCCGACGAGCACGGCAACCTCGGCCCAGTGTACGGCGTGCAGTGGCGCGAGTGGCCCGGCGCCGAAGGGGGCAGCGTGGACCAGATCGCCGTGCTAATCGACGGGCTGAAGAACAACCCACAAGGCCGCCGGCACATCGTCAGCGCATGGAACGTGGCCGAACTCGACGACATGGCCCTGCCCCCTTGCCACTGGGCCTTCCAGTGCTACGTTTCTAATAGCGGCGAACTGGACATGCAGGTGAACCAGCGCTCGTGGGACTTGGCTCTCGGTGCGCCGTTCAACATCGCCCAGTACGCCCTGCTGCTCACGCTGCTGGCCCGAGCCACCGGCACTGAGCCCCGCCGCCTCGCTTTCGTGTTTGGGGACGCACACCTCTACCAAAACCATGTAGAGGCGATGCGCGAGGTGGTTCAGCGCCCGTTGCTTGACGACCTCGCAACGCTCGCAATCGGCACGGACAACCGGGACATAGACCGCTACGTGCTCGATGACTTTCAGGTGCTTGGCTATCTTCCGCGCCCGTTCGTAAAACTGGAAGTTGCCGTATGAACACCGTTGACATCAAAGTGCTGCGCCTGCATGACGGCGCGCATTTGCCGACCTACGCCACGCCGGGGTCCATGTGCTTTGACCTCTACCTATTCGCCCCCGCAGTGGGCGCGGTGCATGTGCCGCCGGGCAAGTGCAAGATGCTGCACACCGGCCCCGCCTTCGGCCTCCCTGTCGGCTGGGGGCTGAACGCCTACAGCCGCAGCGGCCACGGACGTGTGGGCGTGAACCTCGCAAACGGCGTCGGGAAAATTGACCAGGACTACACCGGCGAATTGCTGGTGTGCCTGGCAAACCATGGCGACGAGGTGGTGGCTTTCGCGCACGGCGACCGCATCGCGCAGGCCGAACCCGTGCCTATCTGGCGGGCTAATTTCGTAGAGGTCGGCAATCTGGCGGCCACCACGCGCGGCACGGGCGGTTTCGGGAGCACAGGGCGATGAGCGAGCCAATCAAGACTGGCGACCGCGCCACGATCATCGCCGGCGCACTGGGCGACAAAGGCCCGAACGTTGGCAAGCGCGTGACGGTGGGCTCGCTTCGCGGAGAGCACTCGCAACACGGCCGCATCTGGCGCGTGCATGGCGAAGGGCTGACAACGGAGTACGGATTCGTGGGCACCGAGGTGGACTGCGCGGCCGCTTGGCTGCGCAAAGACACACCACCGCACGTGCATGCAGGGGCAAAGCAACTGGACGCCGCGGTATGAAACCCACATTCGACACCTCTTTTGCGCGCACGGATACCGAGCGCCGCGCTCGCCACGGGTTGCCGTGGACGAGTAACGACTACGCCAACCTGCGAAAACTTTATCTGGAAGGTTCCAGCTTGGTGGACATGTGCCACGCCCTGCAACGCCCCGCAGACGGCGTGTTGGCCAAGTTGCGAAGTACGGGCCTCGTCGCCTATGACCTTCTCGACAACACCTACCACTGCGTGGTCCTGCCGAACCCGCGGAGGCAAACCCTCGCCACCCCAAACACACCGAAGGAACCCACCATGTCCAAAAACCTCATCGAATCCAAAGTCTTCGTCAACGGCACCGATGCCACCGGCATGGGCGACGGCGAAATTTTCAGTCTCATCGCCAAGACCGAAGCTGAAATCACCAAGCTCGAAGCCATCAAGACACCTTCCAAAAAGCTGCAGGGCGCTATCGAAAAGCTCAAGGCAGATGTGGGCAAGTTGGCCGAGTACGTGGATTCGCGCGAATAGGGGTGCGTGCTCTGGTCGAGTTCCGCGGCCGCTGAGCACCCCACCGCTACACCTTTAATAGCTACTGGCGCTTTATTTATAAGCGTCAGGGGCGGTTTTAACAGGAAATACCGAGATGCCTCGCGTGCAACACAAAGACACGGTGCTCGCCGCGCTGACCGCTGCGCAGAAACCCATGACGGCAAGCCAGATAGATGGGGTGGTCGGGATCGGCGTCTCCGAGGTGCGCAAAGCCATGCGCAAGCTCGCTGCCGCCGAATTGGCGCACATCTACGCGTGGAGCCGGGGGAACGCCACCCACGCATGGGCGCCGGTGTGGGCACGCGGGAAAGGCGAGCACGACCCACCGCCGAAGGGTGCGAAGCCCGTGGCGGTGAAGGTGCAGCCAGCAACGCCGAAGCCCGATGCCGCGCCCGAGCAGATGGTGCGCACAGCGCACCTGGCCGTGCCGGTCACCCAGTGCAAGACGGCGTTCGTCGGGGGCGTGAACCCGTGGCAGTCGGCGCCGACGAATGCTACACATTTAATAGCTACTGGCGCTTGACTGGTAAGCGCTAGAGGACAATTTCAAGGATAAATCATGAACACGAAACAACCCGAGGCATTGCGGCTGGCGAATATCCTGCGCGGCATTGATGCGCGAAGCCTCTTTGCAAACGAGAAACTGTCTGCTGCTTCGGCTGCGCTGGAGAACCAGCACGCCCGCATCACTGAGCTGGAAGCCCAGCTTGCACAGCGCTTTGACGCCGCAGACATGGCTACAGCAGCGGCGCAGGGGTTCCTGGATGGGGTGACGAGTGCAGCACTGGAATCCACCCCAGCGCAGCCAGTAGCAGAGCCAGCCGAGGCACTCAGCGCAGGCAGACCGCTGCGCTCCAAAGAATACCTTGCCGCCAAGTATTCCGCCGCTGCTCTCGCAGCCCGTGCCCAAGCGCAGCCAGTAGCAGAGCCCACCCATGCCCAGATCGCGGCGTATCTTGAAGCGACGGGCGCCTATGTGACCAACGACGCATCGCGGGAAGCCGCTATTGCTGATGCCGTTGAGGCTGACCGCGCATCCCATGGGCAAGCACCAGCCGATGCTGCACCATCGGCTGGCGCAGTTGCGGGGCCGGATGACATTGATGCGATAGCTCTGACTCGCTACAAGGTGGTCCACTCGCACGACAGCATGTTTCACCGCTTTGCAGTGGTGGCTGGGGATGGCAAGCAACAGCTTTACCTTGGCCGCGAAACCGAATGCCAGAACATGACACGCAAGTTTGCAGGGGCGTTTCTTGATGGCGCCTTTTACCAATCCCAGATCGCCGCCGCGCCCACCCCAGCCGCCCAGGCGGCGAAACAACAGGAGCAACTGATATGACAACACAACAACCCGAGGCGCTGCGCCTTGCTGATTGGCTTGAGGGGTTTCATCGCGCAACAACACACCACGAAGCCGCCGCAGAACTGCGCCGTCAGCACGCCCGCATCACTGCGCTTGAGTCGCAGCTTGCACAGCGCTTTGACGCGGCAGACATGGCCACAGCAGCGGCGCAAGGGTTCCGGGATGGCGTGTCGTCAGTGAGTGCGGTGAGTGAGCCAGTGGCGTGGCAGTACCGCAGCGTGCGCGATAAAGGCCTTTGGTTCGACTGCACCGAAGAACGCGCACAACAGCGGGCCGCGCACCCTGACAAATGGGATGTGCGCTACCTCTACACCCACCCCTCTCCCCCAGGGGGAATGGGGGCAGCAAAGGAACAGCAGGCGGGCGCATTTCAGCGGGCACTTTCGATCCGCACGGCGCAAGGCTGGAAGTTGGGCGGCGACAAAGTGCCTGTGCTCTACACCGACGAAATCAACGGCGAGCAGGTTTGCCGAGATGACGTATGGCTTTGCACCACGGCAGCCCTCGCCTCCCCACCTACAGCACAAGCGGGGAGTGAACCAGTGGCTTCCTGTGCAATCCGCCTTCTTGTCGCTGCTGATCTCATCACGCAAGCAAAGGCCAACGAAGCCTTACGCCTTGCGGCAGAGATCACCGCAGCCCCTGCCACTGCTGATGGAGAGAGCAAATGAGCGTCACCACATTCCGCTGGGAGCAAGACGGCGCTGGCGGGGATCACGGCACCGCCACTTACTTCCCCGACATGCCTCACGAAATCAGCCTGCGCGTCGAAACATTTGCCGAGGCTCATGAGTTGGAGCGATGCATTGGCTACGCACTGAATCAACAACGCTGGGATGCCCGCGCAGGGCTACTGGCTGACATTGCAAGGATTAAACCATGACCAAATACACAACCCCCACCAGCGGCGCGGTGCCTGTCGAATTCTTGCGCGGTGTGATCGCACTTTGCACGCAACGTGGCTACAGCCCGGAGAACATTGAGGCGTGGTCAACGGACGATAAGTGGATAGCAGACCTATGGAGACAGGCTGCCCAGATGCTCGCCGCAGCGCCAGCGCAGCCAGTAGCAGAGCAGGGTGTGGCCTATGCCGCACTGCCTGAGCCACTTGAGATCGACTGGCCTGAATTGCATAGCCAAGCGCTGGGGTGCGGGGTCGAAGATCGCGGCTTGCACAACCGCTATGAGTGCGCTGAATACGGCTGGCAGGATGGCGTTGATAAGTGCGCAGAGCGCGTCCCAGAGCAAATCTTTGACGCAGACCAGATGCTCGCCTTCGCAGACGCCACTTGTGCCTTGCGCGCAGCCCATGGGCAAGCGCCAGCCGATGCTGCACCATCGGCTGGCACCTTGCTGCGCGTGGAATCGGGCCACCCAGATTGTGTGACGCTGCACACAGTCACCCCAGCGCAGGCAGTAGCAGAGCCAGCCAAGAGCGCGGCCTATGCGGAGCTGCCTGATTTGAGCGACGCAGATGGTGAGATATGGAGCGCAATCATCGACTGGAAAAACGCGGAGCGCGGCGAAGACGCACTACAAAAAGCGGACAAGCTGGATCGGGTCTTGTCTGCCCAGATGCGCGCCTTCGCAGACGCCACTTGCGCTTTGCGCGCATCCCATGGGCAAGCACCAGCCAATCCCGCCCCCTCGGCCGCAGCAGCGCTGCCCGAAGGATGGGTGCCGCTGGTCATCACGCACGAAGGCCAATACCCCGAAGATATTGCCTACGGCCCGCAGATCATGATGGATCGGCTCGGCAAGTGGCTGGGCAAATACTTCGCTCAGGCGGCACAGGCAGACAGCGTGCTGGAGGATGCGGCACGGCTGGACTTCATTGAACGACACCCAGAAATGAGTCTGCGCCACCGCAAAGGCAGGTGGGCGTTTCTCGGATTCACGAACTACGAATACGAAATGCTCCCGTCGTTGCGTGCAGCCATTGACGCAGCCAGCAAGCAAGGAGAAAAGCAATGAGAAACTCACTTTTGAAGGCGGTCGTCGCTGGACTTGTAGCGAGCACCCAAGCAATTGCTTTTGCCGAGCCACGCAGCAATCCGCAGCCCAGCAGACTCTACACCAGCGCAGACGAAGAACGCCAAGCAAGGGCGCAGGCCAAGCGTGATCGCAAGGCTGCGAAGCGGGCGGCACAGCAAGGAGAAAAACCATGACCACCGCTGAACTACTCAGTCTCATGCGCCTACTGTCTGCGATGGAGAGCGCCATGCTTGCATCAAAGGTCATGCTCCCGATGTATCTCAGTGACGAAGTGGTTAGGAACACCGCGATTATCGAGCGCGAAATTTTAGAAAGGACAAAACCATGAGCACACAACCGACAGATGAAGAAATCGACGCAGTGACGCTTGAAGTGCTGGGCTACGCGGCGCTCGACAAAAACACGAATGAAACTGCAAGGCTGATCGCCCGCGCAGTCTTGGCAAAGTGGGGCACTCCCGCCACTGTGGGGGAGGAGCCAGTGGCTTGGGCCGCGACTAGCGAAGATGGCGACGTTGAAGCATTGGGCATGAATCAATCTCGTCGCTTCGACACGCCTCTCTACCTGGCACCCCAGTCCGTAGTGCGGGAGCCGCAATGGAGCCCAGCAAGCACACCACCCAAAGAATCAGATGGCGAAGTGCTTGTTCGCATGGCTGATGGCCGTTGCGAGATTGCGTGGGCTACATACTGGCATGGATCGAGCAACGCCTTTGCGCAGTGGACATTCCGCGACCCAGATGAAGAAGAAACGCCAGTGGAATGGATGTTGATTCCACACGGCATCAAAGGAGGCCAGCAATGAAAATGCTTTACATCGCGTTTTGCTGCCTGTTTGCGTCAATTGCTTTTGGCGGCTGGAGGCTGGGCTACTTGATGGCTCACAGCGAGGTGAGCCGTGAATGTGAGCGGCTGGGTGGTTTTTACGTAGGCCCAAAAACCTACACCTGCCAGATCAAAGGAGGACAGAATGGCACTGAGTGATAAAGAGATTTCCGCCTTGTATTTCGAGGCACTGGGTTCGCAGCACTTGCGAGAGCAAGACCGAAAAATGGTGACGCGCTTTGCC
>LNAP01006294.1_pt1 | contig 15011 bp, 16 predicted proteins | sample 602601 | NCBI WGS metagenome assembly LNAP01 (sample SAMN02440304, study PRJNA202911) | soil metagenome | biome: Subtropical and temperate rainforests or woodlands; isolation source: soil samples (1 kg each in a 20% v/v slurry with milli Q water) were... ...
CGACCCATTGCAGACGTTCCCATGTGACTACGAAAATAGGGTCGATTCAGTGGATCAACCACGATCCTTTGGTCTTCTTATCCATTGTATTTCCCTTAAGGTCCACTGCGGCCACCCTGCCCAGAGCTGAATAGCGCAAATCTGCTCTCTAACCAAACCTTATGCCAAACAAACCGCCGTCTTCGGTGGCGTCAGTCAAACGCTTGGGCAAGACATAGCCATTGAGGTCGAAACCATCGAGGGTCTCTTTGAAGGCATCGTCTTCATTCATCGTCACGATGTACTGAAAACCAAGCTCCTGGGCAATCTCAGAGCCAAGGCGCAATGCGCTAATTACCTGGCGGCCGTCAACACCATCGAACAGGTGGCTGTCATGAATCAAGAATCCAGGCCCAATTTGTCGGCTGATGCACAGGCGCATAAGCATCATGTCGAAGCAGAAGATTTGCATGTTCTTGATGCCTTTGCTGCGCTGCCCTTGCATTGGAAACTTGAAGACTGGTCCATTCGAGGTTTCATCGATCGTCATGCTCCCCGCCGATTCATACAGGCGTTGAGAGGTTTCCTCGAAGGCGACGATAGCTTCAGCCAGCCTGTCCTTTTGTTCGGTGAAGTCACGCCGTAGGCGGATCGTGAGGCGGTTGCGCTCGATCTCTAGCTCGTTCTTGGTGCCTTCGAGCTGCTCTGCGGCTTCGAAGCGTTGCCGCAGGGATTCCACTTCGAATTCCAGCCGTCCCAGCTCGCCTTGCAGTTTGAGGAACTGTTCGAGCGCACCATGGCTCCTGAGAATGCCCAGAATTTCGCCGCGCCTCTGGTCGAGCTGCGCCTTCTTACTATCACGCAGCTCGATACGCATCTTGGCGGCTTCGAGTTCGCTGGACAGATAGTCCCTGCGATTGCGCACCACAGAGTCATGAAAACTCTTCACATCCTCGTAGCGGCGCTTGACCAAGTCAGGCAGGACGATGCCCGCCTCTTGGTAGACCGCCTGGAGATCCTCATGGTCAGGAGGAACCTCGGAGGCGAGGGCGTTTTCCAGATCACGAATAGCTGAGAAGTCGATGGTATTGGCGTTGGCTAACTCGTTGAGCTGGCGGGTCAAGCTGGAACTTTCGACTTCCAGTTCCCGGTACTCAGGCAAGACCTGAAACGTCTCAACTTCCGCGTGAAGCTTCTTGAGGCGAGCTTCCTGAATGGTCAGCTCTGTGCGCAAGTCGGCGGCCTTGCCAATAATTGAGCCGAATGCACCGTTCCCGGCCGCCTTCTTTAGCTCTTCAAGGGTCTTTTCCCGATCCCGGACAACTTGCCAGTCCCTGGCAATCTGCCAGTCCAGTCCGAGCAGGAACATCAGTGCCATCTGCATGTCGCCGGTACCCTGCATCGTGGCCTGTTTTTCCGGCGTCATGAAGGCACCGCTCGCCTGTCGGCGCACAAAGTAGGCAAACAGCGATCTGAACGAAGGCGGCTTGCTGCCTGCGGCTTCAAGGCTAGTCAAACCAAACATTTGTTCGCCAAGGAACGTACACCACTCGGTGGCCGAGAACTTCACTTTCGCGGCTGGTGGGGCAGTCACGAAAACTTTGGCTTTGGAACCACCACTGCGTTCGACGACAGTGGGTTCCAACTTCAAGTCGAAGTCCATGCCGAAGGTGTACTCCGCCAATTCCCGGGTTCGGAAAATCGAGTCCGGCCCCGCGTCAGCACCAAGCAGAAAATGCACAAGCTCCACGAAACTCGTTTTACCAGCGCGATTGCGTGTTTGTTTTGTGGTCGCTCCCTCGGTTTTTTGAGCGAGCAGCACATTTAGACCTGGTTTCAGATCTCCAAGATTCTTAAAGGTCGGCAGAGTGCTGAAGATGTTGTGAATCAAGCTGTTCTCCGTGTCACAAGGCCGCTTTCGAGCTCAATGATTCCAAGGGCGTACAGAAGATCGAGGGAAAGTAAGAACCAGTCGTACGTAACTCGCCGAGGCATGGCAGTCACGCCCGTTTCATGCCTACTCAGCTCCTCCCAAAGTGCGGAGACAGTCTTTGGCCGTGTGAGAAACGTCAAAATATGACCGCCGACGGTCAACAATGCGCGATCCTGCGGAAGATGCTTGGATGGAAGGATCATGCTGTCCCCACCGTTTGAGCGTCCTCGAAAATTTCGCACTTGTCGAAAAGGTATGCCATGACTGCCAGCACTGCGGCCTTATGTGTGGGAGTGGTGTTCGCTGAGCCGCCAGCCCACGCTTCAAGGCGACCGAAAATTTCATCAGGATGCAGTAGAGGGGCGCTATCCCGTAGGGCTATGTATTCGCGCTTGAACGTCTGTGCAATTTGTTCGCCGTAGGTAGGGTTCTTCCAGTTATTGAAGAACTGCGCAACGAGCGGTGACTTCTGCATACCGATCTTCAGGAAGTCGGCCACAGCTTGAGACAGAAGGTTTGCTTCGATCTTCCCACGTGATACGTCTTTTACTTCGCTAGTAGTGGGCACTGGAGTGACTTTGATGTGGCTGAGCACGGCCATCAGGTCGCTGTAGCCCAGGTTGACATTTGCCTCCATCGTGAGCGACGGCCCAAACCAAGACTCAAGGTCCTGCAAGCTCAACTGACGGAACTTCGCCAGCATTTCTTCGTATCCACAGTGGCCGATTCTGATCTGCGGGTTGTCTTGCCCGAGCTTCGCAAGAGCTTCAATGATGTGAGGACCCAAACGGCCATCGGGTGCGTTGTGCACGAAGGTCCACTCATCGAAATGCTGCTCCCAGTGGTCTTTCGCTCCCTCGAAGTCTTCGTTGATTTTCTTGATGGCTTCAGCAGCGCTCAACTCGTTGGGGGCATAACTCTGGAACAAAATTCTTGCCGACGGCAGATATCCATCGTTCTTGCGGTCACCAACGTTTCCCCAAGGCCGGCAAGCCATGAAGTCGTTAGGGTGGGCTTTTGACATTAGCCTCTCAAAAAGACGTTGAAACCCGTCCCCCTTGGTTTCCAAAAATGCGATGCGGAAGTCTTTTTCATAATTGAGCTGCTGTATGCGATCCATGCGTTTAGGCCCGTGGAGTATTTTTCTTGATTTTCTTCAGGCAAGCCTTCAAGGCTTTTTGATTTCGGAGTGGGGCTGTGCTCGATTGATATCAAATGGGAGGGCCTTGTCCGCCGCGATGCGAACGAGCAGCATCCGAATCGCATCCGAAACAGACAGCCCCATACCAGCCAGCACATGGCTAGCTTCATCCTTGATATGGCCGTCGATCCGAGCGCGAACGACATCACTGTTTGCCATTGGATTTCTCATAGCGATTTGTAGCTACATTGTGCTCCAATTGGGCTGCCATGTCATTTGCTTCTTGCTGAATTGGGCAGGTGTCCCGCAGTTCCGCCATCACGCTCGGGGGCTGCCCCCCTTGCATCGCGCCAAGTTACAGGATCCTTGATGCCTTGGGCCCTTTCACGCTTGCGTACTCTGCCTACTAATACGTGGCATGGGTGGAGCGCGAAGGTCTTGCTGCCCCCTTTGCGCAAGCTGGACGTTCGCCTCGCCGCCAAACCCATTACGGGCATCCCTAGCGGCGCGGGCCAACTCGGCGCCGAGTTCAGGACGTTCTTCCGTCAGGCGGTTGGATACAGCGACAACTTGCCAGGTGCTTCTGCCGGAAAATTCTGGCCGAAAACGGTGCTCCACCATTGGCTGCTATTGGCCGAATCCTTTCGGTGGCGGTCCCAGAACCTAGGTCAGCTAGAAGCGAGGGCATTAAGCTCTAACTCAACACGCTTCAAAAGCGCGGATATATCTTCCCCCTCCAACAGGTAACTTTTTGCCAAAAGGGTAATTGGGTGGATGCCTAGGGCCTTCGCGAGATCTTCTAACTTTTCGATTGAAGGGCTTTTCTTTCCATTCTCAACCTCGCTCACATACGCTTGGCTGGGTGCTAGCGTCTCCTGCGACAACCCCCTGTGCAGTCGACTTTTTCTTAGCGCTAACCCAAACGCGATCTTCCGTTCCATTTGTACGGCTCACAAAAGGAACGATGAAGCCGGTCAAGCACGGAAAGGACTATACTCGATAGCGATTGCACCGTGTTCCGCACTTATGACTGGGCTGAAGCCATTTCAGTACCTCTTTTCGAGGATGATTTTCGCGTTTGGACTTATATCGAGTACGACGTCGGCGGGGTTTGGTTTCACGTCCAGATCGAGGAGCGTGAACGCACAAAGTGGCGTCGCTTCAATCTAATGATTAGCGGCGAATTTGCACTGCGATCTTTGATTGCCCGACAGTCTGAGGACCTGGTAGTAGTCGACGTACAGCTAGTTAGCGCTAGTGAAGTTAACAACAGTGGACGGCTAATGATGGAACCACTAGTCAAAGCTGAACATCTCTACCAAAAAAGAAAGAAGGGCGTTCTTTACGAGGTCGATAGTGGTCGGCGCTATTTGGTGGGTGATCCGACTCTTGATCCGGCTAGGTCTGATGGCCATGACCTGATTTTTGCTTCATCTATGTGCCTAGGCTCTCAGCTTTTTGATCCGTCAAGGTAGTGTGAAAACATGGATTCTTAGATTCTAGTGTTAGTCCGCACGTCGTGATCAGCAAAAAAATCTACAAGGCTAGCTTTATGCGCAATTATGCAAAAATTCATAATATGTCCGAAGCGTGACAGGATGATGGTTCATAGCCGCATACGGATTACTTTGTCGGGCTTCCCAAAAAATGCCGGTGGCAAAGAAAAGAAATGTTTCCTTTAAGTGCTGAAAACAGCCTTAAAGACAATATTTCTTTACCTACGGCTAACCATTGATCCAGTGAACGTTGCAACCATGACCGGCAGAGAACGACCCAAAGCCGCCCTTCGTAAAGGGCAGAGATCGGCCATAAGCCGCCATTTTTTGACTGATTGGATCATGATCTTAGGTGTCGCCGGATGCTCTGGCACCTCCGATGCGCTTCATCGTGAGGCTCGGAGGTGCCAGAGCAATTAGGGGCGGCCATTCATAGCCCCATGAAATCACCTCAAAACCAGAAACGGACCCCAGCCACTACTCGGCTTTCACTGCTGTTACCGTTGTCGGCTTGTCGCATGTCCGCAGTATTTCCATAGGCGCGTTGCCAGTTCACGCCGATATAGGGCGCGAATTGCCGGTTGATTTCATAACGAAGGCGCACGCCCAGCTCCGTATCGCTGAGGCCCGCGCCCACGCCACGTTGCGGGTCGTTGCGGCTATGCAGGTTGACCTCAAGGCTGGGCTGCAGGATCAGTCGGTTGGTTAGCAGGATGTCGTAGTCGGCGGCCAGCCGTGCAGCGCTTTGGCCATCTTCGCCGAGAAACGCGGTCGCTTCGATTTCCAGGCCGAACAGCGGCATGCCTTGTACGCCCAACGTAGCCCAGGTTTGCGGCGAGCCGGGCTTGAAGTCCTGGCGCACACCGGCCACCGTTTCCCACCAGGGGCCGATGGCGTGGCTCCACAGCACCTGCAGTTCGGCCTCTTCGGTATGACCATCGACGCGTTCGCCTTCTGAGCGGATCGCGAAGCGATCGATGTCGCCGCCAACCCAGCCGTTTATGTCCCAAACCAGCGCGCTGCCATCATCAGCGTCCTGCCATTCCAGTTGCTCAGCGAGCAGAAAGTAATTCCTTCCACCCTCGTGCATGGCCTGTGGTGGCAATTCCGGGAAGGCGGCGGCTCGGTCGGCGTCCGTTAACGCTGGAAGCGTGTGGCCGGCGGACGTTTGAGTGGGTCGCGGCATGGATGTTTTTGCACCTGAATGCCCCACACTCGGCTGCTTATGGCGCATGTGCTCCATCATCTGCTCATGGTCCATGTCGCCATGATCCATTCGCCCATCTTTCATGTGCTGGCGATGCATTTCCTGCATTTCCTGCATCGGCTGGCCATGATCCATTGCCGGGCCGCGTGGCTTAGCTGTCGTTTGGGTGTCGGGCGCAGCCTGCGGGTGGTGGCCTTGATGTTCATCCTGGGCCATGGCCTGCTGCAGTTGCAGTGCAGCCGTCAGACCAAGAGCCAACAGGGGAGTCAGGAGGTTGCGTGGGGTGGCATTCATCGCTTCTCTCCTTACTCGTACACACGGACTTCGCGGAACATGCCGAGGTCCATGTGCATCAACAGGTGACAGTGGTAGGCCCAACGGCCAAGGGCATCGGCCGTGACGCGGTAGCTGCGTTTGGCGCCCGGCGGCAGGTCGATGGTGTGTTTGCGGACTAGGAAGTTGCCCTGTTCGTCCTCCAGATCGCTCCACATACCGTGCAGGTGAATGGGGTGGTGCATCATGGTGTCGTTGACCAGCACGATGCGGATCCGCTCGCCATATTTTAGGCGGATCGGCTCGGCATGGGCGAACGCCACGCCGTCGATGGACCAGGCGAAGCGCTCCATGTGACCGGTCAGGTGCAGTTCGAGGGTGCGGCTTGGCTGCCTGCCGTCCGGGTCGGCGAAACGGCTGCGCAGGTCAGCGTAGGTCAGTACGCGGCGCCCGTTATCGCGCAACCCGATGCCCGGATCGGCCAGCTTGGGTACCGGCATCATGGTCTGCATATCGAGCAAGGGATTGCCGGCCTCGCTGGCCGGATGCTGCTGCATGCCGGTCATGGAACCATGATCCATACCCATCATGGCGCCGTGATCCATGCCTGCCATCGAGCTGTGATCCATAGCGGACATCTGGCTGTGGTCCATGCCTGCCATTGAGCTGTGATCCATACCGCTCATAGCAGCGTGATTCATCGAGCTGCCATGGGCCCCATGATTGCCGTGGCCCATGTCTTCCATGCTGAGTTCGGGGCGAGGATCCACGGCGGGTACCGGCGCGCGTAGTCCTTCACGTATCGCCAGACTGCCGCAGGCGTAACCACTACGATCCATGGCTTGGGCGAACAAGCTATAGGCCTGCTGGTCCTTGGGCTCCACCAGGATGTCGTAGGTTTCCGCCACCGCCAGACGCAGTTCATCCACCTCAACCGGCTCCACGGGCTGGCCGTCGGCAGCGATAACCGTCAGTTTCAGGCCGGGGATGCGGAAGTCGAAGTAGGTCATCGCCGAGCCGTTGATCAGGCGCAGGCGAATGCGTTCGCCGGGCTTGAACACGCCGGTCCAGTTGTTTGCCGGTGTATGGCCGTTGAGCAGAAAGCTGTAGGTAGCTCCACTGACGTCGGCAAGATCCGTGGGGCTCATATTCATTTTCGCCCAGGCCCAGCGGTCACTCAGGGTTTCGCTCCAACCCTTGTCAGCGACGTCCTTGATAAAGTCGCCGACCGTGCGGCGATGCTCGTTGTAGTAGTCCGACTGCTTTTTCAGCTTGGCCAGTACCCGCGCCGGATTCTCATCGGTCCAGTCAGAGAGCATCACGACATAGTCACGCTCATAGCGGTAGGGCTCGGGTCGCAGCGGATCGATGATCAGCGGGCCGTAAACGCCCAGCTGTTCCTGGAAGCCGGAATGGCTGTGGTACCAGTAGGTGCCGTGCTGTTTCACCTGGAAGCGGTATTCGTACTTACCGTCCGGCGCGATGCCAGCGAAGCTGAAGCCGGGTACGCCGTCCATGTTGGCCGGCAGCAGGATGCCGTGCCAATGGATCGAGGTGTCCACCGGCAGACCGTTACGCACGCGCAGCGTTACGGTATCGCCTTCACGCCAGCGCAACAGCGGGCCGGGGATCGAGCCGTTGATCGCCATGGCGGTGCGCCGCTTGCCGGTGAAGTTTACCTCCAGTGCGTCGATGGTCAGATCGAAGTCGGTGCCGGCCAGCACGGTCGGCTGACCTGGGCTGCTCAATGCCCAGACCGGCTGGTGCCACAGGCCGAAGCCGGCGAGCGCGCCGCCGGCGGCCAGGCCCTTGATCACGGTGCGGCGTGAAGGAGTGGAAGGCATCTGGGGTATCCCTACAGGAAAAAATGTTTGGACGAAACGTGTTGGCGCGCTTTGCTGACGCCGGGGGTCGCTACCCTGGTTGGCCACAACCAATTGCCTGCCATCAGGCGACACGAACACCTGGACTGGGCCGGGGCCGACCGGGTAGGTATCGAGCAGCGTGCGCTGATTCGGGTCCACTGCCGACACCGCGTTCTCGCCGCTGAGGGACACCAACAGACGCTGTCCGTCGGGCGCAAAGGCTACTTGCACCGGCTTTTGGCCATCGGCGACAGGCGAGCAGGGCGCCTGCAAAGACGCCGGCAAGAGAGAGGGCAAATAGACGGGGTCGCATGAAAGTTTTCTCCGACAGTTTCGATGGCCAGCCTAGCGAGCCTTGGCTGTCGCCAGCCTGAAACCGCGATTACATTTCTGTCAGCTTGTCGGTGCGCAGACCGCCGACCGAGCCACGCCGGGCTTCATAGCAGCTCGATGCCGAAGCGCCGCAGCACGAGCGCCAGCGCGCCGAAGCAGATCACCGTCAGCACCGCGCACGCCAGGCCAGAAGCCCAGGCGCGGCAGCAGGCGTGGAAAGACCAGAAACATCGGTAGCGTCGGCAGCACGTACCAGAAGGTGTACCAGGCGTGGCTGGCGATCTTCTCCGTCGGCTGACGCTCCAGGTATAGCCAGGTCAGGCTGGGCAGGGTGATCAGTGCCAGCGCGGCGAGGAAGCCGCCCAGCTTGTCGCTGCGCTTGGCGGCTTCCGAGACCAGCACCACCACGGCGGCGCTGAGCAGGTATTTGGTGACCATCCAGCCCATAAAGGCTCCCGATGCTGTTCTGTTGTTGGCCATCATCCCGGTCTCAGCGCGCCGGCTGGCTGCCGATATAGTCGCCGATCACCAGGTCGCGGCCGCCAGCGGTCAGACCGATAACCTGGTAGCGCTGGTACGGCTGGCCGTAATCCATGCCCGGTGAGCCGGCCGGCATGCCCGGCACGGCGACGCCGGCGAGGTCGTCGCGCTGTCGCAACGCGAGAATCGCGGCGACCGGTACATGCCCCTCGACGAACTTTCCATCAATCACGCCCGTATGACATGAGGCCAGGCGCGGCAGTACACCCAGATCTTGCTTTACCGCATTCATATTGCGTTCGACGTGGTCACGGACCTCAAAGCCGTTGTCCTTCAAGTAGCTGATCCAGTCTTTGCAGCACCCGCAGTTGGCGTCGCGGTGTACATCAATGGTCAGGGGCTCGGAGGCTTGTACAATCCCACTCATCAGCAGGACGGAGAGGGCCACCCCCGTCAGCTTTCTTGACATAAAGAACCCTCCATCCAATCGCTTGTTCAGTTGCAACAGCAACCACCTTTTTTCGCGCTGCTCGGCGCGACCGCCGCGAGGGCCAGTTGGGCCGGATAGCCGGCCTGGGTCAGGGCGTCGATCAGGGCCTGACTGTCGCTCTGGCCGCCGACTAAAACCCGTGCCGACTGCAGATCGACCTCCACGCTTACGACGCCTTCAACGCTGTTGAGCGCCTCCGTGACATGCTTGACGCACGCGCCGCAGGTCATGCCCTGGACGCTCAGTTCTGTAGTGCTCATGGAATTTTCCTCATGCTGGGTACAGGTCAATCCTCAACCTTGCCAGCATGGCAAGGTCAAGGGCTTATCCATCAATGGATACCTTGCGCAGCCTCAAGGCGTTGAAGACTACCGAGGCCGAACTCAAGCTCATCGCCAAGGCGGCGATCATGGGTGACAGTAAATGACCGGTCAGCGGGTACAGCAGGCCGGCGGCCAGCGGAATGCCGAGAGCGTTGTAGAGAAAGGCGAAGGTCAGGTTCTGGTGCATGTTGCGCACGGTGGCCACTGACAGGCTGCGCGCCCGCAGGATGCCGAGCAGGTCGCCCTTAACCAGCGTGACCTGGCCGCTGTTCATCGCCACATCAGTACCGGTGCCCATGGCAATGCCGATATCAGCGCGTGCCAGGGCCGGAGCATCGTTGATGCCATCCCCGGCCATGGCGACGCGGTGCCCTTGCTCTTGCAGGGCAGCGGCCAGGCGTTCCTTGTCTTGCGGTTTGACCTCGCCGTGCACTTCCTCGATGCCCAGCTCGCGCGCCACGGCGCGAGCGGTGGTCAGGCCGTCACCGGTGGCCATGATCACCCGCACGCCGTCGGCCTGCAGGCGCTGAACTGCGAGTTTCGAGGTCGGCTTGATCGGGTCGGCAACCGCCAGCAGACCAGCCAGCGCGCCGTCCACCGCCAAAAACATGATGCTGACGCCTTGGCCGCGCAGCTGTTCGGCCTGCGCTTTGAGCGGGCTCGCATCGACGCCGGCATCATTCATCAGCGCGGTGTTGCCCAACTGCAGGTGGCGGCCGTCAACCTGGCCACGCACGCCGATGCCGGAGGCCGATTCAAAGGTCTCGGGCGTGCTCAATGCCAAGCCTTCGGCGCGGGCATGATCGACGATCGCTTGGGCCAGGGGGTGCTCGCTGCCCTGATCCAGGCTGGCTGCCAGCCGCAGCACCTCGTCCGGGGTGAAACCGGGCGCCGCTTCTACGCTGTGGAAGGCAGGGCGCCCTTCAGTCAGGGTGCCGGTCTTGTCGACGATCAGGGTGTCAATCTTGCGCAGGTTCTCGATGGCGCCGGCATCGCGGAACAGCACGCCGCTGCCGGCCGCCTTGCCGGTGGCGACCATGACCGACATCGGCGTGGCCAGGCCCAGGGCGCAAGGACAGGCAATGATCAGCACCGCCACCGCGTTGATCAGGCCGAACACCCAGCTTGGCTCTGGCCCCCACAGACCCCAGCCGAGGAATGTCAGTACGGCAATGCCGATGACCACCAGCACAAAGTAACCGGCGATGACGTCGGCCAGTCGCTGCATCGGTGCCTTGGAACGCTGCGCTTGGGCAACCATCTGCACGATTTGCGCAAGCATGGTCGCGCTGCCGACCTTCTGCGCCTGCATCACCAGGCTGCCATGGGCGTTCAGGGTGGCCCCGATCAGGCTGTCACCGGGACGCTTCATGATCGGCACGGGCTCGCCGGTGAGCATCGACTCGTCCACCGCGCTTTCGCCTTCCAACACCAGACCGTCGACCGGTACCTTCTCGCCCGGTCGCACGCGCAGCATGTCGCCGCTGTGCACGTGAGTGAGCGGGATGTCTTCTTCCGTGCCGTCCGCGTTGATGCGCCGCGCAGTCTTGGGCGTCAGGCCGAGCAGAGACCTGATCGCCGCCGAGGTCTGCGAACGCGCTTTGAGTTCGAGGATCTGGCCAAGCAGGGTCAGCGAGATGATCACCGCCGCCGCCTCGAAGTACACGCCGATGCGCCCATCCTGCAGGAAGTCGGCGGGAAACACGCCCGGCATCAGGGTGGCGACCAGGCTGTACAGGTAGGCGGCGGCGGTGCCGAGGCCGATCAGCGTCCACATGTTAGGGCTGCGCAGCAGGAAGGAACGCAAGCAGCGGACGAAGAACGGCCAGCCGGCCCAGAGCACCACAGGAGTGGTCAAGGCGAGTTCGACCCAGTTCTGCGTCACTCCGTGGAACAGAATGAGGGCATGACCGCCCATGGCCAGCACGGTGACCATCACCGTCAACGGTAATGTCCACCAGAAACGGCGGGTGAAGTCCGTGAGCTCCGGGTTTTCCTCTTCTTCCAGTTCGGGCATGAGCGGCTCCAAGGCCATGCCGCATTTAGGGCACGTGCCGGGGCCGGTTTGAAGAATTTCCGGATGCATCGGGCAGGTGTATTCAGCACCCGTATCGGCGGCAGACGCCTTGGTGGCGATAGGGCTTTGGTTGCCATGCGGGGCCTGTACGGCACACCCACCCGTTTTCCCCGGCACGGCTAAATAGCGGCGTGGCTCAGCACTGAACTTGTCCAGACAGTGCTGGCTGCAGAAGCGCAGCGGTTGGCCATCGTGGCTGGTCTGGTAAAGGCTGTCGGGTTTAACCGTCATGCCACAGACCGGATCACGATCTATTGGCAATTGAGCCATCGGGTGGGACTGCATGGTGTTGGACATTGACCTCTCCTGTAGCACTTGTGCGCACCCTGGGACTAAGCATATTGCGACAACCTATCCGCACAGGGCTGACATCACCCTGACCTCAAGATTACATTCCTGTCAGCTTCTGGCCGGCATCCTTCCTGCGCGGCACACTGACACTCTGTCAAATGAGTCCTGCCCATGAAAATCCTGGTCGCGGAAGATGAACCCAAAACCGGCACCTACTTGCAACAGGGGCTCAGTGAAGCCGGATTTTCCGTCGATCGCGTCACCAGCGGTATCGATGCCCTGCAGTATGCGCTGAGCACGCCCTACGACCTGTTGATCCTCGACGTGATGATGCCCGGTCTGGATGGCTGGGAAGTGCTGCGCCTGGTGCGGGCCGCTGGCAAGGACATGCCTGTGCTCTTTCTCACCGCGCGGGATCGGGTAGAGGACCGGGTCAAAGGCTTGGAGCTGGGTGCCGACGATTATCTGGTTAAACCCTTCGCCTTCTCTGAGCTGCTGGCGCGGGTGCGCAGCCTGCTGCGGCGCGGTAACACGCCGCTGATTGCGACACACCTGCACATCGCTGATCTGGAGGTTGACCTGTTAAAACGGCGCGCCATACGCGGCGGTCGGCGCATCGATTTGACCGCCAAGGAATTTGCTCTGCTGGAGCTGTTACTGCGCCGGCGAGGCGAGGTATTGCCCAAATCCCTGATTGCGTCGCAAGTCTGGGACATGAATTTCGACAGCGACACCAATGTGATCGAGGTGGCGATTCGCAGGTTGCGGGCCAAGATCGACGACGACTTCGAGCCCAAGCTGATCCACACGGCCCGCGGCATGGGCTACATGATCGACGAGCCCGAGCAGCCATGAGCCGCCTGTCGCTGACCATGCGTCTGAGCCTGCTGTTCATGCTGGCCGTCACAAGCGTGCTGGCGCTGACCGGCCTGTCATTCAATATGCTCAGTCAGCATCATTTTGACGAGCTGGATCGCCGGGTGTTGGCTGATAAGCTGGCTGCTACCGAGCGTTTGCTGCTCGGGCTCAGCGACCTTAAGCGCCTCGACGCCGTGCGGCCCCAGCTATACGCCATGCTCGGCGGGCATCGCGATTTGGCCGTGCTGATCCTTGATGGCGAAGACCGCATCCTGTTCAGCGTGCCGGAACTCTCCGAGGTTCCCCGGGCATATCAGCAGTTGGCCACGCAAGGAGAGGGTGAATGGCAGCGCGATGGCCAGGTGTTGCGCGGCGCGGCGCAGGTAATCGAGCGCGGCAATCAGCACCTGCGCGTGTTGCTCATGCTCGATGTGACCGCTCACAAGGTGTTTTTCCATGTCCTGGCCGGCTGGCTGTGGGCGGCTTTGGTTCTTTTCGCACTGCTGAGCGCATTGCTCGGCTGGATGCTGGCCAGAAGCGCTTTGCGACCCGTGCGCGAAGTCACCCAGGTGGTGGCCTCAGTGTCGGCCAGGTCGCTGACGGAACGCATTCCCACGCAGAACATACCCGTTGAGCTGTTAGCGCTGGTGGAGGCTTTCAACGACATGCTCGCGCGCCTGGAAGAGTCCTTCGTCAGACTGTCCAACTTCTCGGCAGACATCGCTCATGAGCTGCGCACGCCGGTCAGCAATCTGCTGACCCATACCGAGGTGGTGCTCAGCCGCGCTCGAAATCTGGACGACTATCAGGAAAACCTGCATTCGAACCTGGAAGAACTGCAGCGCATGTCGAGGATGATCGACGACATGCTGTTTCTGGCCAAGGCGGACAACGGGCTGATTGTTCCGGAGCACCAGCCGGTGGACCTGCACCGGCTGTGCGCCAGCCTGCTGGAGTTCTACGACATGGCCGCTGAAGAAAGGAATGTCCGTTTCGTGCTCACCGGCTCGGCAACGCTCAACGGCGACGCGCTGATGCTGCGCCGTGCGCTGTCCAATCTACTGTCGAATGCGCTGCGTTACACCCCGGATAGTGGGGCCATCGTCATGTCGATTCGACAACAAAACGGCGAGGTACGACTGACGTTGAGCAACCCCGGCGAGAGTATTCCACCGGAACACCAAGAGCGTCTGTTCGACCGTTTTTACCGGATCGACAAGTCTCGTCGTGAAGGCCTTCCAGGAAATGCCGGTCTGGGCTTGGCCATCACCCGTTCAATCGTCGAGGCCCATCAAGGGAGCATCCATTGCCGCAGCGTAGAGGGCGGCACAACATTCGAATTGGCATTTCGCGTCTAACGGGTTGGCCTGATGGCGAACGTTGCATTTCACAGCGCCTCCTGCCCGTCCCGTGAATCGAGTCACCCTAGTTTTGTAGGCGCGTCTGAGCGGCTGCTCCTGGCCGGTTAGCGACCACTTCTCTGGCTAGCCATGCTTGTCCTCCCACATGTGGAGGACTTGCCATGAACATCACTGCTACCTGCACCCGCCGGCCCTGGAACAAAGGAAAGTTGGTCGGCCGGCTGAGAGATATCTGGGCCATCCGAGTAAGGCTTCAGCTTGCAGAACGAACCCGGGATCTGGCTTTGTTCGATCTGGCCATCGACAGCAAGCTTCGAGCCTGCGACTTAACCAAGCTCCGTGTATGCGACGTTGCTCATGGCGAGCATGTGTCATCACGAGCAATGGTTATGCAGCAGAAAACGAAGCGACCAGTGCAGTTCGAAATTACTGAGCAAACACGGTCTGCTCTCGCGGCCTGGATACACCAAGCCCAGCTCCGTAGCCAGGACTGCCTTTTCCCGAGCAGGCTGCACACCTCAGACCATCTATCCACTCGTCAATACGCTCGTATCGTCAAAGGCTGGGTGCAAGCCATTGGCCTTGATCCGGCCATGTATGGCACTCACACAATGAGACGTACAAAGGCATCACTGATCTATCGCAGGACAAAGAACTTGCGGGCCGTTCAACTTCTGCTTGGCCATACGAAGCTGGAGAGCACCGTTCGATATCTTGGGATTGAGGTCGACGACGCCTTGGAAATGGCAGAGCAGACCGAGGTTTGACCATGTATAGCGACGGTCGAAGTCAGGCCGTCGCTAACGGGTCGATTGCTGCCGTTCGCATCTGGCGGAGTCGACCAAGTTTCGCTCACTTTCGACGACTTCCAAGTGGTGAAGATTGTTCTGCACCGAGGCAGAGC
>LNAP01003497.1_pt1 | contig 15006 bp, 18 predicted proteins | sample 602601 | NCBI WGS metagenome assembly LNAP01 (sample SAMN02440304, study PRJNA202911) | soil metagenome | biome: Subtropical and temperate rainforests or woodlands; isolation source: soil samples (1 kg each in a 20% v/v slurry with milli Q water) were... ...
CCTTCGTCACAAAGCCCCTCCACCGCTATATAGGAGCTCGAAACGACCGATGAATCCCACCCATATGACAACTTTCTTGGAATCGATCGTCTAGTCAGTCACGTTGTTTTATTTGTTGAATGTCCAACAATTTTAAGATAAGACGTCCTTCCATTGCCGAAGGAGCGCGAATGAGGCCATTCTTGCCAAAGGTTCTGGATTCGATGCTTCAGGCCAGCGCCGGCAAGACCGTGCCTCTTGATGTTCGGCGGGTGATGCGGCACGTCGGATCAACAGTCACCATCATAACTACCCAAGACGGCAGTCAACCCTTTGGGATGGTGGCCACGGCGATGATGTCCCTGTCGCTGGAACCGCCCGCGCTCGCCATCGGCATCAATCACTCAGCTTCGATTCACAAACCGCTGCTGGAGCGCCGGGAGTTCTGCGTCAACATCCTATCACGCTACGACGAGGACATCAGCCGGCGCTTCACCAAGCTGAGCGGCGCCGCGCGGTTCCTTGCCGGCGACTGGCGCGCCGACGAGACGGGCCCGTTCCAAGACATTCCCTATCTAGCCACCGCGCAGGCCGCGCTGTTCTGCACGCTGGAAGCATCGATGGATTCCGGGACGCATTGCCTGATGGTCGGGTCGATCCGGCGCGCGATCGACAATGCGGTGGACGATCCGCTGCTTTATTGTGATGGCGCTTACGGCCAGTTCAGCAAGACCTGGCTGGATGAGCCGCTGGCGCTCGACGACCGGCTGGCGCTCTGCCGCTCCTGATCCACAAAGCCGCAGACGCGGAGTTCAGCCCAGCGTCTCAGCGATTCCGAAGATCGTAGTCGCCTGATGTGAGAAGTAGCCGCCATTGCCATGCGCAAGGGCGATCTTCGGCGACTTGACCTGGCGCTCGCCGCCCTGACCACGCAGCTGCAGGCAGGCTTCGTGGATCGCGAACAATCCGAACATGCCGGGGTGCACGAAGGACAGCCCGCCGCCGCCAGTATTGACCGGCAGCCGGCCGCCCGGCGCGATCCCGCCGCCGGAGACGAACGCCCCGCCCTCGCCCTTTGCGCAGAAGCCGAGGTCTTCCAGAAACAGAATTGGCAGGATCGTAAAGGCGTCGTACAGCTGCACGACATCGACGTCCCCAGCGGTAACGCCGGCCATATCGTAGGCCCGCGCGCCGCTCTCCACGGCGGAAGTTCGGGTCAGGTCCGGCATCTGCGAAATATCGCGATGGCAATGCGCTGTGCCGGCGCCGAGCATGTAGACCGGCGGCTGCCGCAGATCGCGCGCCCGGGCAGACGAGGTCATTACCAGAGCGCCGCCGCCATCCGACACCAGGCAGCAGTCAAGCCGCGACAGCGGATCGCTCACCATCGGCGAGGCCAGCACTTCGTCGATCGTCAGCGGTGTCCGCAATGCAGCGTCGGGATTGAGCTGTGCCCATTTCCGCGCCGCGACTGCGACCTCCGCCATCTGGCTCCGCGTGGTACCGTATTGATGCATGTGACGCGCCGCCGCCATCGCATAGGCCCCGACTGGCATCAATGGTGCGTATTTCGCCTGCAGCGGGTGCAGGTCGATCAGGCCGTAGATATCACGCGCACTGCGGGCGTTGCTGCCGTACAGGATCAGCACCGTCTCGCACAGCCCGGCCTCGATCGCGAGCGCGGCCTGCTGCACATGTGCCATGAAAGTCGAACCGCCGGTCATGTCCGCGTTCGACCATTTCGGGCTGATGCGCAGTTGCTCGGCCAGTGAGAGCGTCGGGAAGAAATGATAGAAGGTGCTGCCGCAAAGCCCGTCGACATCGTCGATGGTCAGACCGGCGTCAGCTAGCGCGCGTTCGGCCGCCATCGCCGCCAGCTCGATTGGGCTCCAGCCCGGCGACGAGCCAAGCCCGGCATAGCCAAGGCCAACGATTGCGGTCTTGCCACGAAGGGAGTGCATCAAAGGGATCTCACGTCGTCATCGGATAAAATACGACCAAGGGCTGGGTCGCGGCGGCGTCCCAAACCGGCTTCTCGATTCTGGCCGCCACCCTCATGCCGATCTTTACTTCGTCGGGCTCGATACCGAGCACGCGGGTCAGCATCCGCGGACCTTCGTCGAGCTGCACGATCGAGGTGTTGTAGTCGCCGCCATGCTTGGCCGGGCGCCGCACGGTGGTGACGGAATACACCGTGCCGTGGCCGGATACCTCGACCCAGTCCAGCTCGTCACTCGCGCCATAGGTGCCGAACGCGCTGGGATAATAGATGTAATCCCCGCTGCGCCTTGAGCGCTGCAGCTTGAACTGGCCTTGCGCAAGATAGCGCAGATACTGGTCCACCGGACCCGGCTGGGCGAATACGTCGCTCATCAAAGACCCCGGTTCATGATTGGCTGGTGGTGTCGCTGGAGGCCCGGGCGATCATGGTCTCGATGATCGAACGCTTGAGGATCTTGCCGGTGGCGCCTTTCGGCAGCTCGGTCCAGATCTCGACCTTCTTCGGGATTTTGAAATTGGCGATCTTGTCCTTGCAGAACGCGCGCAGATCTTCCGGCTCGACCGAGTGGTTCGGCTTCAGCGAGACCACAGCCTCGATGCGGTCGCCCCAGGTCGGATCCGGCAGCCCGAATACCGAGACCTCATGTACAGCCGGATGCTCCGCCAGCACGTTCTCGATTTCGGTCGGAAACACATTGAAGCCGCCGGTCTTCATCCGGAACTTGGCGCGGTCCGACAGATAGACATAACCGTCAGAGTCTCGCCGGGCGAGATCGCCGGTGCGCATCCAGTCGCCGAAAAACACCTCTTCCGTCTTCTCCGGCGCTTTCCAGTAGCCGGGAAAGGCGACGTCGCTGCGGACCACGAGTTCGCCGACCTCGCCGATCGGCACGTCCTTGTTGTCGTCGTCGACAATCCGCGTGTCGACATAGGACAGCGGCCGGCCGATCGACGACAGGATTTCCGGTCGCGAGGTCAGGCCCAACTGATGGTCCGACGGAAACAGCATGTTCGACATGCCGAGCAATTCCGTGGTGCCGTACATCTGCAGGAACGGGCAGCCGAAGGTCTGCATCGCCTCGCGGATGGTCGCCGGCGGCAATGGGGATGCGCCATAACCCAGCAGCCGCATCGCGGAGAGGTCGTAACTGCGGACATTCTCGATCGTCAGCAGCGACGCCAGCATGGTCGGCACCAGCACGCAGTTGGTGGTGCGCTCGCGCGCCATCAGCGTCAGCGCGCGCTCCGCGTTCCAAGGCCCGACGATCACGCAAGTCGCGGCGTAGAAGATGTTGCGCAGCATGTGCATCATCGGTACGCCGGCGGCCGGCATCGCCTGCAGCCAGATGGTATCGTGATCCAGCCCCTCATACATCGCCGTATAGAAGATAGTGCGCAGAAACTTGTCGTGCGGATAGATCGCGCCCTTCGGCAGGCCGGTGGAGCCCGAGGTGTAGGCGATCATCGCGATGTCGTGCGGGGTCTGCTCCAGGCCGGTCTGCCGGCCGAATTTCACGATCATCTCGTCATAGTCGTGCGGAGCCGAGTGCGATGCGCCGAAGCCGATCAGGGTCGGCGGTTGCGGCAGCGCACCGAGATCGGGCTTGATCAGGTCGATCACGCGCTGGTGCTCGCCGGTATGGAATACGATGCACGGCTGGCAGTCCCTGATCAGCGACGCCACCTCGGCCGCCGCCAGCCTGGCGTTGAGGCCGACGCGGATGGCGCCAATCTTGGCGCAGGCGAGGAACGTCTCCGCCACCTCGATGCAATCATTCGCCAGTACTGCAACGCGGTCGCCCGGTTTAACGCCGAGCTTGCGGAGGCCGGCGCCGAGCGCGTCGGTGCGGCGATCGAGCTCGCCCCAGGTGACGCGGCGGTCCAGTTCGACAAACGCATCCTTGTCAGGCCAGTGCGCGCCGTTACGCCGGACCAAGTCTCCGAATGTCATCATCTTGACCTCTCCCGGCTCAAGTCTGACTTACAGCTTGATCATCGCATCGGCGAACTCGCGGAGCATGCCCATTTCCACGTCCTGCGGGAAGTAGCCGACATGGTGCCAGAGAAAGTATTCCTCGACCTTGTACTTCTCGCGCATCCTGGAGATGTCGTCCTGCACCTGCTGCTTGCTGCCGCTCCACAGCCGGCCGATCGGAACGTGATAGGGAGGCGCGTTGTAGGCATAGTTGAACAGCTCGGTGAATCCCTCTTCGATGTCCTTGGTCTCGGCCGAGTTCCGGCCGAGCGTTAAATGGCCGCCGATCGCGACTGCATTGTCTGGATTGTAGGGAAGGCCGACGCGCGTGGCTTCCTTTTCGTATTCGTCCAGCACGATGGGCATGAAACGCTCGTTTTCGTTGGAGACGAACGAAACCATCTTGCCGCCCTCGCGGGCCCAGAACCGCACGGTCTCCATGCTGTTGCTGAACGGCGCATAGACAGGGGGATGCGGATCCTGGAACGGACGCGGCACGATGCCAATTTCCTTGAGCTGCTTTTCCGGCGTGATGGTCTGGGCGGCGAAATCGTCGGTCGGGCGGAACCGCCATTCCGTCGGATACGGCACCTTCCAGAAGTCGCCGTCGACGCTGGTGGTCGGCTGGGTCCAGAGCTGCTTCACGATCTTCCAGTTTTCGTAGAATACCGCGCGGTTGCGGGCGTCGGCTTCGGACCGGTCAGAATGCGTCGAGGTGACGTTGATGTGCTGGCCGAAGGTCTGGGTCCAGCGCGGAGTGTTGCCGCGGGAGAAGCCCGCGAATACGCGACCGTTGGTGAAGTGATCGAGCATCGCGATGTCTTCGGCGAGCTTGATCGGATTGACGACAGTGAGGTTCATGCCGAGTTGGCCGACCCGCAGCTTCTTGGTGTGCTGGGCGACGAAATAATCCCAGAACAGCGGATTGGTAGTGCCCTCGATGCCTTCCACCTGCATGTGCTGCTCGGTCATGCAGAAGCCGTCATAGCCGAGCGACTCGGCGTACTGCATCTGCTCACGCAGGCGATCCATCAGGATCCGGAACCGGCCCTTGTCGGAGCCTGCGAGTTGAACGCGCTCGCCGCGGCTGATCATGTAGGGGATGACGAGAATCGTGAAACGCATTGACGGATCTCCTCTTGTTATTGGATTACCGCGACAGCATCGATTTCCACGAGCGCGTTCGGGTCGAACAGCATCACGACTTGAATCATGGTCATCGGCGGAAAGTGCTTTCCGAGGATCTTCATCCACGCCGCGCGAATCTCCGCACCGCTCGACTTGAAGGCCTCGATGTCGCGGACATAGGCGCGCATCATTGCGATGTCGGATGGCTGCCCGCCGGCGGCGGCGACCACATCGGCGACGTTCTGCAGCGACAGCGCGAACTGCTCGGCAAAGGACTGCCCGGTCTTCACTTCCATCGCGCCGCGCTCGGTGGCGAGCTGTCCGGCGACGGTAACGAGCCGGCCGCCCGAAGCCGACATGCCCCAGGAAAACCCGGGCGGGCGCTGCCAGCCGTCCGGCTGGATCACTTTCAGATGGCTCATCAGTCACCTCTTCCGTCGGCGAGAGCTATCATTATTTTTGTTGGACGTACAACAAGTATTTTAGGGTCAGATGTCCTCGACGGCGAATCCAGCCGCACGGTTCAGGTTGTCTTGCGCGAGAGCGACGACGGCGCGCCGAGCAGCAGGTCGAGCATGCCGTGGCAGGCCTTTTCAGCGTCGGCCTTCTTCACCGACACCGGATCGGCGACCCAGCCGATCCAGAAGCCCTCGATCATCTGCGAGAACAGCAGCGCGGCCAGCGTGGCGTCGACCTGCAGCTTGCGATTCGCCGCGGCACGCTTGATCAGCCTGGCGATGCCGGCGCGGTATTCGGTCCACAGCGCGTGGTACAATTCCGCCAGCGGCGGCGACCATTTCGCACTGCCAGCCAGCGCCGCCCACACCGCCGCCTTCTCGGGCGTGAAACCGGGAGCGGAGAAGCTGGATTTGATCACGGCATGGAGTCGGTCATAGGGGTCGCTGCCGGCCGCGTCGACCGCCTTACGGGTGGCTTCCGCCAGTTCGACCGTAAAGCCGTTGATTGCCTCCAGCACCAGCGCGTCCTTGCCCTTGAAGTAGTGCCCGATCAAGCCGCGCGAAAATCCGGCCTCGTCGCAGATCATTGCAACCGTCACCGACGCATAGCCCTTGTCGGCTATCGAGCGGATTGCGGCCTCCTGCAATTCGCGGCGGCGCTCGATCGCGATCACCGACGGCTTGCGTCGTTGCGGCTTTCTGCGCGCGAGTCCCGGCAGGGTTTCCATCGACGTGGGCTCCAGTTTGCAGGGTGTCCGGCCTTGTTAGCAACTATGAATAGAAGATCATCGGCGGCAAGGCAAAGGGGCCCGAGAGCTGTTCGAACGCCCACGACAACTGCAGAACCCCAAGGTCGTCGAAGCGCCGGCCGACGATCTGCATCCCGACCGGGGAGCCGCCTGCGGTCATGCCGCAGGGCGCCGAACTCGCCGGCTGCTCAGTGATATTGAACAGGAAGGTATTGGCCCAAGGTTCGAACAGCAGCGCCGGATCGCGCGCCGGGTTTTCCGCAGCGAACGAGGGAAAATGCACGCTCGGCAATACCAGGAAATCGATGTTTTGGAACAGCGCGAGCACCCTCTCCCGCATCCGCCGCATCGCATTCATCGCATCAAACAGGTCCTTGGCGCTGGCGTTGGCCACGCTGGCGGTCCAGTCCCGGATCACGGTCGCCGCCGCGCGCCGCTCGGCGGCAAATTTACTGAATTCGGCGAAGCAGCGGGTCTTGTAGTAAAATTCCGCCTGTGCGAAGTCTTCGGCGCTGAACGCGATCTCGACCGGCTCGACGCTGCAGCCGACCTCTTCGAACCGCGCGGCGGCCGCCGCGACCAGCTTCACCACTTCAGGATCGGACTGCAATCCGAAGCCGAGGTTTGCGACAAAGCCGATGCGAAGCCCCGTGGGCGGCATGCTCAGGCTGCTGCGATAGTCGATAGGCTTGAATTCCAGCGCGGTGAAATCCCGCGCATCAGGCGCGGTAACGATATTCATCAGGATGGCTGCGTCCTCCACCGAGCGGGTCAGCGGGCCGGCCACAAGCGATGGATCGTTCGGCGGATAATATGGTACGCGGCCCTGACTCGGCTTCAGGCCGAACAGCCCGCAGAACGACGCCGGCAGGCGCACCGAGCCGACTATGTCGGTGCCGATTGCCGCGGTGTTCAGCCCGGCGGCGACCGCGACCGCGGCGCCCGAACTCGAGCCGCCGGGATTGAGGTCGCGCCGCCACGGGTTGCGGGTGATCCCATGCTTGGAGCTGTAGCCCGACGCCAGGATGCCGAAATCCGGCATCGTTGTCTTGCCGAGCAGCACCGCGCCGCCCTCGCGCAGCCGAGCGATCGCCGGCGCGTCGGTGGTCCAACTCCCGGTTTCAGCGGAATGCGCCAGCGAGCCGCGATAGGACGGCCAGCCGATCGATGACAGCGCATCCTTGGCTGAGGTCGGCATGCCGTCGAACTGCCCCAGCGACAGGCCGGCCACCCAGCGCTGTTCGGAGGCGGTTGCCTGCTGGAGCGCGCCCTCCTCGTCGACGAGGTAGAATGCGTTGAGGTCGGAAAACCGGGCGATGCGTTCTAGTGCGTCGCGCGTGACCTCGACCGGCGACAGCGCCTTCTCGGCATAGGCCCGGCCGAGCTGCGCGATGCTCATCCGGTGTGGCTGCATCGTCGAGTCGGAGTCCGGATGATGGGATGTTGATATTGCCTTACTCACGACCTTCCCCCCTGCGCGACGCGGTGGACGCCGGCTCGTCGCTCTCGTCGAAGTCGATCGATGCGCCGAGATAGGTCTCCTCGACCCGCGGATTGGCGAGCAATTCACGGCTGGTGTCGCGCAACGCGATATCGCCGGTCTCCAACACATAGCCAAAATCGGCGGCATGCAGCGCCGCGCGCGCATTCTGTTCAACGAGCAGGATTGAGACGCCGCTCTGCCGCAACGTCTCGATGATGCGGAACACCTCGTCGACCATCAGCGGCGCGAGCCCGAGGCTCGGTTCGTCTAGCATCAGCAGCTGCGGACGGGACATCAGCGCGCGGCCGATCGCCAGCATCTGCCGCTCGCCCCCCGACAGCGTGCCGGCCCCCTGTTGGCGCCGCTCCTTCAGCCGCGGAAACTGTTCGTAGACGCGTTCCGCGCCGGCGCGCGCGCCACGGATGCCTTCACGACGGTGGGTGTAGGCGCCGAGCAGGAGATTGTCCTCGACCGTCATCGAGGCGAACAATTCGCGGGTCTCGGCGATCAGGCACATACCGCTGTCGAGCCGCTCCTCGACCGACAACGCATCCATCCGCCGGCCGTTGAAGACGATGGTGCCGTGGCTGGGATGCAGGCCCATCAGGCTGTTGAGCAGCGTGCTCTTGCCCGCGCCATTGGGGCCGATCACGGTGACCACGCCGCCCTTGTCAATGGTCAGGCTGATGTCGCGGATCGCGGAAATCTTGCCGTAGCTGCTGGAGAGACCGTCAACCTCGAACAGAACGCTCATCGCGCGCTTCCTCCGAGATAGGCTTCGAGAACCTTCGGATCCTTCCGGATTTGCTGCGGCCGCCCCTCGGCAAGTTTCTGGCCGAAGTTCAGCACCACGATCTCGTCGGCAATGCCCATCACGAAGCGCATGTCATGTTCGACCAGCACGACACTCATGCCGCCGCCGCGCAGTTCCTTCAGCAGCGCGGCCAGTTCGTTCTTCTCGTGATGGCGCAGGCCGGCGGCCGGTTCATCGAGCAACAGGATGTCCGGAGCCGCACACAGCGCACGGGCGATTTCGACCAGGCGTTGCTGGCCAAGCGCCAGGTTTCCGGCCGGCTCGTCGATCACCGCCGATAACCCGACCCGCGCCAATTGCCGCTCGGCTTCGGCACGCAGCGAATCCTCGACGTCGGCATTGAGCCCAAAGGCGGCGGCGAACGGACCGCGTTCGGACCGCGCATGGGCGCCGAACATCACGTTCTCCAGCACCGAGCGATCCGACATCAGCAGCACATGCTGGTAGCTGCGCGAGATACCGCGGCGAACCAGTTCGTGCGGCGCAAGCCGGTCGATGCGCTCGCCGCGCAACCAGACTTCGCCGCGTTCCGGCCTAAGCCATCCCGTCAACAGGTTGAACAGCGTGGACTTGCCGGCCCCGTTGGGCCCGATCACGGCGACGATTTGGGCGGCGTCGACCTCGAAGGAGACGTCGTTGACCGCGACAAGGCCGCCGAAGGTCTTGCGAACCCGGCGTACCGACAGCAGCTTGCCGGTGGGGCCAAAGCGTTTCAGTTGTGGCAGGCCCGCGGCCTGTGTATCCAGCGCGCGCGAAAACCGCGGCAGACGATCGAGCAGAACGCCAAACCCCTTGTCGCGGTTGAGTTGCAGCAGAACGATGATCAGTGCGCCGAAGGCGATGATCTCGAAATTGCCGCTGCGGCCGAGCACGGCAGGTAACACATCCTGCAGCACCTCCCGCAGCACCGTAATCACCGCGCTGCCGAGCACTGCACCCCAAACATAGCCGGCACCGCCCACCACCGCCATGAACAGATATTCGATGCTCATGGTGATGCCGAACGGGGCCGGGTTCACGAAGCGCAGCAGGTGCGCATAGAGCCAGCCCGAGACCGATGCCAGCAACGCTGCATAGACGAACACCGCGAGCTTCACCCGCGCGCCGTCGACGCCGAAATTCTCCGCCATCGTCCGATTGCTCTTCAGCGCGCGCATCGCGCGGCCGGGGCGGGATTCCAGCAAATTCTGGGTCAGCAGCAACGCCGCCAGCGCGACGGCCCATATCAGCACATACATGCTGCGGCCGGAATCCAAGGTCACGCCGAACAGCGATATCGCCGGGATGCCCATCATGCCGGTCTGCCCACCGAGCTGATCCAGATTGCCGAATACGTAGTAGATGCTGACGCTCCAGCAGATGGTGCCCAATGGCAGATAGTGACCGGACAACCGCAGCGTGATGAAGCCGAGCACCGCGGCGAACAGCAGATTGACCAGCAGGCCGGCGACCAGGCCGAGCCAGGGCGAAAGCCCGAAATTCACGGTGACCGCCGCCGTGGCGTAGGCGCCGATACCGACGAACGCCGCTTGACCGAACGAGGTGATGCCGGACACGCCGGTCAGCAGCACCAGCCCGAGTGCCACCAGCGCATAAAGGCCGATATAGTTCAGCAGCGTAATGTAGAATTCCGGCAGGATCCGCCCGCAAATCAGCAGCGGCGCCGCGATCGCAAGAATGCCCGCATAACGAGGAAGGCCGCGGTTCATTCGGTTTCATCCCGCGATGGATACGCCACCGACAGCCAGAGCAGAATCGGCACGATCAGGCCGAACAGCAGTGCCTCCTTGAACGCGCTGGCCCAGAATGACGAGAACGCCTCGATCACGCCCACCACCAGCGCGCCGAGCGCTCCTATTGGATAGCTCACCAGCCCGCCGATGATGGCGCCGATGAAGCCCTTCAGCGCGATCAACAGGCCCGTATCGAAATAGATCGTGGTGATCGAGGAAATCAGGATGCCGGACACCGCGCCCACCAGGGCAGCGAGGCTGAAACACACCGCGCCGGCGACTTCCGGGCGAATGCCGACCAGCCGGGCGCCGGCGTTGTTCACAGCGGTAGCGCGCAACGCCTTGCCTCGCAGCGTAAAAGTGAAGGCCCAGAACAACGCCGCGATCAGGATGGCGCTGGCCGCCATGACGGTCAGGCTCTGCGCGGTGATGGTCATTGATCCGATGTTGAAGCTGGCGGCGAACAGCGGCTCGGTGCGCGCGCCCTCCGGACCGAACACCAGCAATGTCACGCCCATCAGCAACAGATGCAGCGCGACCGCCGCGATCATCAACACCAGCACGCTGGCATTGCCCATCGGCTGGAACACGATCCGGTGCAGGATAGCGCCGAATGGCACTACCACCGCAAGGGTGGCTATCATCTGCATTGCCACGCTGCGAGGCGCGCCAGTGACCTTGTAGAGCAGTAGCGCAAGCAGCGTCGGATATAGCGCGAACAGCGCCGCGGCGACGAACGACCGCCGCCGGTGCGGCGTCGCGTAGCCGGTCCACAGTTCCACCCCCGCGGCGATCCAGCCGGTCACCACCAGAAAGCCGACCACGCCCGGCACGCTGCCGTGCTGGAACGCCGCCATGCTCATGGCGCCAAAGGTGACAAACTCGCCCTGCGGCACGAAGATGACGCGGGTGACCGTGAAGACGAGGATCAAAGCGAGCGCGAGAAGGGCATAGATGGCGCCGTTGACGAGACCATCCTGCCCGAGCAATAATGCGATTTCCAAAGTCATCGCATTACTCCGTTGTCGGACGAGGTTTCATCGCGCAGAATCGGGTCGGCAGTTTTACTTGGACAAGTTTACTTGGACAAGTTGACCCAGCGGCCACCTTTGACCTGGATCAGCACCAGCGACTCTGGCGTGAAGCCAGTGTGATCCTGCGGCGTTATGGTGACCGGACCCGAGGTTGTCACGATGGCCTTGCTGTTCTCGAGCGCGTCGTTAAGCGCCGCGCGGAATTCAGCGGTGCCCGGTTGCGCCTTCTGCAGCGCCACAGGAATTGCCGCCCGCGCGAGCAGGAAGCCGTCCCAGGCGAAGCCGGGGAATGCAGATATGCTGTTGGCCCCGTTTGCCGCGTTGTAGGCATCGGCGAATTCGTTGGCGGCCTTCTTAGCGATGTTGCTGTTGGGCAGCTGGTCTGCGACGATCAGCGGTCCGGTTGCGATGATGGCGCCTTCGACTGACTTGCCGCCGACTTTAAGAAAGTCGTTGGTGGTAACGCCGGTGGTCTGGTAGATCGCGCCCTTGTAGCCGCGCTCGACCAGCGTCTGCTGTGGCAGCACGCCCGGGGTGCCGGCGGCGATGATCAGCACCGCGTCCGGCTGCGCGGCGACGGTCTTCAGCACCTGAGCGGTCACCGACGTGTCGTTCTTGTTGTATTTTTCCGAGCCGACGACCTCGATCCCGGCGGCCTTCGCTGCCTGGTTAAAGGCGCTGAACCAGCTTTCGCCATAGGCGTCGTTGAAGCCGATAATGGCGACCTTCTTCTGGCCCTTACTCACCATGTATTTCGCGGTGGCGGCGGCGAAGACGTCGTCGTTGATCGTGGTCTTGTAGACCCAGCGCCGGTTGTCATCAAGCGGCTGCACGATCGAGCGCGCAGCCGCGAACGTGATCATCGGGGTCTTGGCGCGTCCTGCGGCCTCGATCACCGCCAGCGCGGACGGCGAAATCGTCGGCCCCATCAGGAGATCGACCTTGTCCTCGGTGACGAGACGATCGACCAGCCGGCGCGCGGTGGTCGGATCGGAGGCATCGTCGAGCGTGATATATTCGATCGCCTGCCCGCCGACCTTCTTCGGCATCAGCGCGATGGCGTTCTTTTGCGGCAGGCCGAGCGTCGCCGCCGGGCCGGTCATGCTGATGACGATGCCGATCTTCACCGGAGCCTGGGCTTGGGCCGATGCGCCGAGCAAAGCGAGGGCCGCCGCCGCAACCAATGAACGGGTCACAAATCTCATAGGATGTTCCTCCGAACTTTAAATCGACATGAAAAATCAGGCGCGCTTTGCTGTCGCATCGTCCCCAGCAGAGCATCATCTTATCCTTATCCAAATTTGTTGGACATACAACAAATTTCTGGTGCATGTTGTTTCTGGATTCAGGAGATCCTACGATGAAGGCCGAGGTCGAGATACAGTACAATAATCGTGCCAGGATCGCGGAAACACCGCAAATCCTGCGCCAGTGGTCAGCCGATGCGACCGCGTATCGTGCGCAGGCGACGGCGGAACGGCGCGCCGAACTCAATGTCCCCTATGGCGCGGGTCCGCGACACATTGTCGATTTTTTCTGGCCGGCGAACGATCGCGCCGATCACATCGCGGTCTTCATTCATGGCGGCTATTGGCAATTGTTCGAGCCAGCGCTGTTCTCGCATCTAGCGCGCGGCGCCAACGAGCGCGGCATTCCGATGGCAATGTTAGGCTACGACCTTTGTCCGGCGGTGACGCTCGAAGAGATCATTGCCGAGATCAGGGCAGCCTGCGTGTTTCTTTGGCAGCGCTACAAGCGGCGCCTGGTGCTCACCGGACATTCCGCCGGCGGTCATCTCACCGCGGCGATGCTCGCGACCGACTGGGCCGCCGAAGGCGTCGATCCCTATGTCATCGCAGCGGGACTGTCTATTTCGGGCGTGTTTGAACTGTCGCCGCTGCTCGACACCAGTATGAACGACAAGCTGCGGATGAATGAAGCTTCGGCCCGCGCGCTGTCGCCGATCGGATGGACGCCGCGTCCAGCTGCGCAGATCGACGCCTGGGTTGGCGGCGCCGAGAGCGAGGAGTTTCTCCGGCAAAGCCGCGACTTCGCGGATGCCTGGGCCGCCAAGGGCGCGCGCACCCGCTTTGAGAGCGACGACTCCGCCAATCACTTCACCATCATCTCGGCGCTGACCGATCCCGACAGCCGTATGATGCAGCGGCTTAGCGAACTTGCCGGCGTCCCGGCGCAATCCTGAAAGCAGCCATGACCGACAGCATCTTTGCAGGTTGGAACTCCCGCGTCGGCGAGCCGTTTGAGAGCAAGAGCGGACCGTTCTTCCATCGCTCGCTGAAAGATGGCAGCGTGGTGGGCGCCTTCCTCGCGGATGGCTCGCATGTCAACGGTGTTGGCATTGTCCATGGCGGATGCCTGCTGACCTTGGTAGACTATACGTTGTTCACCGGTGGTGAAGCGCGCGATCGGCGATGGCGAGGCCGTCACAGTGTCGCTGTCGAGCGATTTCGTCGGGTCCGGCGCGATAGGCGACCTGATCGAGGCGCATGCTGAGATCATCAAGGCCGGCCGAAGCATGGTGTTCGCGCGCGGCATGGTCCGCACCAGCGGCAAGCCGCTGCTGTCTTTCGCCGGCGCGATGAAACGCCTTGGATGAAACCAGCGGTGCGGCCCTCAGGTCTCAACTGAAAGCTGGGCGGCGCGGCCGCGCACTTCCTCCGGCAACGCCAACGAGGTGCGGGTCGTGAGATTGAACAGCACCGACACGAATTCGCCGGTGGCATAGTGGACACCTGAGGCGGCGTCGCGCATCTCGATCCGCGTGGACACCGATTTCGATCCAATCATCCAATCCGCACCACTCTTGGATTCAGGATCAGCATTGTGCCGGGCACGACCTCCTGCAGGAAAGTCATCGTCATGGTCGCCGCGACCCATCCGGTGGCGGCGTCGCTGTTGTCCGACGGCAGCAGGAAGCCGAGCACATGCCAGGCGCAATCATCGAACAGGCCGGTGTAGTGCCGAACGTTCATGTGCCCCATCGCATCGCACATCCAAGGATGGACGACGCCGCGGAACGCGAGTTGCGGGGCGGGCTCTTCTCTGTTCATTCTGATGATTTACCTGTTCGCGCACGCCAACAGACCTGCCTCAATCCTGGCTTTCGGAATCCAGGTGGTAGGTCTTGGCCACGATCTGCCAGACACTCTCGGTCTTGAGCATCACGAGTTGATCAGTAAAGCTTTTACCCAGGATCCGGATGGTGGCGGTTAGCACCGCGCTGTCGACCGACGGGACCGCCAGCGAGATTAGCCGCTCGTCGCGCCTGGCGCCGCTTTTCACCGGCGCAACACGATTTCGGACGACCTCGATATATTTGTCGATCGGCATCACGGTGATCTTGCCGTCGACGACGTAGAACATGGAGGCGCTCGGATGGAAGATTCGCGCCAGACCATCGGCATCGCCCAGGTGAATCGAATCTCGATACACGTTCCAAACATTGACCAGTTCGGTATGAGGGTCGATCCCCATCGAACAACTCCTTATATCTGCTGCCGCTAAAGTGTGTTGCTTGGTTGACGCGCCTCATCTAGACGATCGATTCCAAGAAAGTTGTCATATGGGTGGGATTCATCGGTCGTTTCGAGCCCTATATAGCGGTGGAGGGGCTTTGTGACGAAGGATTTAG
>LNAP01003498.1_pt1 | contig 15002 bp, 11 predicted proteins | sample 602601 | NCBI WGS metagenome assembly LNAP01 (sample SAMN02440304, study PRJNA202911) | soil metagenome | biome: Subtropical and temperate rainforests or woodlands; isolation source: soil samples (1 kg each in a 20% v/v slurry with milli Q water) were... ...
GCGGCAATGGCCGCCTGCCAGCCCGCCGATTGCGGGCGCGCGCCCGAGGCGTCGGAGGAGGTTGGGGCAGGTGTCGGGGGCTTTTCAGCCGAGCTGCCGAGTGAGGCGAGGTAATAGGCCATCGCCGCGACGTCCTCGGCTGGCGCCTCGGCAAGGTTCTCAACCACGGGCCGCATCGGGCCGAGCGCGGCTCCATGATCGGCCTGCCAGCCCTCGCGCAGATAGTGACCGAGGGCGGCCTCGGTCCATGGAATGCGGGCCGGTGAATGGTCCCCGAGCGGAAACGCCTTCCATCCTTCGGCCTCGCCGCCGGCGAAGGCCTGCGAGCGGATCTCAGCCCCCATCACGTTGCGGGGCGTGTGGCAGGCTCCGCAATGGGCGAGGCCCTCGACCAGATAGCGCCCCCGGTTCCATTGCGTGTCGCGGGACGGGTCGGGGACGTGGGGCTCAGGATGGAAGAACAGCAGCTTCCAGCCCGCGAGGACGATGCGGATGTTGATGGGGAAGGGAAGTTCGTTCGCCGGCGCCTGCGCAACCACGGCATCACGCGTCATCAGGAAGGCATAGAGAGCTTCCAGGTCCGCGTCGGTGGTCAGGCTGAAATGGTCGTAGGGAAAGGCGGGGTAGAGATGGCGCCCCTCGCGATCGACCCCTTCGCGCATGGCGCGGCTGAAGGCCTCGATCGACCATTGTCCGATGCCGGTCGCCGGATCGGGAGTAATATTGGTCGAATAGATCGTACCGAACGGCGTCGGCATGGCGAGGCCGCCGGCGAAAGTGTGCCCGCCAGGCGCGGTGTGACAGGTGCGGCAGTCGCCGATCAGCGCAAGGTCGGCTCCGCGCTTAATCGTGTTGGCCTGGAATGTGGTTACGGCAGGCGGATCGATGGGAGGAAGCGCGCTGTGCCAAGCATAGATGAGCGCAGCGGAACCGACCGGCACCAGTAACAGAACAGCAGCTACGATTATGCGCTTTAGCGACACCCATGACCCTCGTTCGTGGCAATGTACACATTGAAATAGCGGGCGGATTTTCAGAGCGACCAACCCAAATCGATCCGCCGTTATATGTATTCCGCGTGGATCGAATTGAGCGGGTGACTGCCAAACGACGGTAATGCACGCCGTCTTGTGGTGCATCGCATGCGATGCATCTTTCGCAATCGCACGGTCTCTCCTTAAGTCACGCTGCAAGAGCTATCGTATTAGCTCTTGCAGCGGTGATAATCCCCATGTCGATTTCTTGCGAAATGCAAGTATTTACGCTGGGAAAACATGAAATCAGTCGGTTTCCTATCATTTGATACGCGTGCGCGCCGTTGGAGTTGATAGTGCTGGACGCGATGTGATTTATGCTCGGGAATGGCGACCGTCGAAAACAACCCAACTCCCATGAAGTCTGGTTCCGAAGCCGCGGTCTTCGGTCCTTTCCAATTGTTGCTAGGCTCGAAGCAACTGTTGCGGGATGGCATGCCCGTGGCGATGGGGGGGCGGGCGCTTGAGCTTCTCGCAATTCTGGTGGAGCAGCAGGGCAAAGTCGTCGGCAAGCAGGAACTGCTGACGCGGGCCTGGCCAAACCTTTTTGTCGAGGAGGCCAATCTCCGGGTGCAGATGGCGGCCCTGCGCCGTGTGCTGGGCGACGGCCAGGACGGGCAGCGCTACATCGTCAACGCCGCCCGCATCGGCTACAGTTTCGTCGCGCCCATCCGCCTCATTGATTTCGATGAAGTGGATGCGACATTGCACGAAGCCGTCGGCTCGGTTCGTGAAAACCTGCCTCTCGCCGTCACGGCGGCGATCGGCCGTGAGAGGGTCGTCGCGTCGATCCGGGCCGAGCTTGGCCGGCATCGCCTCGTGACGCTGGTCGGTGCCGGGGGTGTCGGCAAAACCACGGTGGCGATCGAGGTGGGGCGGGCCAGCCTGGGCGACGACGGTGCGGTCATCCTGGTGGATTTTGCTCAGATCGCCGATCCCGCTCATGTCAATCAGGCGGTAGCGACGGCGGTCGGCATGACGCTGGGTATTCCCCAGTGGCAAGTGTCCGAGCCTTTGCCGGTCGCGGCTGCCCTCATCATCCTGGACAATTGCGAGCATGTGATCGGTGCGGCCGCCCACGCCGCCGACCTTCTGATGCAAAAGGGCGTCGGGGTGCGCGTGCTCGCGACCAGCCGAGAGCCGCTCCGCACGCAGGGCGAGTATGTCATGCGCCTTCCCGGCCTCGACATTCCACCCGATGCCGCCAGCCTGGCGCCTGAGCAGGCGCTGGCCCTTCCGGCCGTGCGCTTGTTTGTCGACCGCGCTGCGGCGGCGCTGGGCAGCTACGACCCGCCGCCGGACGAGATCGCGGCCATCGTCGAACTCGTCAGGCATCTCGACGGCATTCCCCTTGCCATTGAGCTCGCGGCGGGACGGGTCGATGCATTCGGGGTGCATGGCCTCGCGGAACGGCTCGACAATGTTCTGCGCCTTCTGGTGGCGGGCCGGCGCACCGCGCCCAAGCGGCACCAGACGCTGCAGGCGACGCTCAATTGGAGTTACGATCACCTAACATCCGGCGAGCAGGTCACGCTCGCGCGGCTCAGTGTTTTCGTCGGGCATTTCTCGCTGGAGGCCGCAGCGCGCGTCGCGTCCTTCGACGAACCGAGCTGGGACACGATTGAAAACCTCACCAACCTTGTCGCCAAGTCGCTGGTGAGTGCGGACTTCTCCCAAGCCGTGCCGCGCTACCGTCTCCTGGAAACGACGCGCGCCTATGCGATGGAAAAACTGCGCGCGCGTGACGAAGTTAGCCGGCTGCGGCGGCGGCATGCGTTTTTCATGAAGGAGGCGATGCAGCAGGCCGAGAGTGAATGGACGCGTGTCCCAGCAACCGCCTGGTTGAATATCCATGCTGGCCAGTTGGACAATCTGCGGCTGGCGCTGGACTGGTGCTTCGGGCCGGAGGGCGATCCGGAACTCGGCACGGAACTCATGGTTGTCTCATCCGTGCTGTGGTTCCAGATGTCCCTGATCGATGAGGCGCGTGGCCTGTTCGAACGGGCCATGACAGCCCTCGCCCTTCGCGCGCAGCCCGACCGCATGCGGGAGGTGACGCTGCTCTGCGCGCTGGGCACCTCTCTTATCTATACGGTAGGGCCGACGTCGGAGGCGCGCGAGACATTAGGCCGCGCCTGGCGGATCGCCCAAGAGTCGGGCGATATTGGGCTGGAACTGCGCGCGCTGTGGTGCGTCTTTCTGGTCGAGCTTTCCTCCGGCCATTACCAAGCATCGCTCGACGTCGCCGACCGCTTCGCACGGCTGGCGGGCGAGGAGGCGCGGGTTTCCCACAACAGCAATGTGCGGACTGGCCATCGGCTGATGGGCTTTGCACACTACTATCTCGGCAACGTGAGGGCCGCCCGGGTGTTCCTGGAAGCAGCGCTCACCAACGTTGGGTCGGATCAAAGTCCGGTCGTTCGCATGCAGTTCGACCAGGAGCTCAACGCGCGCGCCTACCACTCGCAGGTACTTTGGCTGCTCGGGCATGAAGAGGAGGCGCTGACGATCGCGTCGGCATGCGTAGCGGATGCGCATTTGCGCGGCCATGCTACCACGTTGTCGCTGGTTCTCGTCGAGTCGGGTTGCCCCGTCGCGCTTCATGCCGGCGATCTCGATGCGATGGAGGAGCGGGTCGCCCTGCTGCAGGAGATAACGGGCAAGCACCCGTTCGGGCCGTGGATCGCCTGGGGCCAGTGCTTCCGGGGGGCACTGCATCTGGCGCGCGGTGATGCGTCACGCGCTGTGGGCGACCTAACGGAAGGTCTGCAGAAGCTGGCAAGCACAGGATGGCCGATCCGGCGCGCGATGTTCCTCGGCCACCTCGCGCAAGCGCTTCACGCCGTGGGTGAGCCAGACGAGGCGCAGCGGCAGATCGAAGAAGCGCTGGGGATCTCGCAGGCAAGCCAGGAGCATTGGATATTGCCGGAACTGCTGCGCATTCAGGCGGTGATTTTCGAGATATCGCGCCCGGCTGAGGCGTTCGACTGTCTCGAACAGGCGCGTGAGATCGCCTATCGTGACGGTACGGTGGCGTGGCTCGCTAAATGTGACGCTCTCGCGCGGCGCCTCGGGCGGACTTGACTGGCGCCCGGCGCGGGTGCCGTGCGTTTTGAAAAGGATTGGCGGGTTAATCACGCGCGAGCCGCCAGGATCGTAGACGCAAGGCAGACCACTCTGACAAGGTTCCGACTTAGCCTCACGCGTCAAAGGTTCCGGCCGTATGTCTTCCACTACCGCGAGGCCGTCGGCCGATGGGGCTTCGGCGCCGCATAGCGCGCTGTCCGTCTATGTCATGGTCGCCATGGTGGCGATGGCGGGCCCGCTCTACATCGACATCATGCCGGCGATCGTTGCCGCGCTACGCACGGAATACGGCTTGAGCGCCACGCAAGCCGGCTACGTCGCGGCGAGCAATGGCTATGGATCGACGTTCGGGGCGCTGGCGGCGCTTTTCATCGTCCCGCGCGTGCCCTGGCGTTTGCTATCAGCGGCGCTGCTCGCTGTGCTTGTCGCAGCCGATAGCGCCACTATCGGCGCTCACGGCTTCGAGACCCTTATGATCCTGCGCTTCTTGCATGGCGTTGCCGGTGGGATGCTCGTCGGCGCGACCTACGCGCTGCTGGCTCAGATGGCGGATCCCCGACGCGGTTTCGGCATTGTCTTCATCCTGCATTTCGGCTTCGGCGGCATCGGCATCATGGCTTCGGTCTATGCAGCGAACCTGTTCCGGCAAGGCGTGGTGTTCGCCGTTCTCGTGGCGTTCAGCGTGATCGCATTGTTGCTACTCGTGCGCCTTCCCGCGTTCCGCCAGCCGGGCATCCGGGAGCCGTCGAAATTGACCGTACAAACAGGACGGTGGCCAGTACCGCTCATGGCGCGCATTGTTGGGCTGTTCCTTTTCCAGGCAGCGAACCTCGGGCTGGGGGCTTTCCTCATCGGCATCGCCGTGGATTTCGGTCACACGGCGCCATTCGCCAGTACCACCGTGGGTTTCGCACTTTGGGCGGGCGTGCCCGGCGCCTTCATCATGCTCGTGCTGAGCCGACGCTTCGGCTGGATGCCGCTGGTGCCGGTGGTCGCCGCCGCCGGCCTATCGAAGCTGCTGGTGATGATGGGCGCGCAGCCCGCTCTCTATGCGCTCGCGGTTGCCGCCATCTTCTTCACCATGGCGATCGCGCTTCCCTATGGCTTCGCCCTCTGTGCACGCGACGACAGCAGTGGCCGGGCCGCGCTCCTGGCCGGCTTCGCGTCCAAGCTCGGGCTCGCCAGCGGCCCGGCCATCGTGGGTATTGTCTATTCGCACGGCGCGGATCTTCTGGTCGGCGCGGCGGTCGTCACCGTCATGATGGCGGCCGGCCTGTTCGCGTTCTCGCTGTGTGGCGAGATGTTTCGGCCGGCGCCGGTCGGACGCTAATTTTTCACTAATTAGCACCAGCGCGGACGGCAGGCGCGTAAGTTCCCAATCGATGATGGCTGGCCGGTCTGGCCCCGGGAGCAACTGTCTATGCGGCTTAATCTGCAATTGGATCGCGCATTGGCCTTAGCGATGATGCAGGCCCGGCTCGACGAATGCGAGCGCTATGTAGCGACCAGGTCGCTCATCGAAGCCTTGCGCAAGGAAGCGCATTTCGAAATCGAGCAGGTAGTGCGCACCCCTGGCGAATTGTCGCGGCGCGTTCGTTCGGGCGTTCAACTGGTCCATAACGCCGATGGTAGTGTGGTCGGCGGACGATTGAACGTCGAGCGTGACGGCGAGGCAATCCTCGAATGGAATTTGCCGCTGGGCGATGACCCCTATCTCGTCTTGTCCGACCCCAGCATCGACAACAGCGTTTTCGTCGTGACCAACAGTGCGTTGACGGCAATCACGCTGCACGCAACCGTCATCGAGAGGCTGATCGGCGGCGTGGAAGTGTCCTCTGACGTTCGCTCGGGCTGCGAACACATCGCCAGTAACGTACGCCGTGCCTGGCAAGCCCTCAGTGCAAGTTCTGAAAATTCGTTATGGGCAAAGAATAGTGTAAATGATGAATAGTAATCTGTATAAATAGTGGTGGTCAAAATTCTCATGCTGATCATCATGGCTCGGCATGACGCCGTCGACATCGGTGAGATTGCAGAAGTCTGTCAAGCGCGCTCTAGAGGGTTGCCTCGAAAACACAGCTCTCGCTTTCGTCCAAGTCGGCGCGCCGATCAGAACGATTCCGCGAACACCTATATCGTTGAAATTAAATTAGTTTAAGCGACTGCAACAAACCGACTCACACCGCTGCGGAGAAGCTCAGACCGAAGGTCAAGCACCAGCCAAGGTATCGGTCGAAAGCGACGATCTAATACCCTTCGATATTGCAGGCTTGGTTCGAACTTCGCCCGCGCTGCGAAAGCTCGTCGTTCAGTTCATTGATGGAGCAGGTAGGCACGATGGATTACCCACTCGTTCTTGCTTCGGAAGCGCCGATCGGCGGCGGGAAACGACTGTCCGCAACATGTGGAGCAAGCGCCGTTTCACCTTACGGCAGGGCACTCCATACTAGGTGCCAGGCAGCCATGCCCGGGGCAGGGGCGCAAGCCGGGCGGGCAAAACGGTGTCGGCGTCGGATCGTAGGATCCGTTGCACAGGCCTATGTCCTGATAGCGGAAAGTGATTGGCCCGCCGCAGTTCATGCCCCATTGGTTCTCGGAGCAAATGCGAACGGTCACGTCTTCGCCGCCGATTGCGCCAAGTGCGTCGCCATTCACGGACCATGACCCCGCTTCGGAACGGCCGGACCCTTTCCAAACGCTGGAAATGAGCCGCTGCAGCAGAATCTGCTCGTTATCCTGGAGAATACCTGCGCCAGCGCAAGTACACCCGATGCGTTGCCTGCACAGCGAGGTGCATGTGCACATCGTGAGGGCCACTGCCGGCCGGGTGCCCCGCGAGAACAGAATGACAAAGTCGTTCTCCCGCAAGAGGGTTCGCAAGCGGAGATAAGGGGTCTGGTTCTCATCGGTCTCGAACTGCTTCCGTAACGCAATGGCCTTGTTGTAAATCTCCTCGTTCATCGCCTTGACGGGGAGCATTTCGGACGGGAAGCTTTCCATGCGAGCGTTCAGTCTTGCCTCGGCATCACGCAGACTGGCGGCAATCTCGCCGGACGCAACGGGAATGCCATCCCAACTCGAGGTGAATCGCGCTCCCTCAAAGCCGATATGTCCAGAAAGGAGAATTGGGCCGCCGGCCGGCGGTCGATCCAGATCGAGCCTTGCGTTGAACAGGAGCGTCAGCCTGATGACGACTCTGAATTCCGCTTGAACGAGCGGATCCGCCCAATTCCCGAGGAGGGTGGGAGTGGGCGCCACGAACCGGATCCGGTTGCCGGCGACGACATATTTAAGGTCGAGGCGATTGGGGAAGAGAGATGGGTTCGGGACATGCCCGCGCAGTTCACCCGTCGCAACCAGATCGCAGGAGCGCCATTCCCGCACACTGCCTGATTGCTTGAACCCCTGCCGGATCAACTCGCAGGTCTTGGACAGGCTCCCTTCCCAGGCCTGACGAAGACGCTCGCTCAGCGGTTCCCCTGCCTCGCCAGCAGGCAGCGGAACCGGCTCCGGCAATTCTGGGGTTGCCAGTTCCAGCCGAATGTTTCCCAGCCAGTTATCAATGTAATCTTCATCGTCAGCCAGGGCGCCGCCGGCCAGGAAACATGCGGCCAGGACCGCTCCAAATAAATTCCAGGCGAGGTGATGTTTCATCTCAACCATCCCGTACCCAAGCATTCCGCCTTGATCGGCCAATCAAGGGCACATTGCAGGAACAGTATTGCTCCACAGTCGATCGGTATGATTGGCCATGTCTATCCGCCCATCATTCGCCGAGAAGTTGATAATTACGCCCGGCAAGCAGGGCAACGTTATGGGGAAGTCGAGTTTCCCGTTCTGGTCGGCCTGCGTGAGCCAGTACCATTCAAACACTTGTCCGTCGCCGATTCGGACACCTCGCACGGTTACCTGAGCGCCCGCGCGAAACCGCGAGCCGGTAAGTTTGAAGACGGTACTCTCTCCGCTGCCTGTCGCATGCACACCAAGTACCGGCCTGTCTGACGACGCCTCAGGCTGTGGCGGTGGGGGCGGCGGCAGTGGGGGTGGAGGTGCCGGGGTAACGACCTTTTCCCAAACCCACGCGCGGCCATCGGGCGATACGCACCAAGCATTGTCGTTGAAGTCACCGGCAATTCTTGCCGCGATCAAGTCGCCCCTGCGCAGTTGCGTCACACAGTCGATGGTGGTCCACACGGTGCCATCGGTCTTGACCATCCATAGATTGGAAGGTGCCGTCGACACATCGGCCACATTCACGATGGTTGGTTGCGGGTTAGGCCTCCACCATCCATCGCTGTAGATGAGATCGCGATCTCCGACAAAACGCGTGACACCCCATGCTCGTCCCGCCGGACGAGGTGAATCATCGGCAAATATAGGTTCCTCAATGCCCGTGATTGCAGAAAACGACATCAGGGACGCAACATAGCGCGCCTTGGAGTCGGTGCTTCGTTGGACGAAATAGCGCCCATTCTTCTCCACGAACCACGCCGACTTGTCTGCCGCGACGTCGACGTCGCTAATTACTGACGATTCAGCGTGGATCGTGACTCTGCTCCAGGTGAAGTCGCTTCGCATGACCCATGCACCGCCGCGTGCATCAACGCACCAGACGCTGGTGTCGGGAGACAGGGCGACCCGGGTGAGATCACCTGGCGACGGCACCTGCTGAGGTGTCTCAACGCCGTGCCTCATCCGCCACAGCGAGCCGTCGCTGCCGACCCAATAGACCCATCTTCGGTAATTCGGATCAAGACTGTAGGGATCTTGATTGTGCTTCATCGCCCCCACGTCTCGCACGTGCGGAAGACCCGTTCCTATAACTGCCCGCCATTGCCAGCTGCCGGCCATCTGGATGCACCGAGGTTGCCGTGGGGAGTGCTTGGTCGACCGCTAGCGGTACGATTGAAACAGAGTCGATAGATCTCACAAGGTCAGCACTGGCGCATCGGACATATGTTCTATATCTTCACCTTTTTGTTGCATGCGTTAGGGAGCCGCAGACCTCGGGCGGCGACCGCTGAAGGCGCGGGCAGATGCGAATATTGCGGCGGCGTGGCGCATTCACGAGATGCCGTTTGCGCTTGACCTCTCGACGTGTGCGTTACCGGCGATTGCCGCTAGCACCAATACGTGTGGGCATCGTCCGGTTCAGGCGCCCTCGGGCGCGCCAAGGCTGGAGGTGCGTGTCATGCATGGCTCCCGGGACACAGCCGAGAGCGCAACAGGGGCGCCGGCCCAGGGTCACAACGTATCGCCGCACACCCTTTCAGCGCTGATTGGATCTATTTATGACTGCGTACTCGACCCTTCGAGGTGGGAGCAGGCGCTCACCGGGATCACGCACGTCATGTCGGGCGAATCCGCAATCCTCTCTCTGAACGACCTTCGCAAGGATAGCCTCCTGATCGACAAGAGCGTGGGCTGGGGGCAGGCCGGACTCGAAGAGCGGCAGAAGCATGTTCCGGAAATCCATGCGCGGCTGAACGAATGGTTCGCGAAGGGACCTTCTCTCGACGAGCCGTTTGTTGCGTCGCGCCACCTCTCACCCGAGTATTTGGAGAGGGCGCCCTATGTTCAGCGTTGCCTCAAACCACTCGGCATCGTCGACATCATGCATCTTTTCCTGATGTATACGCCGACGCACTTCTCAGAGGTCGTGGTCGGGCGCCACCAGCGGCACGGCGTCATCACCGACCGCGAGACCGACATCGCGATGCTTCTGCTGCCGCATCTGCGTCGTGCCGTCACGATCAGCAATGTGCTCGACGCCCGTACCGTCGAGTGCGCCCGCATGGCCGAAGCGCTGGATGCGCTCAATTGCGGCGTAGTGCTGAGCAATGGCGAAGGCAGAATTCTTCACGCGAACCGCGCGGCGGAGAGTATCTTGCAGGATGGCGGGGCCGTGCGGGGGACAAGCGGCGTGCTCAGCGCCAAGGTGCCGGCGGCAGCGCAGGAATTGCACAACGCGATCCGCCTTGCGGCAAAGGACGAAGCAACGCTTGGCAAGACTGGCCTCGCCATTCAGCTCACCAGACCAGAGGACTTGCCGATCTTGGCGCATGTGTTGCCGCTGAACGGCAGCGATCTACGTGCGCGGTTGCAACCCGAGGCCATGGCGGCCGTTTTCATCACGCCGTCGATGGCTGCAGCTTTCGATGTCACCCCGGCGCAGGCGAAGGAGTATCTGCGCGGCCGGTTCGGGCTGACGAACGCGGAGGCAGACGTCGCCCTCGAGATTCTCAAGGGCGACGGACGTGCCGCCGCTGCTGCCCGGCTTGGCATCACGGCCACAACTGTCAGAGCGCATCTAAGCCACATCTTCGAGAAGACCGGCGCACGCAGGCAGGCGGAGCTCGTGCGGTTGCTCATGGACGGCGGGCGCGGTCAGACCAATGCTCGCGGCGGATCAAAAGCCAGGCGATAATTCGTGAAAACCCCATTGGTCACGTTTCCCATTGAAGGGGACGTTGGTAGCTTATTTATCGATGTCGGCCTTTGGTCAGATGGAGCCAGCATCCAGTTGCTCCGAGAGGTGGAAAAATGGCGCAGGGCGGAAAATGTCGATCGTCGTTTTGAAGGCGCTTGGCTGTTGCCGGATGCTCTTATCGTGGTCTAGCGAAGTTTTGGCGCGCCCAAGAGGATTTGAACTCCTGTCGCCTCCGTTCCTTACGATTGTCCCTTAAATCTCGCTCATAAGGGAGTGTCGGTTTCGTTTGAGACACGCGGGTATCGACCAGCGGCGACATTCTATTCGTCTGCCGCTTTGTGGAAGCGGAAGTTGGGTCACAGCGCAAAAGCCGACCTTCGCATTCGTGCTAGGCACGGAATAAGTGTGCCTTCAGAAGCCACGTTCCTATGTGGATGGGGACAGTAACAGGCTTATCCCCTGGACGCTTTCAGTGAGCCTACCGGCAATCCGTTTGGTCGGGGCAACCGATCACTCATCGCGCCAGCGACGTGCCCTTGCCGGGCTGGGGAGCATACATCCCACTTTTATGTCTGCGGCATTCCACAGAATGGTTTCATCGTCAGCACAATGCCCGGTGGTTGCACCGATCCGTTCCCTATGGCCCTCGCTTCGCGCGGCTGGTGCGTATCGACTGATGGTTCGATACGCAGGCGGATGACGACAGTACAGCGTCAGATCGGGCACACAGCTTACAAGGATAAGGCGGCCACAGCTCTCGCGTCGTTCCCCGAGACTGGAGCGGGCAATCGACGTCGAAATGAGCAGGGTTGCCCCGATCGGCGGTGTGTAGAGACCGATCCCGAGATTGAGCACCATGATGATGCCGAGTTGGACCGGAGTCGGCGCCGGGACCTGTCAGGGCTTCACGAACCGATAGGCGAAACGATCGGTCTCGCCCTTGATCGACGGATCGAACACCTTGATCGAGTGCGGATCGTCCGTGTTTGCGAGCAGGGTGCTTTCCGCGTCCAGTACGAAGCCGGCCGCCTCGACCTCCTCGCGGACGGACGCGGGATCGATCCGATGCAGCGACTGGGTGTCGCTCGTGCCCGACCCAGCGGCGGCGGCGTGGTCGACGATGACGTAGGACCCACCCGGCTTCAGCCGTTCGTAGACGGCTCGATTGAAGTTGGCTGCCGTCGCGCCCTTGTCCTGGATCAGCGCGGTGTGGAGATCGTGGTAGAACAGGTGCAGCCACAGGACATCCGCTGGTTGCGTCACCTCCGGCATCGCCACGAGGTCCGCCGAGACGGCTTCGACGTTCTCTCGGCCCGGCTCCTTCGCAAGCGTTCGCATGAGGCCGACCGGATCGTTCTTGAAGTGGGCGACTTCGTCCGGCACGAAGCTGTAGACCCGGCCTTGGGGTCCTACGATGTCGGAAAAGAGGCGCGTCCAGTCGCCACCGCCCGGGTAGACGTCGATGACGGTGGAGCCCGTCTCGACGCGTGCGAACCGGATCAACTCGGATAGCTTGGATTGGTCGTACATCGGGATCTCCTTTACGGTTGAGCATTTGACGAGCGCGCGGCGTGCGAGGGGGCGATCCACGGCTGATCCACCGTCTACCCCGAGCCGATGGCTGCAAAGGGCCAGCACTACGGCAGCCCGGACGCGTCCATCTGCGAGGCCCGCGCCAGTGCCTGCGTGTCGATGTACTCCCGGATGTTGGTCAGCCTGTCGTCCCGGACCGTGATGGCGAAGACCCAGTCGTCCTCGAACGTTTTGTTCGTGGCCTTGATCTTCCCCTTGGCGAATCCGACGACCAGGACACGGTCTCCTTGCGCTACGAACTCCCGTGGTTCCGTGGACGTTTCAATCGACTTGGATGCCGTCTCAAGCAAATCCGCCAGCCCGGCGTGTCCGTGATGCGTTCCGGCCAGCGGCCAGTCCTCGCCCGGGATGATCCACTCGATGTCCTCAGTGACCAGCGCCAGCAGGGCCTCCCTGTCGCCGCGGCCGATCGCGGCGAAGAAGTCCTTCACGGCCTGGATGTTCTTCTCAATGCTCATGGGAATTCCTTCATTTCGCACGGATCGGAACGTGCCCGATCCGTGCATCGCAGTTCTGCTGGTGGGCATGTCGTGTTCATCAGTCGAACTTGACCAAGTCCTTGAAGATCAGCCGGCCCCAACTATTTCCGCGCGCCTGGACTAGCAGCCCGCCTTCCGACAGCCCTCCAAGTTTGATCGGCGCGAAACCGAGCTGTTCCGCAAGCGCGCCGATCTCCTCCGCGGCAGCGTCATCATCGCTCGCCAGGAACACGACTCTCCTGCCGCCATGCACGGCGGGATTCTGGTCAAGGGTGGCAGCGACCAAATGGTTGAAGCCCTTGACCAGCCTTGCCCCGGTAAAGGCCTGCGCGACGACCTTGCCAGAGGGCTGTCCTCCCAGTTGTTCGGGGGGTACGCCATAGGCATTGGTCACATCGACGATGGTCTTCCCCTGCCAGGTGGGTAGCGCCTTCGCGACATCCGGGTGCGCCTCGAAACGCACGGCCAAAAAGATGACGTCCGCCTTGACAGCTTCCGCCAGTGTTTTGGCTATGATCGTGGGTCCGATCGCGGCCGCATCGGCTGCGAAGCTATCGGGGTCGCGCGTGGTCGCCACGGATACATCGATGCCCTTGCGCGCAAACGACTTGGCGAGGGCGTGGCCGATCTTGCCGAAGCCGATGATTGCGTAGCTCATGATGTTTCTCCGATCGTGTGTGACGCCAGGGGTCAGACTTGCGCCAGCCCTCCGTCAACGGCGAGATCCACGCCGGTGATGTAAGAACTTTCATCCGAGGCGAGGAACGTGACGGCCGCCGCGACTTCCTCTGGCTGGCCCCTGCGACCCATGGGGACCTGCGAGGCAAATTGGGCGGCCGCCTGCTCGGCTTGCTCAGGGGTAAGGCCCGTCGTTGTCGCCAGGGCGGGGGTTTCGATCGGCCCGGGGCTCATCGTATTCACCCGGATGTTGCGGTCCTTCAGCTCCAGTGTCCAAGCGCGCGCGAAGTTGCGCACAGCCGCCTTGCTCGCAGCGTAAGCGCTGAACCCGGGCAGCCCCATCACGTTCGAGACCGAAGAGGTCAGGATAATCGAACCGCCGTCTCGGAAGAGCGGAAGGGCTTTCTGCACTGTAAAGAACAGCCCCTTCACGTTCACGTCGAAGGTCTGGTCAAAATGAGCTTCCGTCGCCGCCGCGAGCGGAGCGATTGTCCCCGCGCCCGCGTTCGCGAAGAGAATGTCGATGTGACCGTGTTTCTCTTTCACGACGGCGTAGAGCCGGTCCAGATCGTCCAGACGCGCCACGTCGCCGACGACCGTCGTAACGTTTTCCTTGATGACGGCAGCGGCCTCCTTCAGCTCTTTCTCGCGCCGCCCGGTGATCACGACGTGCGCGCCTTCGTCCACGAAGCGCTTGGCCGTGGCCAACCCGATCCCGCTGCTGCCGCCGGTGATGACGGCGACCTTACCTTCAAGTTTTTTCATGATGTTTATCCTTCGTTGTGCGTGGGCCAGGCATGGGACCGCGCGGGGGTCAGAGTTGCGCGAGGCCGCCATCGACGGCGACCTCGCTGGCGGTCATGAAGCTGCTGTCCGACGACGCGAGGAAGGCGGCCACGGCTCCGATCTCCGCCGGGTCGGCCATGCGCTGAAGTGGGGTCATCGTCCCGTAGGCCTTCTGGCCCTCCTCGCCCAGCGCTTCCTTCGCGAGTTCTGTCGCGGTTGCTCCGGGCGACAGCACGTTTACCCGGATGCCGGTGCCCTTCAGATCTTCCGCCCAGGTCCGCGCGAGATTGCGCACCGCCGCCTTGCTGGCGCTATAGGCAGTGAATCCCGGAGCGCCCGTGGTGCCAGCGCTCGATCCGGTCAGGATGATCGAACCACCTTCGCCCATCAGCGGGAGCGCCTTCTGGACCGTGAAGATCGTACCCTTCACATTGGTGTCGAAGGTTTCGTCAATGTGCTCGGCGGTGATCTCGCCGAGCTTAAGCTGGCTTCCCACCCCGGCATTGGCGAAGACGATGTCGAGGCTTCCGCGCTCGGCCTTCACCGCGGCGTAGAGTCGGTCGAGATCGGCCTGATCGGAGACCGAACCCTTTACCGCGCGGGCATTGGGGCCGAGCTCGGCCACAGCGGCGTCGAGCGCTTCCTGCCGGCGCCCGAAGATGAAGACGAAGGCGCCTTCCTCGATGAAGCGCTTTGCCGAGGCGAGGCCGATGCCAGTGGCGCCACCCGTGATGACGGCGGTCTTTCCATTCAATCGGGTCATGTCGTGCAGTCCTTGTTTCGCCGTCTCAGGTCTTTGGCTGTACGGGGAGGTCCCCCCGAGAGCCTCAACATGGGTTCGCCGGCGGCAGGCGGTGAGTGCGGAATCGCGCACATCGGTGGTGCGAAAACGATCCAGTTAGGCGATTGATCGCC
>LNAP01011693.1_pt1 | contig 15001 bp, 11 predicted proteins | sample 602601 | NCBI WGS metagenome assembly LNAP01 (sample SAMN02440304, study PRJNA202911) | soil metagenome | biome: Subtropical and temperate rainforests or woodlands; isolation source: soil samples (1 kg each in a 20% v/v slurry with milli Q water) were... ...
CCGATGGTAGTGTGGGGTCTCCCCATGTGAGAGTAGGTCATCGTCAAGCTTAAATTCCAAACCCCCTACTCGTGAAAACGGGTAGGGGGTTTGTTTTTGTGCGATAGAAAAGTTAAGCGCGAACGCGAGGATTGGAAAGCAAGAACCGGTAGGTATCGTTCTTCTTGAGTTGCTACCGTAAAGCCAGTCTTAATGCCTGAGCTACCTAGATGAGTTCATCCCAAGCCCGCAGTACCGAAATACTTAGCGATCCTCGTTGGGCTACTGTCCTGAGTCGGGATAAGTCTGCAGATGGCGAGTTTGTTTATTCGGTGAGAAGTACCGGCGTCTATTGCCGGCCCTCATGCTCTGCACGTCAAGCCAGGCCTGAGAATGTTCAGTTTCACAGTACCTGCCAGGCTGCCGAACAGGCTGGATTTCGCCCTTGTTTGCGTTGTAAGCCCAATCAACCCGCGTTAGCGGATCAACAACGCCTCTTGGTTGAGCGAGCTTGTGATTTGATAACGCACGCGCAAACGCCGCTGCCGTTGGAACAATTGGCCGCACAAGTCGGCCTAAGTCCGTATTACTTTCATCGCATATTCAAGGCCGTCACCGGCGTCACGCCAAAACGCTATGCCGACGCGCAACGTGCTTCGCGTGTACGTAACCAGCTACACCAGGGCGAGAGTGTAACCAGCGCACTTTACGACGCGGGCTTTAACTCTAGTGGCCGTTTCTACACGGTGGCTGACAAGCTGCTAGGCATGACGCCCCGCGCTTACAAAGACGGCGGCGCCAACGTCTGTATTCACTATGCCATCGGTAGCTGTTCGTTGGGAGCGCTGTTGGTTGCGCAAAGTGAGCGTGGGATTTGCGCGATTCTCTTCGGCGAAGACGCTCGAACGTTGGAGGCTGACCTTCTAAGCCGCTTCCCTCGCGCCTCAATCGAACCGGCAGATAACGCCTTCGCCCAAACCCTGGCCGAAGTGATTGAGTTTGTCGAAGCGCCTGCGCAAGGCCTGGACTTGCCCTTAGATATTCGCGGTACCGTTTTTCAACAGCGCGTATGGCAGGCTTTACAGACCATACCTGTCGGTCAAATTGCTAGCTATCGCGATATCGCCGAACGTATAGGTTCGCCTCGTGCCGTTCGAGCTGTTGCCGGGGCATGCGCGGCAAATGCCTTAGCTGTTGCAGTGCCGTGCCATCGTGTCGTCCGTAACGATGGTGCTCTTTCCGGTTACCGATGGGGTGTTGAGCGCAAGGCGAAATTGTTGGAAAAGGAGCGTAAATAGTGTTGTTCCCAGCACCGTGAGCGCCGTCAAAAAATTATTTCAGGGTTTGATTTTGTGGTTTAAGTGAATGATTTAATTGGTTTTTTGTTAGAAATCATTCGTATCGATGGTTACTATCGCGTCCTTTCACTTCTGCAAGAAATCTCAGTGAGTACCATAGGCTCCGTACCCACTTCTAAGCCCCCGCAAGGAGCCCCAAAATGAAAAGCCAAGTATTCGCCAGCCTGATTCTGGCCAGCCTTTCCGCCAGTGTATATGCCCTTCCTTCTGACCAGCCACAGTTCACCTTTGGCGGCCAATTCGTCCACTCGTCCATGGTTGCAGAAGATGGTGCAGATCGTGCCAATGCCAACCGCGTAGCTGAAGGTGGTGCAGATCGTGCCAATGCCAACCGCGTAGCCGAAGGTGGTTCAGACCGTACCGGTGCTAACCGCGTAGCCGAAGGTGGTTCAGACCGTACTGGTGCTAACCGCGTAGCCGAAGGTGGTTCAGACCGTACCGGCGCTAACCGCGTAGCTGAAGGTGGTGCAGATCGTACCGGTGCCAATCGCGTAGCTGAAGGTGGTGCAGACCGTACCGGTGCCAACCGCGTAGCTGAAGGTGGTGCTGATCGTACCGGCGCAAACCGTGTAGCTGAAGGTGGTGCTGATCGTACCGGCGCAAACCGTGTAGCTGAAGGTGGTGCCGACCGCACTGGTGCCAATCGTGTGGCTTGATGTACCGCGTCACCTCACATAAAAAACCCGGCCACTTCAGCCGGGTTTTTTTATGGGCGATGCAAACCCAATTTGGCGCTAGTCCTTCAAACACTCACTAAACAGCCGCTGCATCGGCAAGTTGCGCTGGCTGTGGCGCAGCAGAAGGATCAGTTCGCGGTTAAAGGTCAGTTCACCTAGCTCGATAACTCGCACTCGCGCGCCATGCTCGGTCCATAAGCCTGCTAGCGGTATCAGGGATACACCCAAGCCGCACTCAACCATTTTCACAATGCCATCCAGTTCGTCCAGCTCCAACGCCACGTTGACCTCCAGACGTTGTTCGCGCAGAAAGCGGCTGACCAGCCTGCCGCCAAAGGACGTCCGGTCGTAGCGCACTAAGGGGTTATCGCGCAGTAGTTGCAGCGGGTCATTGCCTTGTAGGTGTTGGGGCGCGATCAATACAAACGGCTCCTGGCGCAGCACCTGGGTGTGCAGTTCCTTGGGTAACGCAAAGGGCGGGCGAATCAGAATGGCGACGTCTAGCTCTCCGGCATCCACTTGGCTTAACAAATTTAGTGAAACTCCCGGCACCAATTTGGGCTCCACCCTCGGCGCTGCGTGCCGTAAACGCAGCAAAGCGGCTGGCAAGAGACCGGTTTGCACACTGGCAATGGCGCCGATTTTCAGCTCGCCACTGCACTCGCTTGCACTTTCCGCAGTCGCCATGCGGTTGAACATATCGAGCATCTCCCGCGCCATTGGCAGCGCGCGCTCCCCGGCCGCATTAAGAATGGCCTGGCGACCGGTGCGGTCGAACAGTTGCTGGCCCAGGGCATTTTCCAGGTTGCGAATCTGCGCGCTGATGGCTGATTGAGTCAGGCCGATATGCATGCCTGCTGCGGCAAAGGTGCCGTAACGAGCCACTGCGATAAAGGTCTTGAGTTCACGCAACATGGGGCGTCACCGGCTAATCTATTGATCGAAATAATTTGAGCTCGGTGCGAAAAGTAACGTCTTTTAATCAATAACTACAGGGCTAGAATCGGTCCACCGTATTTGATTCGAGACTTCGTTTATGAGCATTTCTCCCTTTCACCTGGCTATTCCTGTTTTTGATCTCCCCGCTGCTCGCGCGTTTTACGGCGAAGTGTTTGGTCTCAACGAGGGTCGCTCCAGTGAGCACTGGGTCGACTTTGATTTCTTCGGCCACCAATTAGTCATTCACGAGCACCCGAAAACGTCCACCCAGGAACAAGCGCACACCAATGCAGTCGATGGCCACGACGTACCGGTGCCGCACTTTGGCGTGGTGCTTGGCTGGGCAGAGTGGGAAGCCCTAGCGCAGCGCTTGAAGGGGTTGGGCACCCAGTTTGTCATCGAGCCTTACGTGCGTTTCAAAGGCCAGGTTGGCGAGCAGGCCACCATGTTTCTCTTTGACCCTTGCGGTAACGCCTTGGAGTTCAAGGCTTTTAAGGACATGAGCCAGCTGTTTGCCAAATAGCCGGGCAGGGCGCCTTCGGCTATCCTTGGCGCCCTCGATTTTCAGCCAGGACCACGCCCATGAAAGAGCAACTCGAAATAAGTTCGGGGTGCATGGGCGCCGAGGAAATCGAAAAAATCGCCGATGAGGCGGCACAAGCCTACGCTGACCCCGCCGCCTTTCTCGCAGCTAATCCGGATATCAACTACGACGACACCTTTCCGATCCCGTTGGGTGAGTGGGTTGTGGTCGGCAGCCTGCCGGAAACCGTGTTATTCCAGGCCGACACTTACGCCGACCTGCTGCAACAGATCATCGACTCCTTCGGTAAAGAAGTGACCTTCAACATCAAGCCCAAGCAGCTGTTGAAGACCGAGCCGTTAACCGCCATGAACCGCATTCAGGTGCAGCTCAGCGCCCTGAGCCCGGAAACCAAGGGCTATGTGCTCGTGGACTTTAGTCAGCCGCTGGACGATGAGATGCAGGCAGTACTGGTGTACACCACCGACCTTGAGCGGGTGCTGCAGCTAAGTGCTGAAGTAGGGATTGCCGCAGCAGGTTCGTACGAAGCATTGCGCATCGCCGTACACGTTTAAGCCATACCACATGCCACGCCTGCTGAGCGCAGCAGGCGATCTTTATTCAGTCGCGTTGGTGCGCACTGCACACGGACGGCGTTATTTGGCGCGTTTCGGGTCCACGTAATAGGTCAGTTGCTGGCGTGGGTTCAGGTATTCGCGCTCAGCTTCGCCTAACTCGGCCGGTCTCACGCTGCGGGCAATCGCCAGCTCGTGTTCGTGCTCTAGGTTGAGGATCAGCGCTTCGCTTTTGGGAATGTGTGCTTCGTACACAATCAACGTCGGTTTCAGTGGCAAGGTCGGGTGCATGCCCAGCACCAGGCCAAAACGGCCGTCGTCGAGCTGCACCAGACTTCCCGGTGGATACACGCCCATACAGCGGATAAAGGCCTTTAGCGCGACCTGATCGAAGCGCTCCTTGTACTGACTGAACATCCGCGCCAGCGCTTCGTGGGGGCTTAAGGCCTCGCGCGGGGTCAGCGGGTTGCACAGGTTGTCGAACACGTTGGCGATGGTCACCACACGGCTCAGGCGGCCTATGGCCGCTTCATGCAGGTGGTTGGGGTAGCCGCTGCCGTCGCAATATTCGTGGTGCTCGGCGATGATGCGCAGCACCTCGTCATCAAGCATTAACTTCTGCCCACGGCGGCGACCGAATTCGGTGTGCATTTGCAGAAACTGCATCTCCGGCCGGTTTAGTGGCTCGGTTTTGAGCAGCACTTTGCTAGGCACATCCATCTTGCCCATATCGTGCAATAGCGCGCCCAGGCCAATGGAGTGACACGCCTCGCTGTCGTAGCCCAGCTGGCGGCCAAGCATCATCGCCAGTACGGTGACGTTCAGGGCGTGGGAGTAAGCGTCCTCGGCGGCTTTGCCGTTGATGCTATGCAGTACCACGCCGTCTTCCGCCATCATGGTGCTAACCAATTCGCGCACCACTTCACCGGCCTGTTTCACCACGTCTTCCGGTGCGCGGTGCAGGGTTTTGGTCAGCTCTTTAACCAGTTGGCTGGTATGGATGAACTTGCGGTCGACTTCTGCCAAACGCTTGCGCAGCTTGCCCAGTTTCACTGCCCGCGCCTGAGCCGCCAGTTCCTCGGCGGTGGGTGGTGTGGGTGGCGGCGGCGGTGTTTCGACAATCACCGGTGGCAGTTCGTCTGGGTGTGGCAGCGGTTGGCAATCGCTGCGTGCCGGGTCGTAACGTACCTGCGGCAAGCCCAGTTGCAGCAGGGCGTCTAGCTGAGCTTGGTCTTTGATTTTGAAGTTGCTGAAGGCGAAGTCGTGTTCCCACCAGCCCAAATCAAGCTGGACGTAGAGACCGACACAAAGCTGTTGCGGAACAAGGAGTTTTTTCGAATCTGGCATGCCGGGCTCTTGGGGCCGCTGGTTATTTGGCCCTAAGTCTAGCGTGCCAGAAGCGGGTCGTGACCCGCCTAATGGCTAAAAGCCAGCTTTTACTTGCCGGCGTTTTTGCGATTGACCTGCTGGGCGGCATTGATGATGTCGGCGCCGATGACTGCTTCGTACTGTTTCCACACTGGTTGCATGGTCGCTCGCCACTCGCTGCGCTCCTGCTCGGTGAGGGTGATCAGCTTGGTTTTACCCTGACTCAGGCGCTGCCGGGCTTCGACATTTTGCTGCTCGGCTGCATTGTTAACGGCGAAGGTGACATCTTCGATGATGCCCTCCAGCTCGGTGCGGGTGGCGTGGGGAATGGCGTACCAGAACTTGGTATTGGTCACCAACATATAGTCCAGCACGCCGTGGTTGGTCTCGGTCATATACGGCTGGTACTTCTCGTACGTCTGGCTGTAGATGTTGGACCAGGTGTTCTCGGTGCCCTGTACCTTGCCATCGGCCATCGCCTGCAACGTGTCGGCGAACGGCAGTTTTACCGGCGTAGCCCCCAAAGCGGCGAATTGGCTTTCGATAATCGGCGACGATTGAATGCGGAATGCCAAGCCTTTGGCATCGGCGGGCTTGTTAAGCGCCTTGGTCGACGACAACTGCTTCATACCGTTGTGCCAATAGGCCAGGCCGGTGATGTTCGACTCCTGCATACCGCTGAGTAGCTGGCGGCCTTTGGCGCGCTGCTGAAAGCGGTTGACCGCTGCCAGGTCATCGAACAGGAAAGGCAGGTCGAAAATCTGCAGCTGTTTGCTGTACTGGCTGAATTTAGCCAGCGACGGGGCGAGGATCTGCACTTTGTTATCGCGCAAGGCCTGCAACTCATCGGCATCGCCATACAGGCTGGAGTTGGGGAAGATCTCGACGCTGACCTTGCCGGCCAAGCGCTCTTCTACCAGCTTCTTGAATAGGATCGCGCCCTGGCCCTTGGGCGTGTCATCGGCGACCACATGGGAAAACTTGATAACGATGGGTTCTTCACTGGGGGCGGCACCCACGGCACCGGCAAAACCCAACAAAGCGGCAAAACCTAACAGCAGGCGGCAACGCCCGAGGGGGGATGTGTTCATGCGGACTCTCTCTTTTTTTTATAGGCGCATCCGCTGCGGCTTTCACAACCGGCGGGGGCATAACTGCTGGCAGAGGGTCATCCTACAACTTGGTTGTTACCGGCGCACTTAGACCTTAGCAATGCGTGATCGAGTCGAGACTGCTGGGCAGTCTCGACTCATTGCAGCCAGGTTTACAGCAGGCAAACGCCCGTTCCGCCCAAGCCGCAGTAACCATTCGGGTTCTTGGCCAGGTACTGCTGGTGGTAAGCCTCAGCGTAGTAGAAGGCGGGCGCTTCGATGATTTCGGTGGTGATCGCACCAAAGCCCGCAGCTTCCAGTTGCTTCTGGAACGCCGCTTGGCTGCTTAGCGCTGCATCCAGCTGAGCGGGGCTGGTGGCGTAAATGGCCGAGCGGTACTGGCTGCCCACGTCGTTGCCCTGGCGCATGCCTTGGGTTGGGTTGTGGATTTCCCAGAAGGTTTTCAGCAGGGCGTCATAGCTGGTCACTTGCGGATCGAACACCACCAGCACCACTTCGGCATGGCCGGTAAGGCCCGAGCAGGTTTCGTCGTAGGTCGGGTTCGGCGTGTGGCCGCCAGCATAGCCAACTGCGGTGGTGTACACACCGGGCTGCTGCCAGAAACGCCGCTCGGCGCCCCAGAAACAACCGAGGCCAAAAATCGCGGTTTCCATGCCAGCAGGGAAGGGCGCCTGCAACGGGTTGCCGTTAACGAAGTGCGCCTCTGGCACCGGCATCGGGCTTTCACGGCCGGGCAGGGCTTGCTCGGCGGTGGGCAGGTCGAGCTTGTGGGCGAGAATTTGCGAACGCAGCACCATGGTGGGCTCCTATCTAGGCAAGGGGTTAATCGTTCTGACGTCTGTATAGAGGATTTACCGGGCCAGAGGTTACAACGGAGTTCAGGTCGCCGGTCGGCACGGGTAACGGCGCAGGCTTTCCAGCAGGTCGCGGCCGGGAATGGGCCGGTCAAACAAATAGCCTTGGCCGATATCGCATTTATGCCGGCGCAGAAAACTCAGTTGAGCGGCATTTTCAATACCTTCGGCCACCACCTTGAGTTTCAGGTTGTGGGCCATGGCAATCACTGCTGAGGTGATTTCCATATCGTCCTGGTTGTCGGGAATATCTTTGATAAAGCTGCGATCAATCTTGATCACGTCGATGGGGAATTTCTTCAAGTAACTGAGGGACGAGTAGCCGGTGCCAAAGTCGTCCATGGCCAAGGTCAAGCCCAGGCTTTTTAGGCGATTGAGCTGCTGGCGGGTGTCATCGGTGGCTTCCAGCAGCAGGCTTTCGGTCAGTTCCAGCTCAAGCAAATGCGGCGGCAGCATTTCTTCCTGGAGGATGTCGGCAATCGAGCCGACCAGGTCGGGGTCAGAGAACTGCTTGGGGGACAGATTAATGGCCACCTGAATATCACCCAGGCCCAGCGCGCTCAGTTGCTTGCTCATGCGGCAGGCCTGACGCGCCACCCATTTGCCGATGGGAATGATCAGGCCGGTGTCTTCGGCCACGCTGATAAATTGGTCCGGATTGATCATGCCCTTTTCCGGATGGTTCCAGCGCAGCAACGCCTCCATGCCAGTGAGGTGGCCGCTGCGCAGGTCGAGCTTGGGCTGGTAAAAAACCTCCAGCTCGTTTTGCGTTAGCGCGCGGCGCAGGTTGTTTTCTACGAATAGCTTGTAGTTGGCTTCGGCGTTTAGCGCCTCGGTAAACACCTGCACTTGGTGTTTACCATTGGCTTTGGCTTTATGCAGCGCCAGGCCTGCGTGCCTCATCAGCGTGTGCGAGTCTTCGCCATGCAGCGGTGCGCAGGCCAAGCCGACCGAGCCGGTCACACTGATCAATTGGTTGTCGACAAACAGCGGTTTATCCAGGGTTTGCAAGATTTGCCCGGCAATGCGCTGGCCTTCGGCAACGTCGCAGTTATCCAGTAGCACGGCAAATTCGTTACTGGCAAAGCGCGCCAGGCTGTTGTTCGAGTTCAAGCTGTTGCGCAGGCGCCGGGCCAGGCTCATCAGCAGCTTGTCGCCGGTCTGGTGGCCAAGGCTGTCGTTGATCCGCTTGAAGTTATCGATGTCCACCAACAGCAAGCTGGTGGGCCGTTCGCTATTACCGGAAAAACGCTCTTCCATGCTGCGGATAAATGCCGGACGGTTGCCCAGGCGTGTGAGGTTGTCGGTATAAGCCAGGCGCTCAATACGCTGCTGGGCCAGCTTGCTCTGGGTGATGTCTTCGTAGATACCGATGTAATGGGTCAGCTCGCCGTCGCTGCCATATACCTTGGAAATCGACAGGTGCCCCCAGTACGGTTCCAGGCTTTTGCGCCGGCTGCGGAACTCGCCATGCCAGCTGTTTTGCTGGGCCAGATTGGAGTGGGCGTCGAACAGCAGGTCGCTGAGGTTGGCGAGCGCCGGCAGTTCGGACAGGCGCCGGCCTTGCACTTCATCCGGGCTGAACAGGGTGATAGCGGTAAAGCTTGGGTTGACGTATTCGACGATGCCGTCGCGATCAATCAGCAAAAACGCGCTGGCGCTTTGTTCCACGGCGCGGCGGAACAGGTGCAATTCGGTATTGGCGCTACGACGCTGTTGGTTAACCAGGGCGTGGGCGAATTGGTCCGCCAGCTCGCCGGCAAAGGCAATTTCATCGGCCTGCCACACCCGCTCGCTGCCCACATGCTCCAGGCACAGCACCGCCACCACTTCGCCGGCCACGCGCACGCTGGCATCCAGCATGCCGGTTACGCCACGGGGCATCAGATGGGTTTCGGCCAGCTCTCGGGTGCGAGGGTCGCGCATGGCGCTATGGGCGTCGATAGCGCGGCCGCTGTGCAGGGCGGCGAGGTAGTGTGGGTATTTGCTGGCGTTGATCGGCGTGGGTAGCTCGTGCTGGCCGATATCAGTGCTGTACAGGGTGATCGGATCAAGCTGCTCTTGGCGCAGGTACCAGAGGCTGGCGCGGGCAACGCTGAACGTTTCGCAGGCGGCCTTGGTGATCAACTGCGCCGCCTCCACGACCTGATTCTCGGAGCTATACCGATGGCGTGCCAGGCGCACGATCATGCTTTGCTGGGCACGGCTGCGCACCAGATGCTGAAGGTGTTCTTCCTGGGAGCGTTGGTAAAGTTCGAGGGAGGCTTGCAGGCGGCTGTTCTGAATTTGCAGTTCGGACTGTTGCGGCTGGCGGTCGGGGAACACCGGTTCGTCTGCTGGCAATAGATAGCCGCGCAGTAGCTGCCGGCCGTGCTGCTTGAATGCTTCGCCCAGTTCCACTAAATGCAGCAGGCCATTGGGTGTGTGCAGCTTGTAGTGGACTTTGTAGTGCGGGGAATCTTTGAGCTGGAGCTGAATGGTGTCGTGCAACTGGTAGCGTTCTTCCGGCTCCATCAAGCTGGCGTAAGGCGAGCCAACCAAGCCGCAAAGTTCGCCAGCGGCGAGGCCCAATTGGGCTTCGCAAGAGGCGTCTAAAAACAGCAGTGTCCAGCTAGCCTCATTAAGCCGCTCGAAACGCAACATGCCAAGCCGCGAGGGCACTGGCAACTGCGTCACAACCTCGACCGCCGGACGGCTGGCGGCATCGGTATGGCTTTTCATCGGGAGACTCGCTTCCAGTATGCTGGAGCCACTTCAACGGTAAGGGTGCATCATGCGAACACGACTGACAAGGCGGCTCGGCCTTTTGCCTGCAATCGCCACATTAATGCTAGCCGCAGCCGGCTTGCAGGCAGCAGAACCAGAGGCTGAATTGAGCGGCGCCGAGCAGGCGCGCTACCTCAATGAGCTTAAACATTTATACCTCACCAGCAGTGACCGTCAGGCGTTGCTGGCGCAAAGCAACGAACTGCTCGACACCTATGCCCTGCGTGCTGCTTTTCAGGTTGGTCAGGCCGAGCGTCGCGACCAGGTTTATCAACTCAGTGTCGGTGCCCCTGGCGAACTGCTTATCAGCGAAAAGACTCGCGAAGCCCAAGGCGTGAATATCGCCGTACGCAATCATCGCCTCTCGGTTTTCGGTGTCGACCCTTACATCCAGTACGACTGCCCGCCGACCGAACAAACCTGCGTATTCAGAAACCCACAAGACGGTAGCCCCTGGCTAACCATCCGCCGTGACCACCAAGGCGCCGCGCAGTTGGCCAAAGCGTTGTCGTTTTTGCTGCGCAATATGCAGAAGGGTTAACCGCAGACGCTGCGTAGGGTGTGCCGGTCCGCGTTCGGTGTGCGCACCAAGCGATCGCGCGGCGTACGTAATGGTGCGCGCAGCACACCCTACGAAAGCAAAGCGGCGCCCAGGAAAACACGCAAAAAAAACCCCGCCAATCGGCGGGGCTGAGGTACGAGCGTGGCGCCCGAAAGTTAAAGCCTTGCAGTAACGCTTACAGCAGCATGGTGCGGATATCGCCCAACACGTCGCCAAGACGCTTGGTGAAACGTGCGGCAGCGGCACCATTGATCACGCGGTGATCGTAAGACAGCGACAGCGGCAGCATCAGCTTGGGCTGGAACGCTTTGCCATCCCACACCGGTTGGATAGTGGCCTTGGACACACCAAGAATCGCCACTTCCGGCGCGTTGACGATCGGCGTAAAGCCGGTGCCGCCAATATGCCCGAGGCTGGAAATGGTAAAGCAGGCGCCTTGCATGGCGTCGGCCGAGAGCTTTTTGGTCCGCGCTTTTTCTGCCAGTTCGGCAGCTTCGGCAGCCAGTTGCAGCAAGCTCTTTTTGTCGACGTCTTTGATCACCGGCACCAATAGGCCATCCGGGGTATCCACGGCGAAGCCGATATTCACGTATTTCTTGCGAATAATCGCTTTGCCCGACGGCGCCAAAGAGCTGTTGAAGTCCGGCAGTTCCTTGAGCAGGAAGGCGCAGGCTTTAAGCAGCAGCGGCAATACGGTGAGCTTGACGCCGGCCTTCTCAGCCACGGCTTTCTGCGCAACGCGGAAGGCTTCCAGCTCAGTGATATCGGCCGAATCAAACTGGGTTACATGCGGCACGTTGAGCCAGCTGCGGTGCAGGTTGGTGGCGCCAACTTGCATCAGGCGGGTCATCGGCACTTCTTCAATTTCACCAAAACGGCTGAAATCGACTTCCGGAATCGGCGGAATACCCGCACCGCCGCTAGCGCCAGCAGCCGGTGCTTCCTTGGCCTTTTGCATCATGGCTTTGACGTAAACCTGCACGTCTTCTTTCAGCACACGACCATGCGGACCCGTGGCGGACACTGCGCTCAGCTCAACACCGAACTCGCGCGCCAGTTGGCGTACGGCTGGGCCGGCATGGGTTTTGGCGCCGTCTTTGGCTGGCGCAGCAGGGGCTGCTTCAGCTTTCGCGGGTGCAGGTGCTGCAGCGGCCGGCGCGGGTGCTGCTTCGGCTTTAGCCGCCGGAGCAGCTGGTGCCGCTGCCTGAGCAGGCGCCGCAGCCGGTGCTGCGCCGGCCACTTTCAGTTTCAGGATCAGGTCGCCGGTGCCGACTTCGTCGTCCAGTTTCACGCTCAGACTTTCCACCACGCCGGCAGCCGGCGAAGGGATTTCCATGCTGGCCTTGTCAGACTCAAGCACTAGAAGCGATTGGTCGGCTTCTACCGTGTCACCGACTTTTACCAACAGCTCGATGATTTTGGCTTTGCCCGACGAACCGATATCCGGCACGTGGATGTCTTGCACGGAGCTTGCAGCCGCCGCTGCCGGAGCAGCAGAGGGCGCAGGTTCGGCAGCTTTGGCCGGTTCAGCAGCTGGCGCGGCTTCGGTTTTGGCGGCTGGCTCGGCGGCGGCCGGAGCTGCTTCAGCACCGTCCACTTCCAGTTCCAGCAACTCATCGCCTTCTTTCAGACGATCGCCGAGTTTCACTTTCAGGCTTTTCACCACGCCGGCTTTCGGCGCGGGAATTTCCATACTGGCTTTGTCCGACTCAAGGGTGAGCAGGCTTTGATCGCCCACTTTCACCATCAATTCGATAACTTCCCCTTCACCGCTGCCAATGTCGGGTACGCGAATTAGTTCACTCATCTCAGCGCTCCCTTAGCAGTCCAGTGGGTTACGTTTTTCAGGGTTGATGCCGAACTTGACGATGGCCTCGGCCACCACTTTCGGTTCGATATCACCGCGATCAGCCAGGGCTTCCAGCGCGGCCAGCACCACGAAGTGACGGTCAACTTCAAAGAAGTGACGCAGCTTCTTGCGGCTGTCGCTACGGCCGAAACCGTCGGTGCCCAACACTTTGTATTCCTTGACCGGTACCCACTGACGAATCTGCTCAGCGAACAGCTTCATATAGTCGGTGCTGGCGATGACCGGGCCTTTGCGGCCGCCCAGGCATTCTTCCACGTAGGTTTTCGCCGGCTTCTGACCTGGGTGCAGACGGTTGCTGCGCTCCACGGCCAGGCCATTGCGGCGCAGTTCGTTGAAGCTGGTAACGCTCCACACGTCGGCACCGATGTTGAACTCATCACGCAGAATTTTCGCGGCTTCGCGCACTTCCCGCAGGATGGTGCCCGAGCCCAGCAGTTGCACGTGGTGAGCAGCGTCGCGCTTGTCTTCTTCGAGCAGGTACATGCCCTTGACGATGCCTTCTTCCACGCCGGCCGGAATGGCGGGCTGGGCGTAGGACTCGTTCATCACGGTGATGTAGTAGAAAACGTCCTGCTGCTCTTCGGTCATTTTCTTCATGCCGTCCTGAATGATCACCGCCAGCTCATAGCCGTAAGTGGGGTCATAGGTGCGACAGTTGGGAATGGTGCCGGCGAGCATATGGCTGTGACCATCTTCGTGTTGTAGGCCTTCACCGTTGAGGGTGGTACGGCCAGCAGTACCGCCGATGAGGAAGCCTCGGGTGCGGCTGTCGCCAGCGGCCCATGCCAAGTCGCCAATACGCTGGAAGCCGAACATCGAATAGAAGATGTAGAACGGCAGCATCGGCTGGTTGTGGCTGGAGTACGAAGTACCGGCAGCAATAAACGACGACATAGCGCCGGCTTCGTTGATGCCTTCTTCGAGAATCTGACCCTTCTTGTCTTCGCGGTAGAACATCACCTGGTCTTTATCCACCGGCTCGTAGAGCTGACCGACCGAGGAGTAGATACCGAGCTGACGGAACATGCCTTCCATACCGAAGGTACGGGCTTCGTCCGGAATGATCGGCACGATGCGCTGGCCGATTTCCTTGTCCTTGACCAGTTGCGAGAGGATGCGCACAAAGGCCATGGTGGTGGAGATTTCGCGGTCGCCGCTGCCGTCCAGAATGGCCTTCAGGCTATCCAGTGGCGGGGTCGGAATGCTAAAGCTCTTGGCCCGGCGCTGTGGCACGAACCCACCCAGGGCACTGCGGCGCTCGCTCAAGTAACGGGCTTCGGCGCTGCCTTCTTCGGGTTTGAAGAACGGCAGGTTTTCCAGTTCTTCATCTTTCACCGGAATATCGAAGCGGTCGCGGAATTTCTTCAGGCTGTCGACATCGACTTTCTTGGTGTTGTGCGCGGTGTTTTTCGCTTCGCCGGCACCAGTGCCATAACCCTTGATGGTTTTGGCCAGGATGACGGTGGGCTGCTCTTTATGGTTAACCGCTTGGTGGTACGCCGCGTACACCTTGTACGGGTCGTGGCCGCCACGGTTGAGCTTCCAGATTTCGTCGTCCGACAGGTCAGCGACCATGGCCTTGAGTTCTGGCGAGTTAAAGAAGTGCTCGCGAACAAAGGCGCCGTCTTTGGCCTTGTAGTTCTGGTACTCGCCGTCGATGACTTCGTCCATACGACGTTGCAGGATGCCGTCGGTGTCTTTGGCCAACAGCGGATCCCAGAAGCGACCCCAGACCACTTTGTTAACGTTCCACTGTGCACCGCGGAACACGCCTTCGAGTTCCTGAATGATTTTGCCGTTACCACGCACTGGGCCGTCGAGGCGCTGCAGGTTGCAGTTGATAACAAAGATCAGGTTGTCGAGTTTTTCGCGGCCTGCCAGGGAAATGGCGCCGAGCGATTCCGGCTCGTCGCACTCGCCGTCGCCCATAAAGCACCAGACTTTCTGCTTGCCAGCCGGGATGAAGCCACGGCTTTCCAGGTACTTCATAAAGCGTGCCTGGTAGATCGCCTGGATCGGGCCAAGGCCCATGGAAACGGTCGGGAACTGCCAGAAATCAGGCATCAACCACGGGTGCGGGTACGACGACAGACCATTGCCATCCACTTCCTGGCGGAAGTTATTCATCTGGTCTTCGGTAATGCGCCCTTCCATAAAGGCGCGAGCGTAAACGCCTGGCGATGCGTGGCCTTGGAAGTAGATGAGGTCGCCGCCGTGTTCGTCGGTCGGGGCCTGGAAGAAGTAGTTGAAGCCAATGTCGTAGAGGGTGGCGCTGGAGGCGAAGCTGGAGATGTGGCCGCCCAGATCCGAGTCTTTCAAGTTGGTGCGCATCACCATCGCCAGGGCGTTCCAACGTACCAGCGAGCGAATGCGGCGTTCCATAAACAGGTCGCCAGGCATGCGTGCTTCGTGGGTAAC
>LNAP01003500.1_pt1 | contig 14999 bp, 13 predicted proteins | sample 602601 | NCBI WGS metagenome assembly LNAP01 (sample SAMN02440304, study PRJNA202911) | soil metagenome | biome: Subtropical and temperate rainforests or woodlands; isolation source: soil samples (1 kg each in a 20% v/v slurry with milli Q water) were... ...
TGGAGCGTCCCTAAACCATTGAAGTCCACGCGCCAGCGGTTGTTTCGCACCGATGGGCCCGTGATGTACCGTTCTGGATCAAACAGCAGGACGCCAGGGCCCCGAGGCTTGTCCGTGTAGTCCAGTAAAAGTTCGGAATAGGCTTCCCAGAGGAAGCAGACTTTGCGCAGATAGCCGCTGGTGGGAGATTGGGTTATGGCCTCGACAAGGAGTCGACCTTCAATTCGAGGCAGAGCCTGCGCCAAAATAGAGAGGTTGACGCCCTCATGTTTGAGCGCAAAGATGATATGGGCGAGAAAATCCCCAGCCTCCGGCGCAACCGCCTGCGGTACTGCAAGCGCGCCGTTGATCCGCTCAATGCGGGTGACGGGTTGAATTAGTGCTGGGTTTTTTACCCCGATAGCCTTCAGCCTCATCTCATTGATTAAATGGGCGTAACCCACCATATTTCCCATTATTCCCCCTGTCTTTGGCTAGATTTTTTTAACAGAGCCAAGATTTTCTTAAAATATGCCCCGCCCCCTCAGAAAATATTAACCGAGAATGGGCCCACAACCACGTTTTTTGGCTTTTCGCATATCAGCGCGCCGGGAATCTGTGTAGTGGTCATCGTGTGTTGCCCTGTCGGCATTTTTACGGCACCGGTTTAATCATGGCAGCCTGAAGGTAAGCCCATCAGCGAAACGAGGGCTGGGGACGTGTTCTTATTGGCGTCCTGCCAGGCCCAATTCTCGGTTACTCGGCTGAGCAACTTGCACAGCGTTGATGTACAGGACATAAGCGCCGGGGCGCTGACCCCGAATTGAATCGGTGGCCGATGCCAAGCTGACACTGCTCGATTCAGTCAGTCGGACATATGCTGACAGGGATAGTCCGGATGGCTCGCATTTTTGGTACGGTCGAGCGTGATGAGTGGTTGGTCACCCTAAACCCGGACGTTGTGCCCTAGAAATTTCAGGGACTTGGCCATCCTGCTGTTGATTGGAGGCGCCTCGTGAGGTTTGACCATGCCCACAAGCTCCAATGAGCAGAACTTCCCAATTTTGGACAGTCTGTAGTTCTCAGACCACAGCAAGTCACAGATCCTGACGGCAAAGTCGTCCTTCCCATATAGGAGATGTGTAAGGCTTGCTTTCACCCGAGTGACGTCGCCGCCGTTGTCCTTCCAAAAGACCACAGGTAGCTGAGTCAACCCCCCGCGAGTAAACCGTAGTAACTCCGAGAAGGCATGCACCTGCAGCAGTCCCTCTGTAAGCTGCTCCTGACTGCTTTGAGCTATAGCCTCAGGTGATCCAAACACCTGGTGCAGAAGGTTTTGTGAGCTTACATAGCCTGAATCAATACGGGGATTCATCGTATCTACCCACTCTCGAGCGATAGACTCCAATTTCGATATCCGCGCGGCCGGTAACAGTACCGGCGCTTCCTTCCAGGTTTCATCGTCGAGAATCAATGTAAGCCGACACCAGTTAAGGAACCTGTTGGTTTCAGCAGAAATATCCAAACTGGCGAGCTCAGGTCGACGATAACCACCACTCTCCAGGAATGAGGCGACCTCACGGAACGCTGGCATGTACTGGCTGTATATTAATTTTTGCATCTCGGCCAAGAATAGGCGCTGTGGCGTTTTCTTTTCACTGCCGACCAGTACGTTGGTAGGGGTAACGGATACCAGCCCCTTGTCGAACAAAGCCTCAGCAGAGGCCAGCTTCTTTGACGATTCCCATATGTTTCCAAACTTTCTGAGCTCTGCCGGCGTTAGCATGGCTGCATCAGCCCAAAGCTCTGCGAAGTGCAGCAGCAACGCGGCAATGCGGGCCTCATCGTGGGGCTGATCAAGGGTAATCGTTGCTTCGCGGTTTTGAACCAACCCACCATGAGTAAGATTGGCTGATCCAACCATTGCCTGACTGTCATCCCCAATGAAGACTTTTGAGTGGAAGCCATCTGTGAAGTAATGAACTGTGCAGTTGGGCTCGGCGAGAACCTTAGCCAGCTCGCTTGGATTAGTTGCCGAGTTGAGCCCAACAAGTAGCTGTACGGTCGCACCGCGCCGGGCAGCCTTGATAATCTCGTCCGATCGATTGAAGTACGGAGCAGCGAGTCTAAGCACTGACGCAGTTTCAAGCAGGAGGTTATAGGCTGAAAGGACGTAGTCTTTGGACGGTCCATTGGTGCAAACGAGGAAGGTGGCCATGCCGAATTACCTGGCTGCTGTGAATAGCCAGTTTACATGGGATGCGGAGGCCAGTCGCAGCGGGAATACGAAGTCCAGGGGCTCAGTATCAAAGGGGGGTTGGCGATTTCCATCTGGTGGAAATCTGCTCAACGCCTGTCTCATTAGCTACAGCTGAAGCGTTAGGATTTGTCGGGGTTTCCCAGGTGGTGAGCAGTGATACATTCAATTACATGCAGAAGGCCCGACGGCGTCGGGCCTCAATAACGCTACTTATTTTTCGGGCAAGACAAAGACAACATTCTTCCTGGCTGTGTAGATAAAGTCAGGCTCTAAACGGATGGCAGCCCTGATGGCTGCCTGCCACTCAGGATCCGTATTGCCTTGGTTCAACCCATGCTGATTCGTCGCTATGATGGTTTTGACTTGGCCATTATCCAGTAAGCGATCCAACAACCCCGCACCAATACCCTGAAGCCTCAACAAAGTACGAATTCGCTCAATTGGTGATTTGGCATGAATCGTCACAATAGCTTTGACGCCAGCCAACACCATTGCGACGACCTCGATGGCAGTGTGCGGATCTCGAAGGTCATCTACAACAACCAACTGCTCAGATACTGGGCCGCAACGAAGGATGGATTCCGTTTCCGGAACATAACGCACCGCCGCGTTATCCGGGTAGGAAAGATCCCTGTTTCCGGCATGCAAGATCGTAGTTGTGTTCTGAGCATTTGGCTGCCTCAACAAGTCATCCACTAGCGCCCGCGCAGTAGGTGTCTTACCTTGCCCTGTAACCCCCCAAACCACAATCAACGCACCGGCACTGGTGGAAGGGGACAGCGTTTGCCGAATGCAGCTATACGTGGCCTCGAGTGCAAAAGCTGACTCAACCTCGGATACAGTTGTGGAATGGAATGACGCGCAGGCCGCGTCCCAGTTTGGAAAGTTTTCTTCCTTTGCCACAAGCTCAAGAGCCTGCGAATGAGTGACTGAGACTTGAAACATGCCCTGCACCGCGTTGCGCAGTTTTTTTGCTCGGTTTTTAAGAGATTCTGTAGTCATTTGGCTGCTTTCCAATGTAAGCCAGGTTGACGCATAGCGTTGTCGGAGTCCTCGTTCTCGATGCCTGGCAATGGTTGCCAACATGTCTCAATTACACCCACATTCACCGTACCGTTTCCGGCGAGGACGACAGGCTGTGGACTGCCTTGTTGAAATGATATTTGGGATGGCATTACCACGCCGAATAGCACTTTTTCTACTTCAGTGTTTTGTTCAGACCACCACGCACGTTGTGAGCCTGCTCTTCGTAGACATCGGAAGGCTCCAACACGTAACCGTTGGCATTCTTTATCTACATAACGCGGTCCCCGAGAAAGACTCGTCGACCAACATTTTAAGTATTAGGCCATCGTCAATTTGCACGATGAAAGGCAACTCAAAGCTCTAAATATCGTCCTGCTCGGTACCGATCAGCGCATACCGGGCTAGATCGATAGAGAGCCGACATGGGCCTAAAAAGTGTAGACCCATGTGTCTCTGGACTTCAGGCAGCCTGTCAGAGGGGCTTCGAAATGGGAGAGTTCTCTAATGCCTTACTGCTGGAGGCTTCCGGGTAACAGTCGCGCAAGGTCTGATTGATAGCTGGCGTAGCGCTATTAGTCCCAAGTGCCTTTGTCAAAGCAGCACACATTGAAGCTTTGCCTGCTGGCGTCAGGTACTTGCTGAGTTGAATGCCCGGAGCAGTAATTTCAGCTAGCTCTTCGTTGGACGCTGCAACAGGCTCGACGGAGGCCACCGGAGCGATAGGTGCGGTGTGAGACGACATCACAGTGGTGAGCGACTCTGCGCTGGAATACAGGGACATAGCCAAGACAACTGGTTGAGCGAAAGCTCCGATCATCGATACAAACATTGGCATTCCTTTATTTCGGGCAAGAGGCCCACATACTGATTCAGCCAAAGTCCAGCAATGGCTATTAATGACCGTTCGCTTGCGATTGGCGGGCATGAAATCCAGCTAATAGAGACAAGCGCTTCAGGTAAATGCTGAAGGTCTTAAGGGAGGATAACCGGGCAAATTTCTCCAGCAACCCGAAACACCCCAACCAAATTCAAGCTGAGGGTTTGGGTTGCGCACGACTGGCAAAGTTGGAAAATCAGGGGAACTGTAAGCCAGACGGTGTGTGAGGTTTGATGATCATTGAGTTCCAGCCCTACTTAGAGCTCCGACGTAACCTGACAACCCCGGCTCCAACGTGGTTGATTGATTCAGAGCCCCTGAAGCCGTCATTGAATGATGCGCAAGTATCCCAGTCTCTGAAAAGGACGGCTTTGGATGCTGCCTCCGATTCCTATAGCAAAGGGTCAAGCGCCCCTGGGTCAGGGTGCAGCAGGCCATTGGGCCTAGGTATCGATAATCGATCGATACCGAACGGCGCTTAGGTATGGTGTCAAGCCAAGCCTTGGACATGATCGAGGGCTGGCATGATCGTCTAAAATCGTTCATATGGAAACAATACGGCGAAGGCTGCGTCCCACTAGGCGACCTGGTTGAGCTAATCTCAATAATTGACAGCTTGGCAGTGTTGGCAAGCCTCAAATCTCCAGATTCCGTTTGAGCTGATACAGAAAAGCCCGGGCCACGCGGGGTGCAGCCAATTTTTGCCAATTGTGTGTACGACATTTCCTACGAATTATAGGTATATTGTTCGTAGTGAACCGAACCTTCAGTACCGACTAAACTCTCAACCCCAGCACGGCTGGTGTCATAGCCTGAAGACTTTTTAATTTTGACTGAATACATCCCAAAATCGCGGATGTGTGGCAATTTGCCGTGCCCAAATCGTGGCTCGCGCTGTTATGCCATCACTTTCGGTCGTATTATGTGTGCATTAACGTTCACAGGTGTCCAATATGAACGATGGCCAAAAAAATTAGCGACCATGACGGTCGCATGACGAACGAGAATTCCGATCGGGCTATACCCCAGCACGATCGGTCGACGAATGAGCAGGATCGCTTTTTAGATTATTGTCAGCGCAACGAAATTCTGATCAAGGTCTACCTCGACTCAGGTCGAGCGTTGCAGGGGAAGATCGTGGACCATGACCGGAAATGCATTCTCCTAGGCGCAACGCGCGTGGAGAAAATTCCCAGGATGATCCCGAAGTCCTATATAGCACTCGTTCGTGCGGAAGAAATTTTGCCACTTTTCCTTGAGTACAAAGGGAGAGGGAATCACATCACCCGAAAAAAAGCGCGCAAGAAAAGAAAGGCTGAGATGGTTGCCATTGCTTCGGTAGGTTCAGCACCCACCCGCAAACCGAGGCCAGCTATTGGCGTGAAAGCGTGTCGTAAACCAACTGCCCCGAAAAAGGTCCAGGGCGCCGTGGAAGTGACGGTGAAGAAGACTATGAGGTCGAAAATAGTCGCCCCAAAGGAGAAACCGTCGGCGCCATCTGACGTAGAGGACGACGACGGTAACTGAGACTTCGATCAGTTACTGGATGAGCATTCCAGGTGTGGTCCGGTGTAGGCGATGACTACCTTCCCATCGATGATGTCAAAGTGGATTCGCATACCCTCCAGCCCTGCACCATTTCCGACCTTCAGGTGACGTTCGAAGAAGTGGATCTCGCCTTGGTATTCAAATTCGCGCTGCGCCCGCAAACGACGATGCGAGCTAACAGTTTCAGACTCGTTTGCGGAGTAAGCGTTACCGAGAATAGCCCGTGCCGTGGCATCGGGATTGCCGGCCATCAGCGAATCGTAATACGGAAATACCATCGAGGTGATCACGTCCAGCATGCGCACGCTCTGCTGGAAGGCCGACGCCTCTTTGGCTGACTTCCAAGCAGAGTCCAGTACCACTACGCGCCCCTCAGAAACCGACTCGATAAACATGAGCACATCAGTGGGCGTAATCGAGTCTCGCATGGCCACGCGGCGCATCATGTCCATGTTCAAAGCCAAAGGTTCGGGCCGGTGAACTGGCAGAGCCAGGTTGTCCTTGAAGAGCCGCAAGTTATAGAGCTCAACACGCATATCGTTGATTTCGATGTCCTTCTGCTCAATGAGGCCCTTAAGGGTCTGAACTTGGGCTTGAAGCGCATCAACCTCTGGTGTGGCCACAGCATGTACTGCAGGTTGCTTGTGAAGCTTCTCCACGACCGCCAAAGCAGCAGTTTGTTTATTTGCCCCGGGCGTACCTTTGCGTAGCAACCGGTCCCACTCCTCATAGAAACGCTGCCAGGCGCGCACAAGTGGAGACAGACTCTCAACTTCGTTTTTGAACCAGCTACGGTTGGCCATGATCTCCTCGCTGCCGGCCTGGGCCAGACTAGCGATCTTGATCATCGCGCTAGCGGTAAGGTTCGCTCCCAGCGTTGATATCTGTGATTCCAGTTCTCGGGCCTTGGCCAACTGCTTGTCCGCACGCTTAGTGAAAGCTTCGACGTCCATGTGTATGTAATTAAACTGGATCAGCCCCCGCAGCAATTGAACGGCTTCACAGGTCTGCCCTTTGGGCTGCTCAATAGCCCGTCCGATGAGATCGCGCGGGAGAGCCTTATGATCAAAGGGCACTTCCATCGAACCTGCATGCTTTAGCATTGACTCAGTGAGTGCGTTCCAGCGAGGGAGTGCAAAATCGTCACAGAATTGCTTGTACACGATCGCCAAGGCATTTTCGCCAGGACGTAAGGCTAAGGCAGCTGCTTCGACGGCATTGAGCAAGGCTGGTAAAGGTTGCTTCCGGCCGGCGTTCGAACTGTAGTGGAAGGTAACAACCTCTTGAACGAGGGTTGCGAACCCGCTTTCAGACATTTGCTCGGCAAGTGGGACGTTTGGGTCCATCGGCCCCCGCTTAGCGATCAACCGATCTTCCTTGGCAGCTTGCTCAGGGAACACTTTGAGAATCGACTCGCAGGTTCCTAGGATGACTCCAGAAAACGGAGTTGGCAGTGCATTGAGTAACACTGACAAAGCCATTTCCACGCGAAAGCGATCGGTTTGATTCAGCTTTGGAGAGCTTTCTGCAAGCCGATCCTTCAGTGCACCCAAGTATAAAAGAGGGAGCGCCAGCTCACGAAAAAATGCGCCGGCCTGGAGAAGGCTTCGCGTGATGGGGAAGCTTTTTTCAATATGGCCCACGAGATCCGTGGCGTCGGAGTTTTGCGCCATGGTACGCAGCTGATCTCGGGCTTTGTTACCAAGCAGCTGACCAAGATTGAACTCAAGCTTCGAGCCTAAGTCAATGCGGTCGAAGTCGTCCCCCATAACCTCGGCCACGATGTGCCGGTGCGAGGCTACGCCCAGAAAGCTGAGCATGATTGTTGCTGGGGGCACACTCCGGCCTCTTGGCACGTTAAATGTGGCTAGGCCTCGAACGTTGTTGAGCTTCGGGCTACGTAAGCGCATCAACAAATCGGCCACTTCTGAGACGGTCTTAGGAGATCCGTACCAGGTAGACCAGGCAGCCTGATTAACCATTGGCTGCCGGTATGCTGGTGGCACTATGTAGCTGAGACGGAGTCTTCCGTCGCTGTCCTGGGAGTCATCTCTTCCGACAATCTGTTCAGGAATTGAAACGTCGCTAACACAAAGTTCTGCATCAGCAGTTGTAACAGTATCTACGGCAGCGTCCATGATTGGTCCTTGGTTAGGAAGGGGAGAAGCCCAACCTAACGCCAGACTTCTGGATTCCCAGGCGTATGGGCCATTTAGAACTGAGCGTACGAAGACCCGTAAGCCTGCTGGTTCGTAGAGCGCTCGTAGTAAGGAGTGGAGGTGCCCGAGTCGCTGTCTGAATCGGCCTCGGACATAACGAGGTCATCGTCACCGTCTCCGTCGATGCACATATCTTCCATAAAGGAGATATCGTCGACATCAACCGCGGCGGCATCGACAGGCTCAGGGAAGATGAAGGGCAGTTGCCAGTGTTTAGCAAACCCAGTGAGGAAACGAGTGGTGACGTTGAGGGTCTGAGCAGCTGCCTGGATCGGCGCTTTGTCCTCAGCGAGCTTTTCAGCACGGCAATAGAACTCGTTCTTCACATCCAGCGAAGGGCCGCCTACGAATGTGATTTGCTCATTGTATGCATAGGTTTTGAGGAAGCGATGACTGACCTTAAGAATGTCAGCTGCTTCAGCCACGGTGAACAGTTCAGAAAGCTCGAAACAACGGGCGAGGAACGCATTCTGACCATTGACCCAGGCGCGGCGGCTTTTGAGTTCTAGGCCGGGATTGATGGCAAGGTCGCCGGGTTTAACAAATGGCGTAGGCGCTTGGACCTGCCGGGTCTCGTAGTGGATCAGATGATGATCCCAGAGCTTTTTGACTTTACGCTTCTCTGCAGGGGTGCGGCTTTCGCGATCTGCAAAGGTCACCCCACGTTGTACTGAGTGTGTCCTCAGAAATCCGGTACTGACACGAAGAAGTCGGGCCGTCTCCTTTATAGAGAAGGTTTCCGATAGTTTGACTACTTTCTCGTGGAAATCATTCAAAGCTGCCGTTTCGGCAGCCTTAGCTTTATCAGCCAATTTCGGATTCAGGTCCAGAATCTGATTGTGCACTGCTCACCCCCTACATTTGATTGTGAGGGGGTTGTCCATCGACCGGACTCAGCCTAGTAGCGGACAACGCAGAGACGTAGGCCGTGCCCAAAAAAAGGGTGCGACCAGCCCTAGCGGGTAGCGTGGGAATTTTCCCCAGCCGTCGGTGCCGTCAACTACAGGCAGAGAGACCAGGTCTCCCCCTCTACACGTGTGTCTGACGGCGGGATAATTCCCAGCACGTCAAACTTTATGAGCCAATTTATTGGCTTCTGGGAGTGATAGTACATTGACACCTCCGTCTGTGAAACCCTTCACAGAGCATCCATTCCCAATCTGAGGAAATTAATTTTTCGCGCTTGAAAAATAACCTTATAAATCAAGACGTTAAAAAATCCCTGAGAGTTCAGTTTGTCTGACGAACGGTAGTGTGCTAACTAGGCATCCGTTTTTGAGACGTAACAGCGTTTCTACAAAGACAATCTACAAAAGAGAATTTTGTCCACCCATTTTGACTGGTCGAAATGATTTTGGCCGTTATGCTCTATTCCGCAGCCAGCGTCCGAAGCAACTTTGAGCCCTTACGGACGCCGCACCTCCCACACTACGCAAGGATTCAACACGTGAGCCGACACACACTGAGCAAGACCTTCCTGGCCCTGGCCATCTCCGCTGCAAGCGCCAGCGCCATGGCTGTTCCTGCCGACCTGAACAAGGACGTAAGTGGAGCCAGTGAGGTGGCTTACTCTCGAGTCAGTTATGACAATGTCACTCTGGCCGGGACGGCAAACCGCGACGCAAATCAAGATGGCACCGGCTTCAAGGGCGCAACCATCACCGGCGACCTGACCAACAATGCGAATGTATCCGCTCACGGTCAATTCGTTGATGCGCTTGATCTGGACTCCTCGGATGATGGCGACGCGGTGCCTACCACCGTGGGTGGGAACCTCACAAACAACGGTAACTTCGATCTCTCAGGCGTTGCTCCAGTCGGTATCGTGACTGACGGCGCTACGATCGGCGGCAATTTTGTCAACAATGGCAACATCACCCTGACCGGCACAGACAACACCATCGACAGTGACACCCCTCGCGCAATCGAGTTGGGTAACACCCAGATCGGCGGCGATGTGATCAACACTGGCAAACTGTCGGTGAGCGGCACGGGTTCGAAAGGCATTTACGCCTTCACCTCTGTCGGCACTTCCAACCTGGGCACCATCGGCAAAGACGTCATCAACAAAGGCAGCATCGCTGTGTCCGGCAATGATTCTGCAGGAATTAGCCTGGACAAAATCAACTTCGGCCATGATGTCATCAACGAAGGCACTATTGCAGGCAGCGGGAGCAACACCTCGGGCATCGTAATCCACAGCCTGAACTTCAACGCCTTGAACAACATCGGTACCATCCAGGTTTCTGGTGACAACGCTGCGGGTATTCGAATCGTCGACTCACTGGCACCGGAAGTGAAGACTGCCACCAACGGCATCATCAACACTGGCAACATCATTTCGACCGGTACCGGCATCAGCGTCGAAAGCGTCAACTACGACCCTTCCGTGGGCGGTGATGACAACGCGAATAACGTCTTTGTTATCCACCAGAACGGCGGTTCGATCGTCGGCGGCGAAAAATCCATCAACGGCAACTTCCAAACTCGCCTCGAGTGGACTGCCGGCTCTATCACCGGTGACATGGAAGGCCTGAACCTCGTCCAGGTTGACGGCAATGGCACCTTCAATGGCAAACAGATCGAAGCATTCCTGGTCGATGTGAACACCGGTACCCTTTACCTAGCCTCTACCAGCACCAGCTTCACTGGTGATCTGAACGTAGCCTCGGCGGGTACTCTGCAACTGCGCGTCAGCGATCAAACCAATCCGGCAACCCCCATCCTGAATGTAGCTGGCAACGCTACCTTCGCAAGCGGCAGCAAGATCGGCGTGACCGCCAACCCAGGCGACTTCACCGGCAACAGCCAAGGCACCACCTACACCTTGGTGAAAGCCGGCACGCTGACCGACAACGGCCTGTCCGTGGTGAGCAGCTCCGCACTGCTTAACATCACCGGCTTCAACGTCAGCGGTGACCAAGTGACCGCAACTGTTACTGGTAAGTCTGGTTCGACTGTCGCCGACTTGATCACCAAGATGGGCGCTTCGGGTAATGCATCCCGTGCAATCCGACCGTTCACCGACAGCGTGCTGAGCAAGCTGGATGCAAACGACAAGGTCTTCAAGGCCTTCGCCAACGCTGATGAACAACAGCTGGCTCGCCTGGCAGAACAACTGTCCCCGAACGTGAACGGTGGTTCGACTCAAGCTGCTTTGGGTGGTCAGTCTCTGGTTTCGAATGCTCTGAACGGTCGCAATGCTGAAGTACGCGGTATGTCTTCCGGTGACGTGCTGAAAGATACCGGCGTATGGGTCAAAGGCCTGTACTCGGATGCAGACCAAGGATCTCGAGATGGTGTTGCTGGTTACAACGCTTACAGCAACGGTATTGTCATCGGTGCCGATGGCAAGCTGACCCCGGACCTTACCTTGGGTCTTGCTTACAGCTACATCAACTCGAAAGTGAACGGCCTATACAACCAGACCGACGTCGATGCATACGCTCTGACTGCCTACGGTAGCTGGAACCAAGGCCCTGCTTTCGTAGACGGCAGTGTGACCATCGGTAAAAACGAAAACACCAGCAAACGTGACGTGGCTGACACCGTAGCTAAAGGCGACTACGACAGCGACCTGTTCGGTATCAACGTACTGGGCGGTTACGGCTTTAACTTCGACAACGGGTTCCTCGTTGAGCCTCGTGCTGCTCTTCGCTACAGCAACTTGAAGATTGATGGTTACACCGAGAAAAACTCCAGCGCTGCTCTGAGCGTCGGTGGCCAACGTATCGAAGTAGGTGAAATCGGTGGTGGTGTTCGTGTGGCCAAGGACTTCAGCTTCATGAGCGGCACCTTGAAACCTTCGGCCACTGCCATGGCTTACCACGATTTCATCGGTGACAAGGCGAACACGACCAGCACCTACACGCTGGGCGGTTCCCCATTCGTGTCCTCGGGTGCCTCAACTGCTCGTAACAGCCTCGAGCTGGGCCTGGGCGCTGACTATTCGATCGGTGCGATTACTGTCGGAGCGAGCTACTCCTACCTCAAGAAAACCGACTTCAATGCCGATACCTTCACGGTCAAAGCTCGTTATGATTTCTAGGATGTATCTTTGACAAAAATGTAAAAAATTAATACTAAGGCCCTGATTATTCAGGGTGCTAGAAGAGGCGGCCAGCATTGCTGGCCGTTATTCTTTTAGGATGCGTCTGCCCATAGCCTCCTTCAGGGACGCTATCGAGAGATGCATTAGAGAGAGGCAGAAAATGCTCAAATCAATGATCACCGGCGCAGCCCTGGTCACTGCTACATTGCTGGGCGGTTGTGCATCACCGGTAAACCTTACCCAATATGCGTCAGGTTCCTTGAGGGGGGCTGTGCTACAGACACCAACCTTCCCGATTCAGGCAATGGTCCCTGCACCGGGCAGTTACAAACACCTACGGGTGTACATAGAGGGGGACGGCCATGCCTGGGCAACATCTTCCCAACCGAGCACTGATCCGACACCACACTCTTCGATCATGCTCCAGTTTGCGGCTGAGGACCTCAGCCCGGCTGCCTACTTGGCAAGGCCTTGTCAGTTTGTAAGGTCAAGCGCCTGCACCATCGATATCTGGACAGGATCACGCTTCAGTAAACCAGCCATCGACTCTATGGATTCAGCTCTAACTGCCTTGAAACGGCGCTTCAATGTAGAGACTTTTGAACTGGTCGGGCATTCGGGCGGCGGTGAGGTAGCGCTCGTGCTAGCGGGTATGCGTGATGATGTTGGTCAGGTGCAGACCATTGCCGGCAACGTTGATCCAATATTTTGGACAAAAATCCACAAGCTGACCCCGCTAACCGCACCAATCACCCCTTTGGCGTACAAAGAGCGGCTTGCTCTGATACCTCAGAGACACATTGTGGGTTTGAACGACTCCGTGGTTCCGCCTTCAGTCACTCAGGCGTACAGCGCTCAGCTTAATGGCTCATGTGTGGAAATTGTTGCCGTAGCCGCAACCCACAATGATGGATACGAGACCCTGTGGAATCGCTTTTCTAACACCCCGTTGCTTTGTAAGTCTCGGTAAATGGCCGCCTTCGGCCTGTAGCAAGGAATGCTGTTATGTCTGGATTGTTCAAGGGACATCCGAAGCTGAGCTTGGCCGGCAAAAAAGAAGCACTGCAACTGCTTCTGGCCTCATCTCAGGGAACAAATGCTGTACCAATGCTTGCTTACGGCTCCCATGATCCTAGGGTCGTGACCCTCTTCGATTGCGATACCTGCTCAGGTGTCGCCACACTCAGCAAAGTAAATGGGCCTGGCAAGCGAACGCGGTGGCAGGTCACCTGCAGTGCCTGCTCCAAAACCAGTGGTGAAGCCTCAAAAAACCCATGGACAGCGTCTCTACTGTGGAACGGGGTCAACCTCTCAAGTGGCCATTACAGCGAACTGCCGCTGTTCAGCTTGGTCGGCATGTCGCCGAAAGAAGCGCATGACTGCATTAAGTCCATCCGGGTCATCCTGGTTCTTAGGATCTCCTTGTGTGAGACCGAGCTGCAGCTATACAGAGCCGGACAAAGCACGAGCAAGCCCGGCCTTGCATATACAGAACGCTTGGATGCCTACCTCAAGTGGGCAATGCTCGCACACAGATTAATCAAGGCTAGCAAACGTAGGCCCAGCAACATGATTTCGTAGCCTATGTTTTGGTTTGCCGGTGTCAGATCTGGAACCTAGCATTGAGCCTGAACCGGCAAGCCCCAACACCTCAGGAACCCACCCATGATAGTTGCGTCCAAGAGCGGTTGTATTTCAGTCGTCGACCTGATTAAAGACACCAAGAACATCTGGATCGTCATGGATGAAAGAGTCGAAAAAACCATCAGCAAAACCGACATGCATACGCGAGGATTTGATCTGATGTCTGATGCATTGAAGTGGGCCGGGGCCGAGACTGAGCTGATCCAAAGCTTTCTGGCCAGTGAAGCCAAAGCTGCTGAAGAAGCAACGAATTGACGCCGAGTACAGTTAGGCAGGATTGTCTGAGAGATGGCACCCCGCTTTTCTGGGGGGCGTCAGCATCCACTTTGGCAGGGATTGGCACTGTTGCCATTCTACCATCTGGCAACTGGTCCTCTGCAGGGGTCATATCTCTGGGGCTACTGTCAGTAATTTCAGGACTTATTTTAATGATCAGGCGCTCTGAGCCGGTCTGCCTGGCCGTGAGACAGACCCTCGGTGCATTCCTGGTTGTTTACGGAGCTTGCGCAATTGGTGGTGGCCTCACAGGTCACGACGCCCCTACAGCGCCACTCAGGAGTTCCCAAGCGCCTGCTCTGGCCGATGAGTCATTGTGGAAGATTGCTAGTAATGAAAGGGAAGGGCAGACCCTCATCACGGCCGCAGTAGCAGCCGGTCAGAAGAGCTTGATCCTATGGACTGCCCCTGGCTGTGCTGCCTGCTCCTCAGCCTTGGATTTGACCGTTCTAAATCCAAGCGTCAATCCTAGGCTCGCCGGTTACAGGCTGATTCGTATTGGATCAATCGAAGCGGGAACCCACAGCTTTCGTGAGCAATTCGAAGTGAACGACACACCAGCCATGACTCTCATGCTGGGTAATGGCTCTGTTCCGGCGTATGGACGGATACAGGGCGGAATTGCTGCGCAATCTGTCATGGACATGCTAGATGTCCAGGAGCAGGCAGAGGAAGCCGCTAGATAGAGTTTCGTGCCGTTCGTGCTCTCCAAGGTTGCCAATAATCACTTCACAGACTTGTCCCCCTATGAAGACCAAAATTGAGGAAAAGAGAGGGGAAGGCAAATGATTCAGGATAGTCATCAATGGAGCTCTCGGTATGAAGAAACAAAATCTCGTTTTTATTGCTGTGGCCTTAGCATCCCTTCCAGGGGACGTCTCAGAAAACGGAAAATAAAGCACGTTAAGCCCATTGCAGACTCTAGATATTGACGAGTACGTCGGGTTTTCTCTTGTTTGAGTTGCCTCTTGTGGTAAGATAGTAATCAATTACTATCTTACAAGGAGTGCTCGTGGACACCCATCCAAAGCATCTGCCGGCCGATGAACGTCGTGCCGTAACTGTCGAGTCCGTCGTGGCGCTTGCCGGTTCACAAAACCCAAGCGAGATAACCACTGC
>LNAP01003501.1_pt1 | contig 14997 bp, 9 predicted proteins | sample 602601 | NCBI WGS metagenome assembly LNAP01 (sample SAMN02440304, study PRJNA202911) | soil metagenome | biome: Subtropical and temperate rainforests or woodlands; isolation source: soil samples (1 kg each in a 20% v/v slurry with milli Q water) were... ...
AGTAGCAGCAGGCACCATCATAGCCCGAGCCGCAGTCCTACAAGAGAAACTCTTTCTGACGAACAGCGCGTGGCAGTTGTGACGAATAGACTGGACAGTATTGAAGAAAAGCTTTCCCGCTTCATGGACACTTTTGAGACTCGGGCAGCTCTTGCTCCGCCCCGACCACCGCCACCAGCTGCCGCTGCTGTTGCTTCCACACCACATCGAAATCCTCCTTCGACATTTCCTTGGTCGGAAGTACCAAGCGTGCATTCGTCGCTGCGGTCTTCTTCGCGTCAGTCGTCCCATCAACTGCCCCATGAGAGACTCCCACCACAACAACGCGTAATGACCCAGAGCACCACCACCAGTCTCAGCAATGCCACGAGCTTGAGCACGAAGGTCTCAGTTCCACCACCACAATATCCTGCTGCTTACACATCCTCTTCGCCAACCAGGGCGCAACCTGCCGCCCCTTCAACCGCAGCAGCAGGAGCAGGGCCGCAGGAATTGATGGAGCAGGTGGTGCACAGTGTGGAGACGATGATGCAGCGAGTGTTGGCGCAACATGAACTCAAGCACAGAATGCACTCTAACGACTCGACCATTAACAGCTCTTCGTTGTTTGAGACACCCGAAGACGTATCTCATAAGAATCATGTTGCTCGCAGCCGGAGCCGGTCCAGGAGTCGCAGTCGCAGCACGAGTCGCAGACAAGACGAAGGCAGCAGAGCAAGAAGCAGAACGCCAGATGGCAGCTCCGAAGCTGATCGATGTAATAGGAGGCACGGGCGAGACAAAGGAGGGGTTGACAGTTACATCTCGGAGAATGCGAAGAGGTTGCTTCGAAGAAAGACCGAGAAAGCGGAGATTGAAGCTAAGAAGGCTTTGCCACGACGAGAATACGAAGAGCTTGGCCATGGCGATTCCTCAGTGCTCGACAGCCACAACAGCGATTACGCCAGCAAGGCGGGTCCGCACACAACTGAAAGCAAACGCGCCAGTGCGCGCCGTGTTCAACACCATGACAAGGAGGCGTTGCTGCTGGAGGACAAAGAATCTCACAATATTTTGGAGCGATCCATCTTCGAGCTCTTGAAGAGCAAGTATGGACTCGGTGTTCCCAACGAAGCAGATCGGGAGAGGACAGCGGCGAATAGCGCGTTGAATCACGAAGTTGCACCCCCGGCTGCCTATTCTTCACTCGCTTCGCTTCCTATGCGCGTTCCATCCGTGCCTTCCTCTACGGAAGGTCCTGTAGTGGATTGGCCGCAGTACGTGCAAAACCGCGTGGCAGCCAACAGCGGTGTCGGTATTCACAGCACCAGCGGCCGGCTCGCCTCTCCGCTGCGGCAGCGCCATGCGGGCATTTACTCCGTGGCGGGGGTGGTCGTGAATACTGCCGAAAATGGTGACGTTTTGCCGCGCGCTAAGCAGCATATGAGGAACAGGGAGCGGTCCGTCTCGCCCCTGCGGGCAAACCTCCACGAAAGTGTAATGACCTCTCAGGACTCGTACGTGGACCTGCTCGCGGCTTCTGCGAACTCAACCAACGGTACCACCGCCAACACGGAGTCTTCCTGGTGGGAGAGGGACGCCGAGATGGCGGCGCTGGTGCGCACTTTGCATGAAAAAGTGTACCAGCGCACCGTCAAAGAGGCGCAGTACGACATGCTGGTCTGCGCCACAGAAAGTACGCATAGATAGACAGAGGCCGTGCGTGGTGTGGTGTGATGTGGTGATTGTCCTTGATGTTGATTTTTACATGTGAAATATGCGTTCCGTGCTGTTGCTCGTTGATGAAAGTGAATCGTTTCACATTCTAGTATTTTGTGAACTAAAATCGAAAATTTGGTTTGGATGTTGCATACTTTGGCAACTTACAAATAATACTTAAAATTCTACTATTGTGTATACGTTTTACTCCACAACCCTCAGTAATTGATACCCTGGCTCTTCAAAAAAGCTTGTGCCTCGTCCTCCCAGAGTTTGCTGATTCGCAGCTGCAGTCCAAACGCCTTGCCCATGCCGCGCATCATAATGCTGACTCGGCTGGCCATGATGTAAGCATCCGGCACTTTCACCATGGGATCCGCCGCCTCCAAGAAGTCGATGAAGTTGCTGATGTTCATCCCGCGGCACACGTCGTGGCTGTCTCGGTCATTGTAGAAGCACGAGAACAAGTAGCCGATCTCCGGGTCGTTCCGCTTGGTGCGTACCCCCTGCTCCTCAAAGTGCAATCGTCGGATCTCTTCGCGGTCATCGCGGGCCAGTGCCACGATCAGCTTGGCGTAAATGATGCGCTCCTGCAGAGTCATGGTCTTGACCTGGCCGTAGTCGATGAGACCCAGACGGCCGTCCTTCAGAAGCAATATGTTCCCTGGGTGGGGGTCACCGTTGAAAAAACCTGAAGATTGAAATGTGTTGTAAGTAAAAGATAAAAGATATTCATAGCAATGGGCGATACAAGGTACGTACCGTGCTCAAATATCTCGTTTCCATGCACTTTGCAGAGCAACTCCAAAATGGAGCTAAGGTCAACAGCTGGCTCCGTGCGCTCTAGTTCGTATGGCCCGTACATCAAACGAAGAGCGCTGTAGTTGTAGCAAAGCTTCCACAAATTGGATGGATTTAGCAAGTAGTCATTCACGGCGCAGTACCACTGCAACCACGCGCGCTCTTGCCGGCTCTGCTCCAGCGTCTTGAAAGCAAAAGTTCCTTGCTTGATAGCAGTGATCATCTCCGCCTCCATCTGCTCCATAGTGGTGCCAGAGGCTTCTGCAATCTTAGCGTATTGTTTGCGGATCCCGTCGACAAGTTTAACGCCAGAAAGGTACTCCATCACCAACACGTGTTTTGAACAGTACGTTGGGTATGGCTTCGGCACTTTCACCAGCTTGCCCCAGGTGGGCATGATGGCATCATGGATTAAAGACAAATTTTTCGCTTCCAGTACATAATCAAACTCAGTGAGAAATTGTTTCTCTATTTCGTCAAAGGCAGACACGTGTTGCGGCATTGCCAGTTCGCAAAAACTTTTCAGAGTCTTAATATCAGAACGAAACCGCTCCTCGATGCCAGGAACGAGAAGTTTCACAGCAACAACTTCGCCGTTGCTTCGTAGAACGGCTTTGTGAACCTGACCAATTGAGGCTACACCCAGCGGAACGTCGTCCCACAATTCGAATACCTCGTCGAAATCTAGGTTCAGTTCCTCTTTCATCTTCGCTCTGACATACTCTCGCGCTTCTGTGCCAGAAAACTCACTCGGGACATTATCCTGTGTGTCTTTGACCCATTTCATGTACGCTGGTGGAACGAAATCGTCTTGTGTACTCATCGTTTGTGCGTTCTTTAGGTAAAAGCCTCGCATGCTATACACAATGTGCTTGACCTTAGGAGAATACTTTTCATGAAGCGTTTCGTACTGTTCATCAGCGTATTGACTACTTATAATGCCAAGGTCTCTATCTAATAGTTGATACGTTCGGTAGTGCAGATAAGCCGGAAATATATTGCCCCAAAATGTGAGGGACCTCTTCGTGCCCTCGTCGCCCAAGTAATAAGCACCAGCAGTGGCCACCGATGCAGCCCCAACTACACCCCCAACAACCTTAAAGGTTTTACGCAGCATGATCGCAAGAGAATATGTTCCTAGCAACTTCCGTTGAACGAGACACTGTGTCACCATCCAAACCAAGCAAAGCGAAGAGAGCATCAAACCTGGGAATCCCCACTTGCACCTGCCCTGAAACCGCCCAAATTTGGCCGAGGGCCTTGACATCTAAAACACCAGGCTACGTCGTTGATCAAGAAAAGTGCTACCTAGCGCCTTTCAATGAGCAACATGGACCCTAATGTAGACGAGTATAAATCTGGCCACACGGTTGCTTTAGGTCATTACAACACCAAACTGACTGAAATGCTTCCACCGAGGTCAGATATTAAACATATTTTATACACCACAAAGTGCAAATATATTATCATGTCTTTTTGTAACAGATCAGCAAAGCTTTTGTATTTGCGGGGCCCAGCCTTTCCTGCTCAAGCTCTCGATCTAAGTGATGCTCTTGCAACGGAGACATACAAGCGACGGACGATGCACGGGGCGATATTGGCGAAAGACCCGACCGCATTCAGAAAGTAAGAGTTACTGTATTGCAAGCCATCTACTATGTGTTTGGGTTTACCATTTTGATTTCCTTTGTTAGACGAGACAAACCTGAAAGTGCGTCAAGCACCGTTCATCATCGTGAGAAAATGAAAAGTTTGCTCGGCGATATGCATCAGCTTAAAGACCCCAAAGATATCGACAAGTCCAAGAAATTTACACGATCTTTACTATTTGAGAAAGAGCAGCATGATAGTATGACACTGAAGGACTACCAGTTCCAAACTCTTAAGCCTGTGGAGGACTTTATTAGGCCAGAAGACCAATTTAGCCCCCGTCAGACAGGTTACGAACACGGTCACATTCGCAGTTTGTTAAAGTTAGACACCTACGGGCCGTCGGGAAGCAGATCGATCAGCCGAGAGCGTGAGCAAGGACATCTGCCTCGCTCACCAAACGTCGACAGACACACGGTTGTGAGCCCTTCCACCACACTGCGCTTGAGCCCAGGCAACAGTCTCTCTGAAAGCCGGGCCAGTACTGCGGGCAGCACAAACTACAACGGTGCCTTTCCAAGCCTTGCCTCGCTGCGGCGAGACAGAGAGAACGCTGCGGTGACGCAGAATGGTGGTTGGGGCGTCTCCAACAGTGACAAACTCAGTTACTCGAGTGTGTTGAACCGCAGCGCGCCTGCACAGCTAACCAGTAACAGCGGCCTGGGTCGCAGTGGAAACACAGGGACAGGCCAGATTGGACAGAGTGTGACGAGCAATGCCTCGCCAGAGCTGTCCTCGAGTGGACGCTACTACAACCCCGGACACACGATGGCTCTGCTGGGGCTGGATGGTGTGGAGAAAGATAGGAGCGCACCGCACACTCGGCCGACCACAGGCAGCAGCACCGTCAGTCGCGCGAGCCAGATGTCCGGTGCGCGAAGCACAGCCCGTGCCAGCACTGCGATGAGCGGCATGAACCGCACAGGAAACAACAATACCAATACCACCAGGACACTTCCGGGCGTGACTTCAACAAAACTGCAACCACCCTTCCCCGAGCAGACCTTTGCTGGTGTGGCGATCACCGCCGACGAAAGATTGCAGGGAGGTGACCCATTCTTACGGCGTACACTTTATTTCAAGGCACACACTCTGGACTTAAAGGTAAGTTTCATTGCTCTGTTCTGAATTTTTGAGAGTGTACACTAATCAACACACTCGCCTGCAATACACTACAGACTAAAAAGGAAGACAAAGAGGCCACATTGAAGGAAAAGAAGCGCATTCAGTCGCAGCAGAAAATCGCCGAGGAGGAGCGGCGGCGCATGAAAGAATTTGACGATTATTTGGTTTTGGCCAAATACAACACGTAATGATTTTTTTTCTTCTGAGAATCAGCACATTTTTGTGCTGAACTTATGTGCCCCCTTATTTGGTGATGTTCTTGCTGTATTATCTGTTTTTTTTAATGAGAAATCGTTTGTGTCTGTCTTTATCACTTTAATGGCACATTTCTTCTGTCGCAACTGGGACACCGTGGGCACTGACGGCGAGATGCTGGAGAAGTTCGCTTTGCAGTTAAAGAAGAAGGGAGAAGCCGTCGCTGCGATCATCGACTTCTTGGGCATGCAGGCAGTGGACGGCACTAAATGACAAAATACTTTGCAAGAAGCAAACAAATAGTGAGAGTGGAATTTAGATAGCTGCGGAAAAAAAGCTCAAAAATGAATTCATTTTTAGTGAATAAGCTAAAAAAAATGTGTAAAAATCATTGCATAGAGATGTGTTTTTAGTTACAAAGTTGACAAACTTATTTCACATTAATATTTCTCATTATTCCTACAACCTCTTCACTATTTTACACTACACTTCAACATTATCGTAGAACAGTAACAATGGGACCACATTATTTGATTCTTTTGGCAAGTGCGCTCAGGCCAGAAATTCCGGCAGCGCACACCGCCATCCCCAAAGCGAAGTCTTCAATGCGGGACTTGTTGTCTTTGTTCTTCAAAACTCGGAACATCAATTGTTTGCGCACATCGGACAGTTCTGCAAAACCGTAGCGCTTGTAGACACGAGTGGAGCCTGCAGGTACATTGTCATAAGTAGCATTCTTAACGAAAAGATATGGTCTGCCGGTTGCCTGCAGGATATAACCACCCAATCCAGAGGATGGGAATATCTTGGGATTTTCGGCGATAACACGAACCACTTCAAGGCTTAACTCCTGCCCTCCCAGTGCCTTCAACTCGCTCGCTTTTGAGCCTTCCGAAATTTCAGCCAGGGCATCATGAAAGTTGCAGCGAGTGTCGGTACATTTGTAACACACCACGACACCATGCTCAACAGCCTCGGTCATTTCCTTGTTGAGAATGGAATCTTCTTCTTTCGGATACACAAACGAAGAGTCGACGAAGGAGATCAGTTCGGTTGTAGATACTTTAACTTTATCCGTTTCCTGACCACTTCCGATATTGATCACAACGTTGTCACTGTGTAGCAACGACATCATTGACCCCATAGTTAACGAGAAATTGATGCCTGGACAGCAGGTATCTGACTTCAAGGTTTATTTTTTTGGTTTTGAACATTTGCTCCCGAAGTCAGTCACTGAACACATTCTTCGTACTTACGAATAATAGTATCTTGAAGGGACACTATTTTGAAAAATGAAGTGTGGGTGCAAATATTGCTGGTTTTTGCAGGAGAGACGCCTATTGGAAGGAACATCGTTTCATCAAAATCTTTGCCAACACAACCACCTGCTGGACATTTGAATCAACGTTACGAATCAGGCGCCCAACCCTTTCAATTTGTCTCTTTGAAGTTCATTATTTGCCAAGCTTTTAACGGCTTCCTGATATTTTCTTGAGCCAACTTTAGATCATGTCCAGCGAGCTTCGTATCGAAGACGGCTACGAGAACTTTGTTAGTCCCAAAAGGAAGAGGATGATGAGCCCAAACAATTGCATAAAAATATCGAAAGATCAAGGTTCAACACATGTACAAAAGCACAGAGAAGTTGATTTGGATTGTGGAAACGATTCTTTGGGCAAAATGGCGATAAGAAAGCAAACATTTGGGGATCAGCATCACCTGGGAAGCTCAACATCTGGGTCCCCATCAACCAACTGCTTTATTCGAAAACCAAAGAACGAGTTTGACAGACGAGATGATTTCAACGCGGCAAAATTTGGGAGTTTGAAGAAAGGTAACTTGTTTGGGGGAAGCGATGGACCTGAGCGATCGTATTCAACAGACGAGGACTTTGATGCTGATGTGGACGCCGATGAAAAGGCGAACCGAAGAATGCTCGACCTTGTTCCTTGCGACAATGCAATGGCTTTGAAGAAATCATTCACTTACGGAAGAAACTTTAAGGTGGTGCGAAGAGGCAGCAATAGCAGCGCGAATGGTACTGATCAGGAAAACCTGCAAGTGGACACAGACGCTGGCACCGAATCGGACTTCAGCGGCGTGGCGGGGAAAATGTCCACTCTCTCTGTCGGCAAGCGATCCTCTGGGTTTAGTTTCCCAGCCAGGCGTGGCTCTCCCGGCACATCGCCACTGTCCTCGCAGAACAGCAGCATGAACAGCAGTCTGGGCCTCAGCCCGGCTCTGAACCACAAGGGGCTGCCTCCTTCTTCCTTGCTGACAGGAGGTCAGGGACTGATGGAGGACCTCCTCTCCGCAGCCGCCACAGGCAGCAGCCCCCAGCTGGACCTGAAGGGCAGGACATTATTTCCGAACGAGAGCTTGCCTTCGCGAAGCACGCGGAGCAAAGCCAATCGTCTCATTTCCAGTGCCATCTTCAACAGCAACAATTACACGGACAACAATCACAATCAAAGTCACAATATGGTACCGGCTGCCACTCCTGTGGCTCCAGTGAAGGCTGCCTTGCAAGCGACAAGCACTCATCAATCGATCAACTCCGTGCTGCACAACAGCGGGAGCAGCAGCGCCAACAATACACACATCAACCAGTACCATCACTCTGAGGTAGCAGACCGGTCGGGGCTGTCGCTGTCTCACCACAGCGATCACACCGACGCACTGTACGGCTCCTCCTCCGCCAGCAGCAGCGTGGCACACGGCTCGGAGCTACACGACCACAGCAACCTTAGTATCATCAGCAGTAGCAATGGGAGCAACGACAGTGACCGTTACCCTCGTCTCAGCAGGCTAGAGCTGCCTTATCAGCACCATCATCAACATCCTCAGGGCGAAGGCGAGGCTGACAAAGAAGGAGAGGATGGGCACTGGGCGTTGGGCCGGTCAGTGTGGGGCGAAGAGGCACACGCGCATTCGCAGCAGCACCAGCTCCAGCATCTGCCCCCGCGCACCCCGCTGGTGCACAAGCAACACGCATACACGGTGCATCACCAGCAGAAACACTCCCAACCCCATCACCATGGCCACCACGGTAGCATCAGCAGCAGCAGTGGACACAGCCACTCTCTGTCTCGCATCGATGAGAGCGAGGCAGCTCAGCAGGCAGAAGTCCCTGCTGAGATCGCTGCATGGGGGAGCAGCAGCGGCAGCGGAAAGGCTAGTGCAGGAGGGCATGCCAGTAGTATGGGTGCCATCACCTACGACGCTGCAGGGTCTCCTGTGCTCACTCCCAGTCGAGGAGGCCGGCGGCGCCGCGGGGAAGGTGGCACCCTCACTCACTCGCACTCTCAGTCAGCCTCTCAGTCCGCGTCGATGTCGATGTCGCAGCAGTCGGTGGGTCTGCACGAGGCGGCGATGGGCGACCTGGGCACTCCGGTGGCGGAGGTGGGCTCTCCGGTAGTGCTGGAAGGAATGGAGGATCTCGTGGGGGAAGATGATGATGAAGACGAGGAAGAAGGAAAAGAATTCAGTGACGAGGATGAGGAGGTGTATGCGTGGGAGGACAGCGAGGAGAAGCATCATGGTAGTTCAGCAGCAGCAGCAGCAGATGGGAGAAAGGCTTTGTTCGGCAAGAAGCGCGACGAAGATGATCCTGAAGTGGTGATGATCACGGCGATGCGAGGCACCAGCAGCGATAGTCTCCACAAGCAAGTGCACCAGCACAACCGCCGGCGCCGCAAGGTCCGCAGCCCTTTCTCGGCGACCAGCACGGCCGGCCCCAAGGGCAGACTCTTCCAGGATGACGGGACAGAAGAGGAAGGTGACGACGGCGCGTGCACGCCCTTGCAACGGGGGCAGCCGATGGGTCTGACGGAAGACGATCACCAGTATCACTTGTTCGCGCAGCAGTTCATGGTCTCGCCCACCCTCGCTGCCGGAGAAGAGGAGGAGGAGCTGGAGCCTCGCCAGTTCAAGTATCACCGGTCCAGCAGCAGCGAAGATTATCAAGTCCGCAAGCCGCAGCAGCAGCAAGGACTGGACGATACACTCCTGGACTCTCCCAGCTCCCTCGACTCCTCTGCTGTTTCCGGTGGAGGCGGCAGGGGCAGCAATGTGGGCGGCAGCAATGGGAGCAGTTTCTCTTCATCGTTGTCCCTCACGCGCACCAACTCCGACATGAACGCCTCGCTTCTCCAGCAGAGTCGCAGTTCCCGCGGCGGGATGAACCTCACGAGGAACAACTCCGACACCTTCTCGCTCAGTCGCAGCGACTGCAATAACTCCTCTGCCTCCGCCACTCACACGGGTTCCAGCTCCGCATTCCTGCCCTTGCCGGACCAGTCGGCCTTCGACGGTGCCGGACAGGCGGATCTGAGCCGCAGCAGTTATGACTTGCATCTGAGCAGCAGTCACAACAGCTCGGTTGACCCGCTGTTCCCCACGCCAGGCAGCGCCGCCCGCAAGAAGCGTCCGGTGCAGCACCTCGGAGGCTCTCCAAACGCCGTGCCGCCGTCACCCCTGCGCGGTCTAGAGTGGGGCCTGCTGGGCTCAATGGGTTCCCCTGCGGTAGACCGCAAACATCAAATGCATGCACATCCAAACCACCACCTTCACCATCACCAAGGCCTGCACGGAGTGAGCCAGGAAGCGCATGACCAGCTGAATGCTTCCTCCTCCTCATCGGATGCCAGTACCCCCGGCATGAGCGCTGTTGCAGGTGGGATTCACGGAGGAGGCATCGCGATGCACCAGCAGCATCTCATGCGGCATCCCAGCAGCGAAGGCAGCGTGGGTAGCGCCGGCTCTCACGACAGTGACATTATCATCGCACACCATTGGCAACGGAAAGCTGCGAGTGGTAACGGTGAGGGCAAGAGAAGCCAGAGCAACAGCAGCCACGCCTTGGACGCGCTGAGCTACAGTGAGAGCAAGATGGACCCACTCCACTTCACTAGCGGCGGCAGCACCGGCTGTCACAATCCCCGCCTCCCGTACGGCCACAAGAGCGGCCATAACAGCAACAACAACAGCCACAGTCGAATGCCCTTTGAGTCGGCCGACTCTCCCTCCCCCTGTGGGTCCTTCAGCTCGCTGGCTGCGGGGCGGCCGGCTCTGGTGCGGCAGAGCTCGCTGTTGGACACGAAGCTGTTGTTGGTGGGTCAGCAGGAGGAGGACATGGGCCCGGCCACGCATGCTGCGGTGGTGAGCTTCCGGGAGGACTTCGAGGAAGTAGGCCTGCTGGGCAGCGGCACCTTCGCGGATGTGTACAAGGTGCGTCAGGTGACCCCTGGCAGTGACCCTGAGCAATTCTTCGCAGTGAAGAAGAGCAAGCAGCAGTTTAAGAGCAAGCGCGACCGAGAGTGGCTGATGGCTGAGGTGCGCACCATGAAGCTCGTGGGCCAGCAGCAGCACCAAGGAGGGTGTCCCTATGTGGTGCCGTTCATCCGCGCCTGGCAGGAGGACTGCTACTTCTATGTGCAAATGGGCTTCGCAGAGCGCGGGACCCTCCGAGAACTGCTGCTGCATCTGGCCCGACAGGCCACTAGCACTAGCAAGGACAAGAAGGTGGGCAATGGCAGTGCGCTGACCGGGACACACACACCAGCTCCTGCACAGGATGCGCTGGTGCCTGACAGCACTGTGTGGCAGGTGGTGCACGACGTGACCGCCGGACTGCACCACATCCACGCCTGCGGGATGGTTCACCTGGACATCAAGCCAGCCAACCTCCTCATCACCGCGCAGGGCAGAGTGCAGATCGGGGACTTCGGAATGGCTGCGCCCATCAACAGCAGCGACGACGGTCGGGAAGGCGACACACGGTAAGACTTTTGTGATATTTTTGACCCGTTCTATTTCATCTTATCTCACATTTTGCATCTACTTGATCCCTTTGTCATTTTTAGGTATATGGCGGAAGAGTTGTTGAACAACCCTGCTCGCCAGCCCTCTGCGGACGTGTATTCGCTGGGCATCAGCCTGTACGAGCTGGCCTGCTTTTGCTCCGACGAGGCAGCCAGCGTCATCAAGAGCAACAACAATAACAATAATATCAGCGCTACATCATCGCATGACTTTCCTCTGCGGATCACCCCGCGGCTGGGGCTTCCCTCCAACGGGACGCTCTGGCACACTTTGCGAGAAGACCGCGCTCCTCCCATCCCGATCCACCGCTCTCGCATCCTGCAGCAGCTGCTGAACGCGATGATGCTGCGAGAGCCGACCGCGCGGCCCAGCACAGCGCAGATCTTGTCTCTCGCTGACGTGGCGGCCGCGGAAGATGTCGTTGACGCTGTGCTGCTGAGCGCGCCGATGCACTCGGACATCCGACGCGGCGGTGGAGGGGCTGGAGGAAGCTTCCCTGGCATGCCGCCGATGGCCCGCAGCTCCAGCGTGCAGGCGATCATGGATCGAGGGGGTAGCGCACCGACGGCTGGAGGTGGTTTGGGGCTGGGCTTTGGTGGCAGCCTGTCGGTGGCGATCGACAGCAACAATGAAATCGACTACGCGGCACTGGGCGACGGCGCCTTCACGCCCAACTTCGGGCACGGCAACTACTCCCCCCGCTAAAACATAAAAATGATCATGCATGTTGTCACATTTTGTACATAATATATACTGCGGTCAGAGAGGAATGACATTAGTTATTTTTTAAATATAAAGTAGATAAGGCTTAAAATATATATGGATGGAAAAACATGTGTGAAAGTGATTGAGATTGGAACTCATCAGGTTGGTTGTGGGAGGCTGCGTGTGCTTGTCGTGCACGTAGCATATTGCTTTCCTTGTTCACCGTAGTGCATCGTCTATTTTCTTTTGTCACCAAGCGGACCCATCCGCAATATTTATGTTGTGTATGCATATATTCTTACTGGTGTTTGAGTCCATCGTCTGCATCCTTGCACTCACAGGTGTTGTCTCTGCCTTGTTGTGGTGACAGCTGTGTTGCGAGGGTGATGATGTCGCTGCATCATAAGTTTCGTTCGTTTCTCTTGTTGAAATGACTGTTTGAACTGTTTTTCATTCATTTGAATATATATCTCCAAAAATACACCACGCATTTCGTAATAATGATAAACAACATTTACCGGTGAATCTTGTTTCTTGATTTATCAGTTTAATTTTACACATGAAATAATTGGAATACTATGCACTTTATCAGCATGTAAGGGACACCACTCAACAATAAAAAAAAATGATGATGCTATTGCAGCAACGTGGGTAAAAATATGTATCAAAGATAAAAAAAAATGCACCATGAAGAAGGTTTTGGTGCGGTCGTATTTACAAAAGCAACAATTCATGTTTCACTCATGTTGTCTTCCAAACTTTTTCGAGCTCGTTGAAGTCGAGGGGCTTGGGCAGCACCGCATTGGCTCCGTGCATGATAAATAACTGCACATCCCCTGGCAGCACGTTACCGGAGATGCCGATGATGGGCACCGTGCAGCCCAGCTCGCGGAGTTTCTTGGTCGCAGCGGGGCCATTCATCACCGGCATCTCGCAGTCCATCAGGATTGCATCGAAGGGTTCGGTGGAAATGAGGGCAGGCGAAGAGCGCGACATAGCACCGTCTGCTAGTTGGTCATCTGCATCGAAGGATATGGTCTGCAGTTGCAGTCTCTGCCGCGCCGCTAGATACATATCCACTGCCTCTTTACCGTCGCCGGCCTGCTCGCACTCCTCTATGCCGCGGCGCTGCAGCAATCGGATCACGAGTTTGCGGTTGGAACTCACATCGTCCACCACCAACACGCGTCTTTTCTTTGTGGGCTTTTGCTTTTCCGAAAGGGGTATTATCGACATCGGCGCTTCTTTTACAGAAGCCAGTGCGGCAGAGGGGCTGACAACTTGCTCTCCAGAGTGGCGAATGGAAGTTGGCGGAGCATGCTTGGGAGTCGTGTGGGACACGAAGGAGAAAGCTCGTGGCAGGGAATTGTTCATCGTTTGCATCAAGCGACGGTTCTCTCCGGGTGTGAACACATCGCATGCATACACGGGAAGCTCCACCACAAACGTGCAGCCTCTAAGCAGACCGGCTGAGGAGACAGTGAGTGTGCCGCCGTGCTGCTTGACAATGCCTTTCGCGATGAACAGCCCCAGTCCGGAGCCCTGGCCGGCCTGCAGCTCGTTGGCGTTGAACTGCACGCCTTCGCAACACACATTGCGCAGCTGCTCGGGAGACATTCCGGCTCCATCGTCCGTCACGGATAGGCGCAGCGCACCCCACGGGACGCTGCTGGCAGGGTCAACGGGACCCCGCGAGTAGCTAGACTTGATGATGACCTCCCGGCTGAACTCTTCTGCTTTGCTCGGATCCGCAGAGCCGCTTCCTCCAGAGTCTGCACTTTCTCGTGGACTGTGGAAGTTAATGACAGACTCGCTACCGCGATTAAAGATGGAGACACTAGACTCGGGGTCACTGGACCGACGCGAGCGAAACGATGAGTCAGGCACACGTCGTTGTGAAGAGAACGGGCTCGGGGGTGGTTTCAACAATGCGGCTGCGGTCTTCATCATACTCACACTGCTTGATTCTGCGGATGGCTTGCTTGTTTCTAGCCACTCTAAGGTCACAGTGACGGTACCCCGAGAAGAGGTGAACTTGAGCGCGTTGGAGACCAGGTTGCGGATAACTTGCTCCAGACGAATCTTGTCGCCCAGAATGCGCAGTGCCGAGAACCGGCCTCGGAACAGACGCGTATCCTGGAAAATAGAGTGAAGCAAATAGTTGTCCACGTGAACAACGATCGACACGTTCTTCTGTTTGGCGGGGCCGCGGAACGGCTTCAGCACGTTCTCCAGCAGACTCTCCATGGCCACATACGTCAGCGTGAGCGTCAGACCGCCTACTTCGATCTTGTCGTAGTTCAGCAGATCGTCCAGGACCTCCACGGCATTCTTTGTATTGCTAAGGATCTCTTCGCACAGCTCCAGCGTCTCGCCGAGGGTCGATTCAACGACCGCACAGTTGCTAGATCCGCTTCGGCGTTGGACTTTGCTTTCTTTTTCTTCTTTGTGCATCTTTTTGATCGCCTCGATGAGCTGGTCGCGCATCAGGTCACCGGCCATGGACACGGCGTTGAGTGGCGTGCGCACCTCGTGCGAGATGAACCGCACAAATTGTCTTTTGGTCTCCAGCACCGCCTGCTGCTCTGTGTTCTCTCGCACCATGAAGTAATCGTACAACACGAAAACCAGCGTGACAAACATGATCAGACCCACTGCGCCGAAGCAGATAATCCAACGAAGGTCAGTGCGGAAGGAGGACACGTAGTCTTCGGTTGGGAAGAAAGTGATACTGTTTTCGCCCCCGGAGTGTCGATGTGTGGATGGCGTGAAAGCAGCGTCTATGGGGTCGATCAACCCACTCACTAACGTCGCGGCGCGGCCATAATCGTCGTATTTGCAGTCATGCAAGTCACCCGCAGCGACGTATACGGGGACTCCGTCGACGATCTGAAAGGTGTGTTGCTGCCCGTCCATCTGAACAACAATGTCAATCCCGCTGGTACCCACGGGCACTCGTTCCTTGATAATCTCACTGAAGAAGATGGTCCCCGAGATGAA
>LNAP01003503.1_pt1 | contig 14995 bp, 9 predicted proteins | sample 602601 | NCBI WGS metagenome assembly LNAP01 (sample SAMN02440304, study PRJNA202911) | soil metagenome | biome: Subtropical and temperate rainforests or woodlands; isolation source: soil samples (1 kg each in a 20% v/v slurry with milli Q water) were... ...
GTGCTGGCACAGCGTCAGAAGGCCGCGAAGGCTGGCCGAAAGACGGTGGAGACATGAAATGAAACTGATAACGATCTTTGAACTGGCTACAAAATCTGAAAACGAACTGCGCGTTCTGTACCGGGAGGTCTTCAATGTCGCAGTACGCGGTGACCGGGAAAGCCTGGAGCATCAGAACGCCCTGGCCTCGCTGGAAAATATCCACCGCGTCATGATCTCAAGGGCATTGCGCCCATGAGCCTTTTCCACAAACGAGCCTGGCCGATCAGGCCTGAAGCCAGGACTCCACCGTGGATGCACCGTATTGTGCTTTCCATTCTTTCAAAATACGGTGATTGCCGCCCTTGGTTTCCACCACTTCGCCACTGTGAGGATTTTTGTAGCGCTTCAATACGCGCGGACGCCGATGAGCGCCAGCGGCTTTCTCCATCTTACGGCCAGTCGGGGCAGGATCAAGGATGGCAATCACGTCCTTTAAGCCCTTACCATAGGACTGCATCAGGCTCGTAAGTTTTTCTTCAAACTCAATTTCTTTCTTCAACCCGGCATTGGTTTTCAACGCTTCGAGTTGAGCAAGTTGCTCTTGGAGCTCGCGTTCAGCTGCTCGAAATTCCGCCAATTTTGACACTGCACTAACTCCTTGAGGACGCACATGCGCGTGAGACGAATATAGCAAAGACAAACGCTGTCTTTCACGCAGGGAATTGATGGATGCGCGTGGGCGCTGCGCCTCAGTGAGGCCCCAGTGACACCAGAGTCTCAAGAAAGGTTCTTCCTTGAGGCATCAATACACCTTAATGGGAAAGCTCTTGATAACTGGCCTTCAGAAACTTGGCAGTCTTTGTAAAGGCAGCGCGCTTTAATTTCTCCATATTCAACCGAAGACGCGATTTTATATCCGCATCATATATTTTGTCGCTATTCAGCGTCAGAATATATTGTTTGCCTGCCAACGTTTTTTCGTTATCGCCGATATAGTTCAAGCTCTTTATGAGGGTGTCATAGTCAACATCAAAAATATTGTCATGAACTAATAGTCCAGGGTGACGTTTTGCCGTTTCGGTGTTCGTCAGCAGCCCGATATCGTACAGGAAAACCTTTTCGCGCTCATTGCTATGGCTGCCATCATCATAGATACGGAGCTCAAATTTAACGATTTCCTTTTTCTTCGACACTTCTACTTCAAAGGAGCTGAGACGGTTTCCGGCAACCACCTCATGTATATCGAGTATAGTTTGCTCAAGAGATTCTATTATATCGGATGAGTTGGACACAAAGCTGTCGAGCAGAAAGATGAGCCCATCCCTCTCGTTGGTTTTTTCTTTTTTCTCTCGCTCGTAATCTGCGTGTTTCTTAATAAAAGCAGAAAGAGAGGCGTGATCCTCCACCTTCTTTTGGTATGTCGCAATAGTCTGCCGGAGGTTCTTCAAAGCGCCTTTTTGATCGATGAGCGAAAGCTTTTCTCTATACAGCCGATCAAGACGAATGATATTCGCGTCAATCTCCTTGAGGCTATCCTCAAGTTCTTTACGTCGCCCATCAATAAGAGTTTTCTGGAAGTTATCAATTTTCTTCTTGAACGCAGTTACTTCTTCTATCTGCTTTTTGATAAGGTCGCCAAGGCCTGCCTTGAACTGGTTGTAGAGCTCAGCAACCTCATGCTCGTCAATATAGTTGTCACCACGAAACAGCTTGATTTTTGAAAGCTCAGTCTTGATGACAGCCTGCCTGGACCGAAACTCATCGAGATGTATTTCGATCTCAATGATTTCATCCTTTACGATATCGTAGCCTTCAACGTTTTCCAGGCGCTCCATCTCTTGATGGATTCTGGTGACCTGGCTGGTTAGCTCGTTTAAGTCCGCCTTGGCTTCGGAAACATTTTTCCCCGTGATCGCAACTATGTTGTCTTTGGCTTTGGATATAGCTTTGCCAATCTTGTCGATCTCCCCCAAAAGGGCCTTCGCCTGTTTATATGGCTTGGGATCAATATTGAGCAGGAATAGATGTGGTGTATAGTCCGGCGGAATGCTTCGATTGGTATCAAAGCACTTGATGATAGATTTGAACTCCGACCGCTCGTCTCGTATCAACGGGCCTAACATGGCGCGAAAAGATGGGATGCTTTCATCGTTTGACGAACCGAAAAGCAACGTGGTCAGGTAACTGGTGGCGTCTTCAATGTCTGTAAAGGGGGTATTTTTGCCATCCACAATCAAGGTCGGGCTCTTATGATCCTCAATGCTTCTTTTCGTTGTTATGGACTTTCCATTGATCTCAAAATCGAGACAGATCAGCGTGCTGTAGGGGAACGTTTCATTCGGGATCAGCGAGACCCTGCTTTCCTCATGGCGCTTGAGTAGGCCATAGTTGATAAACTCGACAGCCATTGACTTACCAACGCCGTTGGTTTTTACGTTACCCTCGGTTGTTTCGCCAAGAATCAGGTTAACCCCGTCTTCAAAAACGATGGGGTCAAAGACTTGGGGCTCGCTGTATAACTTTCTAATTCTTAGCATTTGGCAACCAAATACGGCTCTTGGAAATCAATGATATCCAGGGAATACAAAAATAACATCGCGTAGTAGATGCTTCTGGCGTTGATCCCCCCAGACTTAGCCATCGTCTTCGCAATGTCGAAAATGCTGACTTGGGACTCTTCAGAATTCTGAATAAGTTTTAGGATTTCGAATCCGAGCATAGGCGCTGACTTACGCAGGTCATCGTCCTTGGAGAATAAATTAGGCAAGGGCAACCTCCTTCTTGTAAGGGAATATATTACACTTCACCAGCTGCTCTATGACATAAAACTCTGCTGCGCCATCATCAAATGTGTACCCGTTATTCCCCAAGAGACCATTGAAATCAGCAATGAGCTGGTTAAGAGCTTTTTTCGGATCTCCACCACACTCTGTTAGGACAGTGTCGCTATATCTTTTTAGATAATTTGCAGCGCGGCGTAATTTAACCTGCCCAAAATCTGCTTCTTTCTTAACGGCTTCCAATACAGCGCCGTATTCCATGTAGCCGTCGTTGTACATATCGACGAGAAAATCGGCATGATCTGCAAAGCGTTTGTAGATCTTGTCCTCTGGAATAGGTTCTTCCAGATAGCCATTACCTGCATTTTCATGATCTACATCGCTGATGTACTCGATGATACCAAGGATCGTGAGGACTTCATTCGGCAAACTTCTTTGAACGGGTAACGACAGCTCTGCATCCAGAAAATCTACGACGGCTTTTAATTTCTTAAGGTCTGGATTATTGGTGATTTTCTTAATGATATCATCCACATCAATAATGTCAGCCTTCGTATCTAGGGAGTATTTCGCACTACCGATCGTAGCTGCTTCATGATTTGTTTTTTTAACGATATTAAGAATGAGCAATTTATCGAATTTTTTGTACAATTCTTTTTCGATAAATTTTTCGACAGTATCTCTTGTTTTAACCAAAGCTGAGGTCGACGTAACCTGGATGGCAATTTTATTCTGCTCGTCACCGAGGTCAATGGCGGCGGCATTCTGCTCGGTGATATTTATATTTTTTAGGTTATAACCGTAGACCAGATTCAGTAGGCCACAATAGAAGTCCTCTGCACCGCGATTGATATCTGTCAGGCTCAAGCTATTGTGTATCCCAACCTGAGTTTTCAACCAGGTGAGTGCCGAAATTACTTTCTTCTGATACTCAATGCGGTTCATGTTTAGGGTATCCATTTTCCCGGCGATTTCAGTTTCCAAGGCCGCCAGTATCGGCGGTTGAGCTCGCTATCCTGGAGCTATTATGAGCCATCACAGCATCGCCGACCAGTAGACTCAGCAATGCTGGATGGACCAGCAGAAGCAGCAAAAGGCTCGATAAATGGGTCAGGAGAGCAAATTGGGAAAATTCTCCCAATGAAAGGTGAATAGAACCAGCTGCTCAACGGGCTCATAGAACATGATGACTTTGTCAGCGCCCATTTGTTGGTAGTGGTAAGCAGGCACACTTGCTACGTGAAAGAAGGGCTTACCGGAGGGGCTTCTGGGATAAACAGGGCAAATACCGTTTTGCGTGGACTCGGCAATGTACAGTGACATGCTACCCGCCCACACCTGCCCCACGTCTACATTACCGCCAATTTGCTCGACAAACGGACACCAATCTCTGTCATCCATCTTCAGCCCTTGTACAAGTCCGTCCGGCCAAAAGAGACGACCTGTTCGTTTGTATTCCTCACGTGCAGCTGCAAAAGCGGCATTTTGCTGCTGATAATAATCAACGAGTTCTGAGCGTGCGTCTGGGTAGGGATCAGGTAGATTTGCATTATCGTCATGGAGAAAAAAATAACGCGGATCGCCCATAAGGCGATACTGGCCATTTTCGACTTTGAAGCCTATCCAGTTAGTGTGCAGTAACTCGGAGTGATAATGAGTATTCTCTGTTGCATAACCGACCAGACGATGCTCGGCAGGCTCCAGCGGACTGAGCATGAATAGATGACCAGACCATTCCGGGTTCACAATACTCAGATCAATAACGAACAATGGATGCAGGTGCTTGGAAAGGTCGGTCTGATCGGGAACAAAAACCAACTCCGGATCTGGGAAGGGATGCAAACCTGAAGGTTGTTGGGTGTAATCAGGGCGCTGCTCGATCATCTGACGGCAAACATCCTTGAAACGCAGATCGTCTTCCCCTTCAGCCCGTAGATATCTGGTAAGTTCGCCAAAGATAGCAAAATGAGACTCACTTAGACGAGTCAGATCCCTAACTGAGAATTTGTACTTGTCAGCGTCATGCATCGACAAAACGAATGATTGCAAGCACTGGGCGGAAGCATCCCAACCGTTGATCAATACATCGGCATGTGTCTGAAAAGGCGATTCATCCATGGTATTAGTCCCGTGCATTTAATTTAAATATTGAGTTATCACTAGCATTCTCCCATCCAGCAGCGCATGAGGTTGCCTCACTAAAGTTAGCGATTGAGGAAACCAAAAAGCAACACAGGTATTGAATTGAAGCGACGAACTCATTTTGCCCCCACCAATTGCGCAGATACCTCAATCGTACTTTTACGATTGAGGTATCTGCATGGGCGAACACTTCTCAGATACATCTGAGAAATATGTTAGCTCTTATTTATATGAGACATCATCCCGTCAACATCCACAGCCCGTATGTACTGAGCAGGATTTTCCCCGCTGGCTACTTCCTCAAAATGCCTTTCACCGCATTTTATTTTAGCCCCCTCGACGTGGCGCAGATCGCCCCACCAAGTGCTGCCTTTGGTTTCCACCACGAAATACAATTTCTCCTGGCCGCTATCATCCACAACCACAGCCCAGTCCGGGTTATAGGTGCCTAGCGGCGTTGGAATTTTGAACCAGGAAGGAAGTTTCGCGTAAACCTTTACGGCTTCGTTTTTTTCCAAGTCTTCAGCGAACGTCTTCTCTACGCCTATCGAGTCATAGACGACATGGGTATAGACCGATTTCTGAGTTTCGAGAGTATTCTTCAAATAGCCCTTCAACTCTTCCTGCTGGAAAAGCTCTTGAGCGTAAAAATGATCATCGCCAATTTTGCTGTACTTAATTCCGTCAACCAGAGCCAACCGCTTGGTACGGTTAATAGCCTCTGAAGCATAGTCAATAAACTGCTGAGGATTGCGAGCAAAGTCTTGCAGACGGTGGCTTTCCTTAAGAATTTTGACAATGCTGCTGCGAGTAAGCTGTGTCTTATCCTGCAAGTCCGTGATGATATCGGGAAGCTCGATGTCATCTTCATGGATAGTCGTGAAAGCAGACTTGGCGGTTTCCTCTGCCGTGACCCCGCCCTTGCCAATGGCAATATCCGCCTTTCTGAATTGTGCCCTGGTTTTAGTGATGGGAGGACAGTCCAGAATAGCCTTTGCGCAATCGATAATGAGTTTATCGTTGTTGAAATCGACCCGGTACGTGGTCTTATACTTAATGCGCTCCCAGAGAGCCTTGAATTCCTCACTCTGAAGAACAGCTTCGCGCGTGCGGATAACCCTGCGATCATCCGCATTCTTGATATCAAGTTTGCCAGCTAGCTTCTTGAGAATGCCCTGAATATCCTCTTCCGCAATTTCAGCCTTGCTGCCGAGATCAGCTTTGATATCGTCGGGCAGCTTAAAGCTGCCGTCTTTCAAGGCTGTGCGAAGCGAGTCCTGCACCTTACCTTTGGCATCAACAAACCCCTCGCCTTTCAAGAACTGCCATATTTTTTCAGATTGCTTGACGCCTAGAGGTGCAATCTCCCCCTTATCGTTGACCGTGAGCACAGTAGCGAATTGGTGCGACTCGACCATACCGAAGCGGATGCCAGTATCTTCTTCAATTTCCTTCTGAAGATTTTCGGCAAACTCCTCATAGCTCTCGGTGGCAATCACAGTCAGCGTGTTGATGTCAGACCCGCGCAGGCGCTGCCCGTCCTGGTTGACGCAGAGGCGCAGCCCACGTCCGATTGTCTGGCGACGCTCCCGCTCTGAGCCCATATCGCGCAATGCGCATATCTGGAAGACATTGGGATTATCCCAGCCTTCTTTAAGCGCAGAGTGGGAGAAAATAAATTTGAGTTTTGTATCAAAACTCAGCAATTTCTCTTTTTCCCGCATAATCAGGTTATAAGCGCGCTCGGAGTTGTCGCGACCCGCCTGGTTGTTTTCCGCTGTATCAACGAGCCTTTCCTTCTTATCGATGGAAAAATAGCCGTTATGGACTTCGGAAGCATTTGTTTCCAGGTCAATTTCATTGAAGAGGCTTTGGTAGTCGCTGGACTTCGCGAGCTTGGTATATTCCTCTTCAAACATCATGGCATACTTGCCTTTGACCGCGTTGCCGTCTTCGTCGTACTCACGATAATGCTCAACGCTATCGATAAAGAACAAGCTTAAGACCTTGATCGGCTGCTTGTTGGCAGCAAAGGTTAGCTCCTTATCGAGATGCTCTTTGATCGTCCGACGGATCATGAGTCGCTTAATTTCATCAGGGCTAACACCGCCAATGGCCTCGCCAGGGCGCAAGGTTTCGTCGATTCCCTTCCCTTTGATCTGAATGGACTCATTGTTCTTGCCGCAAGTGATCGTGCCGATCTGCATATTTTCGTAAATGGGACGGTTAGCGATCTGTTCCAGATCGTCGCCATCTTCAACAGTCAGTGTCTCGCGGCTAATTTTTTGACCACGCTGCACATCGATTTCGATTTTTGCAGTTATTGAACCTTTACGGTTATGGGTGGACTCAAGTCTTATATAGGGCTTGTTGTTGCCACCCTCGATCTGGAGGGAAGCAACCTCGATCTGCTTGACCAGGCCCTGATCATAGGCATCGACTGCATCGAGGCGATATACCATGTGGTGCTTATCGACGTGTGTCGCCGAATAGCGCAGTGTGCAAAGCGGGTTCATAGCATCTAGAGCCTTCTTGCCCTGCCCTTGCAGACCGCCATCCACACTTTGCGGTTCATCCACGATAATGATCGGGCTTGTGGCTTTGATCAAGTCAATAGGACGTTCGCCCCCGGTATTCTCATTCTCTTTATAGAGATTGTTGACGTCCTTTTTGTTGATAGCGCCAACAGTTGTCACCATGATCTGAATGTTCGCGCTAGTTGCGAAGCTGCGTACGGGTCCTGGCTTGGAAGAGTCGTAAAGAAAATATTCGTAACCCTTAGCCTTGGGGTACAAATTCTCAAAATGGTCACGAGTAATTTCAAGCGTTTTATACGTACCTTCTTTAATCGCGACAGAAGGCACTACAATTACGAATTTAGTAAATCCGTAATTTTTATTCAGCTCAAATATTGTGCGAAGATAGACATATGTTTTGCCTGTACCCGTTTCCATTTCGACCGTAAAGTCGCCGCTGGCAAGGCTACTGGTAGGGCGTAGGCCATTGCTGAGCTGGATAGAGCGCAAATTATCCAGAATTTCTTCATCAACCAATTGAAGGCGGTTGCCAACGCCGAGTTCATTTTCCGCCAGACCAAGTGAAGCCTGTGGCCCGGATTCAGGACGGTAGGTGACCGTGAATTCCGAGCGCGATATTTCTTGTCCTTTAAAAAGGCTGACGACGGACTCTATGGCCGTCGCCTGGTAGTCAAGATTGTCTTCGAAATGCAGCTTCATTAGGGGCGTTCCTTACAAGCTGCGAACATGGGTGATGCCATTCTGCTCAAGAATGGCGGCCATATTGGTTTTTGCCACATCCCCACCGAACGCACTGTCACGGAAAAAGACATGAGTATCGGATGCGGGACTCAGTTCGCGATACCAATCTAGAACTCCCTGGGCGACGGGTTCAATATCCGTACTAGCAATGGCAGTATCCAAGCAGGCAAATAGTACGCCATAACCAATGCTATAGATATTTTTGCCAGATACATTTCTGCACTCAATAGGCACGGAAAGATCAATACCGCGCTTTATAAGCAGTTCATAGAGAACATCTTGCTCTGTGCGCCCTTCAACTAAATGCTCTTGATGCGAGAGCAGCGTCTCCTCAAGATCCGTGCGATCAGGATTCCAAGCCTTTATATTTGAGCTAGCGAGCTTGAAGACTTTGAAACCCAGATCACCAAAGTAATAAGGAGCTTCGTCTTTGGTCTTTTTTGAGACGCGCCGGACTCTCTCCTTGCTGATTGAGGCGAGGTTTTGAGGTTGATTATTTGCTACGCAAAAATCAAAAGCCGCCTTCTGTTCCTTTTTGCTAGGATCAAGAGGCTCTGGAAGCTGCACCAAAATAAATCTTTTGTTTTTATTTTCTGTCGCGTTAATGGAATATACCGCCTCCGATGTAGTCCCTGAACCAGCAAAAAAATCGAGAACTATCTCATCACTTTCACAACCTATTTTAATTAGGTACTTAAGGAGATCTACTGGCTTTGGATAGTCATAAAAAACACCCAATTTTCTTAAATAGGTTTTTGTTTTTTCAGTCGTACCCATGCTTCTCAATACGGACAGTATATTACGTGGATTTTCATTCTGCTTTCTATATCTAACGGCAGCGTTAGAATTTATATAAAACCTGATAGGGCAACCATCATCATCTATGATTTCCTTGAAGTCATTTTTAATAAACTCTAACAATTTATTCTTGTTTGCCATGCCAACATATATCCTACACGGCTTCGAAAGCCTGAAATCTTCCACGACCATGTCATCCATTTTCACTGGAAGTCCTGACTTTTTCTCTATTTCATACTTATCCCTTATGGGATCTGAAATGAATTTTTCCTCTGCCGTTTTTTTGAAGAAATCTTCATCAAGGCTTTTTGCCTTATAATACAAATTTTCCTCACTGCTTGGAAAACCAGCTGGAAGCTCGACAATTGAAGGGGGATTCTCAGGGTTATTTTTATTTATGTTATTATCGGCATAACCCTTCCGCAGATTGCTTTCTTCTGGCGTATTTGGATCAATTACTCGCCCAACAGCAAGCTCGCTAAAGTTAATATTTTTGTAGTAAGCAATAATATACTCGTGATTTACTTTTATTGCATACTGGTTATCAGTATTCCCTTCTGTATTCCAGATAAACTGCGCACAAAAATTTTCTTCACCGAAAATCTCATCACAAACTTTTCTTAAATTATGAACCTCATCATCTCCTATCGAAATAAAAATAATGCCATTTTCTTTTAGTAGTGACCTGGCAATTTTTATTCTCGGATAGATCATGCTCAACCAATTGGTATGCTTGCGCCCTGAAGTCTCTGTATTACTAGAAAACTTCATTCCATCGTCGCCGATCTGACCTGTGTATTTCAGGTACGTATCGAGATTCTCTTGAAATCGGTCAGGATAAATAAACTCCTTCCCAGTATTGTAAGGAGGATCAATGTAGATCATCTTTATTTTGCCTGCATAGCTCTTCTGCAAGAGCTTCAGCACTTCTAGGTTATCGCCTTCAATAAAGAGATTTTTTGTCGTATCCCAATCGATACTTTCCTCCGGACATGGCAATAGTGTGCCAGTCGATGGCATCAGTGCAATCTGGCGCGCTTTCTTTTTTCCGTGCCAGTTCAGGCCGTATTTTTCTTCGCCTTCGTCAACGACTTTAGCATCACCTAGGAGTTGTCGCAGCGTGTCGAAGTTGACGCCGCCATCGCTAAAAGCTTCAGGGAATATGCCTTTAAGCTGCTCAATGTTTTCGTTGACGATGTTTGCGCTTTCACCGTCCTGTAGGGTCACTTTATCCATTGCGGCCGTGTTCATTAAATGCTCTCTTTAATTCTTTCAATTACGTCATTGATCTGTTTGATCTTGGTATTCAGCTCAACCTGTCGTCCCATCTGCCGTTCTTTCTTCAGCTTATTGGCGATCTCTGTCTTTTGCAGGGTGAGCCTTTCAAGTTCGCGGAGCTGATCTAAACGGCCCTCACGTGATTTTGTATCTTCGCCTAGTGCCGACTCCCGCTCATAACGTCCGCTATGAGCAGCACAACTAATAGCTATGACACGTTCAGTAAGACTTTTATAGAAACTAAGGAAATTGGCGAAGGAAAAGCTGTTGATATTACAGTCCTCCAGGAAAGCCGCCTGGGCAAGCGTTGGTGCGGTCAGGTCTATCCAGTCCGTGTAGAGAATGTCCTCTACGACCCATTTTTCCTTATCCACCTGGTTGATGCGCTTGTCGGAAACGCTAAGGCAGAGCTGGTTTTCCTGGGAAAACAGCAGGATCAACGGGTATGGGATCGACCGCTGCATAAAGGTCGCGATGCGCTTCAGCCGTTTGGCCGATGTTAGCTCTACCTGGAGAACCGCGATTTCAGAGAAGTCGCGCTCGCTATCAACATATGCAGCGACGTTGATCGTGGAGGGCTTCAGTGTGTATAGCCAGCGTACTTTCCCAACATCGTCCTTCAGGGCCGTTTTATCGGCGATGTCCAGCACCCCGTTTTCAAGAAAGAGCTTCTTGAATACGGGCTTGTTCAATTCACAGGATTTGGGAATTGAAAGATGGTCAATGAAGGCTTCCAGTGTACCTGGCGTCATAGCGTTTCCCTGCCCTACGGAGCGTCCGTGATGATGAGGTAGGTTACAACGGCGAAATCCTCAATGCCCTGGCTGCTGGTCGCAGTCAACACTGTGCCTCCTCTAGTGAAGAGGCTCTGTACACCTTTCTCTTCGCTCTTGCCTGCAATGCTATCCACCGCGACGGCCAGCAGCTGCTGGAACTGCTCCATGTCGGAACCGTTCCTTGTGCGGTCGTTTACCAGCCCGGCAGCCTCTCTATCAATGGATGTTGCCGAGAGGCAATGCTTTTTCAGGAGGTCGAGCACCTTCTTGCTTTGGGTGAAGTTGAGCTCGACGACGGCTTCATCCGTGACGTAAACCAGGAAATACGGCGCGAGGGGATAGTTCTCATCCACCTGGACAGACCGATGATCATCCCTGATGCTCTTCAAGCAGAAGATGACACCGGGCTTGAGGCCATCGGCTTTGAGGTCTGCGTCAATGGTGACAGCGGCATAAAGGCCGTTTGGAGCCTGCGCCAGCAGGTGCAAACCTTTCTTCATGTAGCCTGAAAGATCCATCCGGAAGTCGTTCAGGGTCAAGTCCGTGATGGAGACACCGCCCGCCATGTCTTCCAGATCGACCACGGCATCTTTGAGCTGCTGAAGCTGCGTGCGTCGATATTCGAGATCGTTCATTTCCTGGGCATTGGCGTCGATGACGTTCTCCTCACCCGTAGCCGAGACGTCCAAAAGCATCATGCGGCCCGCAACCCTGGCTTCAAGGTTGATGTACTCGTCCAGCTCCATATTCGGCCAGAAGTTTATGAGCTGAATTTTCGTGTTTTTCGAGCCCAGACGGTCAACGCGGCCAAAGCGTTGAATTATCCGTACGGGGTTCCAGTGAATGTCATAGTTGACGAGCGTGTCGCAGTCTTGAAGGTTCTGCCCCTCGCTGATGCAGTCGGTGGCAATCAGTAGGTCGATCTCAGCCTTCGCGTCCGGATCGATCTTTCCGCGCTCCTTCGACACAGGGGAGAATGCCGTCAGGAGATTGTTCAGATCCGATCCTGCCCCGGCCAGGGTCGTCTTGTTGGTGCCGCCGCCGGTAATGAGTGCGCTATGGATTCCAAGCTCGTCCCGAGCCCAATCGACAAGATGGGCATAGAGATACTTCGCGGTATCGGCGAAGGCTGTGAAGACGATGACCTTCTTGTTTCCGGGATTGAGTGGCTCCCGGACTTTTTTGGCAATGACCTCTTTTAGCTTTTCGAGCTTGGCATCGCGCGGTACGTCCACGGTTTGCGCGGACTCGACGATAGAGGTCAGGAAGAGCCTATCCGCCTCCAACTCCTGCCTGAACCGGATGAGATCCATGTCCTGGAGCAGGACGCGGGTTTTGTTGCCGATCATAAAAGGCTCAAGCTCGGGCGAGTCCATTTCAAAGTCCTGAATATCCTCGATATTCAAGGCTTCGATGTCGCCGCTTTCGTGGGCGTCAATCTTCTGTAACAACACTTCGACCTGCGACAGGAGCTTTTGCGAGGTCAGTGTGAAGGAGTTGATCGAGCTTTCCATGCGCTTGAGCAAATTCACCCGCATCAGGTGGATCAGGCTCTCTTCCCGGTCAACCTGTTTGAAGACGCTCTTGCCGTCGCCAACAGCGTTGTCATAGCGCCGGGCATACTCATCCTTCTTATCCGTCCGGACGAATTTCATGGGCGAGTATCCCGCCAATGAAAGCCTGCGGATCGTCTTGTTCACTTCCTTTAGCGGCGGAAATTCGTGGGTAGAATCGAGATCAGAATAGATGTTCTGTGGCGGCAGTCGCACAGGAAACTCGCCGATATCTGCCGTGCCGTAGTATTTCTGAATGTGCTTGCGAGAGCGCGCAATGGTGACGATATCGAGCAGCTTGAAATAGTCGAAGCTCATCATATCCAGCAAGGAAGCCACACTACGGTTTTCAGGCGGTTGCTTGACCCACTGATTGAACTGCTTCTGGGCCAGGCGCAGCGTGGTTTCCACATTCTTGATGCCGACATCGCTGAAGGCGTCGTCGCGCCCCTCGGTGATGAAGGCGACCTGGTTTTTCAGGTCGTTCATACGGTTGTTGACCGGCGTGGCGGAGAGCATCAGCACCTTGGTTTTCACGCCCGACTGGATAATGTCCTCCATCAGGCGGCGATAGCGGTTTTTGGTGCCTTTGGTGGGGTTGTTGTTGCGGAAATTGTGCGACTCATCGATGACGATGAGGTCGTAATTTCCCCAGTTCAGGGTTTCGAGATTGATCTCGCCGGAGCTGCCTTTCGTGCGTGACAGGTCGGTGTGGTTCAGGACGTCATAGTTGAAGCGGTCTTGTGCAAGCAGATTGCGCTTGTCGTTGACGGTGTAGATCGTCCAGTTATCCCGGAGCTTCTTCGGACAGAGCACCAGCACACGGTCATTACGCAGCTCGTAGTACTTGATGACGGCCAATGCTTCAAAGGTCTTACCCAGACCGACACTGTCGGCGATGATGCAACCGTTGTGCTTCTCCAGCTTGTCGATAGCACCCAGCACACCGTCTTTCTGGAACTTGTAAAGCTTGTTCCAGACAAGGGTGTCCTTGAACCCGGTCTTTGTCTTGATGATGCTGTCTTCGTCGATGTCGTCGAGGAAGTCTTTGAAAATGTTGTAGAGCGTCAGGAAATAAATGAAGTCGCCCGGCTGATCGGCGGCGATGAACTCCAGCTTCTCAAGGAGCTCGTCCTTGATGTCTCGGGCTTTAGGGGCGTCTGCCCAGATGGAGTTAAACCAGGACAGCAATTGCTTGGTCGTTTCTGGCTCGGTGATCCCGGTATTCATGAGCGGTGTATCGGCCTGTACCTCTCCCAGACCAGCGGGGGTGAAGGCAGAGCTGCCATGGATAGCAAAGCTGCCCTGGCTACCGTCTTCGATAAGGAACATATTCTGGGCCGCGTTGGCAGACCGAACCTCAGTCTTGCTGGCGAGCCATTTGGCGCACTCTTTGGCGATGCGTTTCTGGTCGAGCTGGTTCACGAGGCGCAGGTCAGCATCTGACCCGATGAGCGCCTGAAGCGGTGAATCTTCCCAGCCGGACAGCAGCAGCTTTGCGCCATCAATGCGGGAAAGCTCCTTCCTGAGCGCTGAGAAGCCATAGATGGTGAACAGGCTTGAAAGCACGGAAAGCTTTGACCCGGCTGCCAGGTGTTCCCGCAGCGTGTTCCCCACATGGCCGTTATTTCTGTTGTCGAGTAACAAAGCTAGTCCCCTGCCTCAAGTACGATTCTTGATCGTTTGCTGGTCTATCCAATCTTCTATAGCGGCTTTTCTGAACCGCCAGCTACCCCCTACCTTGAAGCCGGGAATCTTCCCGTCAGCTGCAAGGCGGTATGCGGTCTTCTCAGCCAGCTTGAGGTATTCCGCCACTTCCTTGAGGGTCATTATGTCTTCAGGCATTTTAACGAGCCTCTATTCTGAGATTGAGAGAATAGGGGAAAATTGAGGAAGCAACAATCGTAACGCGCCCCTGGTGGCGACCTGACAGTCCGGGAGTTGTAGGTCAGTTAAGCGGGATGAGTTTTCGCCACAGATTCGCCACAAGCCCAAAAAGCCCACGGCGGACAATGGCGGATTTCTGCGGGTTTCAGAGGGTGGCATTTTGTGGCGAAAAGCTCAAAAACACACCATTTCGAGATCAAGAAACACATCTAAGTCATTGTTTTAATTATGGAGCGGGCGACCGGTTTCGAACCGGCGACCTACAGCTTGGGAAGCTATAAAAATATCTATGATTACAGATACTTAAGTGGCACTCGCCACACACTTGCCACACGATTCTCAAGAAATATCTAAAGCTGCCAGTGACTATCAATAAAACTGGTCAAATGACTTCAATTTCGTAATGCGTATTACGACCTTCGCCAGCTTGCCTAAAAATACCGAGCTCAACGAGGTTCTGGAGGTCTCGCGCCGTTGTCGCTTTTGAGGCCCCCGTCATCTTCATGTATGTCTTCGTGCGC
>LNAP01014055.1_pt1 | contig 14989 bp, 10 predicted proteins | sample 602601 | NCBI WGS metagenome assembly LNAP01 (sample SAMN02440304, study PRJNA202911) | soil metagenome | biome: Subtropical and temperate rainforests or woodlands; isolation source: soil samples (1 kg each in a 20% v/v slurry with milli Q water) were... ...
AGCTGACCGATAAGCGGAATCATCGCTTCTGCGAGTGCTTCACGGTCGATCCATTCACCAAGACACTGGTCGGGCTTCTGAGTCACGGGAACCTTCCACATGTAGGGGCAGAAAAAAGGGGCTACATTATGCCGCCGAGTGACAGCGGTAGCAATGCGCGCCCGTCGCGCTTTACGTAACAAATCGTCGTTCAAAAAAATTACGCCTCGCTCCAGCCCAATAAAACCGGGGCTTTCAGCACAGTCAATTTTTTGGACCCAAAGTCTCCTTATCCGTAACCCTCCGTAACACTCGTTGTTTTTGCCACTACATATTCATTAATTTTAGGTAAAAAAGCGCAGAATTTTGTCTTTACCACTACATTTCGCCAAACCCGTACTTTAGACACAGTCTGCAACTGACAGGCGGCACTCCTGACCGCTACAATTACCGACTTTGTCGCAACGCTTGGAGCTCAACCTTCCGTGCCCGTTCTGCGTCTACCGCTTCTCCCTGCCGCGGCAGGTAAACAGCACTGGGGCAACCTGCCCGGTGCCGCCCTGCCGAGGCCGCCAGCGCTGCCAAGCGCTTTACCCTGCTGCTGACCGCCGACAGCCAAAGTGCCGAACGGCTGGAACAGGAGCTGGCTTTCTTCGCCCCGGATTTGCCCGTACTGCACTTTCCCGACTGGGAAACCCTGCCCTACGACCTGTTCTCACCGCACCAGGACATCATTTCCCAACGTATCTCGGCGCTCTATCGACTGCCGGAGTTGAGTCATGGCGTGCTGGTGGTGCCGATCACCACGGCCCTGCACCGCCTGGCGCCCACCAAATTCCTGCTCGGCAGCAGTTTGGTGCTGGATGTCGGCCAGAAGCTCGACGTCGAGCAAATGCGCACCCGGCTCGAAGCCACGGGCTATCGCTACGTCGATACGGTGTATGAACACGGCGAGTTCACCGTTCGCGGTTCGCTGATCGACCTGTTCCCGATGGGCAGCAAGCTGCCGTATCGCATCGATCTGTTCGACGACGAAATCGAAACCCTGCGCACCTTCGACCCGGAGAATCAACGCTCCATCGACAAAGTCGACTCGGTCAAGCTGCTGCCGGCCAAGGAGTTCCCGCTGGAGAAAGAAGCCGTGACCCGCTTCAAGGCGCGTTTTCGCGAGCGCTTCGATGTCGATTTCCGTCGCTGCCCGATCTTCCAGGACTTGAACAGCGGGATCACCCCGGCCGGTATCGAGTACTACCTGCCATTGTTCTTCGAAGAAACCTCGACGCTGTTCGATTACCTGCCACAGGACACGCAAGTGTTTTCCCTGCCGGGCATCGAACAGGCCGCCGAGAATTTCTGGAACGATGTGCGCAATCGCTATGAAGAACGTCGTGTCGATCCGTCCCGTCCCTTATTACCGCCAGCCGAGTTGTTCCTTCCAGTGGAAGACTGCTTCGCGCGCCTGAAGAACTGGCCGCGCGTAGTGGCCAGCCAGCAGGACATTGAAAGCGGTGGCGGCCGCGAGCGCTTCCCGGCTCGAGAACTGCCGAACCTGGCCATCGAAGCCAAGGCCACCCAGCCATTGGCAGCACTGGCTGGTTTCCTCGACGAATTCCCCGGTCGCGTGTTGTTTACCGCCGAATCGGCAGGCCGCCGCGAAGTGCTGCTGGAACTGCTGGAGCGCTTGAAGCTGCGACCGAAAACCGTCGACAGCTGGCCGGACTTTGTCGCGGGCAAGGAACGGCTGGCGATCACCATCGCCCCGCTCGACGAAGGCTTGCTGCTCGATGACCCGGCCCTGGCCCTCGTCGCCGAAAGCCCGCTGTTCGGCCAGCGCGTGATGCAGCGCCGTCGCCGCGAAAAACGCGCCGATGCCAACAACGATGCCGTCATCAAGAACCTCACCGAGCTGCGCGAAGGTGCTCCGGTGGTGCATATCGACCACGGTGTCGGCCGCTACCTGGGCCTGGCAACCCTGGAAATCGACAACCAGACCGCTGAATTCCTCGCCCTGGAATACGCCGAAGGCGCCAAGCTGTATGTGCCGGTGGCCAACCTGCACCTGATCGCCCGCTACACCGGCAGCGATGATGCCCTGGCCCCGCTGCATCGCCTGGGCTCCGAGACCTGGCAGAAAGCCAAGCGCAAGGCCGCCGAACAGGTTCGCGACGTGGCCGCCGAGTTGCTCGACATCTATGCACGTCGCGCTGCCCGTGAAGGCTACGCTTTCGCCGACCCGAAGGCCGACTACGCCACCTTCAGCGCCGGTTTTCCGTTCGAAGAAACCCCGGACCAGCAAACCACCATCGAAGCGGTGCGCGAAGACATGCTTGCGCCCAAACCGATGGATCGACTGGTGTGCGGCGACGTCGGCTTCGGCAAGACCGAAGTGGCAATGCGCGCCGCGTTCATTGCAGTGCACGGCGGTCGCCAGGTGGCGATTCTGGTGCCGACCACCCTGCTCGCCCAACAGCACTACAACAGCTTCCGCGACCGCTTTGCCGACTGGCCGGTGACCGTGGAAGTGATGAGCCGCTTCAAATCGGCCAAGGAAGTGAATGCGGCGGTCGCGGACCTGGCCGAAGGCAAGATCGACATCGTCATCGGCACGCACAAGCTGCTGCAGGACGACGTCAAAATCAAAAACCTGGGCCTTGTGATCATCGACGAGGAACACCGTTTCGGCGTGCGCCAGAAAGAACAGCTCAAGGCGCTTCGCAGTGAAGTCGACATCCTGACCCTGACCGCCACGCCGATTCCGCGCACGCTGAACATGGCGGTGTCGGGTATGCGTGACCTGTCGATCATCGCCACGCCGCCGGCCCGTCGCCTGTCGGTACGCACCTTCGTCATGGAGCAGAACAAGAGCACGGTCAAAGAGGCCTTGCTGCGTGAATTGCTCCGTGGCGGTCAGGTCTATTACCTGCACAACGACGTGAAGACAATCGAGAAATGCGCTGCCGATCTGGCCGAACTGGTGCCGGAAGCACGGATCGGCATCGGCCACGGGCAGATGCGCGAGCGCGAACTCGAACAGGTGATGAGCGACTTCTACCACAAGCGCTTCAACGTGCTGATTGCCTCGACCATCATCGAGACCGGCATCGACGTACCGAGCGCCAACACCATCATCATCGAGCGCGCCGACAAGTTCGGCCTGGCACAGTTGCACCAGTTGCGCGGCCGGGTCGGACGCAGCCACCACCAGGCATACGCCTACCTGCTGACGCCACCGCGCCAGCAAATCACCCCGGACGCGGAAAAGCGCCTGGAAGCGATTGCCAACACCCAGGACCTCGGCGCGGGCTTCGTGCTCGCCACCAACGACCTGGAAATCCGTGGCGCCGGAGAACTGCTGGGTGACGGCCAGAGCGGGCAGATCCAGGCTGTCGGTTTCACGCTATACATGGAAATGCTCGAGCGCGCAGTGAAGTCGATCCGCAAGGGCGAGCAGCCGAACCTCGATCAACCGCTAGGCGGCGGTCCGGAAGTCAACTTGCGGGTACCGGCGCTGATTCCGGAAGACTACCTGCCGGATGTCCACGCCCGCCTGATTCTCTACAAACGCATTGCCTCGGCCACCGACGAGGACGGCCTCAAGGATTTGCAGGTGGAGATGATCGACCGTTTCGGCCTGTTGCCGGAGCCGACCAAGAACCTGATCCGCATCACTGCATTGAAATTGCAGGCCGAGCAACTGGGCATCAAGAAAGTCGATGGCGGCCCCCAAGGTGGTCGCGTCGAGTTCGCCGCACAGACGCCGGTCGACCCGTTGACACTGATCAAGCTGATCCAGAGCCAGCCAAAACGCTACAAATTCGAAGGCGCCACGATGTTCAAGTTCATGGTTCCGATGGAGCGCCCGGAAGAGCGCTTTAATACTGTAGAGGCGCTCGTTCCGACAACTGCTTGAAGGACGCCGCATGCGCCTGTTTCGCTCACTGACCTTGCTGACCCTATTGATGCCGGCACTGGTTGCACCCACGGCATTTGCCAATGACCTGTATCAGGTCGAAATGATTCTGGTCCGTCAAAACGCCGTGCCGGCGATTGTCAGCCGTGCCGCGCCGGAAGACTGGGATGCCGGTGCCCAACGCATCAACCCCGACAGCCTGCGCACGCCGAGCCTCAATGGCGAAGTGGAAAAACTCACGGCCAGCAATCAATACGAGGTATTGCTGCACAAAGCCTGGCAACAGAACCTGGGCGAGGAAGCCACCAAAGTCGCGATCAGCGACGGCAAGGAACAGTTCGGCCAATTTCCGATCGAGGGCACCCTGAACATGAAACTGGGGCGTTTCACCGACGTCGACGCCGACTTCTGGGTCAACCAGATAAACGCCGACGGCCTGGTCACTGCCAGTGAACGCCTCAAGACAGAAAGCCATACCAAAAACGGACAGCTGAACTTCCTCGACGCTGGCCACCTCGGCCTGCTGATCAAGATCACCTCCCTGACCGCCCCTGCGCCTCGGCCAGCCCCCGAAGAAATTCCGGACTGATAGAGTCCTTATGTCTGCGACCCTGAGTAAACCCCTGGCGCCGTCCTGGGTCAGCCGATTCAAGGAACAGAGCCTGGAGCGTGGCCGCCGCTACGCGCTGGAGAATCGTGTCAGGATCGTTGAAGCCGGCGACGCCACGATCATCGCCGCTTGCGAAGGCTCTGGCGGTAACGTTTACCGTCAGACCATTCGCCTGCGCGAGTCAGCCAAGGGCACTCTGCTGATGGTCGATGCTACCTGCTCCTGCCCGGTCCACAGCAACTGCAAACATTGCGCGGCGGTGCTCCTGCAAGTGCAGGAAACCCTCGACTACCCCGCTGCCGCCAAAGATGCCGAACTCCTGGAAAAACTCCAGGCAGTCTTGGAAAACCGCAGTCCGAAAGCACCGCCGCAAGTGCTGGTGGACAATGTGCAGCCCGTTCCGCGCCTGTGGCTGGCCAGCATCGAGTTCAGCGCATTCGAACCGCGCAACGGTCGAATGCAGCGTTACATCCAGCATCGCGCGGCGCTGTCTTTCAGTTACCTGGACGAGTACGTTTCCGGGCAGAAAAACACCGATATCCTGATTCGTCAGGAAACCCAAACGCTGCGGATAAAACGCCACCCGGAAGTGGAACAGTCCTACCGAGAGCAACTGCGAATCCTCGGCTTCAAAATCGCCACCCGGCAAAGCAAGGCCCTGCCGGAAAGTGCCGGCGAGCTGTTCGAGATGGTCAATGACAGCGCCTGGCTGACCTTTACCCTCAATGAACTGCCGAAGTTGCGCACCCAGGGCTGGGAATTGCAGATCGGTTTCGACCTGACGGCGGTAGACGACTGGTACGCCACAGTCGAACAGGCACCGGAGCGAGACTGGTTCGACCTGGAACTGGGGATCATCGTCAACGGCGAACGTCTGAGCCTGTTACCGATCCTGCTCAACCTGATGCGCTCCCACACCGAAATCCTCAACCCGGAACGCCTTGCCCGACGACGCGACGACGAGCTGATCCTGGTCAACATCCCCAATCGCCCGAACTCCGGGCACGGCCCGCTGCAAGTCGCCCTGCCCTTCGGTCGCTTGAAACCGGTGCTGGCCACCCTCGGCGAGTTCTACCTGCAGGAGCCCGGCGACACCACGCTGCGCCTGAGCAAGGCCGATGCCACGCGCCTGAACCCACTGGAAGACATGCCACTGCTCTGGGAGGGTGGCGAACAAATCCGCACCTTTGCCCAGCGCCTGCGCGACATCAAGGACCACACGGCCGTCGCCCCGGACGGCCTGAATGCGACGTTGCGTCCGTATCAGCTTGAGGGCTTGAGCTGGATGCAATCGCTGCGGCAGCTGGAAGTGGGTGGAATCCTTGCCGATGACATGGGCCTGGGCAAAACCCTGCAGACACTGGCGCACGTCCTGAGCGAGAAAAATGCCGGTCGTCTCGATCGGCCATGCATGGTGGTGATGCCGACCAGCCTGATCCCCAACTGGCTCGACGAAGCGGCGCACTTTACGCCGCAGCTCAAAGTACTGGCGCTATACGGTGCCGGCCGCAAAAAGCACTTCGACAAGCTGGCTGACTACGATCTGATCCTGACCACCTATGCGCTGCTGCCCAAGGATGTCGAACGCCTGGCGGCGCAGCCTTTGCACATACTGGTGCTGGATGAAGCGCAATACATCAAGAACCCGACCAGCAAGGCCGCCCAGGCTGCCCGCGAGCTCAATGCCCGGCAGCGCCTGTGCCTGAGTGGCACGCCGCTGGAAAACCATCTCGGTGAACTCTGGTCGCTGTTTCACTTTCTGTTGCCCGGCTGGCTGGGCGACGTCAAAAGTTTCAACCGCGATTACCGCGTGCCGATTGAAAAACGCACCAACGAAGTCAGACTCCAGCACCTCAACGGCCGCATCAAACCTTTCCTGCTGCGCCGCACCAAGGAACAGGTGGCTACCGAATTGCCGCCGAAAACCGAGATCATCCACTGGGTCGAACTCAACGAGGCCCAGCGCGACGTGTACGAAACCATGCGCCTGGCCATGGACAAGAAGGTCCGCGACGAGATCACCCGCAAAGGCGTGGCCCGCAGCCAGATCATCATTCTCGAAGCCCTGCTCAAGCTGCGTCAGGTGTGCTGCGATTTGCGCCTGGTCAACGATGCGACCCTGCCAAGCCGTGGCAGCACGTCAGGCAAGCTCGATAGCCTGATGGAAATGCTCGAGGAATTGTTCGAGGAAGGTCGGCGGATCCTGCTGTTCTCGCAGTTCACTTCAATGCTGTCACTGATCGAAGACGAACTGAACAAACGCGGCGTGGCCTACGCTCTGTTGACCGGCCAGACCCGCGACCGCCGCACACCGGTGAAGGAATTCCAGAGCGGCAAGCGTCAGATTTTTCTGATCAGCCTGAAGGCCGGTGGCGTTGGCCTGAACCTGACAGAAGCGGACACAGTGATTCATTACGACCCGTGGTGGAACCCGGCGACAGAAAACCAGGCGACCGACCGTGCGTATCGCATCGGCCAGGAGAAGCCGGTGTTCGTCTACAAACTGATTGCGCGCGGCACGGTGGAAGAAAAGATTCAGCACCTGCAAAAGGAAAAATCCGACCTCGCGGCCGGCGTATTGGATGGGCGCAAGGCCGGGGACTGGAAACTGCAGAGCGATGATATCGAGGCGCTGTTTGCGCCGCTGCCGGAAAACCTCGAAAAACGTTGAGATCTGCGGCGTTTTTTAGTCCGTCATCGCGAGCAAGTCGGATCGCCGCACCGTCGCTCCCACAGGTTCAGAGGTGTCCGCAAAAGACGCGGACACCTCTGAACCTGTGGGAGCGAGTTTGCTCGCGATAGGGTCAACTCGGTGCCAAGGCTGACTCAGCCCTTGAGCACCCGCGCCAGTGTCGATTTCACCTTGCCCATACCGTCATGCAAGGCCTGCTCGATCTCGGCCATGGTGATCACCGCCGTCGACTTGCCCGCCGCCGGGTTCACCACCAGCGCCAGACAGGCGTAATCGAGTTCCAGCTCGCGGGCCAAGGCGGCTTCCGGCATACCGGTCATGCCGACGATGTCGCAGCCATCGCGCTCCAGCCTGGCAATTTCAGCCACTGTCTCCAGGCGCGGCCCTTGAGTGCAGGCATACACGCCATGACTGCTGTAGCCCACGCCTTCCGCCGCCAATGCCGCAATCAGTTGCTGACGCAACGGCTCGCTGTAGGGGTAGCTGAAGTCGATATGGGTGACGTGCTCCAGGTCATCGGCAAAGTAGGTGTGCTCACGACCGCTGGTGTAGTCGATCAACTGATGCGGCACGCAGAAATGCCCGGTGCCCATCGCTGCATGGATGCCGCCCACGGCGTTGACCGCCAGAATGGCTTCGGCACCGGCCTGCTTCAGCGCCCAGAGGTTGGCGCGGTAGTTGACCTGATGCGGCGGAAAACGATGGGGATGACCGTGACGCGCGAGGAACAGTACTTCCTTGCCGGCATACTCGCCGACCTGAACATCGGCCGAAGGTGCGCCATAAGGCGTGTCCAATGCCAGTGACTGGCGAATGCTCAGGCCTTCGAGTTGAGTCAGGCCAGTGCCACCGATAATCGCGTAAACCGTCATAACGAACAGTCCTTAATCAATCAATTGAGCTTCTTTGAGCGTGCCGACAGCGGCCAGCCAGCGCGGGTCTTGACGGTATTCGGTGCTGGCAAACGACTGGCCACGCATCCGCGCAATGCGCTCGGAAGGCTTGACCTTCAGACGCTGGGCAGCGCTCAGGGCCAGTTCGGCGGCCGCACGGTCGTTGCACACCAGCCCCATGTCGCACCCGGCAGTCAGCGCCGCTTCGATACGGCTGGCGGCATCGCCGACCACGTGAGCGCCCGCCATGGACAGGTCGTCACTGAAGATCACGCCATCGAACTGCAACTCGCCACGCAGGATGTCCTGCAACCAGCGGCGGGAGAAACCGGCGGGCTGGGAATCGACTTGTGGATAAATGACGTGGGCCGGCATGACCGCGGCCAGTTGCTTGCTCAGCTTGGCAAACGGCACCAGGTCATTGGCGCGGATCTCGTCGAGGCTGCGTTCGTCGTTGGGAATCGCGACGTGAGAATCCGCTTCAGCCCAGCCGTGGCCGGGGAAGTGCTTGCCGGTGGCGGCCATTCCGGCGCTGTTCATCCCACGGATGAATGCACCCGCGAGCAAGGCAGCGCGCGCGGGATCGCCTTCGAACGAACGGGTGCCGACAACGGCGCTGCGCTGGTAATCCAGGTCCAGCACCGGCGCAAAGCTCAGGTCCAGGCCAACGGCCAACACTTCGGTGGCCATGATCCAGCCGCACTGCTCGGCCAGGTATTCGGCGTTCGGGTTGTCGGCAATGGCGCGCATGGCGGGCAATCGCACGAATCCCTGGCGCAGGCGCTGCACGCGGCCGCCCTCTTGATCCACCGCCAACAGCAGATCGGGACGAATGGCGCGAATGGCCGCACTCAGCTCGCGTACTTGACGCGGATGCTCGATGTTGCGGGCAAAGATGATCAGGCCACCCACTTCAGGCTGGCGCAACAATTGGCGATCTTCAGCCGTCAGCCAGGTACCGGCGACGTCCACCATCAACGAGCCTTGCAAGCCAGCAGTCATAGAAATTCCTTGATAACAGAAAACCCGGCCCACACGAATTCGCCGCCAGACGCTATGCCCGGAAGGTCGGCGATTTCAATGGGAAACGGGTTCAGAACGAGAGTCGGCATGGGCGGCTAGCTTAGCGGATGTCAGCTGCCGCGCCCACCCGTGTGCGGTTAAACCTTGGCGGCAACCGGTGTCGATTTGCTACGCGGACGCAACTGGGCCGTGGCCATGGCCGAGTCGGTAACGCCGGATTCGGCGCGCATGCCGGCAGCCAGGAACGGCACCATCAGGCGCATGACCTGCTCGATCGAGGTGTTCACGCCGAAATCGGTTTCGGCAATCGCGCGCAAGGCCTTGATACCAGACATGCTGAACGCCGCCGCACCCAACATGAAGTGCACGCGCCAGAACAACTCGATAGGTGGAATACGTGGCGCTGCTTCGTTGACCAGCATCATATAGCGGCGAAATACCTTGCCGTACATGTCTTCCAGATAACGACGCAAGTGCCCCTGGCTCTGACTGAACGCCAGCCCCAGCAAACGCATGAAGATAGACAGGTCGTTGCCACTGCGCGGCTGCACCACCAGTGCCTGCTCGACGAGAATTTCCAGCAACTCTTCGAGTGTCGGCTTGATTTCAGGCTTCGCCTGACGCCGCTCCAGCTCTTTATCGAGGCTGATGCAGAATGGCCCGAGGAACCGCGAGAAAACCGCTTGAATCAACGCCTTCTTCGAACCGAAGTGATAGTTCACCGCCGCCAGGTTGACACCCGCCTTGCTGGTGATCAGACGCAACGAGGTTTCGGCGAAACCTTTTTCCGCGAACAACTGCTCTGCGGCATCAAGAATGCGTTCAACGGTTTCCGACTGGGCCATGGCTACTCCGCCTGACAAACACTTGTTTGAAACATACGTTTCAGCCTGTGCATTGTCAAGTCTGGCAGTTCGTTTCGGGAATGGTCGGTCAGACATTTAACCACACAACGGCAAAGCTTCAATCCACCGGCTGTTTGACCGTCCGGCGGCGACTGAAAAATGGAGCATTGCCAAGACCGCCTTACTGTATATAATCCCAGTCACTGTATAAAAAAACAGAGCGATCGATATGCTAAAGCTGACGCCACGACAAGCAGAGATTCTGGCCTTCATCAAGCGCTGCCTGGAAGACAACGGGTATCCACCCACCCGCGCGGAAATCGCTCAGGAACTGGGTTTCAAGTCACCCAATGCGGCGGAAGAACATCTCAAGGCACTGGCCCGCAAGGGTGCAATCGAGATGACGCCTGGCGCCTCCCGCGGCATCCGCATTCCCGGCTTCGAAGCCAAGGCCGACGATTCCACCCTGCCGATCATTGGCCGGGTAGCAGCTGGCGCCCCGATTCTTGCGCAGCAACACATCGAAGAGTCCTGCAACATCAATCCCGCCTTCTTCCATCCCCGCGCCGACTACCTGCTGCGCGTCCATGGGATGAGCATGAAGGATATCGGCATATTTGACGGCGACCTGCTGGCGGTCCACACCACCCGCGAAGCCCGTAACGGCCAGATCGTCGTTGCGCGGATCGGCGACGAAGTGACCGTCAAGCGCTTCAAGCGTGACGGCAGCAAAGTCTGGCTGATCGCCGAGAACCCCGAGTTCGCCCCTATCGAAGTGAACCTTCAAGACCAGGAACTGGTGATCGAAGGCTTGAGCGTCGGCGTCATTCGCCGCTAAAGGAGGCACCATGCAGTTCCCACAGACATCACCACAGCAAACCCAACTGCCGTTGTTCGAAGCGTTCATGGCACAGCCATTGGCGCCGATGTAGTCGAGTCCCCCTGGAGCGCCGAACCTGACGCTTTCAGCGAGCTGTCACTGCGTGGTGCAGCCGGGAACTGCCTGAGCCTTCTGGCACCGATCCTCAGGGAATTGAGCCAGGACCAGGACGCACGCTGGCTGACACTGATTGCACCACCTGCCAGCCTGACTCAAGCCTGGCTGCGAGATGCCGGCCTTAACCGCGAGCGCATTCTGCTGCTGCAACCGCGGGGCACCCAGAGCGCCCAGCAACTGACTTGCGAAGCCCTGCGCCTGGGTCGTAGCCATACGGTGGTCAGCTGGATCAACCCGCTGAGCCCCCAATCACGACAACAACTGATCAGCGCCGCCCGCACAGGGGACGCTCAGAGCCTGAATATTCGACTGGGTTAACCGGCGGACAAACGCGTGATTCACCGCGCAAGGCTTCTCCAGGGATAGAGAAGCCGATGAGTAACGACATCAAGAAAAGCGACAGGCGGCGGTCAATGAAGAACCCGCGACCCCTCTTCCTTGTCGAATTCGCCTTCAACCAGGCGACCTGCCATCTGAACACCGACGCTCAACATCGCCTTGGCGACTTCCACGTGCTGCCCTTGCAGGAATGCCTTGGCGTCCTCGGAGAAATCCAAAGTAACCAGAGAACCCTCGTCCTCGGCCCTGCGCAGCTCGATACGGCCGTCTGGTAACTCGACAGACGTTGGCATAAAGGACTGTTCTCCACGAAAGGCGGGGATTATATAGGCATCGGCCAGGCTTCGCTCGGGATCTTGACCAGATGCCATCCCAAAACTGTTTCTGTCAGCACTCGTTCAGGCCTTCGCGAAAGCGGATCGCCAGCGCTTTCAGATTCTGACGCCAACTCTCCAGCTCTTCCCGACTCAGCTCTTGCGGCACCTCGTCTTCATCCAGATTGACAGCCTGAATCAGTGGCTGGGTCACGTCCCCTTTCGGCTTGTGGGGAGCGCGCGGCGGCTGAAACAACGCAGCATGGGCAGCCAACAACTTGGCCAGCCAGGTCTCCGGGTTATTGGCCAACTCGACCAGCTCAGCCATTTCCGGAATGGCGATGGTGTCCAGCACCTCGCGAGTCAGCAACAACTCTGCACGGGGTGCATTGGCCTGAGGCAAGCGATAGAAACCGGCGATCTCGTGACACAGGCCCAGCAGCGCGCCGTACAGATGAAACAGCGCGGATTCGCGCCCAGCCTGGATCAGCGCCAGCGAATTCATCGCCCGCCCCTCTTCAGTGCGCGCCAGCGCTTCGAGCGACAAGCCGGCGAAATAAATCTTCTGATTGGTGCGGGTATACAGTTCGTGGGCCATGACGGCAGCCTCCACAACGAAATAATTGCTTCATGCAGGTTGGACAGTGTCGTGGATCAGCCGATCCAACCGCAAGCCCAAAACAAAAAGGCCGCATGAAAACCCGAGGGTTCTCATGCGGCCTTGCGCACTGACTGTAGGAGCGAGCTTGCTCGCGATGGACCTGAGAGCAACGCGGGCATTCTGAAAGCCCGCGTCATCGTTGACGCCCTTCGCGAGCAAGCTCGCTCCTACAGGGGGCGCGGCGTTAAGACTTGGCTGCCGGTCGCTTGTCTTCGACCGCCCACTTGCCGCCGTCGTAGAACGCTTTCCAGCCAGTCGGCTTACCGTCAACTTCGGTCTGCACGTACTGCTCCTTGGTCTTGCGGCTGTAACGGATCACGGCTGGCAGACCATCCGGATCTTTCTTCGGCGCTTCGCAGAGGAAGTGATACTTCGGATCGATCTCATCCTTGTGCGGGATGATTTCCATCACCAGCGGAGCACGAGTCTCGCGGTTTTTCGGGAACTGGCTGGCCGCAAGGAACAGACCGGATGCACCGTCGCGCAGAATGTAGGTGTCGTTGACCTTTTCGCACTTCAGCTCAGGCATCTTCACCGGATCCATCTTCGGCGGCGCGAGCAGTTTGCGGGTGTTCTTGCAGGTGGCATTGGTGCAACCGAAGAACTTGCCGAAACGGCCGGTCTTGAGCTGCATCTCGCTACCGCACTTGTCGCACTCCAGGCTCGGACCTTCATAGCCCTTGATGCGATAGGTGCCCTCTTCGATTTCGTAGCCATCGCAATCCGGGTTGTTACCGCAGATGTGCAGCTTGCGCTTCTCATCGAGCAGGTAGGCATCCATCGCCGTGCTGCAGATCGGGCAGCGATGCTTGCCACGCAACACCAGCGACTCCGACTCACCCTCGTCGTCCGCAGCGATTTCATCGCCCGGCACCAGGTTGACGGTGGCCTTGCAGCGCTCTTTCGGCGGCAGGCTGTAGCCCGAGCAACCGAGGAACACGCCGGTCGACGCGGTACGGATCTGCATCGGGCGACCGCAGGTGGTGCACGGAATGTCAGTCATAACGGGCTGATTGGCCCGCATGCCGTGTTCCGGGCTTTCGGCTACTTCGAGTTTCTTCTTGAAGTCGCCGTAGAACTCGTCGAGCACGTTTTTCCAGTCGCGTTCGCCCTGGGCCACGTCATCGAGATGCTCTTCCATGCCCGCGGTGAAGCCGTAGTCCATCAGGTTGGAGAAGCTTTCGGCCAGACGCTCGGTGACGATGTCGCCCATCTTTTCAGAATAGAAACGACGGTTGTGCAGCGCCACGTAGCCGCGGTCCTGAATGGTCGAAATGATCGCCGCGTAGGTCGAAGGACGACCGATGCCGCGTTTTTCCATTTCTTTTACCAGACTGGCTTCCGAGTAACGCGCCGGCGGCTTGGTGAAGTGCTGGGTCGGATCAAGCTTGATCAGCTTCATCGCGTCGCCCTGGGTCATGTCCGGCAGTACGTCGTCATCGCCTGGTTTGGCGATTTGCGGCATGACGCGAGTGTAACCGTCGAACTTCAGGATGCGGCCCTTGGCGCGCAGCTCGAAGTCGCCGGCACCGACAGTGACCGTGGTCGACAGGTATTGCGCCGGCAGCATCTGGCAGGCGAGGAACTGGCGCCAGATGAGCTCGTAGAGGCGCTCAGCGTCACGCTCCATGCCCGACAGCTTGCTTGGCTCGGTATTGGCGTCGGACGGACGAATCGCTTCGTGAGCCTCTTGTGCGCCTTCCTTGCTGCTGTAGACGTTCGGGGTTTCCGGCAGGTATTTCTTGCCGAATTCGCCTTCAATATAGGCACGCGCCATCGCCACCGCATCAACCGAAAGGTTGGTGGAGTCGGTACGCATGTAAGTGATGTAGCCAGCTTCGTAAAGACGCTGGGCCATCATCATCGTCTTCTTCACACCGAAGCCCAGGCGATTGCTTGCGGCTTGCTGCAAGGTGGAAGTGATGAAGGGTGCCGACGGCTTGCTGCTGGTCGGCTTGTCTTCGCGCTTGACGATGCTGTAGCTGGAAGACTTGAGCTTCTCCAGCGCGGCCATGGCCTGGGTTTCATTGAGCGGCTTGAAGGCCTCGCCTTTCTCGCGGGCCACGTCGAAGCGCACGGTCGCGCCTTTTGCAGTGCCGAGGTCGGCGTGAACTTCCCAGTACTCTTCCGGGATGAACGCGCGGATTTCACGTTCGCGCTCGACCACCAGCTTCACGGCAACCGACTGCACGCGACCGGCGGACAGACCGCGAGCGATCTTGGCCCACAGCAGCGGCGAAACCATGTAACCCACCACGCGGTCGAGGAAACGACGCGCCTGCTGGGCGTTGACGCGGTCGATATCCAGCTCACCTGGTTTCGAGAAGGCTTCCTGAATCGCCTTCTTGGTAATTTCGTTGAATACCACACGCTTGTAGCGGGTGTCGTCACCACCGATGGCTTCGCGCAGGTGCCAGGCAATGGCTTCCCCCTCGCGGTCCAAGTCGGTTGCGAGATAGATGGTGTCAGCATCCTTGGCGAGCCGGCGCAGCTCTTCGATGACTTTTTCCTTGCCCGGGAGGATCTCGTACTTGGCTTTCCAGCCATGATCCGGATCGACACCCATGCGCGCGACCAGCTGCTTGCGCGCTTTTTCTTTCGGCGACAGTGCCGGCACTTCACCCGCAGCAGCCTTGCCGCGCTTGGCGGCTGGCTCTTTGCTGGCGCTAGCCGAACCGCTGGTGGGCAGGTCTCGGATATGGCCGATACTCGACTTCACCACGTAT
>LNAP01003504.1_pt1 | contig 14987 bp, 12 predicted proteins | sample 602601 | NCBI WGS metagenome assembly LNAP01 (sample SAMN02440304, study PRJNA202911) | soil metagenome | biome: Subtropical and temperate rainforests or woodlands; isolation source: soil samples (1 kg each in a 20% v/v slurry with milli Q water) were... ...
CGAGATCTGCCGCAGCCAAGGGATCCAGCGACCGTTGCTGGTCACCGACAGTGGCCTGGCGCGTGCCCCGATCACCCTCTCGGCAGTGGACGCCTTGCGTGCCGCCGGCCTTGGCGTGGCGCTGTTTTGCGACCTTAAACCCAATCCGGTCGAAGCCAACCTGGCGGGCGGCCTCGACGCCTGGCGCGCCGGCAAACACGATGGCGTGGTCGCCTTCGGCGGCGGCAGTGGCCTGGACATGGGCAAACTTATCGCCTTCATGAGCGGCCAGACCCGACCGGTGTGGGATTTCGAAGACATTGGCGATTACTGGACCCGCGCCGACGAAGGCAGCATCGCCCCGATCATTGCAGTGCCGACCACGGCGGGCACTGGCTCCGAGGTGGGCCGTGCGGCGGTGATCATCGATGAGCGTACGCACACCAAACGCATCATCTTCCACCCGAAGATGATGCCGCGCGTGGTCATCAGCGACCCGGCCCTGACCGTCGGCATGCCGGCCAAGGTCACCGCGGGTACCGGCATGGATGCGTTTGCGCATTGCCTGGAATCGTACTGCGCCCCCGGCTTTCACCCCATGGCCGAAGGGATTGCGGTTGAGGGCATGCGCTTGGTCGCCAACGCCCTGGTGCGAGCCGTACACACACCCTCGGACCTGGAGGCGCGAGCGGAAATGCTCGCAGCTGCTGCGATGGGTGCTACCGCTTTCCAGAAAGGCCTGGGCGGGATGCACGCCCTCTCACATCCGGTGGGCGCCCTGTACGACACCCATCACGGCATGACCAACGCCACCTTCATGCCTTATGTCCTGAAATTCAATCGCCCGGCCATCGAGGAACGCATCACCCGCCTGGCGGCTTATTTGCGTCTGCCCTCGCCCGGCTTCGACAGTTTTCTGGCCTTCGTCCTCAAGTTGCGCAAGGACATCGGCGTGCCCCATACGCTGATTGAGCTGGGAGTGGATGACCGGCAGGCCGACCTGATCGCGGACATGGCGATTGTTGACCCCTGCGCTGGCGGCAACCCGCTGCCCTTGACCCGAAATGGCGCGGCAGAGATTTTCGACGCGGCGTACCACGGCCGTCTGTAGGAGCATTGCCTGTCCATGGCCAAGGTGCGAACGCGCAGCATGGACGGGGTTTATCCGTTAGAGAAAGGAGCAGTACGACAAGGGGTTGAAGGCCAGCCCATCCGGCACCGAAAACCTGGGTGGATGCGTATCAAAACCTGAAGGGGCACACAACATGAAGCCAACAAGCCAGCCTGGCACGAGCGCGCCGCAAGACGATGACGTCAAGCTGCTGCACAGCATGGGTTATGCCCAGGAGCTCTCGCGACGCATGGGCGTTTTCTCCAACTTTGCCATTTCCTTTTCGATCATCTGCATCCTCTCGGGTGGTATCAACTCACTCGCTCAGGGGACCTCAGGTGCAGGCGGTGCGTCAATCGGCATCGGTTGGCCGATCGGTTGCCTGATCTCCGGATTTTTCGCCATGGCCATGGCGCAGATTTCCTCGGCCTACCCCACCGCTGGCGGCCTCTATCACTGGGGTTCGATTCTCGGTAACCGCTTCACCGGCTGGCTGACCGCATGGTTCAACTTACTCGGGTTGATTACCGTGCTCGGTGCAATCAACGTCGGCACCTATTACTTCTTTTTCGGTGCCTTCGGACCCGCCCTGGGAATGGAAGACACCACCACGACCCGGGTGATTTTCCTGGCGATCCTGACCGGCATCCAGGCCTTGTGTAATCACCTGGGTATCGGCCTGACGGCGAAGCTCACCGATTTCTCGGGCTATCTGATCTTCGCCACGGCGCTCGCGCTGACTGTCGTCTGCCTGATCTCGGCGCCCAGCTATGAGTTCGCCCGGTTATGGACCTTCAGCAACTATTCCGGCGAGGCTGGCGGCAGCGTTTGGCCACAGGTATCGAACGGCTGGATTTTCATGCTCGGCCTGCTCTTGCCGATCTATACCATCACTGGCTATGACGCCTCCGCGCATACCTCGGAAGAGACCCGAAATGCCGCCATGTCGGTGCCCCGCGGCATGGTCATGTCGGTGGTCTGGTCGTTGCTGTTCGGCTGGGTCATGCTCAGTTCGTTCGTGCTGATGCTGCCGAGCATGGACGAGGCGGCGAAGCAAGGCTGGAGCGTGTTCTTCTGGGCCATGGACACCCAGGTCAATCCGACGGTAAAAGTGGCGCTGTACGTGGCGATTTTCATCTCGCAATTCCTTTGCGGGTTGGCGACCGTGACCTCGGTCTCGCGCATGATCTTCGCGTTCTCCCGGGACGGTGGCCTGCCCTTCTCCAAAGCGCTGTCCTCGGTCTCGCCGACCCTTCGCAGCCCGGTGGCAGCAATCTGGACCGGTGCCACGCTTGCGGTGTTGTTTGTCTGGGGATCGTCAGTGATATCCATCGGTGAAACGCCGGTCTACACCATCGTGGTGTCCTGCACAGTGATCTTCCTGTTCTTCTCCTTCATCATTCCCATCGTGCTGGGCCTGTTTACCTATGGGACTTCGAAGTGGCCGACCATGGGGCCGTGGAACATGGGACGCTTCTGGTACACAGTATTCGCCCTCCTCTCGATCCTCTCGATGGTGGTTATTTTCGTCATCGGTATCCAGCCACCAAACGATTGGGCGCTGTACATCACCCTCGGTTTTCTGGTGCTGACGGCGATTGTCTGGTTCGGGTTTGAAACGCGACGCTTCCAGGGGCCGCCGATAGGCGACATGATCGTCAAGCGTCAGGCTGAAATCGCGGCGGCGGAAGCGGCGTTGAATAGACAGGCTGGAAACTGATTGCTAGTTACGCGTGACGTTGACTCTGTGGCGAGGGCGCTTGCTCTCGCCAGACTGCGATTTTTTAAAGGATCATTGCAACGCAAGAGAGGGCGTTAATGGCATGCTCATCTCAGTCTGTGATTGGGCAATCCCAGGATCAGTACCCATGGATCAACAGGGCGCAGGGCCGGCAGGAGGCATGCAATGGAATTGAAGTTCAGTCACGTCGATATATTGGTCAAGAATCTCGAGGAAGCCTGTGCTTACTACGCACAGATACTGAAAGCCAGAATCTCCAAAACGCTCGTCTGGGAGCGAGGTGGTCTGCATGTGCGCTACGCGATTGCGCTGATCGGCCAAGAGCGTTTCATGTTGGTTCAGCCGTTGGCGGGGAACCTGAAGGAACTGTTGGACGCCTCGGGCGAGGGGATGATCTATCGCCACTGCTACTCGACACCGGACATCGAGAAGGCCTATGACGAATTGATGGTCGCCGATGTTCAGCCAGAAGATGAAAACGGCGCGCCGTTGGCCCGAGAGAATCTGCTATCCCCGTCCGGAGCCCGCATCATCTGGTTGCCCAAGCGTTTCGGGCACTTCTCCATCGAGATCCTGGAAGAAAAGGCGCTGGAAGCATTTGTCGAGGCGGCGTTTGCCTGAGAGACACAAGCCCGAACGCACGTAACCCCATCGGTCCAGCAGGTATTCGCTAGGCCGGTGTCATCTTTGTCATGGAAGATGCAGTGAAGCCCTATCTCACTCTCTAGGCTTCGTGCACCAACCTCTGCCATCATTGAAGAGTTTACAAACCGAGCAGAAAACATGAACCGTCGTAAAAAAATACAGCAGTTGTTAAAGGCTCACGCAAAAAAGGCCAGTGCCAAATTGGCACCGGCCAGTAAGTCTAAATACATTAGTAAAGCTGACCGGTTGAAACTGGCTGCTGAGCCTGGCCCGGACTCGATCATTTCCCCTGACAGCTGATCTATTCAACAGCGCGGGTCGCCGTCCAGATGCTGGAGCCAACAGCCTCGTTTATCGCTACATCTCGACCTGTGTGCCCAGCTCTATCACCCGATTCAGCGGCAATTTGAAGTACTTCAGATTGCTGTTGGCATTCTTGAGTAAAAAGGCAAACAGGCTCTCTCGCCAACGAGCCATACCCATGCGCTTGGTCGCAATGACCGTTTCTCGGCTGAGGAAATAGGTCGTGCGCATCGGACTGAAATCCAGATCGGCCAAGTGACAGAGACTCAAGGCCAGGGGAACATCCGGCTCCTCGATAAACCCGAAGTGCAGACTGACCCGGAAGAAGCCTTCACCATAGGCTTCGACCTCAAACCTTCTGTCAGCACTGACGCGAGGGCTGTCTTCAGACACTACCGTGAGCAACACGACTTGCTCATGCAAAACCTGGTTATGCAACAGGTTGTGCAGCAGCGCATGAGGAACGGCATCGGCCCTGGCCGTCAGAAACACCGCCGTGCCTTGTACGCGATGAGGAGGCTGCGTACGGATGCTGCTGATGAAGAGCGGCAGAGGCAGCGCGGTTTCATCCAGCCGCTCAACCACAATTTTCCTGCCCCGCTTCCAGGTCGTCATCAAAATGAACAGACCGATGCCGGCAATCACCGGGAACGCACCGCCCTGAAAAATCTTCGGCGCGTTGGCCGCGAAATACAGACCGTCTACCAGCAAAAATCCGAGCAGCATCGGGATGGCCAACCAGCGCGGGGTTTTCCACAAGAGCAGCACGACAGCCGAAGACAAGAGGGTTGTGATCAGCATGGTCCCCGTCACAGCGACACCATACGCTGCGGCCAAAGCACTGGACGACTCGAAACCAATCACCAACAACACGACACCGACCATCAACGCCCAGTTAACCGTGCCGATGTAGATCTGCCCTTGCTCCTGGCTGGAGGTGTGCTGGATAAACATGCGAGGGACGTAACCCAGCTGGATGGCCTGGCGAGTCAGGGAGAAAGCACCGGAAATCACGGCTTGAGACGCGATGATGGTAGCCAGTGTGGAGAGCGCGACCATCGGCAACAGTGCCCACTCGGGCGCCAGCAAATAAAACGGATTGCGCACAGCCTCCGGGTTTCCCAGGATCAAGGCGCCTTGGCCAAAGTAGTTGAGCACCAAACCGGGCAACACGAGAATGAACCAGGCACGAGAAATCGGTTTGCGACCAAAGTGCCCCATGTCCGCATACAGCGCTTCAGCACCGGTCAATGACAACACGACGGCACCCAGGATGGCCACGCCGATCCCCGGATGCGCGATGAAAAAATGAGCGCCCCAGTATGGGTTGAGCGCTTGCAAGACTTCCGGGCGCTGCAAAATGCCATGGATCCCCAGCGCACCTAACACTACAAACCACAGCACCATCACTGGGCCGAACAGGATCCCGATGCGAGCCGTGCCGTGTTTCTGGATCAAGAACAGCGCCACCAGCACGATCACTGACAAGGGCACAACCCAGTGTTCTATTCCGTCAAACGCCAGCTGAAGTCCTTCAACCGCAGAGAGCACTGAAATAGCCGGGGTGATCATGCTGTCCCCGTAAAAAAGCGCCGCACCGAACAGGCCCAGCAGAACCAGTACCTTGCTCAAGTGCGGATAAGGTGTTGCCGCGCGGCGGGCTAAAGCCGTCAACGCCATAATCCCGCCTTCGCCCTGGTTGTTGGCGCGAAGGATGAACAGCACGTATTTGATCGAGACCACCCAGATCAGCGACCAGAAAATCAACGACAGAATGCCTAGCACGCCGTCGTGATTTACCTGAACGCCGTAGTGACCGGAAAATACTTCTTTCAACGTGTAGAGGGGGCTGGTGCCAATGTCCCCGTAAACCACCCCGACAGCGGCGACGAGCAAGCCTGCACCTGACGTTTTGGCTTGAGAATTTTCATGTGCAACAGACGTTGTTTCGCTCACGGTAGACTCTCTGAATGAAGGGGGAGAAAGTGCATGCCATCCTTGAGCGAGACGGCTCCCCGAGGCCGTTTGAGACAGGCGGCCGTAAAGAGGCATTGATTCAAACGGTTACTGATGACCTTGGTTGACACCTCGCTTAGCCAAGAGGTGAAGTGCTATACGTAACGAAGACGTTAAAAAACGCGGCCAGTATCGTGTGGGACGAAAACGACCACCGTAAAGAAAGCGTAAAAAATCATATGAGAGGCGAGCCTTGGACATTCGATCGTCCAAAACCCTGACGGGCAGATCAAACCACCCTCGTTGCGCAATGGATCAGCCAAACAGGCTCGCGCGGACCTGGCAGCGATGGATCCTGTGCCTGAGCATTGTCGTGCCCGGCATCGCCGGTGCAGAGACACGCCCCGAGAACATGGTGTATCTGCGCACGATTGAGCCGGGCATCGAGCAAGACATTCGCTATGCCAGCGCTCACAACTTCACCGGGCACCCACTCGACGGTTACGCCGCGCCACAGTGTCTGTTATCGCTGGACGCCGCCAAGGCCCTTGCTCGGGTACAAACGGCATTGCGGGCGCAGGGCTACGGTTTGAAGGTGTTTGACTGTTATCGACCGAGCCGTGCCGTTGCCGATATGGGGCGCTTTGCGTCGGAGCCGGGTGACCCGCGCAAGGCCGAGTTCTATCCGCGCGTGGACAAGCAGGATTTCTGGCGCCTGGGCTACGTGGCCCGGGTGTCGAACCACTCCAAAGGCTCAACCGTGGACCTGACACTGACCGGCCCGGATGCCCTGCCCGCCGATACCTGGACCCCTTCAGCCGGACAAGTCGATTGCACCGCCCCTTATGGCCAGCGTTGGCGCGACGGCGCGCTCGACATGGGCACGGGGTTCGATTGCTTCGATGAGCGCGCACATACCGACAACCCGACGATCAGCGCTGCCGCCAGGGACAATCGCCAGAAGCTCAGCAGGGCCATGGAGAAAGAAGGATTTATCGGGTATTCCAAGGAATGGTGGCACTTCACCTACAGCGGGGACGGTTCTCCGAAGAACGTCATGGACTTCCCCATTACGCCGCTGGCTGCGCGCGATGTTCTCGACACCGCCAATCAGCTGATTGTGGTCACCACAAAAAACTGGACTGACATTCAGGGCACTGCCCAGCGCTATGAGCGACAAGACAACGGCTTTCGAAAATACGAAGGGGCGTTTCCGGTGGTGGTCGGCAAGAGCGGTCTGGCGTGGGGCAAGGGCCTGAGCAGCGTTGAGCAACGCGAAGGTCCGGTCAAACGTGAAGGTGACGGCAAAGCACCTGCCGGGGTGTTCAAACTGGGAACCGCGTTTGGCTACGACAGCACGGCCGACACCAGACTGCCTTACCTGGCACTCACCCCGACCATCGAATGCGTGGATGACAGCCAGTCCACGCGCTATAACGAGCTGGTCGACGGAGCAGCTGTTTCGAAAGACTGGGACAGCTCCGAACAGATGCGTCGCGATGACGACACCTATCGAAAAGGCATTTTCATCGAGCACAATACGCCAGCGTCCCCCGCCTCGGGCTCGTGCATTTTCTTCCACATCTGGCGCGGCCCCACCTCGCCGACGCTGGGCTGCACCGCCATGGACCCAGCGGATGTTTCTCGCTTGTTCGATTGGCTGGATCCTCGCCAGTCCCCTCTGCTGGTTCAAATGCCCGAAACGGAATACGAGCACTTTCGCGAGAGCTGGAACCTTCCCGAACGTTGATGGCGGGTAGACGGTGGCTGGAGGTTCTGGCCATCGCCGAAGACCAGCCAGTTCAAATTCGTATACCCTATCTGCAATTCAATCCTGACGATCACGACCGTGGCCCTGACCAAACTCAACGCTCCCGACCTTGGCAATTCGCCTTCGACGTCGGAAATCATCACCCGTCATCTGCGTGACGCCATCGTCGCCGGGCATTTCGCCGAGGACGAGCCGATCCGCCAGGATGACATTGCCCGCCAGTTCAACGTCAGCAAGATTCCGGTGCGCGAAGCCCTCAAGCGCCTGGAGGCCGAAGGCCTGGTGATGTTCCAGCGCAATCGCGGGGCGATGGTCACCCGGGTTTCCGATGCAGAACTGGCGCAAATGTTCGAAGTGCGCATGCTGCTCGAAGACAAGGTGCTGCGCTTGGCCATTCCGAACATGACCGAAGAAACCTTCGCCCGTGCCGAACGCATCTGCCAGGAGTTCATCGGCGAAGATGATGTGGGCCGCTGGGCCGAGCTCAACTGGGAACTGCACGCTTGCCTTTACGAGCCGGCGCAACGACCGTTTCTGGTCGGCCTGATCCGCTCGGTCAACGACAAGCTGGAGCGCTACCTGCGCATGCAGATGAGCCTGTCGGCCGGCAAGGAACGCGCCGATCACGAACACCGGGAAATCCTTGCGGCTTGCCGCGCCGGTGATGTGGACCTGGCGGTGAAGTTGCTCGACGAGCACATTGCCGGCGTCTGCAAGACCCTGTTCGAGCACCTGCCTCACCACCACTGACCGCTCGCCGCACTGTGCCGATTTCGTCATCGGCACTGGATAAAACCATCAAGCCGGCAAACCCTCCCACAGGCCACTCTTTCGTTCACTCATCTGAACGGACGTGGCCATCCCATGAAACGCATCACCGTGATCGACTCCCACACCGGCGGCGAACCGACCCGCCTGGTGACCTCCGGCTTTCCTGACCTGGGCAACGGCAGCATGGCCGAGCGTCGACAGCGGCTGGCCGAACAGCATGATCAATGGCGCGCCGCTTGCGTGCTGGAACCCCGAGGCAGCGATGTGCTGGTCGGCGCCCTGCTCTGTGAGCCGGTGGACCCGAGCGCCTGTGCCGGCGTGATTTTCTTCAACAACAGCGGTTACCTCGGCATGTGCGGCCACGGCACCATCGGCCTGGTGGCCTCGCTGGCGCATCTGGGCAAGATCGGCCCCGGGATGCACAGCATCGAAACCCCGGTGGGCACGGTGCAGGCGACGCTGCACGAAGACCATTCGGTCAGCGTGCGCAACGTGCCGGCCTACCGTTACCGCAAAGCGCTATCGCTGCAGGTGCCGGGGATCGGTCAAGTGACCGGCGATGTTGCCTGGGGTGGCAACTGGTTCTTCTTGATCGCCGAGCACGGTCTGCGCATTGCCGGCGATAACCTCGATGCGCTGACCGCCTACACCTTCGCCGTGCAGCAAGCACTGGAAACTCAGGGTATTCGCGGCGAAGACGGCGGCTTGATCGACCATGTCGAGCTGTTCGCCGATGACGAGCAGGCCGACAGCCGCAACTTCGTCCTTTGCCCCGGCAAGGCCTACGACCGCTCGCCCTGCGGCACCGGCACCAGCGCCAAACTGGCGTGCCTGGCGGCCGACGACAAATTGCAGCCGGGACAGATCTGGCGTCAGGCCAGTGTCATCGGCAGCGAATTCGAGGGTTCCTACGAACTTCAGGGCGAACGCATTGTGCCGACCATTCGCGGCCGCGCCTTTATCAGCGCCGAAGCCAGCCTGATCATCGAACAGGACGACCCGTTCGCCTGGGGCATTCGTCCGTGAACGAGGGCCGGGTGGCCGATGTGATCGTGATCGGCGCCGGCATCATCGGCGCCGCGTGTGCCCAGGCGCTGGCGGGACGCGGCTTGCGCGTGCTGGTACTGGACGCCGGCCTGCCCGGCGCTACGGCGGCGGGCATGGGCCACTTGCTGGTCCTGGACGACAACCCGGCCGAACTGGCCCTCAGTCAATATTCCCTGCAGCGCTGGCGCGAACTGGCGCCGGCCCTGCCCGACGGCTGCGCCTACCGGTGCAATGGCACCCTCTGGCTGGCGGCCAATGCCGAAGAAATGGCCGTCGCCCACAGTAAATACCTGAATTTGCAGGCCCAAGGCGTGGCCTGCGAATTGATCTCCAGCAGTGCCTTGCACCAGCGCGAACCGGAATTGCGCGAGGGCCTGGAAGGCGGATTGCTGATCAATGGCGACGGCATTCTGTATGCGCCGGCAACCGCCAATTGGATGCTCGACACACCGAACATCAGCCAACGTCGGGCGCGGGTCAGCGAAGTCGATGGCAACCGTGTGCGCCTCGACGACGGTCACTGGCTAAGCGCCGAAGCGGTGATTCTGGCCAACGGCGTCCAGGCCAACGCGCTGTGCCCGGAGTTGCCGATCGAGCCGAAGAAAGGCCACTTGCTGATCACCGACCGCTACCCCGGCAAGGTCACTCACACCCTGGTGGAACTCGGTTACGTCACCAGTGCCCACAACGCCAGCGGCCCTTCGACGGCTTGCAACATTCAACCCCGGCCGACCGGACAACTGTTCATCGGCGCCTCACGCCAATTCGGCACCACCGACCCGCAAGTCGAGGGCTGGATGCTGGCGAAAATGCTCCGGCGTGCCACCGATTACATGCCGGGTCTGGCTCAGCTCAACGGTATCCGCGCCTGGACCGGTTTTCGCGCTGCCAGCCCCGACGGCTTGCCGCTGGTGGGTCAGCACCCGCAACGCAAAGGCTTATGGTTGGCGGTCGGTCACGAGGGCCTTGGCGTGACGACCGCACCCGGCACTGCCGACCTGTTGGTCGCGCAGCTGTTCGACGAAACGCCGCCGCTGGCCGCGCAACCGTATCTGCCGCAACGTTTTCTCGGAGAGCCCGTTTATGCCTGAATTGATGCTGGACGGACGAACCCTGCGGGTTGCCGAAGGCACCAGCGTCGCCGCTGCACTGGCCCTGAGCGGCGACGGCTGCACGCGCACCTCGGTCAGTGGCCAACGCCGCGCACCGCTGTGCGGCATGGGCATTTGCCAGGAATGCCGGGTGACCATCGACGGTCGGCGGCGCCTGGCCTGCCAGACCCTGTGCCGTGACGGCATGCACGTGGAGACTCAAGCATGAACGAATACGCCGACCTGCTGATCATCGGTGCCGGTCCCGCCGGCATGGCCGCTGCGCTCGCCGCAGCGCCAAGCGGTGCGCGCATCGTCCTGCTCGATGACAACCCGCTGCCGGGCGGGCAAATCTGGCGTGATGGCCCTCAGGCCAACCTGCCGAATACAGCGCGTCAGATGCGCGAGCAACTCGAGGCGTGCAGCAACATCTACCGCCACTCCGGCACGCGGGTGATTGCCAGCGCCGGGCCGAAACAACTGCTGGTCGAAGACGCCGATCGTGGCTGGCTGATCGGCTACGACAAACTGATTCTCTGCACTGGCGCCCGCGAGTTACTGCTGCCCTTCCCCGGTTGGACGTTACCCGGCGTGACGGGTGCGGGAGGCCTCCAGGCATTGATCAAGGGCGGGCTGCCGGTGCAGGACGAACGCATTGTGATTTCCGGCAGCGGACCGTTATTGCTGGCCAGCGCTGCCACCGCAAAACACAACGGCGCCCGGGTATTGCGCATCGCCGAGCAGGCCAGCGCGGTCGCCGTCGCTGGTTTCGCCGCGCAGTTGCCACGCTGGCCATACAAGCTGATGCAATCGGTCACGTTGTTCGACCGCCATTACCGTCCCGGGACCCATGTACTGGCCGCCCTGGGCAATGAGCGGCTGGAAGCTGTGCGTCTGCAACAGCAAGGAAAAATCGTCGAACTGGAATGTGATCGCCTGGCCTGTGGCTTCGGTCTGATCCCCAATACCCAACTCGGCCAGGCCCTTGGCTGCGAACTTGAAGGTCTGGAGATTGCCGTCGATGCCTGGCAGACCACTCGCCGCGCCGATCACTATGCGGCGGGTGAATGCACCGGTTTCGGTGGCAGTGAACTGGCATTGGTCGAAGGCGCCATCGCTGGCCACGCCGCCATCGGCGACCTTGATTCGGCCCGAGCACTGTGGCCGCGCCGTGCGCGCTGGCAGGGTTTCGCCAACGCCCTCAACAAAGCATTCACCCTCGACCCGCAACTCAAGTCGCTGGCACAACCCGACACCTTGGTGTGCCGCTGCGAAGACGTGCCTTACGCAGCGCTCGCCGGGCACACTGACTGGCGCGAGGCCAAACTGGCCAGTCGCTGCGGCATGGGCGCTTGCCAGGGCCGGGTGTGTGGCGGCGCGTTGCAGCACCTGTTCGGCTGGCAACCTTCGGCGCCACGGCCACCGTTCAGTCCGGCGCGGATCGAGACCTTGCTGTGCCTGGACGACACCCCGCCGGCCTGAATGCCGGCCCGGGGCTTTCGGCTCCGTCGCCGAGTCTTTATGATCCGGGGCATTGCCTTCAGACGCCCTGCGCCATGTATGCCTCGCTCACTTCCTTCAAACCCTGCGACCTGCCCACTCTGCTGAGCAGTCTGCAGCCGATTGCAGCGCTGCTCGACACCCTGTCGGACGTGGTGTTTTTCATCAAGGACCGCGAGGCACGCTACGCCTTCGTCAACCAGACCCTGGCCCGGCGCTGTGGCTTCAAACACAGTGACGAGCTGCTCGGGCGCACCGCCGACATGGTCTTTCCCGAACGCTTCGGTCCGCTGTACACCGAACAGGATCGGCGGGTGCTGTCCACTGGCCGAGAACTGGCCGACCAACTCGAACTGCACCTGTATTACGGCAACCAACCGGTCTGGTGCCTGACCCACAAACTCGCGCTGCGTGACCTGCAAGGTCAGATTGTCGGCCTGGCCGGCATCTCCCGCGACCTGCAAGCGCCACAGTCCAGCCATCCGGCCTTCCAGAAACTCGCAGCGGTGGACGCGCATATCCGCAGCCATTTCGCCCGTCCGATCAGCCTCGCCGAACTGACCGCGATCGCCGGGTTTTCCGTGGCGCAACTGGAGCGCCACTGCAAACGAGTGTTCCAGCTCACCCCACGGCAGATGATTCACAAGGCGCGCCTGGAAGAAGGCTCCCGGCTTTTGTTGCACACCGACCTGCCCATCACCGAGATCGCCCTGCGCTGCGGTTACACAGACCACAGCGCGTTCAGCCGGCAGTTCCGCGCCTTGACCAGTCTGGCGCCAAGTCAGTATCGCGAAAGCCGTCGCTGAAGCCGGGCGAGTGTTCCTTTAAGGGGCGCCCGGCGTTTCCACTGCTCCCTTCTGTAACACCGCCTGATACAGCCCGCCGAGGCGTTCTTCTCCTACGCCCTGTTCCCACAATCTTGTAAGACCTTTAGCTCAAGGCTTGGCGAATAATTCTCGCCTCAGTTCGGAAACAGGCACGCTCATTGCTAATCACATATCGTATACGAAATCCCCAATACGATATCCAACAGCACTTTCCGACAACGAGGCCTCTATGAAAAACCCCGCATTTGCCGTAGCCCTCAGCGCTGTTCTCAGTACTTCCTTTATCGCCACCGCCCAGGCCGACAAGCTCGACGACATTATTGGTTCGGGCAAGCTGCGCTGCGCCGTGACCCTGGATTTCCCACCGATGGGTTTTCGCGATGAAGGCAACAACCCGGCCGGTTTCGATGTGGACTACTGCCGCGACCTGGCGAAAATCCTCGGGGTCGACGCCGAAGTGGTTGAAACGCCCTTCCCCGACCGAATTCCGGCACTGGTCTCCGGGCGCGCCGACGTGATCGTTGCCTCCACCTCCGACACCCTTGAGCGGGCCAAGACCGTCGGCCTCACCGTGCCGTACTTCGCCTTCCAGATGGTGGTGCTGACCCGCGACAACACCGGCATCAACAGCTTCGCCGATATCAAAGGCAAAGCCCTGGGCAACACCAGCGGCACCTATGAAGCCATCGCCCTGGAAAAAGACGTGAAGAACTGGGGCACTGGCACCTTCCGCGCCTATCAGTCGCAGAACGACACGCTGCTGGCGGTCGCCCAGGGCCACATCGACGCCACCGTGGTCACCAACACCGTGGCCGCCGCCACCATCAAGTCGGGCAAATACAAGAACCTGAAAATTGCCGGTAACGCGCCGTACACCATCGACTACGTGTCCCTGGGCGCCAAGCGCAACGAGTATGGCCTGCTCAACTACCTCAATCTGTTCGTCAATCAGCAGGTGCGCAGCGGCCGTTACAACGAGCTGTTCACCAAATGGGTCGGCACCGAGATTTCACCCACCGACCTGACCGTGCCCAAGGTCTATTACTGAGGTGTCCGGCATGCCTAGGCCAACCTCACTGACCGGTCGCAGCCTGGTCGCCGGCGCCGCACAAGGCGCCCTGCTGTTTGCCGATGTCGGGCTGAGTTTCTGGGGCGGGGTCGATCCATTTAGTGGAGAGATCATCGACCGTCACCACCCACTCAGCGGCGAACATCTGGCCGGCCGGGTGCTGGCGATTCCCAGTGGTCGCGGTTCGTGCACCGGCAGCAGTGTGCTGATGGAACTGATCAGCAACGGCCATGCGCCGGCCGCACTGGTGCTGGCCGAACCCGATGAGATCCTGACCCTGGGCGTGCTTGTGGCACAGACCATTTTCGAGCGTTCCCTGCCGGTGCTGTGCATCGGCCGGGAGGCCTTCGCCACCTTGCGCGGCAAGGCCTTTGCTCGGGTCGAAGCATCAACGGTGACCTTGTTCGAACACCGGCCGGGCGATGCCTGGCAGGCACTCGACAGTCCGTTGCAGACAGTAGAAAAAACCACCGCCATCGAACTCACCGAACACGATCAGGCTCTACTCGACGGCGAGCATGGCAAAGCCGCGCAAGTGGCGATGCAGATCGTCTTGCGCATGGCTGAACTGCAAGGTGCGCGCAGTCTGGTAGACGTCACCCAGGCGCACATCGACGGCTGCATTTATACCGGACCTGCGAGCCTGCGCTTTGCCGAACAACTGGTGCAGTGGGGAGCCAAAGTGCGGGTGCCGACCACCCTCAATTCGATTTCCGTCGACCAGCGCCGTTGGCGCGAGTTGGGCATTGATCCGGAGCTCGGCGTACCGGCCAGCGCCTTGGGCGATGCGTACATGGCGATGGGCGCGCAGCTGAGTTTTACCTGCGCGCCCTACCTGCTCGACAGCGCGCCGAAGGCCGGCGAGCAAATCGTCTGGGCCGAATCCAACGCCGTGGTGTATGCCAATAGCGTGCTCGGCGCACGCACCCTGAAATACCCGGATTACCTGGATATCTGCATCGCCCTGACCGGCCGCGCGCCGCTGATCGGTTGCCATCTGGACGCGCAACGTAAAGCGAGTCTGCAAATCGAATTGCCGGTTTTGCCTGAGTTGGACGATGCCTTCTACCCGCTGCTCGGTTACCACATCGGTGCCTTGGCCGGCAGCCGGATTCCGCTGGTGCTGGGACTGGAACAGAGCAAGCCGAGCCTGGACGATTTGAAAGCCTTCGGCGC
>LNAP01006092.1_pt1 | contig 14987 bp, 11 predicted proteins | sample 602601 | NCBI WGS metagenome assembly LNAP01 (sample SAMN02440304, study PRJNA202911) | soil metagenome | biome: Subtropical and temperate rainforests or woodlands; isolation source: soil samples (1 kg each in a 20% v/v slurry with milli Q water) were... ...
CGACAAGGACGGCCGGGAATATGTCATCCAGCTCACCGGCGACCAGACCACGCCGGCGCCCTGGATCAACGTGATCGCCGGCACCGGCTTCGGCTTCCAGGTCTCGGCCGACGGCAGCGGCTATACCTGGGCGGAGAACAGCCGCGAGAACCAGCTCACTCAATGGTCGAACGACCCGGTCGCCGACCCGGCCGGCGAAGCCATCTATGTGCGCGACGAGGCGACCGGCGATGTCTGGAGCCCGACAGCGCTACCCATTCGCGACGGTGGCATCTACATTTCGCGTCACGGGTTTGGCTATTCGCGCTTTACCCATGAGGCCAACGGTGTCGCGCTCGACCTGTTGCAATACGTGCCACTGGTCGACCCGATCAAGATTTCCCGGCTGACGCTGACCAATACCTCGGATCGCGTGCGCCGCCTCACCGTCACGGCGTACACCGAATGGGTGCTCGGCGCTGCGCGCGGAGCGTCCGCGCCGTTCATCGCCACCGAGATGGATGTCGCGACGGGGGCCATGTTCGCCCGCAACGCGTGGACCGGCCCGGGTGCCGGGCGCGTCGCCTTTGCCGATCTCGACGGACGGCAGACCGCCTGGACCGCAGACCGCACCGAGTTCCTCGGCCGCAATGGCGAGGTTGCGGCGCCCGCCGCGCTGATGGGCAAGACCCCGCTCTCCGGCAAGACCGGCGCCGGGCTCGACCCCTGCACGGCATTGCAGAGTACGCTGGTGCTTCAGCCCGGCGAGAGCGCTGAGATCGCCGCCACTCTCGGCCAATGCCGCTCGGCCGACGAGGCGCGTGTGTTGATCGCCCGCTACCGCGCCACCAATCTCGATGCCGTGCTGACGAACGTCACGAACCACTGGGACCGGCTGCTTGGCGCGGTGCAGGTCCGGACGCCGGACCGCGCCACCGACATCATGCTGAATGGCTGGCTGCTCTACCAGACCATTGCCTGCCGCATTCGCGGCCGCTCGGCCTTCTATCAGGCCAGCGGCGCCTATGGCTTCCGCGACCAGTTGCAGGACGGCATGGCGCTGAGCTTTGCACAGCCGGAGGAGACCCGCCGCCATCTGCTGCGCGCCGCCGGGCGGCAATTCATTGAGGGCGACGTCCAGCATTGGTGGCTGCCGCATTCGGGACAGGGCGTGCGCACCCGCATCTCGGACGACCGCGTGTGGCTCGCCTATGCCGCCGCCACCTATGTCGATGGGTCCGGCGACACCGCCGTGCTGGATGAGGTGGTGCCGTTCCTGGAAGGCGTGCCGCTGCGCGCCGGCGAGCACGATGCCTTCTTCCAGCCGATGCAGTCGCACGAACGCGCCTCGCTGTTCGAGCATTGCGCGCGCGGGCTCGACCAGTGTGTGGCGCTCACTGGCGACCACGGCCTGCCGCTGATGGGCACCGGTGACTGGAATGACGGCATGAACCGCGTCGGCGAAGGCGGCAAGGGCGAGAGCGTTTGGCTCGGCTGGCTGTTCATCCGCACGGTCGAAATCTTCGCCCCGCTCGCCAAGGCGCGCGACCCGGTCCGCACTAAAAGCTGGCGCGCCCATGCAGCGTCGGTTCGCGAGGCGATCGAGCGCGAGGCGTGGGATGGCGATTGGTATCGCCGCGCCACCTATGATGACGGCTCCTGGCTCGGCTCCAGCGCCAATGACGAGTGTCGCATCGATTCCATTGCGCAGTCCTGGGCCGTGCTGTCCGGCGCCGCCGCCCCGGCCCGCGCCGCGCAGGCTATGGCCTCGCTGGAGCAGCATCTCGTACGCCGCGACGACGGCCTAGTGCTGCTGTTCACCCCGCCTTTTGAGGCCACCACGCATGACCCCGGCTACATCAAGGGCTATCCGCCGGGCCTGCGCGAGAATGGTGGGCAGTACAGCCACGCGGCGATGTGGGCGATCCTCGCCTTCGCAAAGCTCGGTGACGGCGCCAGGGCGCACGATCTGTTCACGCTGCTCAACCCGATCAATCACGGCAGTTCGCCGGCCGAGGTCGCGACCTACAAGGTCGAGCCCTATGTGCTGGCGGCCGACGTCTATTCCGTCGCCCCCCATGCCGGGCGCGGCGGCTGGACCTGGTACACCGGCTCCGCTGCCTGGATGTACCGCGCCGGCATCGAGGGCATTCTCGGCGTTAGGAAGGAAGGCGCGTTCCTCACCGTCGCGCCGTGCATCCCCGAGAGCTGGCCGGGTTTTGAGGCGCGCGTGACGATTGCCGGTACGCCGTACGAGATCGTGGTGGGTCCAATGGAGGGCGATCACGCCGGCGTGGCGCTGCTGGACGGCGAGCCGGTGGAGCGCATCGATGGACGGTGGAGCTTGCCGCTCGACGGCCAATCGCATCGGTTATTCATCGGCAAGCCCGGACTCTAGAGGTGCCAGTATCGGCCTGCTCGCCTAAGGCTCGATATATCCTCGTGGCTACATCGTGCACCCTGGAAAGGGAACCAGAACCAGACATTGCATACGTCCGCTCTGGGTCTTGGCGGTGTCAGAACGCCTGAACGAACGCTGTTTCGTGCTTGCCGCGGCGGCGAGCGAAGGCATGGCGTAGAGTTGGCTCCGACACTGCTGAAGCGCTCCATCCCGCAGGCCGATACGCGGACGGGCTTCGTTCCGTGTTGGGAGGTCCATGAGATGGTCGGTCAGACGGCCCAGATGGCCGCGACCAGCCAGCCTCTACTCGCAGTCTACGAGAACCGTGCTTGCCGCCGCCCGAACGGCCTCGGTCAGCCGGCGTAGCGCGGTGGCATGGAGACGGGTCATGGTCCAGTAGAGCGGGACATCCAACCGATGAGCCGGTACCAACTCGACGAGGTGGCCGGCGGCGAGGTGGTCCTCCACCATCACGCAGGGATGCATGCCCCAGCCCAGCCCGACGAGCGTCATGTCGAGAAAGCCATGGGTGGAGGGGACCCAATGGGCTGGGCCAACCAACTCGACGCCCAGTGCGGCACGCGCCCAGCGTACCTGCAGGAAGTCCCGTCGATCGAAGCGGAGATAGGGAGCCTGCTCCAACGTTTCGGTGGTGATGCCGCGAGCAAAGTAGCGCTCAGCGAAATCCGGACTCGCGCAAGCCGCATAGCGCAGCGCGCCCAGCGGGGTCGTCCGGCACCCCGGCACCGGCTCGCGCTCGGCGGTTACGGCGGCCAGCACCTCGCCGGAGCGCAACCTCTCGGCGGTATATGCCTCGTCATCCAATGTGAGGTCCAACGACACGTCCGCCGCCCGCCCGAAAGCCGCGGCCGCCGCCGGAAACCAGGTCGCGAGGCTGTCGGCATTGACCGCCACGGCCAGCGTCAGCCTTTCGCCAGCTCCGGTGGCGACGCTGCCGAGCGCCGGCGCCAGATCATGCTCCAGCAGGCACACGCGATCGAGATGGGCGCAGAGGGTGCGGCCGAGTTCGGTCGCTTCGCAGGGCTGGCCGCGGACAATGAGGATCGCACCAAGACGTTCCTCGAGCCCGCGCACCCGTTGCGAGACCGCCGACGGCGTGATCGCGAGCGCCACGGCGGCGCGCTCAAACGTGCCTTCACGCACCACGGCGGCGACAGCGGCAAGGGAGGGGTAATCCAGCATCGATGAAGTTTTGCTTCATCGGCCTTAGAAGAACAAGTTTTACTTGATTAGCGCCCCAGGCCACGAACGCGGCATGACAAGCATCTTCATGCCCTTCGCCACCGGCTTCCTGCTCTCCGCCGCGCTCATTATCGCGATCGGCGCGCAGAACCTGTTCGTCCTGCGACAGGGGTTGCGGCGCGAGCATGTGGGCGCCATCGCGCTGTTCTGCGGCGCCGCCGACGCGTTGCTCATTCTGGCCGGCGTGGCTGGTGTGGGCGCGTTTCTTGCCGCCGTGCCGCAGCTCACGACGCTGCTTGCCCTAGCGGGCGCCGGCTTCCTCGGATGGTACGGCATCCAGGCGCTGCGTCGGATGGCCTCACCGGAGGCGATGGCTGTCACCGAGGCGAGCGGCGTCACGCTATCCCGCGCGCTTATGGCCACCGCCGGCTTCACCCTGCTCAACCCGCATGTCTACCTCGACACGGTTTTGCTGATGGGTGCCGCGGGCTCGGCCCAACCGGAGGCGCTTCGTCCCTTCTTCGTCGCAGGCGCCGCCGCGGCGAGCTTCAGCTGGTTCGCGACGCTCGGCTATGGCGCGCGGCTACTGCGGCCGCTGTTTGCTCGGCCGGCCGCATGGCGGGTGCTCGATGCCTTGGTCGGGATCGTCATGCTCACCCTCGCCGCTTCGCTGGTGGCACGCGCGCCGACGGTGCCCGGCTGATCTCGAAAGCTAAGGGACGCGCACGTTCGGAGCGCGGCGAGCCTGTCGAGCGCGGCCTCGACCCTTGCCGTCACTTCGGCGGCCGGGCGTTGCAGCGGGGACGGCGGGTCGCCGCCTTCAAGACCGAGCCGGTCCGCGATCACGTACATGATCCGGGCGCCAAGAACGGAGGCTGCATGTCCTCCCGAAAGCCGACTTCACCGCAAGGTGCGTGAGCGCCGAAGCCCTTCAGGCGTTTCACCGCTCTAAGCAGACTTCCGCATGAAAATGAAGGCCGGGCAGCGATACCGTGAAGCCCCATTTTTCATAGCGACGTTCCGTGGCGGGTGAAAATATCCCGCAGAAGCGACTTCAGCATGCGAGAGCCATGGTGCGCTGCCTCCGGAAACCATCGACTTCCTCGCGGCGGCGCCGGGGCGGACGCTCCGACCCTCGTCATCCGGCCCGCCGCCTATCCAGGGGCGGTGCACGTCATCATCTAGGTGTTTGATCTCGAGTCTTGATGGTGCAGTCTTTTCCATCGATATGGAAGGAAGCGCTATGATCGGGTTCTTTACCGGAAAGACTGAAGTCGCAGACGGGAGCATCGCCTAGTGCCCAAGGCGACGATCCAGGGGCTCAGTTTTCTCGCAGTCGTCATTGCCGTGACGGCGGCCTTCGTCTGGCTTCTCCTTCCCTATTATGGCGCCATTCTCTGGGCTGTCATTCTAGCGATCCTGTTCAATCCACTGCACAGAAGACTTGAGATCCGGCTGGGTGGGCACTCGAATCTTGCCGCGGCGGTCAGCGTCCTGGCGTGCATCTGCATCGTCGTCATTCCCGGTGCAGCGATACTAGCCTCTCTAGCCCAGGAGGCGGCCAGCCTTTACAATAGAATAAACACACGTGAGTTCGATCTCGCGACGTTACTTGGGCAAATCCAAAGCGGGCTTCCGCCCTTTGTCGAGAGAGCACTCTCCACATTAAACTTGGGCGACTTCGTCGAAATCCGAACCAGGCTGACTTCTTTTCTTATGCAGGCAAGCCAGGAGGTCGCCACACGCGCGTTCAGCATCGGGCAGAACACGGCGCAGTTCTTCGTCAGCCTCGGAGTGATGCTGTACCTGCTCTTCTTCCTGTTTCGTGACGGGAGGCAATTGGCGCGCATGATGCGGAACGCGAGCCCGCTTAGTGGCCGCTACACGGATCATATTTTCGGAAAATTCACGTCCGTCGTTACAGCGACGGTCAAGGGCAACGTCATCATAGCGGCGATTCAGGGCGGGATTGGCGGGATTGCATTCTGGATGCTCGGAATTGAGGCGGCCCTCCTGTGGGGGGTGCTTATGGCCTTCCTGTCGCTCCTGCCTGCAATCGGCGCTGCACTCGTGTGGGGCCCCGCAGCCATATATTATCTGCTCGCAGCCGATTATCTGAAAGGCGCGATCCTTTTGGCGGTCGGTCTGCTGGTTATCAGCACGATCGACAATTTTCTGCGGCCGGCCTTGGTCGGAAGAGGAACGCGTTTGCCGGACTACGTCGTTCTCATATCGACGGTTGGCGGCCTCTCATTGATCGGCATGAATGGCTTCGTCATCGGTCCCCTGATCGCGGCGTTGTTTGTTGCCGTCTGGTCGCTGTTTGCCGAGGAGTTGTTGCATTCCTGAGTTGGCCCGCGGCCGCAAGACTTGAGATGAAGGATTCATCGCCTCGGCTGTCCGAGCAGTAGCAGACTGGGAGCCGGCCAGAATGCCTTATGCTTCTAACGCCGAGCTACCTCCCTTAGTCCGCAGCCACCTTCCGTGGCAGGCGCAGGATATCTTCCGTGCCGCTTTCAATCATGCCTTCGAGGCGCATCGCGACGATCCGCGCTGTGAGGAGATTGCCTTCCGGGTCGCTTGGGCGGCCGTGAAGCGGTCCTACGTGAAGGAGGGCGACCACTGGGTTCGATCGGAACGGGAGAGTTGAGCCACATACGCCGGGCGGACGCGACATCGTTCGTCGCACGCATCCGCGCGTACAATTGCGAAGAGCAGGGTGCACGATCGACCTGTCGCGAATACGTCCGACCTCATCGGTGCCCCTGTTCTCCCTCATTTCCGGCGTTGATCGACATCAATGGTCGACGCCTCGGCCTGTGAGAGCGTCAGGAACGGATAGGAGGGAGCATGCAAGCTCTTTAGGCCTCCACCGCGGCTCGGTGATCGCCTGATGCGCATCGGCATCGGGGTCTGTAATATGCGCAACAAGAAAACTCCTGTCCGACGCCACGTGCAGGATCATCGGAGGAACGACCATGTACAGCCATATCCTCATCCCCATCGACGGCTCGCCGCTCTCCATGACGGCGATGCAGACGAGCATAGCCTTCGCACGCGACGCCGGTGCAAAGGTGACGGTGCTGACCGTTGTGGAGCCGTTCCACATTTTCACAGTCTCGCCCGACCAGTTGGAGGCGACGCGCGAGCAATATGAAGGGGAGGCGCGGACGCAGGCCGCGAACCACCTCGCGGCGGCGGAGCGCGAAGCCAGATTGCTCGGCGTGCCCTGCGACGTGGTCCAGGTCGAAGGCGGCGATCCTTATCTCGCGATCATCGACACAGCGACGCAGCGCGGCTGCGACCTCGTTGCCATGGCCTCGCATGGCCGACGCGGCGTCGCCGCCCTTATTCTCGGCAGCGTGACCACCAAGGTGCTTACCCATTCGAATATCCCCGTGCTCGTCTACAGGTGACCCGGCTCTCACCCGCGATCAGGGTGGCGTAATCGAAGACTGAACCGCAATGCGGCACGAACAAGCGTAGGTGGAACCCGAGCCGACCAAGCCCGGCGGTCGACCTCCCGCAATCCGGCGATCAGTCCGCCGCCTTCGAGGAATAGACGGGTGTCATTCATTGGGACTGTCAGGGACCGCGCCCGGAGAGGCAAGTGACGATGGAAGCCTCCTCATGGAAGTCGTCTCGAGCCGCATCCGAGATTCCAAGACGGCCGCTCATTTTCGCGCTCGCGGGGACCGACGAACTGGGCCGGTCGGTCGCCGGCCAACTCGGCACGCAACTCGCCGCACATGAGGAGCGGGAATTCGAGGACGGCGAGCACAAGATTCGCTCGCTGGATCCGGTGTGCGGCGCCGACGTCTACGTGCTGCACAGCCTTTACGGTGCGCCGCATGCCAGCGCCAATGACAAGCTGTGCCGCCTGCTGTTCTTCATCGCCACGCTAAAGGACGCGGGCGCAGCGCGCGTCACCGCAGTCGTGCCCTATCTCTGCTATGCGCGGAAAGACCGCCGCACCAAGCCGCAGGACCCGGTGACCACGCGCTACACCGCGTCGCTGTTCGAGGCTATGGGAACCGACACGGTGGCCGCGCTGGAGGTCCATAACGAGGCGGCGTTCGAGAACGCCTTCCGATGCCGGGCCGTCGCCCTGACGGCAGCGCCAGTCTTGATCGAGCGGCTCCGGCACATGGTCGGGGCCGAGCCGCTCTGCGTCGTCTCGCCCGATCTCGGCGGCGGCAAGCGCGCGGAGCTGTTCCGCGAGGCGCTGGAGCGCACGATGGGCCGGCCGGTCGGCAGGGCGTTCGCCGAGAAGCATCGCAGCGCCGGGGTGGTGTCCGGCGACCTCTTCGTCGGAGAGGTGCGCGATGCCACCTGCATCATCGTGGACGATCTCATCAGCACCGGGGGCACCCTGGTGCGCACAGCACATGCCGCGCTGCGGGGCGGGGCCAGGCGCGTGATCGCCTGCGTTGCTCATGGTCTTTTCATGGAGGGCGCGGCGGAGGCACTCGCCGATCCGGCGATCGAGCGGATCATCGCGACCGACAGCGTGCCGCCTTTCCGACTCCCGGCCGGCGCCGTGCGGGACAAGCTCGACATCGTCAGCGCCGCGCCGCTGCTCGCCGAGGCGATCCGTCGCCTCCATGAAGGACGGCCCCTTACGGACCTCCTCGTCTTTTGAGCAGCCCCTCGAGCTGGGTTGCATCGATGGCCGCGAGTTGCAGGTAGCCGCGTGCCTGGCGCGGCCATTTCTCGGGCGTTCTCGGCGTGGCGTCCAGCAAATGGGCGATGGACAGCCGAGCCCGCATCATGGCGCGCTGGATGCGATAGAATAGAAACAGGCCGGAGGACCGGTCCTCGCCGAGCAGGGCGGACAGGCGCCGGCGGATGCGTTCGCCCACCCAAGCGGCGCCCAGCCGTTCGCATTCGAGATGCAGAAAGGCCACCTCGTCGAGCGGATCGAGGGCGCGGAGTCTCGGATCGAACTCCAGACAATCGATGATCATCACCGGATTGGTCAGCCAGATATGCTCTGGCCGCAGATCGCCGTGCGCGTCGATAATGCGGCCGGCCCTGACGCGTCGCTCAAGCAATACGGCGTGGTCCGCGAGAAAAGCTCGTAGCACGGCAACGATCCTTGCGATGCGCCCCGCCGGCAGATTGAAGCGCGGATCGCAGAGGACACGCCTATTGTAGTCGGCGGCATGGCGCCAGTCGGCGACATAGCGTTCCGGGAGCATGCGGACGCGGCGCGCCCGACGATAGAAGTGCTTCAGCGTGGCGGCGACCCGGTCGGCATCAGGCGGCGCAAGGCAGCGCGCCAGCACGGCCGATTCCAGGTTCGACTCCGCATCGAGCCGGCGCATCACCACCAGCCAGTCCACCACGGCCCCGTCGCCATCAATGGCCAGGCCCGAGGGCGAAACGGTCAACGGCACGACGGCGAGATAGACATGGCGTGCGAGCCTCCGGTTCAGTCGATACTCCGCCCGGCAGGCCGCAGCGCGTCGCTCGAGCGTGGAGAAGTCGAGATAGGGAAAGCGCACCGGTTTCTTGAGCTTGTAGACCAGTCCGTCCACGAGGAAGACGAAGGACATGTGGCTTTCCAGCGATTCGATGGAGCGGACTGTCCCAGCATAGGCTCCGGGTTCGCTGAGGAAGGCGACCTTGTCCTCAAGGAGGATCGCCGGGGGAGACGCCTCGGCAAGGCTGGTCGATCCGGATGCAACCATTTTAATACCTTATGGCAGCGAACCGCTGCCGAATTGACGCGTGTCAACGAACCCTTCCGCCCGTCAGAAAGATAATATTTTACACGGTTCTCCGACTGGACAGACGCTGGACAGCAATTTGCCGCGGCGTTGGTAGGTTAACCGCCTGTTCCAGGCCTTACATCTTCAGACTGCGCGGCATGATCACGCTGGCGGCGCTGGCGGGGTATAGCTCAGGAGGTCGAGGTTCGATGTCGACGGCAGCCACGTTTCGCTGTGCGCCTAATGTGTTCGTTAAGCTTGGTTGTTGTTGAGGCGTCAATGTCCGCGCCAGCCGAATGTGCCGATGGTATGAAGGTTGGTTCGTCGATGACGAATGTGATTGCCATCATGCAACCTCGACGCCGGAACTCCTGATCGAGACGGATGACCTCTCGAAGTCCTTCGATCGGCATGTCGTCGTCGATCATGTCGACCTTGACGTCCGCAATGGCGAGATATTCGGCCTCATCGGGCCGAACGGTGCCGGCAAATCAACGCTTATCAAGATACTGACCACGCTCCATGAACGCGATATTCGACCTGTAAGCCTTTCAGGTAGTTGCTAAGGTCGCTCCATGGCATTTTCCTCAGCGGACATCTTCTGGACTACCAGCAATGATGAGGTCCTGTAGGCGCTTAAGGCCAGACAGGAGGGCCTGACCTACGGGGAGGCAGCGAGCGCCTGGAAGCGGCTGTCCGCCATCCACGACCTCGGCGCCATGGACGTCCTGTGTACGGACAAGACGGGCACGCTGACGGAGGCGAAGATCGCCCATGTGGGCAGCGTCGGGGTCGATGGAAAAGACAGCGCGCGCGTCACCGATCTGATCCGCTTCAACAGCCGATTTGCCAGCGGCATGGGGAGCAATCTCGACAACGCAATCCTGACCGGGATGCCGGTGGCGGCTGACGGCTGGACCCATGTCGACAATCTGCCATTCGATTTCGAGCGGCGACGGGCATCGGTTCTCGTCGCGCGCGGTGGCGAGCGGGAGTTGATCACCAAGGGCGCACCGGAGGCCCTGCTCTCCCTCTGCACGCAGATGGAGGCGGCGGACGGTACGGTTGCTGCGCTCGGCGAGGCGGAACGGACCACACTTGTCAGCCTGATGGAGGAAAAGGGCCGTCAGGGTCTGCGCCTGCTCGGTGTCGCGCGTCGGCGCATGGCGGCCGATTGCCGGCACATCGAATTGAGCGACGAGGCCGAGTCGACTACGCCGTCTTTCTCGACCCGCCCAAGGCGACGGCGACGGAGGCGGAGGTCCGGCTCGTCAAGGCCGGTGTGCGCGTCAAGATCATCTCGGGCGATGCCGCGCCGGTCGTGCAGCACCTTGTTGAAACGCTTGGCCTCCCGACCCGCGGCATGATGACCGGGGATGAGATATCCGAGGCGGGCGATGCCGCGCTCGCGGCCCGCGCGCAAGTGACGGACCTTTTCGTCCGCTCAACCGGGCTTTCGTTCAATGGATAGGACGGCCAGCGTCCATCGATTCGGTCAACGAACTCCCTGAGCGCGGCATGGGTGGGCAGAGGACTTCTGCGGTTATTGAGGACCGGGAAGCGATATGGATCATCGGGGAAGCACTCGTCGCAGATTGGTGCGGGGCCGTCAGGCGGCCTTCTCGGTCCTGTTCAGGTCCACAGCCTCGAACAACTCGACCTCCGGATGACCGACATAGAGCGACTTGTTGCCGCCGGCATTCCTATCGCCTCGGACTTGGTCCAGGCCTCGAAATCGGCGCGGCTGCCCCAGATGGTGTGCGAGGCGTAGAGGGTGTGATCGTCGCGCTGCGGGCCGCGCAGCAGTTCGAACTGCTTGAAGCCCGGAACGGTGGATAGATGGCTGTCGCGCTCGCGCCAGACTTGCTCGAAATCGGCTTCCGAGCCGAGCTTCACCTTGAAGCGGTTCATTGCGATGAACATGGAATGTCTCTCATGGGTCTGATGGGGTGGTGCCGGACGACGGCGCCCGGCATAGGGAGAAGGAAACCGGCACGCAGTTCAGAAATGTGCGCGCAGACTCATCAGCACGGTACGGCCCTGGCCGGTGTCGCCGCTGAAGCCGGTCGCGCCCACAGACAGCGCCGGGGTGTACGCCTCATCGAGCAGGTTGGTGGCATCGACGCGGAAGGTCAGCTTGTCGTTGATCTGGTAGCTGCCGAACAGGTCGACGATGTTGTAGCTCGGCGACGGCGTCGGGCTGACAGCCCCGGTGAAGTCTGCGCCATAGGTGATCTGCGTCGACTGCGAGTAGTAGGAATAGCGGCCGCCGATGGTGAGCCGCTCCTCGAGAAAGCGCAGGCCGGCGGTCAGCGACAGGATGTTGTCCGGCAGATACTGGTTGGTGCCGAAGCCCTGGGTTTGCGCCGGTAGGTCGTTCTCGTTATGGGTGTAGCTGGCTTGCAGGAAGAAGACCCGCGCATCGTAGTTCGCTTCCAGTTCGATGCCGCTGACATTCGACGTGCCATCGACGTTGCAGAAATAATACTGCACGTTGCGGCAGGTGACGATGTAGTTTGAGATGTCGTTGGTGAAATAGTCGGCTTTCAGGCGGAACTGGTCGCCAGCGACGAACAGCCCGTCCTTACGGATGTTGACGCCGAATTCCCAGCCCTTGGAGATCTCCGGGTCGAGATACGGATTGGCCGAGTAGGAGCCCGTGCCGCCTGGATGCGTGCCGCCGACCATGGTCTCGCTCGCGGTGGGCGCGCGCATGGTTTCGGCATAGGTCACATAGGGCTGCAGCCAGTCATAAGGATTGATGGCGAGGGTGAACTTCGGATCGAAGCGACCGTCGCTCTGATCGACCGTCCACGGACCGATCGGGACGGCCCCGCCGGTACTGGTCTCGGTGCCCGAGCCATCGAGCGTGTAGAAGTCGTAGCGCAGGCCGAGGATGAAATCGACGATGCTGTAGCTGAAGGTCGTCTCGGAGAACGCGCCGCCGATGGAGCTCTCGCCCGACGGGTTGACGCCGCCATAGTTCGAGGGCGTGAGGGTATTATAGGTATTCACCTCGTCGTGGAAATATTCGAAACCGTTAATCGTCGACACCGCCACTTCGCCGATGGTGAACTGCGAGGTGTTGGAGCTGTCGAACCCCCAGCCCTTGTCCTCGATGACACGCCCGCGCGAGCTCGACGTGGTGCGCGGGGTGTTGAGGTAGGTCATCTGTAGGTCGTTATAATAGGCGTTCAGCCGGAAATCGATCAGTTCGCTGTCCGGATCGTAATGGTACTTCGCCGTATAGGTGTTGTTGGTGATCTGCTGGTCGGCGGAGTTGGCGTAGAAATAGTTGTTGTAGAACACTGCGCCGAGCTTCAGCGTGGAGTCATCGGTGAGCTTGATGTCGCTCTTGAGCAGGCCGGAGGTCAGGTTTTGCCAAGTGTAGGGTACCATGACACCGTCGCCGTTCTCGTAGTTCGACGGGCTGGAATTGGCGATGGCGCCGGCAACCGAGACCCGATCGTTAAGCTTGGCGGCGCCGGCGAACATCTCCGACCAGCCCTGTCCGTTGCTGCCCCAGGTGAGGTTGCCGATGGCGCCCCAGTTGTTACCGGGCTTGATGATATCGTCGACGCCGAGGGTGCGCAGATCCGCCGCGCCGGCCAGTGCGCCGGCGCCGCCGGCGGTGGAGACCGCACCACGGGCGATGTCGACGCCGGCCAGCAACTGCTCGTCGACATAGGCGAAGCCGCTCGCCTCATGGCTGACGAAGCGGAAATTCTGCCGCACGCCGTCGATCATGGTGTTGACGCGGCCGAAGCCCTGGAAGCCACGGATATTGATCGCAACGCCGGGATTGCTGGTGCTCTGCTCGGTGAAGGTACCGGGCACGGTGCGCAGCACGGTGTCGAGGCGGGAAGATTGGTTAAGGCCGTTCAGAAGGTTGACGGTGCTCACCGCCGACGGCGTGGAGTAGGGGTCTGAAACCAATCGGCCGTCGGCGCCCTGCACCGTAACCACCGGCAATGTCTCGGCCTCGGCCGTGGCCGTGGTCGCGGCGGTGGAACTCGCCTGCTGCGCCAATGCCGGCGTGGCGGCGACGAGTGTCGCCATCGAAATGCCGAGCAAGGCGGAGCGGTGGGAGAGCGGGCGGCGGCTGGCGCCGGCGCGTGGGAAGGTCGCGGCCATGATCATCCTCGATGCGTAAGCCGCGAGGCCGGAGGGCTGTCAGTCTCGACAGCCGACTCCGCCTCGCATCTGTGTCACATCGTTGATATTTTCATGTAAATATCGGAGTCAACAAAGTTTAGTTACTCTTTATAATAATTACATTCCGGATATTTTCAGAAATATAGCGTCAGTTAGCTAAATCAAGCTTTCAAAAATCAATTGAATCAACGCTATCATTGGTTCACATAGGCGCTATCACTGAGAGGTGTCGCCATGTCCAATGCGATTTATAATAGTTTAAAACTCGTGTTTCTTCTGTGCGTGATCATTTTACCACATGAATACCTCCGTGCTGCCGAGGTAGCGCCAGTGGAAATGGTCGACAGCGCCGGCCGACATGTCGCGGTCAAGGACACCAGCCGCGTTGTCGCCATCGGTGGGTCGATCACCGAGATTCTCTATGCGCTCGGGCTTGAGGATCGCATCGTCGCGGTCGACACGACGAGCGTGTTCCCGCCGCCTGCACTGCGGGACAAGCCGGATGTCGGCTATATGCGCGCGCTCTCGGCCGAGGGCGTGTTGGCGCTCGGCCCGACATTGGTGCTGGCGATGGAGGGATCTGGCCCACCCGATACCGTAAAGGTGTTGCAACAAGCCTCGGTGCCATTCCTCTTGGTACCAGAGGGGCACGATGCCGCCAGCGTCGTCGCCAAGATCCGCTTCGTCGCCCACGCCATGGGGGTGGATGAGAAGGGCGACGCGCTGGCCGCCGCGGTGGCCGAGGACTTCGCGGCGCTGGCGGCGATGCGCCAACGCATCAACGAACCGCGCGGGGCGGTGTTCGTGATGTCGATGGGCGGCGGCTCGCCCATGGTGGGCGGGCAGGGCACCGGCGCCGATGCCGCCTTCAGGCTTGCCGGCATCACCAATGTGATGAGCGCCATTACCGGCTACAAGCCGGCGGTGGGGGAGGCGGTGCTCGCTGCCGAGCCCTATGCCATCGTCAAGATGGGGCGTGGCGGCGCCGCCGATGACGCCATCCTCCAACTGCCGGCCTTCGCGATGACGCCGGCGGCGCGCGACAAGCGGCTCATTCCCATAGATGGCGCCTATCTGCTCGGTTTCGGTCCGCGCACCCCGCAGGCGGCGCGCGATCTCGCCGCGGCGATCTACCCGGACCTCGACCTGCCGAAACTGCCCGAGCGGCCGTGGACGAAAGCGCAGGGGGCAGCGCCGTGAGCGCCGAGGCCATCGTTACGGAGGCAGGGATGGGGCGGACCGTGCGGGATCGGCGGGCACAGCTGGGGCTGCTCGCCTGCGCGGCGCTCGCTATGGCGGCGCCGGTCGCCTCGCTGGCGATCGGGCCGGTGACGATCCCGGTCGAGCATGTGCTGGCCATTCTCTGGCGGGCGGTAGGCGGAAGCGTGGCGTGTATGGAGATCGGGCTGCGTGAGACCGTGGTGGTCCTCGACATCCGGCTGCCGCGCACGCTGCTTGGCCTGATGGTCGGTGCCGCCACGGCGACCGCGGGCGCGGTGATGCAGGGCATCTTCCGCAACCCGCTCGCGGATCCC
>LNAP01010067.1_pt1 | contig 14987 bp, 13 predicted proteins | sample 602601 | NCBI WGS metagenome assembly LNAP01 (sample SAMN02440304, study PRJNA202911) | soil metagenome | biome: Subtropical and temperate rainforests or woodlands; isolation source: soil samples (1 kg each in a 20% v/v slurry with milli Q water) were... ...
CTGCAGCTCGGCCTGGATGGCGCGTTCGTTGGCCGAATCCAGCGCGCTGGTGGCCTCGTCAAAAATCAGCACCGGCGGGTTCTTGAGCAGCGTGCGCGCAATGGCCACGCGCTGCTTTTCGCCGCCCGAGAGCTTGAGCCCCCGCTCGCCCACCATGGTGGCGTAGCCCTTAGGTGTGGAGGCGATGAAATCGTGGATGCGCGCGGCGCGGGCGGCTTCCTCGATGTCGGCCTGGCTGGCGCCGGGGCGGCCGTAGGCGATGTTGTAGGCCACCGTGTCGTTGAACAGCACGGTGTCCTGCGGCACGATGCCAATGGCCTGGCGCACGCTGGCCTGCGTCACATCGCGAATCTCTTGCCCCGCGATGGTGATGCGGCCTTGCTGGATGTCATAAAAGCGGAACAGCAGCCGCGCCAGTGTGGACTTGCCCGAGCCCGAAGGGCCGACCACGGCCACCGTCTTGCCCGCCGGAATCTCGAAGCTGATGCCCTTGAGGATGGGCCGCGCCGGGTCGTAGGCAAACCGCACGTTTTCAAAGCGCACCGTGGGCTGGGCCAGCCCCACCAGCGGCTGCGCACCGGGGGCATCGGCCACCTCGCGCTCGCGGTCCATCAGCGTGAACATCTTGTCCAGGTCGGTCAGGCTCTGCTTGATCTCGCGGTAGATCACGCCCAGAAAGTTCAGCGGAATGTAGAGCTGGATCATATGACCAGGTCACCCAGCGTCATGCGGCCATCGACCACGCCCTGCGTGGCGCGCCAGAGCATGGCCACCAGGCCCGTGGCGATGATGAGCTGCTGGCCGGTGTTGAGCAGCGACAGCGAGCTTTGCGCCTTCAGGCGCGCGGCGCGCAGGCGCTGCAGGCTTTCGTCGTAGCGCCGGGCCTCGAAGCTTTCGTTGTTGAAGTATTTGACGGTTTCGTAGTTGAGCAGCGAATCGACGGCCTTGCTGTGCGCGGCGGAATCAAACTCGTTGGCCTGGCGGCGAAACTGCGTGCGCCACTCGGTCAGCACCACCGTGAAGGTGATGTAAAGCGCCAGCGCGGCCAGCGTGATCCAGGCAAACCAGGCATCAAAGCGCAGCGCCAGGATGGTCAGCACCATGAACACTTCGATCAGCGTGGCGCCAATGTTGAACAGCGTGAACGAGATCAGCGACTCGATGCCGCGCACGCCGCGCTCGATGTCGCGCGTCATGCCGCCGGTCTGGCGCTCCAGATGAAAGCGCAGGCTTAAAGCGTGCAGGTGCTCGAAGGTCTGCAGCGCAATCGAGCGCGCCGCGCCCTGCGTGGCCTTGGCAAACACCAGCTCGCGCAGCTCGGTGAACAGCGATGTGGACAGGCGCAACAGCCCGTAGGCCAGCAGCAGCCCGACCGGCACCACCAGCACGGCGGCCGGGTCGCCGGGTTTGAACGCCATGGCATCGACCAGGTTCTTGAGCAGCACCGGCACGCCAACGTTGGCGACCTTGGCGCCCACCATGAACACGACGGCCAACACCACGCGCCACTTGTATTGCCACAAATACGGCAGCAGGCGCGAGAGCGTGGCCCAGTCGGAGCGCTTTTGCGCGGGATTTTCAGGAGAGGGGGGAGAAAGCTCGCCGTGGTGGCGCATGAAGGACAATTCCGATGGTTGTTTTACCGAGATTGTGCCTATGACCGACCTGCCCACCCTTGCCCCGCCCGCGTTGCCCTGCAGCCACGAGCTGGTACTCAAGGTCATCCCCATGCCCGCCGACAGCAATGCCAACGGCGACATCTTCGGCGGCTGGGTGATGGCGCAGGTGGACTTGGCCGGCGCCGTGCTGCCGGCGCGCTACATGCGGGGCCGCATGGCGACGGTGGCGGTGAAGGAATTCGTGTTCAAGCAGCCGGTGCGCGTGGGCGACATCCTGTCGTTCTTCTCGCACGTCACGCGCATCGGCCGCACCTCCATCACGGTGGATGTGGAGGTGTATGCCGAGCGCATGTCCCAGCAGGGCAAATACCTCAAGGTGACCGAGGCGCAATTGACCTATGTAGCCATCGACGCCGAAGGCCGACCACGCCCGGTTCCTGTTCAGTCCTGAGCGCACGCCGACCGGGCCGGTGGCGCATCGGGCACGCCCCCGCCTGCGGGAAATGCCCCGCAGGACAAGATGCCCTGGTCAGGCCAGCGCCACGGCTGGCGCCAGTGCATCCACAGGCCGCGCCACGCCCGCAGCACGGGCACCGGGGCCAACACCCACCTCGATTTCACCCGACAGCTGGCCACCCTCTTCCACCACCAGCTTGCCGTAGCGAATCTTGCCGCTGACCTTTCCCGTGCCAAAGACCACGAGCTTGTCGCGCACGGTGAGCGTGCCATTGAATTCGCCGCGGATCTCGGCGATGTCGATGTCGGCCGAACCGCGGAACGCGCCCTGCTCGGCAATCTGGATGACCCGCGAATCCATCGTGGCTTCGACCGTGCCTTCCACCACCAGGGTGTCGCAATCGGTGATTTCCACGCCCTTGAGCTTGATGTTGGGGCCCACGGTGAGCTTGCTGCCGGTGCTTTCCGCCGGCGCCTTGGCTGCCGTTGCGGCCACCACGGTGGCGGCACTCGTGCTGGCCGATGCACTGGGCGCCACGCTGTTCACGCTGCTGCTGGGAGTGACCGGGTTGTGGCGGGGCTGGAAGGTTTCGGTTTCACGCTTGCCAAAAAAGGGGTTCTGCACGGCCATCGGATCTCCTTGAAAAGAAGGGATCGTAGAAGCGCCTGGTCATTTCACCTTACAGTCTCGCGCAAGATCGGTAACCAAATCGTTCTCCGGTTGCATGCACTTGCACCACTTGCACGGTCACACCGGTTGCGGCGCGTTCAAGGCGCGCTGCAGGTTGCAGCCGCTGACTGGAGCGGCGCTGATTTCAGCAGTTGCTGAAGTCGGGTTTGCGCTTTGCCATGAACGCGCCAAAGGCCTCGCGCGCGGCGGGCTCGCGCAGCATGCGGCCAAAGCTGGCGCCCTCCTCGGCCATCACGGCCAGCACCTGCGGGGTCTGGCCCTGTTTCATGAGGCGCTTGGTTTCGATCAGGGCCGTCAGCGGCTTGGCGGCCAGCTTGCGGGCCTGCGCCTGCGCCACGCCATTGCATTCCGTGGGCGGCACCACGCGGTTGACCAGGCCCACTTCCAGCGCGGCCTCGGCCATGAAGGGCTCACCCAGCAGCAGGGCTTCGGCGGCACGGTGGTAGCCCATCATCTGCGGCACCAGCAGGCTCGATGCGGCCTCGGGGCACAGGCCCAGGTTGACGAACGGCATGGAGAACGCCGCGTTGTCCCCGGCATAGACCAGATCGCAATGGAACAGCATGGTGGTGCCAATGCCCACGGCCGGGCCGCACACCGCCGCGATCACCGGCTTGGGGAAGGCGGCGATGCCGCGCAGGAAGCGGAACACGGGCGAATCCTGCGTAGAAGGTGGCTGCTGCAAAAAGTCGCCAATGTCGTTGCCGGCGCTGAAAACCGCCACATCGCCCTGGAACACCACCACGCGCACGCTGGCGTCGGCTTGCGCAGCGGCCAGCGCATCGGCCATGGCGGCGTACATGGTGGTGGTGATGGAGTTCTTCTTGTCCACGCGGTTGAAGGTGATGGTGGTCACGCCCGCTTCGGTGTGCACGAGGATGTCTTGGGTGGCTTCGGTCATGGTGGTCTTTGGGAGGTTCTGAATGGTGGGAGATAAAGGCGGCGCAGTGCCCCGTTTCTTACTCTTTGTAGTAAACAATCTGGTGGCTGGTGGCCAGCATGGTGCCCGCCTCGTTCCACAGCTGCACGGTCTGGTCAAAAAAGCCGTTGCGAAACTCCTGCCCGCGCGCCTGGCCCAGCAGGTAGCCCATGCCGGTTTGCAGCAACTGCTCGGCGCTGGCGTGAAAGTACACCGTGATGGACACGGTGCCCGCAGGCACGCGGCGCGCACGGCGCAACCAGACGCGGGGAAAGAACACATCGGCCAGCGCCGCCAGCGCGCAAAAGTCGAGCGGACGCGGGGGTGCATCGCGCATCCACAGCTGGGTCAGGCTGTGGTCGCCGCTGCCATCCCAGGCGCGCGGCAGCGTTCCGGTCACGGGTCGCATCTCATAGCGGCTGAGCCACTCCGAACCAAAGCCCGGTGGAATGGCGGGCAGGTCCGCCGGCTGCGGCACGTCGGGCATGGGCACATCGCCCGCGCTCCAGGTCTCGCGGCGCACGGCCGTCACGGCGGTGGCGGTGGTGGTGACCACCTGGGCACCCTCGGCATCGGCCTGCAGGATCGACAGCGTCCAGTGCTGGGTAGAGCGGTTGGTGCGCACCGGCGTGGCCTGCACGGTGAAAGGCCCCGCCACCAGGGCACCGGCGTAGTTGACGGTGAGCGACAACGGGTCGCCCAGCCGCGCCGGGTGCTGCATGACGGCCTGCAGCAACGTGGCTGCGGTGATGCCGCCAAAGGGGCCCACCATGTTCCAGTAGCCCGCATGGGTCTGGCCCTGGTACAGACCCGGGGTAGAAGACGGCGCCAGCGTCAGCGCTTCGTCCAGGGGATGGATTTGGGAAGAAGTCATGCTGCGAGTGTGCCGCCAAATGGATGGCTATGCGGTCGTACCGGTGACTGCCGCAGCCGATGGCGCTGTGGCGCGCGGGAGACTCGCCAGCAATGCTGCCGCACGCGGCCAGAGGCTGGACTGAAACTGCGCGCGAAAAAACCCGAAATGCCCGATGCGCCGCACCTGCAGCTCGGCCGGGGTGATGCGCTCCACCCGGCGCTCGGTGTTGGCGTACAGATTGAGCAGGTTGTGCGTGCCGCGCAAGGTCATGAGCTCGTCATCGGCCATGGACAGCGCCAGCACCGGAAACCGCACCGCCCCATAGCTTTGCGCCACGGCCGGGCCTTCCGCGCCCACGCTGTAGCGAGGGTTCAGGCACCAGCGGCGCCACTGCAGGATCACCCCTGCCGGCAAGTCGCCCACCTTCCTGAGCGCACGCCCCGGAAAGTAGCCGCACAGCCGCGTGGCCAGCGGCACCAGCACCCACCAGAAATACGGAACGACGCGCCTGAGCCTGGGTGCGTTGTCGCGCCAGTAGCCACTGCCAGCGGCCACGCTCAGCAGGCCATCGACCTGCTCGGGTTTCTGGAGCAGGCCTGGCAGCTGGGCCCCCAGGCTGTGCCCCAGCAGAAACAGCGGCTGCGAGGGCAGCGCCGCCTTGGCCTTTGAGAACGTGTTCACGATCTGAGATCACGGCCTCGTAATCCTGCGCCCAGTCAAACAGATCGGCCTTCACATCGCGCAGGGCCCCCTGCAGAGAATCGCCATGGCCCCGGTAATCAAAGGTGGTGACCCGATACCCCTGCTGGGCCATCCACAGGGCAAAGGCCTCGTAGAACGACTGCCGCACCCCCATGGCGCCGCCGATGACGACGCTGGCACGGGCCGCGCCCTCGGGCTCGTACACACGCAGCGCCAGGGGCACTGCGTCCGTGACCTGCAAGGTCTGCTGGTTCATCTGTGTCTCCTGGCATCGAACCGGTCTGCACCGGTTGGAAAAGAAAACGCTCCCCGTACCCGGCTTCGACAGGCTCAGCCCGAACGGCGATGAAAAACTGTGCTCAGAGGCATCTGTCTTCATACCCCACCCTCAAGGGCGTAGCGAGCGGGATCAGCTGCTAGGCGGACGGAGCACAGGAACCGGAACGTACTTGCTGTACGTGAGGATTCCGCGCACCGCCCAACGACGCAGATGGCCCGCTCGGTAGCCAGCCAACTCACACAGATTCAAAAATGCCGGCGGCGCCTTGGCCCATGCCTACACACATGGTCACCATGCCGTACTTGAGCTTGTTGCGCTTCAGCGCATGCACCACCGTCGCCGACCGGATCGCTCCCGTCGCCCCCAGCGGATGCCCCAGCGCAATCGCTCCCCCCATCGGGTTCACCTTGGAAGGGTCCAGCCCCAGCGTGTTCATCACCGCCAGCGACTGCGCAGCAAACGCTTCGTTCAACTCGAACCAGTCAATGTCCTGCTGGTTCAGCCCCGCGTAGCGCAGCGCGGCGGGAATGGCTTCGATAGGGCCGATCCCCATGATGTGCGGAGGCACGCCCTTGGCGGCGTAGCTCACGAAACGCGCCAGGGGCGTGAGGCCAAACCGCTTCACTGCCGACTCGCTGGCCAGGATCAGCGCACCGGCGCCATCGCTGGTCTGCGAGCTGTTGCCCGCCGTGACCGAGCCGCGCGCGGCAAACACCGTGCGCAGCTTGGCCAGGCCTTCGAGCGACGTGTCAGCGCGCGCGCCTTCGTCCAGGCCCACGGTGCGTGTGGTGGCCATCGACTCGCCGGTTTCGAGGTTGGCCGTGCGGTCGGTCACCTCGATGGGCGTGATCTCGTCGGCAAAGTAGCCGGCCTTTTGCGCAGCCAGGGCCTTCAGGTGCGACTGCAGCGCAAACGCGTCCTGCGCTTCGCGGCTCACCTTCCACTGCTGCGCCACCTTCTCGGCCGTGAGGCCCATGCCGTAGGCAATGCCCACATCGCCTTCGCGCTCGAAAATGCTGGGCGACAGGCTGGGGCTGTTGCCCATCATGGGCACCATGCTCATGCTTTCTACCCCGGCGGCGATCATCACCTCGGCCTCGCCCACGCGGATGCGGTCGGCGGCCATCTGCACGGCCGACAGGCCCGATGCGCAGAAACGGTTGACGGTGATGCCGCCCACGCTGGTGGGCAGGCCGGCCAGCACGGCGCCAATGCGCGCCACGTTCAGGCCCTGCTGCGCTTCCGGAATGGCGCAGCCACAGATGATGTCTTCAATCGCTGCAGGGTCCAGGCCCGGCGCAGCCGCCAGCGCGGCCTTGAGGGTGGTGGCCAGCAGATCATCGGGGCGCATGTTGCGAAAGAAGCCGCGGTGCGAGCGCCCGATGGGCGTGCGCGTGGCCGCGACGATGTAGGCTTCCTGGATTGGTTGGGCCATGGGATAACTCCTTCAATTCTTGGCGGGGCGGCTGGCTGAAACCCAGGCCCACGTAAAAACACATTCGACCGGCTCCACGCCGGCTTCGTCGGTCACGGTGACCGCAACCTCCACCTCACCCTTGTCGCTGGCCTGCAGGGCAGCACGCTGCGCGGGCGTGAGCGTGGCCACGGCCTTGAGGCCACCCGTGGCGCGCTTCCTGAACGCCATGCTGAACTCCTTGGCCAGCGGCGTGCAGTCATCGCGCACATTCATGCCCACCACCATGCCAGTGGCCGTTTCGGCCAGCAGGTTCATGGCCGAGGCATGCACCCCTCCAATGTGGTTTTGCACGCGGTGCGTGTTGGCCAGGCGCACCTCCACCCGCTCGGGCGTCAGCGACACGAACTGCACCCCGGCCGTTCCGGTGAAGGGCACGGCGCGGCGCAGGATGATGTTCTGCACGAAGCCGCGCAGGAAGGCGGGTGCCTCGTCCAGGCGCATCAGCGAGCGCTGCAGTTGGTTGGGGGCGTGTTCGCTCATGGTGATGGTGGCCAATCAATTTCTCACCGGTTTGCCCGTCGAGAGCATGCCCAGGATGCGCTCCTGCGTCTTGGGGTGCTCGATGAGCGCGCAGAAGGCCTTGCGCTCCAGCGCCATCAGGTACTCCTCGCTCACCAGCGTGCCCGCATCCACGTCGCCGCCGCAGACCACTTCGGCGATCAGGCTGGCGATGTGGAAGTCGTGCTGGCTGATGAAGCCGATGTTGACCAGCGAGCCCTTGATGGTGGCGATGCCGCTGCGGCCCGCCACGGGGAACAGGCGCTTGTGCGGGGCGCGCCAGCCGCCGTTGGCCAGGGCCTTGGCCTCGTTGATGGCCACGAACAGCAGCTCGTCCTTGTGCGGCACGATCACGTCGCTGTGCAACACATAGCCCAGCTTGCGCGATTCGAGCGCGCTGGTGCCCACCTTGGCCATGGCGGCGGCGGTGAAGCCTTCGGTCAGGAAGGGCAGCAAGTCCTTGCCGGTCGAGGCCTCGGCATTCTCGGCCGCACGGCGGGCGATGTAGGTCAGGCCGCCAGCGCCGGGCACCAGGCCCACACCCACTTCGACCAGGCCGATGTAGCTTTCCATGTGCACCACGCGGCGGGCCGAGTGCACGGCCAGCTCGCAGCCACCGCCCAGCGCCATGCCGCGCACGGCAGAGACCACGGGCACGTTGGCGTAACGCAGGCGCAGCATGGTCTGCTGCATTTCGTGCTCGGCCCCTTCGACCGCGCTCACGCCGGCGATCATGAAGGCGGGCAGCATGGCCTGCAGGTCGGCGCCCACGCTGAAGGGCTCGTCGCCCGACCAGATCACCACGCCCTGGAAGTCCTTCTCGGCCATCTCGACCGCCAGGTTCAGGCCCTCGCACACGTCGGGGCTGATGGCGTGCATCTTGGTCTTGATGCTGGCGATGAGCACCCCGCTACCGGAGGGGCGGTCATCGCCGTCCAGCGTCCACAGGCGGATGGCGTCGTCTTCGTGCAGCGTCTTGCCAGCGGTCTTGTAGTCGGGCAAGGCTTCGCCCAGCAGTTTTTCAGGAAAATGCTGCCTGGTGTACATGGGCAAAGCGCGACGCGCTACGAATTTGGAAGCAGATGCACTCCACGAACCCTGCGCGGCATGCACGCCGCCGGCCTCGGCCACGGGGCCCTTGAACACCCACTCGGGCAGCGGCACCTTGCTGAGCGCTTTGCCTGCATCGATATCTTCCTGGATCATCTTCGCCACATCGAGCCAACCGGCTTCCTGCCACAGCTCGAACGGGCCCTGCTGCATGCCAAAGCCCCAGCGCAGGCACAAGTCCACATCGCGGGCGTTGTCGGCAATGGTGCCCAGGTGCACCGCAGCGTAGTGAAAGCTGTTGCGCAGAATGGCCCAGAGGAACTGGCCCTGCGCGCCTTCGGCATTGCGCAACAGCTTCAGGCGCTGTGCGGCAGGCTTCTTGAGCATGCGTCCATACACCTCGTCGGCCTTCTGACCGCCGGGCACGTAGTCTTCCGCCTCCAGATCGAAGCGCAGCACGTCACGGCCCACCTTCTTGTAGAAACCGGCCTGGGTTTTCTGGCCCAGGTGACCCAGCTCCAGCAGCTTTTTCAGCACGGCGGGCGTTTCAAAGCTGGCGTAGAACGGGTCGCTCTGCTCGTCCAGGTTGTCCTGCAGCGTCTTGATGACGTGGGCCATGGTGTCCAGGCCCACCACGTCGGCGGTGCGGAAGGTCCCGCTGCTGGCGCGGCCCAGCTTCTTGCCCGTGAGGTCGTCCACCACGTCAAAGGTCAGGCCGAAATTCTCGACTTCCTTCATGGTGGCCAGCATGCCGGCGATGCCCACGCGGTTGGCGATGAAATTGGGCGTGTCGTGCGCGCGCACCACACCTTTGCCCAGGCCGCTGGTCACAAAGGCTTCGAGCTGGTCGAGCACTTCGGGGGCGGTGGTGGGGGTGTCGATCAGCTCCACCAGCGTCATGTAGCGCGGTGGGTTGAAGAAGTGGATGCCGCAAAAACGCGGCTGGATGTTCTCGGGCAGTGCCTCGGACAGCCTGGTGATCGACAGGCCCGAAGTGTTGGACGCCACGATGGCGTGCGGTGCCACGAACGGCGCGATCTTCTTGTACAGGTCGAGCTTCCAGTCCATGCGCTCGGCGATGGCCTCGATGATGAGGTCGCAGCCACGCAATTGCTCCAGGTGCTCTTCGTAGTTGGCCTGGCCGATCAGGGCGGCGTCGTCGGCCACGCCCAGCGGCGCGGGCTTGAGCTTCTGGAGGTTGTCGATGGCGCGGGTGACGATGCCGTTCTTGGCGCCTTCCTTGGCGGGAAGGTCAAACAGCACCACCGGCACCTTCACATTGACGAGGTGGGCCGCGATCTGCGCACCCATCACGCCCGCGCCGAGGACGGCGACTTTCTTGACTTGGAATCTTGACATCGGTATTTCTCCAGAAGGGCGGCGGCTGGCGCCCTGCCCTCGTTGTTGTGTGCACGGTGCACACGGTGTTGTCGTCTTTACGGCACCCGGATCCAGGTCTGCGTGCGACCAAAGGGGCCGATGGAGCCGCGCACTTCGAGCTTTTTGCCGCCTTCAATCGGCGTCAGGCGCAGCGTGTAGTTGCGGCCGTTCTCGGGGTCGAGAATCTTGCCGCCCTCCCACACATCCTTGCCCTCGGCCTTTTTGGCGTTGCGGATGATCTCCAGGCCCAGCAGCGGCTTGTCCTTGCGGTCGTCGCTGCATTCCTTGCACAGGTCGTCGGGCCTGGCGTCCTTGGCCAGGCGCTTTTCGAGCACGCCAGACAGTGCGCCACCGGTGTCACGGATGCGGATTTCCGCCTTGGCCTCACCGGTCTTGTCGTCGATGTTGCGCCACAGGCCCTCGGGCGTCATCTGCGCCCATGCGGGCACCGCAGACGCTACCAACACAATAGCTGCTACCGCTTTATACATAGAGGCTCCAGTGCCAAAAGACTTGAAATCCGCCCTGCCTGCCGGTCAGGCCAGGGCCAGATCGGTGTCCATCAGCACCTGGCTGCCCGCACGCGCCGTGCGCATGAGCGTGGCGGTCTCGGGGAACAGCTTGGCGAAGTAAAAGCGTGCCGTCTGCAGCTTGGCCGGGTAGAACGGGTCGTTGCTGCCGGCGGCTATCTCGCGCAGTGCCACCTGGGCCATGCGGGCGAAGAAGTAGCCAAACACCAGGTGGCCGGCCACGCGCAGGTAGTCCACGGCGGCGGCGCCCACTTCGTCGGGGTTCTGCAGGCCCTTGAAACCGATCTCGGTGGTGAACTTGGTCATCTGGTCGCCGAGGTAGGCGATGGGGTTGATGAACTCGGCCATCTTTTCGTTGACGCCCTCTTCTTCCACCAGCTGGCCCACCAGCTTGCCAAACTTCTTGAGCGAGGCGCCGTTGTTGCCCAGGATCTTGCGGCCCAGCAGGTCCAGTGACTGGATGGTGTTGGTGCCTTCGTAGATCATGTTGATGCGCGCGTCGCGCACATGCTGCTCCATGCCCCATTCCTTGATGTAGCCGTGGCCGCCAAAAACCTGCTGGCACATCACGGTGGCTTCAAAGCCGTTGTCGGTGATGAAGGCCTTCACGATGGGAGTCAGCAGGGCCAGCATTTCGCCGGAGTCCTTGCGCACCTTTTCGTCGGGGTGGCTCAGTTCCTTGTCCAGCAGCACGGCACAAAAGCACTGCAGCGCGCGGGCGCCTTCGGCATAGGCCTTGGCCGTGAGCAGCATCTTGCGCACGTCGGGGTGCACGATGATGGGATCGGCCGGCTTGTCCTTGGCCTTGGTGCCCGAAAGGCTGCGCATCTGGATGCGGTCCTTGGCATAGGCCAGGGCATTCTGGTAGGCCACTTCGGTCAGGCCCAGGGACTGGTTGCCCACGCCCAGGCGGGCGGCGTTCATCATCACGAACATGGCGGCCAGGCCCTTGTGGGGCTGGCCCACCAGGGTGCCGGTGGCGCCGTCGATCACGATCTGCGCCGTGGCGTTGCCGTGGATGCCCATCTTGTGCTCCAGGCCGCCGCAATGAATCGCATTGCGCTCGCCCAGGCTGCCATCGGCGTTCACCTTGAACTTGGGCACCACGAACAGGCTGATGCCCTTGCTGCCCGCAGGCGCGTCGGGCAGGCGGGCCAGCACCAGGTGCACGATGTTGGCCGCCATGTCGTGCTCGCCGGCGCTGATGAAAATCTTGGCGCCGGTGATCTTGTAGCTGCCGTCGGCCTGCGGTTCGGCCTTGGTGCGCAACAGGCCCAGGTCGGTGCCGCAATGGGGTTCGGTCAGGCACATGGTGCCGGTCCACTCGCCGCTGGTGAGCTTGGGCAGGTAGATCTTCTTTTGCTCTTCGGTGCCGTGGGCGTGCAGGCACTCGTAGGCGCCGTGGCTCAGGCCGGGGTACATGGTCCAGGCCTGGTTGGCCGAGTTCATCATCTCGTAGAAGCACTGGTTCACCACGAACGGCAGGCCCTGGCCGCCGTATGCGGGGTCGCACGAGAGAGCCGCCCAGCCGCCTTCGACGTACTTGGCATAGGCGTCCTTGAAGCCCTTGGGCGTGGTCACTTCGTGGGTGGTCCTGTCGAGCGTGCAGCCTTCGGTGTCGCCGCTGATGTTGATCGGGAAAGCCACTTCGGCCGCAAACTTGCCGCCTTCTTCGAGCACGGCGTTGATGGTGTCCGCATCCACGTCGGCATGGGGCGGCAGCGCCTTCAGTTCATCACTGACCTTGAGCACTTCGTGCATGACGAATTGCATGTCGCGCAGGGGCGGCGTGTAGGTAGGCATGGGTTTACTCCTTGGTGGTTTGGGTGGAAACGGAGCGACCCGTGGCAACAGCCGGTTGGCTGCAGCGGGCCAGAATGTTGTTGAACCCCGTGATGGCGCGATCGATGGCCCCCGGGGTTTGCAGAAAACGCGCCTCGTAGTGCAGCGCCAGGATGAGGCCGTGGATTTCAAACAGCATCTGCTCGGGGCTCACCTCGTCGCGCAACTGGCCCAGCTCCTTGCAGTATTCGATGGCGCGCTGCATGGCGGCCAGCCAGGTGAGCACCGAATTGACCAGCGCATCGCGCACCAGCCCGGTACGGTCGCCAAACTCGATGGCGCCGCTGATGTAGATGCAGCCCGAATCGATCTCGATCGAGGTGCGCTTCATCCAGTTGTCGAACAGGGCCCGCAGGCGTGGCACGCCGCGCGGTGCGGTCATGGCCGGATAGAAAACCTCTTGCTCGAAGCGGGTGTGGTATTCGCGGATGACCGAGATCTGCAACTCTTCGCGCGAGCCGAAATGGGCAAAGACACCCGACTTGCTCATGCCGGTGATATCCGCCAGCGCACCGATCGACAGCCCTTCCAGGCCAATGTGGGTGGCCAGGCCCAGGGCGGCCTCCACGATGATGGCCTTGGTTTGCTGGCCTTTTTGCAAGGCGCGGCCCGTGCCGCTGGCAGCGCGCGGGATACGGGTGACCTGACGGGAATTGGTAGGTGAAGGCATATGCAAAATAAAACGAACGTTCGTGCTATTTTGCAGCATTTTTGAGGGCGAACCCAAAGCCCCCCAAAAGAATTGGGGCTTATTTCTGCGGCCGTTGTTCGCACGCCACCGGCCGCCACTGCCCGATGTGGCCGCCAGAGGTGGCCAAGGTGCAGCTGCCGGCCTATGCCGTCACAGCATCAGCGCAAGACTAGCGTCCAGATGTTCGGTTGGCAATCGCCGGAAACCCGAACGGGCATAGCGCTGCAAGCGGCCCAGCGTGAAGGCAGTCAGCACACTGGCCGCCACCTGGGCATCCACCGTGGGCGTGGTGGAGCCCGCCGTGCCCGCTGCCGCGCGCAGGCACTGGCGCAGCGAGGATTCGATGCGCTCGAAGAACTGGTTCATGCGCTGCTGCAGGCGCTCGTGCTCCAGCACCAGCGCATCGCCCACCATCACCCGCACCAGGCCCGGATTGCGCTCGCCAAACTGCAGCAGCAGCGCCACCACGCGCGCCGCCTGGTGGGCACCGCCTTCAACGGGTTGCCCACCATCGGCCAGGTCGCGCCCGACGATCTGCGTCACCCGCGTGAACACGGTCTGCTCGATGAAATCGATCAGGCCCTCGAACATCTGCGCCTTGCTGGCGAAGTGGCGGTAAAGGGCCGCCTCGCTGACCGACAGGCGCGCCGCCAGCGCCGCCGTGGTGATGCGCTCGGCCCCGGGCTGCTCCAGCATCCCGGCCAGTGCCTGCAGGATCTGCGCCCGGCGCTCGCCGGGCTTGGGCCGCTTGCGCGCAGCAGGGCCGTCGCCGGCATCGGCAGTGCTGACTGGCTCGGGGGGGGGCGAAAGTTCAGACATGCAGTAAATGAGAAGTGGGGGCACCAGTCCCGTGCATGCGGCCCACGCACCGGGGCGCGCAAGGCAGGCAATCCATGGGGTGGGCAAGTGCGTAAATCATGTATGGAAATGATTCTCGCACAGGCATTCCACGGTGCCGGCAAGCCCGGCAACGTGGCCATTCAGGCGCCAACGACCGGCGGCTGGGGCGGAAACACCACCGTGACCACCAGCCCACGCCCTTGCGCGCCAGATCCCAGGGCCAGCGCCGCGTGGTGCACGCGGGCAATCTCATCGGCAATGGCGAGCCCCAGGCCGGTGCCCTCGCCCACCGTGCCGGGCACGCGGTAAAAGCGCTGCATCACGCGCCCGCGCTCGGCCTCGGGGACACCGGGGCCATCGTCTTCCACCTGCAGGAACACCCGGGGCAGACCCATGGCATGGCGCACGCCGCAGCGAATCGTGACGATTCCGGCAGCCGGCGTGTACTTGATGGCGTTGTCCACCAGATTGGAGAGCAGCTCGCGCAGCAACCAGTCGTGGCCTGTGACGTGCGCAGACTGCACATCGAGCCCCAGATCCAGCCCCTTGCCGGTGGCGGCATCGAGAAAGGATTCGAGCAGGGTTTCGCACAGGTCCTTCAGGTCCACGCGCCGGGACGGCTGGGCATCCAGGCTGCGCGCGTCGGCCCGCGACAGGGCCAGCAACTGGTGCGCCAGCTGCGAGGTGCGGCGCGTGGCGTTGCGCAGCTTCTCGATCTGATCGACTCCCAAAACAATAGCACCTGGCGCACGCCCCTCCTGCGCTAGAGGCTGTTTTTTATCCAAATTCAGCGACAGCGGGGCAGGCACGGAGGCGCGCGCCATCATGGCCCAGGCTTCCACCTGGGCCTGCAGGCCGGCCAGCGGTGTGCGCAGCTGGTGGGCCGCATCGGCCACAAAGCGGCGCTGTCCTTCTGCCTGCGCATTCACCAGGGCGAACAGGCGGTTGAGCGAGCGCACCAGCGGCCGCACCTCGGCGGGCGATGCGGCTTCGTCAATCGGACTCAGGTCGCGCGGCGAACGGCGCTCCACCGCGTCGGCCAGTGCCACCAGCGGCTTGAAAGCCCGCCGCACCGCCCAGTGAATGGCCAGCCCCGCCGCCGCCACCAGCACCAGGTTGGGCAGCAGCACCCGTAGCAACAATTGCTGCGCCCATT
>LNAP01008423.1_pt1 | contig 14979 bp, 16 predicted proteins | sample 602601 | NCBI WGS metagenome assembly LNAP01 (sample SAMN02440304, study PRJNA202911) | soil metagenome | biome: Subtropical and temperate rainforests or woodlands; isolation source: soil samples (1 kg each in a 20% v/v slurry with milli Q water) were... ...
GAACGACTGTGCTCGTGACGCTTTGAAAACAGCTTCTAACGGACATTGGCGCCTAAAAAGGCAGGCTGATTCTACGGCAAAAAAAAATTAAAGGTAAGTCAGTGATTATTGGACTTTGGTGGTGACGGTCACCAGAACCCGATTCTCCACAGGCCCTGAACTTTGAGGGGTGATCAATGGCCGACAAAGGGCTAACATGCCGGCCTGTTCTGCTTTTTCGCGTTTTGCCTATCTATGCCCAATCAGACCATCAAGACCCCCTGCGTCGGCCTCTGCTCCACTGTTTACGGTGACCTGGTGTGCCGTGGCTGCAAGCGTTTCCACCACGAAGTGATCCACTGGAATGGTTACAACGAGGAAGAAAAGCGCGCGGTATGGCTGCGTCTTGAGCAGTTGCTGTCACAGGTGATGGCCGCCAAGGTGGAAATTTTCGATCCGGCGCTGCTCCGAATGCAGCTGGAGCAGCGCAAGATTCGCTTCGTGCCCCATCAGTCGGAGTATTGCTGGGCCTACCAGTTGATCGCGCGAGGTGCGCGGGTGATCAACAACCTTGAAGCCTACGGGATGGTGCTGCTGCCGGAGTTTCGCGAGTGGAACCTGCCGGAACTGCGCGACGCCATTGATCGGGAATTTTTCCTGCTCTCCGAAGCCCATTACCAGCGCTACATTGCGCCGGGGTTCCTGCAAGATGCCTTTGGCGGCTGACCCGCTGATATGTGGCGAGGGGGCTTGCCCCCGTTCGGCGGCGCAGCCGTCGCAAATTGAGCTGGCACAGTACATCTGCCGGAATGCAGGGGGCGGCTTCGCGACCCAGCGGGGGCGAGCCCCCTCGCCACAAAAGCATGTTCGGCTTCAATGCTTGTCCGCAATCTCCTCAAGATGATCCGCCACTTCCATCGGCTTGAGCACCAACACATCGCTCTCGACTTTATCCAGCACCACTTCCGCCGTATTACCGATCAACGCCCCTGACAACCCGCTGCGCGCTACGGTGCCGATCACCGTCACCGCTGCCTGCAGTTTGTGCACCATGAAAGGAATCAGCACATCCGCCGGGCCTTCCTCGATGTGCAGGTGGTCATCGTCGATGTCGAATTCCGCCTGGAACGCCTTGCACTGTTCGCGATAGCGCGCCTGGATGGTTTCGCTCAGTTGAAACGTCGGGTCGGCCGCCGACAGCATCGGCGAAGGGTGGGCGCTGATCACGTGCAAGTGGGCCTTGGCCAGGGTTGCGATGTCATAGCCATGATCGATGATGGTGTTGTGCAGGTGGCGATGTTCCTGGTCGGTGTTACCAACGTCGATGGCTGCCAGAATCACTTTGTCTTTCCATGAATCGGCGGTTTTCACCAGCAGCACCGGTGTCGGGCAGGACCGCAACAGCTTCCAGTCCTGCGGGGTCAGCAGGGCTTTTTTCAACGGGTTATCGGGGAAGTGCTGCTTGACCACCAGGCCGCAACCTTCGGCTTGCTGCACATCGACGATGGTTTGGTGTTGGCTGTCGTTCCACGCCTGCTCGGTGGTGACGCTGTAGCCGTCCTCCGTCAAAGCAGCCTTGAGCACACTCAACATGCCACTGTGATCATGCTTGGGGTCGCACACCAGCAGATGCAACTGCGCCTGGGTCACACCGGCTATCAATTTCGCCCGTTTGAGCGCCAGGCTTTCCGAGTGCTCGGGTTCGATGACCACCAGAATGCTGCGAATGGCTTGCATGATCGGGATCTCCTGAAAATGAAAAAGCACGGCGTTGCACAACTATAGTTGCTGTCGGCGATTCGGGGACTTGATGCATATCAACGGTTGGCGACTGGTGGTCTGCGGGCAGGCCGGTATAATCGGCGCCCTTCGTTTGAACCTATTTTTCCGTGAGCCCCATGATCCTTCCCGAAATTCACGAGTTCCTTGGCTGCCGAACCCCCGACGGCTGGATCCAGGCCGCGCTGGCTGATCAGGAAACCCTGCTGATCGACCACAAGAACTGCGAATTCAAGGCCGCCAGCACCGCGTTGAGCCTGATCGCCAAGTATCACTCCCATGTCGATCTGATCAACATGATGTCGCGCCTGGCCCGGGAAGAACTGGTGCACCACGAACAGGTCATGCGCCTGATGAAACGACGCAAGATCGAACTGCGCCAGCTGTCCGCCGGGCGCTATGCGTCGGGGCTGCGCAAGGTGGTGCGCAGTCACGAGCCGGTGAAACTGGTGGACACCCTGGTGGTCGGTGCCTTCATCGAAGCCCGCAGTTGCGAGCGTTTCGAAGCACTGGTGCCGCACCTGGACGAAGAACTGGGCAAGTTCTATTTCGGTCTGCTCAAGAGCGAGGCCAGGCATTTCCAGGGTTACCTGAAACTGGCCTACCTATATGGGGACGCCAAGGACATCGCCCAGGTGATCGACAGGGTCCGTGCCGCCGAGCAGGAACTGATCGAATCCCCGGATGTTGAGTTCCGCTTCCATAGCGGCATACCGGCTGCGGCATAAACACCGCAACCCATTGTGGGAGTGAGCTTGCTCGCGATGGCGGATCAGGCAGCCACACCTGAGGTGGCTGACAGTCTGCTATCGCGAGCAAGCTCGCTCCCACAAGTTCCGGTGTTAACTGACAGGTATCAGTTTTCTGGCGGGCGCTCAGTTTAGAAATCCCACTTGGTGGTCAACATCACGTTGCGTGGTTCGCCGTAGTACGTGGTGTCGAAGTTGCCCAGGCCCGTCAGGTAGCGTTTGTCGAAGACGTTGTTGGCGTTGACGGTGAAGCTCAGGTTTTCGTTGAACTGGTAGCGGCTCATCAGGTCGACGAGGGTGTAGCCACCTTGCTTGATGCGGGTGTCGCCGCCCGTTGTCGGGCTGTAGATCTTGCCGTAGAACGCACTCTGCCAGCTGATTCCGCCACCGACGGTCACCCGATCCAGTGCGCCGGGCAGGCGGTAGGTGGTGAACGTACGCACGACATGTTCCGGTTTGGATGTCGCCAGCGGGAAGCCAAAGATGCGCTGTTCATCAGCGTCACGGGTGCGGGCGTAGGTATAGCCCGCCGACAGGTTCCAACCTTCGGCCACTTCACCGGCCAGTTCCAGTTCCACACCTTTGGTGGTTGCGCCGTCGATGGCTTTGTAGATGCCTTCGTTGGTGACCGGGTTGGTACCGATCGATTCGGCGACGTTGTCTTGCTCGATACGGAAGAAGGCCAGGCTGGCGTTCAGTCGCCCGTCGAAGTAAGCGGCTTTCAGGCCGGCTTCGTAACTGGCGCCTTCGACCGGTGCCAGGGTCGAACCGTTGGCGTCCTTGTAGGTTTGCGGCTGGTAGATGCTGGTATAGCTGGCGTATGCAGAATAGGTGTCGTCCAGGTCATAAACCACACCGGCATAGGGCGTGACCACGCCATGTTCCTTGTAGCTGGCATGGGTGTCATCGAGTCCCACACCCGGATAGTACGAATAATCCTCGTTGTACTTGAAGGTGCTCAGGCGGCTGCCGAGGATGATCGACAGATCGTCGGTCGCGTGCAGGCGCGTGGCCAGGTACAGGCCATTCTGACTTTGGGTGCGTTTGTACTTGCCGTTGTTCGGGAAGTTCTGTTCCGGCAGATCGCCGCTCCAGTCGTAGATGCTGCCCGGGACCAATTCGAAGGCGCTGGTGTCGTAGGTCGCGCCGGTCTGGCGCGAGTGGGAAGCCATGAAGCCAGCCACCAGTTCATGCTCGCGGCCTCCCAGGGTGAAGGGGCCGGTGACGTTCACGTCTGCGGTGTTTTGCACGCGATGACCTTCCCAGCGACCCCAGTACAGGAACATGCCTTCACCAGTGGCGCGGTCCGGGTTGCCGCCGCTCGCCGAGGCCAGGCGAGTGTCGTGGTCGGTGGTTTTCTGGTCGATGCTGGCCTTGAACTTCCAGTCGTTGGCCAGGGCCTGTTCCAGGGAGGCGAAGTAGGTGATGTCGTCGAAGTCACGTCGGCTCCAGTCGGCGCCCGGGTTGAAGTGACGCGGGAAGTCGGTACGGCCGCCGTCCGAGAAGTACACCGGGTTGCCGGTCCAGGACGAGCCGCGCGGGGTGGTGCTTGATTTGTCGACGCCGAAGGTCAGCAGGGTGTCGGGTGTCAGATCGGCTTCGAGGATGCCGTAGAACAGGTCTTTTTTCTGGCTGTAATGATCCTGGTAGGAGTTCTTGTCGGAATAAGCGCCGACGAAGCGGCCACGCACACTGCCGGAATCGTTCAGCGAACCGGAAATATCGCCGACGCTGCGATAGGCGTCCCAGTAACCGACGGTCCCGCTGATCGATGCCTTGAACTCGCTGGTCGGCTTCTTGCGGATCAGGTTGACGGTGGCGGACGGGTCGCCCGAACCGGTCATCAGGCCGGTCGCACCCTTGACGATTTCGATGCGGTCCAGGCTGGACGCGTCGTCGCCGTTGTTAGGGTTTTCACCGTAGACACCGTCATACGGAATGTTCACGCCGTCGTACTGGAAGTTGGTGATGGCAAAGCCGCGGGCGGAAAACTCGGTGCGGTCACTGTCGTACTTCTGCGTCGAAATGCCGGGGGTGTTGCGTAGCGCGTCGCCGATGCTCTGCACACCGCGGTCGTCCATCTGCTGACGGGTAATGACGGTCACCGATTGCGGCGTTTCGCGGATCGACAGGGGCAGGCCGGTGGCCGTGGATGTTGAACCGGTGGTGTAGGAGTGGGTGCCTTCGGTGGTAGCGCCCAGCGCCTGGCCGGAAATGGTCGTTGCGCCCAGTTGCAGTACGCCGTCGTCCCGGGCCGACTTCTTTTCGGCATCGGTTTCAGCGGCGTGGGCAACGGGTACAAGGCTCAGCAGGGCGGTAGGCAGGGCCAGCGCCAGAGGGCACAAGGCAAAACGGAAACGGGCGACAAGCGGGTGCGACATGGGGATCCCTTTGCATCGAATCGATCGGTAGTTGAAGTGCTTCTGAGGGGTTGACCGAACGAAAAACGCAAAGGGGAACTGCCGTATGAAAAAAACTGATAATTATTCTCGGCAGACCAGGCCGAGACGCTCATGCCACTGGGCGATGGATTCTTGAGCGTACCCTGAACAGCCTAGACCGTAAGGGCTACTCGACCGGCACCAGAATTGCGTCGCCGGTCGCCACCAGTTTCAATTGACCGGCTGTTTGCGCGAACAGCTCGGCGCGGGCGAATACCTGTTTCTTGCCGGCCTTCACCACTTTGCCCCGGGCGATGAACACTTCGCCGATCGCAGGTGCCAGGCAGTTCACTGAAAAGTGCGAGGCCAGCACGTTGCCCGCCACAGTCCCGGCGGCAAATCCGCAGGCGGTGTCGAGCATCGCGCCAATCAGGCCGGCATGCAGGAAACCGGCGTATTGCGCCATGTCGTTTTCACGAAAGGCCATGGTGAGCTCGGCTTCGCCAGTTTCGGCGCGGGTGACTTCAAAGCCGGCCCAGCGGTTGAAGGCCGAGGTTGAGTTGATCTGTTTGAGTGCGTTGAGCATGGCGAGTCCCTCCGGTTGAGGGTTCAACATGCGCCGGGTTTGGGGGAGTGTCATCGTTGATCAGTCAGCGTGATAGGGCGGTGGATTTATGGTGAATATACTGGCCCCATCGCGGTCCCACTGGACGCCCACGAAAGGCCAAGTCAGCATGTCCCCCTCGAAACCGGGACATGACCTGATGCGACGATTACCCTCCCTGGCAGCCCTGCGAACCTTCGAATGCGCCGCCCGTCACGCCCATTTCGGTCGGGCGGCGGCCGAGTTGTGTGTCACCGACAGCGCGGTCAGCCACCAGATTCGCCAACTCGAAGAGCAACTCGGTGTGCCGCTGTTCGTGCGCGAGGGCCGGCAGATTCGCCCGACCCTGGCCGCCGGGCGCCTGATGCAAAGTTTGCAGCAGGCTTTCGAACTGATTGGCGATGCCTGCGATGAACTGCGCGACCCTTCATCCCTGGCGGTATTGCGTCTGGCGGTCACCGCCGAGCTGGCGCAAAAGTGGCTGATGAGTCGCCTCACGGATTTCTACGCGCGTTACCCGCACATCACCTTGCATCTGTACGAACAGCCGATCGACGCTACGGCACCCGGGGAAGACATTGACTTGGCGATCACCTACGGCACCGGACCGGTGGACAGCACCGCGTATTTCGTCCGACCGCTGCCTGCGTTGCAGTTCTTCCCGGTGTGCAGCCCCGGCCTGTTCAACCAGGGCACCCTGAAAACACCGAGGGACCTGGCCCGACACTGTCTGCTGCACGACGACCAGGACGGCAAGACCTGGACCGCGTGGCTTACCAGCCATGCCGGTGACCAGCGCCCTGATCGTCAACTGTATTTCGCCCACGCCGGGCTGGCACTGGAGGCCGCGGCCCAAGGGCAGGGCGTGGCCATGGGCGACAACTTGACGGCCCAGGAAGATTTGCTCAGCGGGCGGCTGGTACGGCCGTTCACGTCGAGCATGACCGCGCTGGGCCAATATGCGCTGGTGTGCGAGCGGCTGCGGCTGGAGCGTCCGGCGGTGGCGCAAATGCTGGAATGGTTCAACGATCAGTTGCTCGATTGATGAGTTGAATTCAAGTATTCCGAAATAATCATCGTTGGCGAGCCAGTCGCTGTCGCCCTTAGCCTGTGGTCATTCCAATCCCCGCTGAAGAGGTTTGACCATGGCCCGTTTGCTCGACACCACTCCCAAACAGGACGGTTTCCGTCTGCCCGGCGAATTCGAAGCCAAGTCCGGTTGCTGGCTCGGCTGGCCGGAGCGTACCGACGTCTGGCGCAACGGTGCCAAGCCGGCGCAGAAAGTCTGGGTGCAGATCGTCACCGCCATTTCCATGAGCGAACCGGTCACCGTGTGCGCCTCGGCGGCACAGTTCGCCACCGCGCGCCGCCAGTTGCCGCCGCAAGTACGCGTGGTCGAAATGACCTGCAACGACACCTGGTTCCGCGACAGCGGCCCGTGTTTTGTGGTCAATGACCAGCGTGGCGAAGTGCGCGGCGTCGACTTCGAATTCAACGCCTACGGCGGCCTCGACGGCGGCCTGTACTATCCGTGGGACAAGGACGACCAGATCGCCGGCAAGATCCTCGAAATCGAACGCTTCGACCGCTATCGCGCGCCGTTGATCGCCGAACTGGGCGGCATCCAGAGCGACGGCCAGGGCAGCATCCTGACCACTGAGCAATGCCTGCTCAACCGTAACCGCAATCAGCATCTGGGCAAGGACGAAGTCACCCGTCGCCTGACCGACTACCTCGGCGCCGAGCAGGTGATCTGGCTGCCGCGGGGCTGCAAGTTCGATGAAACCGACGGCCACGTCGACGACCTCGCGTGCTTCGTGCGCCCCGGTGAAGTGGTGCTGCAGTGGACCGACAACCGCGACGATCCGCAGTGGGAAATCTATCAGGAGGCCTACGACATCCTGCGCAGCACCCGCGACAGTCGTGGTCGCGAGTTGATTGTGCACAAGCTGGCGCAGCCGGATGTGCTGGAGTGGACCGCCGAAGAAGCCGAAGGCCTGGATCAGCAGGACAGCACCCATACCCGCCAGGCCGGGACGAAAATCTGCGCGTCGTACATCAACTACTACGCCGGTAACAGCTCCATCGTGGTGCCGCTGTTTGGTGATCGCAACGACAAAGTGGCGCTGGCGACCCTGGCCGAGCTGTTCCCGCAACACAGCATCGTCGGCATCGAAAACTCCCGAGAAATCCTCCTCGGTGGCGGCAACGTCGCGTGCATCACCATGCCGCAGTACGCCGTCACCGCCTCCAACAAAAGGGGAGCGTGATCGTGGGCCTGCACAAACTGACTCAAGCAATACTGCTGGTGCTTGCACCCCTGTGTGTGCAGGCTGCCGACTCCGCCAAACCGGTGGTCAACCTCTACATCTGGGGCGAGTACCTGGCCCCGGACACCTTGAAGAATTTTGAAGCGAAAACCGGCATCCATGTGGTGGTCGACCACTTCGACTCCCTGGAAACCGTCGAGACCAAGCTGCTCACCGGCCGCAGTGGCTACGATCTGGTGCTGACGGCGGGGCAGCATCTGTCCCGGGCCATCGAGAGTGGCGCGGTGCAGACGGTCGACAAGCAGCAACTGCCGCACTTTGCCGGCGTCGGCGAGGAGTTCCGCCAGCACATGGCGGTGTTCGACCCAGGCAACCGCTATGCCGGGATCTACGCCTGGGGCACAACGGGTGTGGGGTATCAGGAACAGGCAGTCAAGCAGCGCCTGCCCGATGCGCCGACCGACAGTTGGGCGATGCTGTTCGATCCGGCCGTGGTCTCGAAATTCGCCGATTGCGGGGTCAGCTTGCTCAACGATCCCAACGAAGTGTTTGCGGCGGTCATGAAGTACATGGGCCTGGACATCAACCGCCAGAACCTCGATGACCTGAAGTTGGCCGAGCAGCAACTGGCGAAGATTCGTTATTTCGACAACGACCTGAACATCAGCGACCTGGCCAACGGCAACACCTGCATGGCGATGTCGTGGAACGGCAACGTGGCCATCGCGGCGGGCCAGGCCCAGGCAGCGGGTAAACCGTACTCGCTGAAATACCGGATTCCGAAGGAGGGCACGTTGATCTGGTTCGATGCCATGGTCATTCCCAAGGATGCGCCACATCCCAAGGCGGGTCTTGCATTGATGGACTACCTGATGACCCCGGAAGTGATCGCGCCGATCACAGACACCATCCATTACGCCAATGCGATCACGGCGGCGGACGGCTTGATCGACCCGGCGATTCGCAATGATCCGGGGACGTATCCGCCAGCGGTAGTCAGGGCTTCGCTGTACAGCAAGAATGACAATGGCAAGGCGTTCAACCGGGCGTTGATCAGGGCGTTCAGTCGGTTGAAGTCGGGGTTGTGACTGGTTTTGGATGATGTGGTGTCGCTACTGACGCCATCGTCGGATCGCCGCCCGGAGCAAGCCCGCTCCCACAAAGATCACGCGAACCTTGTGGGAGCGAGCTTGCTCGCGATGAACGATAACGCGGTCTACCGGTTGGGCACCCGCCACAAATACCAGGAGGCCACCGTTCGATAAGGACTCCACCCCAACCCGATCTCGATCATCTGCCGGCGCGTCGGCTGCACCTCCAGGCCCTTGAGTCGCCTATAGCCCTCACGCACACCAAAGTCATCGGCCGGCAGGATATCCGGCCGCTCCAGGCTGTAGATCAGTAGCATCTCCACGGTCCAGCGGCCCACGCCGCGCAACGTGATCAGGCGTATCGTCCATGGCCAGCGCCGTAGCGTAATCGGGCACCACGCCGTCCAGCGCCGCCTGGGCGATACCCTGAATGGTCGCGATCTTGCTCGCGGAAAATCCGCAACTGCGCAGTCGGTCGAAATCGGTCGCGACGATCTGTTCAGGCTTGGGAAACGCACCCGAACCGAACAGTGCCAGCAGCCGGCCGACAATCGCATCGCCGGCCTTGGCGTGCAGTTGCTGATAGGCAATCGCCCGCACCAGCGACTCATAGGGATCACGGGCTGCGTGCGGCTGGTGCAGGCACGGGCCGATGGCGTCGATAAGGCGGCGCCAGTCGTCATCGATGGCCGCCAGGAACGCACTGGCCGCCTGATAGCCGTCGGACATGGGTTCAGGCTTTCCCGGACGGTTTCAACAGGGCGTTCACTTCGCCATAGGTGAGGGCCTTCAGGTCGTGGGTATCGAACTTGCCGGTTTGCAGAAAGCTTTTGGCGATGCCGGCCATGGCACCGTAGAGGAACTCGGCGATGCCTGAACCTGCGGACAGGCGGCGCACACCAAGTTCTTTGAGCACTTCGGGTGACGGCAGGCCTGGGAAGCCAAGCACATTCAACGGCAGTGAGGTGCCGTGGCACAGCGCCTTGATCTCGTACTCCGCGGTAACGCCCGCGGCAAACAGGCCATTGGCACCGGCCGCCTGATACAGCGCGGCGCGCCTGAGGGTTTCGGCGACGCGATCTTCGGCAGGCACCAGACCCCGAAGATAAACATCGGTGCGCGCATTGATGAACAGGTTCACGTTACGTCGATCGGCCACCTGGCGCGCGGTTTCAATCTTGCGTACCAGTAATTCCGGCGGTGAGGAGCCGTCCTCGATATTGATTCCGACAGCGCCGGCGGCGATCACGGCGTCAACCACTTTTGCCACCCGTTCCAGGTCATCGGAATAACCGGCTTCGATGTCCACGGTCAGTGGCACCGAAATGACCCGGGCAATCGACTCGACCGTCGAGACCAGGCGCTCAAGGGGCAGGGTGTTGCCGTCCGGATAGCCATGTACCCAGGCCACCGCCGCACTGCTGGTGGCGACAGCCTTGTTGCCCAGTTGCTCCACCAGCCGCGCACCGGCGGCATCGGCGACGTTGGTGAGGATCAGCAAACCCTCGTGATGCAGTTGGTGCAGTTGATTGTCGAGCCTGTCCATCGAGTTTCCTTCCTTATGAAAAAACTGTGAGGGGATCAGAACGCCAGCTGCTCCGTGAGCTGCACCGCTGCGTTTTCCAGCCTGAGCAGAAACGCCTTGCGCGGCTGGCCTCCAGCGTAGCCGGTCAACGAGCCGTCGGCGCCGATCACCCGGTGGCAGGGCACGACAATCGATAAGCGGTTATGCCCGTTGGCCAGGCCCACCGCCCGACTGGCACCGGGCTTGCCCAGAATCGCCGCAATGGCGCCGTAGGTGGTGGTCCGGCCGTAAGGGATCTTCGCCAGTTCAGCCCAGACCCGGCGGGAGAACTCGCTACCGGGCATGTGCAAGGCCACGCTGAACTCAGTGAGCGTACCGGCGAAATATGCGGACAATTGCTCTTCGATCTGCTGCAAATGCGCGTTGTGCCCCGGTGCCACGGCATAACCGAAACGGTTTTGCAGCGCCTGGACCGAAGGGTTCAGCGAGGCCTGATCGAGAAACTCCAGCAGCACCAGCCCACGCCGTTCGGCCATGGCGATCATCGGCCCCAGGGGTGTGGTCAGGCGCGTGAACAGCAGCGGCTCGCTGTTGGCCGCCCGGCCCGGGGTGATGTGAAAGGATTTTTGAAAGGCATCGCGAAAACCGCTCAGGGACTCGTAGCCGGAATCGAAGGCGACGTCATCGATGGAGTCGCCCTGTTTGATCCCGCCCAACGCCATGCCCAGGCGCCGGGTGCGCAGCCAGGCGTGGAAGGTCATGCCGAAATGCTGCTTGAACCAGCGACGCAGTTTCAGTGGTTCGATGCCTTCAGCCAGTAGCCGGGCGTCGGTCCAGCGCTGTTCCGGGTCGGCGTCTACCGACTTGAACAGTTTCTGCACCCAGTCCGGCGCGCTGGCGGCGGTGTCCAGCGGTTTGCAGCGCTTGCAGGCGCGATAGCCCGCCGCCAGGCATTGTTCGGCGCTGGCAAAGAACTCGACGTTCTCAGGCTTCGGGCTGCGGGCGGTGCAACCGGGGCGGCAGAAGATGCCTGTGGTCTTGACCGCCGTGAAAAACACCCCCTCGTAGGAGGTGTCTCGCTCGAGCATGGCGCGAACCATCTCGGCACGGGGCGGCAGCAGCGTTTTTTGTAGGTTCATGGGCGCAGCATAGATCGCGTCATGAGCGACCTCCACCGGAAAATCGACAGCGAATTTCGGTCCTTTCAACACTGCTCCCACATGGGGGAAATATCTGCTTCAGCTGCGTCTGGCCATCAGAAGTACCGAAGCCGCCGCCGACAACAACCCGGCGCAGCAGCGGTTGAACATCCGCTTGCCCGATGGCCTGGCGAACCAGCGGCGCATGTGCAGGCCCATGTAGGCATAGGCGCCGATGGCGACCCATTCCAGCACCAGAAACAGCGCGCCCAACACCACGAACTGCGGCGCAATGGCGTGGGTCGAGTCGACGAATTGCGGCAGGAACGCGGTGAAAATCAGGATGGCCTTGGGGTTGCTGGGGCTCAGCTTGATTTCCTCCTGAATTGAGTGGCCGTTTTCGACCAAAATTGAAGCTCAGGTGGAAATGAATCTTGCTCTTTCAACTCCCAATCACATTGATCGCTAGGGATGAGGCAGATCTGTAACTACGCAGCTTTCTACCATCCGAGACAACAGCGCCTTCACGTCCGCGCTGATCCGATCAAATGTGGCTGACGTGATATCCCACTCTCCATCGGAATGGGCGAACAGCCCCTTTTTTGGCCAAAAGGCGTAGTGAATCTTTCTCCGGCCGCCATTGTCATCAACGATTTCCACAATCCGAGATTCATGCTTCTGACCGGGCAAGCGCTGATCAATGTGTTCAAATGCTTCACGTCCCTTGGCATAGTGCGAAAACCAGCGATCCTCTAACTCAGCCAGCTCTGGGCGAAAAGCATCAAAAGCAGGATCGTCCACTGACTTGGCCAAGTACCGATACACGTTTCTCAGCGAGATAAAGTAGAAGTGGATGTCAATCAAGATGTCCTGGTAATACTTCTTCGTAGCTTCAACATCCTGCCGGCTCGGCGGTAATTCCCGGTTCCAGATTCTTCGCACCTGAATTTCAGCGGCTCTCAAGTAGCGGAACGCAAAATCGACGCAATGGACTGTCGCGCCTACTCGGCTTGCAGTCATCACTTTGAGAATTTCATCGTCATTCATGCCTCACCACCTTAGGAAACCGTGTTCAGGGTCAGCTTATGGGCCGTTTATAAAGATAAACACGCGTACCTAGCCCGCGAAACGATCTATACCCGATTCCCTACATCGAATCATCGGGAAGGTTCGATCGGCTGAATCCACAGCCGAAAGCGGTCTAGCAAAAATATTTATATTGGCAATCGTTAGGATTGCTAGGGCTCAGCTTGATTTCGTCCTGACCTAAGGGGCCGTTTCGACCCATAGTGACTCGTTCGGAGGATCCTTAGGCGGAGCATAACCGTCTGACAGATAGTATTGCGCCGCCCTGTGGAATCTTACTTCAAGGCATCGGGTTCCGTGCTTGATGCTTCCTCTTTAGGCTTTTGATACCACTCTTCAGAAATTGATGGTCTCTCCCCAAACCGAATTCTTATCGGTTTGCCTCTCGAATCTCGCTCCAGTACCTCACTAGAGCTTATAAAAAATACCACAATAAAAAGACCCTCTCTTGCAAAGATCGCATAAGTAACAAAAATCTCAGAAAAGGCAAATAACATGAGATTAAAGCTTGTCGGCTTTACGTTCCAATACGAAGATATGGGCTCCCATGTTGCTGCCGCTACTGACCCAGCAATTATTAACGCGAAATATAAGAAAAGCGTGACTGCTGTAGCCCACGCCAACGCTTCCATGGCCATGTTCGCCACAGATTTTCGTTTTTTTAGTTTTCCAACTAAAAACGTTACTGGAAGAGTGAAAATGTAAGACACAATTGTTAGTGGTACAATCGCCAATAAGAGAACAGCCCAAGCGGCCAAAGTATACGGAATTGTTTCGAATGATCTATGCACTGCGCTAGCGCCCAGAACTGCCAGAGAAACTATCGTGAGCCAGAATAATATTTTATAGTCCAGTTGCGCGTATTTCCATCGGCGAATTTCTACTGACTGCATCATGAATTCGATGGTGGTACGAAAGCAGTTATAGACTATAAGTGCAATCAGAATCAGAGGTATTGATGCCGTGGCAAGATCAAGGCTGCCAAATATGTCGGTCTGAACACCCTTAATTTCGAATTGTAGCGCTGACCATCCAAATACCCCCGCACAGGTGGCGGTGGAAAGGTTACGGGCCGAGCGGTATCCGTCGCTAACTTTAAACTCCAAGAGACTCTCCCAAACGAAACGATCAAATTTTTGAAAATCAGTTCGCGGCTCCCAAGTCGCCCCTGAATCGCCGATAGCCAGCCTGGCGTAGTTCTGTTAGTTGCCAACGCGTACGGCCATGAGTTATGCACCTTACATTATCTACTATTTGAGGGAACGACACATGCTGGTTACCACTGCATATGGAGTCGTTGGTAGTTTGTCTGATAGTGAGCTTTGGTTTCGTCACACTGCCCATAAACGGCCGATTTTGGCGATAGCAGCCTATTAGACGATTTTATATTGCCCATCATTAGGCTTGCTTGGGCTCAGCTTGATTTCACCCGGCTGGGCGGTTGCTTTTGGCCTGTAACTGCGCCTGGCGAGGGGCAGTTGTCGACCCGAAGCGGACATTACTAAAGCGCGTTGAGAGTCGTGCCTCAGCCGTTCCGGTTTCGAGCTATTGCGCTACTTGCGACAAAGCATGTATGACATCCGCAGCCATCTTTTCAGCATTGTTCATCCCGTCAATCCGTAAGACCGGAGCGGTCAGCTCTGATAGCCACGCCTCGTGCCACGCCCGGTTGCGTCCTGAAAAGTTCGGATCGTCATACTGCGAAGCCCATTCCCGGAAGGCCACATGTATCTCATGCATGTCACCACCCGGTGCTATCCGATCTCCAAAGCGCTCCTTTTCACGTGCCGCCAGCCGTTCAAGGCGAACGGGCGTTGGTGTTACAACGAATACAATCAGATCGACATGGGTAATCAGCGCTTCTCCCCAGCCCATACAAGAACCGGTCAGCACCCAATCGTCGTCACCGAACTTTTGCTGGATCAATGACACGCGCTCACTGGGAGGTCGCTTGGTCGTAAAAGGAGGGTTCGTGGGCATCCAGAAATAATCATCGACATCGACCTGTCGTACACCGAGCAGAGTTGCGACGTTTTGACCCAAAGTAGTCACGCCCGCACACGAAGCACCTGTAATGTAAATCCGCAATTTTTCCTCCATGAATACAAGTCGGTTTCGGGGCCAGCAAGATATCCCATACTCGGTTGGGTCTCACTTTTTTCTGGGCTGTAAATGACCGCTTCTGGCCGATTCTGTTGAAAAAGTAGCTTCCCTGTCTGAGCTCCAGCAAAATCTCAGTATTGGCCAGCAGGGAAGCACACAGCATGATGGGACAGTTATCGAGTGGGCAGGAACGCCTCTTTTACTCGTTCAACCTTGAAGATCACATCCCAGCCAATCACCTTCTGCGCAGCATTGATCAATGTCTCGATTTGA
>LNAP01003506.1_pt1 | contig 14974 bp, 8 predicted proteins | sample 602601 | NCBI WGS metagenome assembly LNAP01 (sample SAMN02440304, study PRJNA202911) | soil metagenome | biome: Subtropical and temperate rainforests or woodlands; isolation source: soil samples (1 kg each in a 20% v/v slurry with milli Q water) were... ...
CGAAACGACTTGTCGACAAATGGGCATTCATCACGTGGCGGGGGAGATGACTGTAGACAAGCAGAAACAACAAAGCCCGCACAAGGCGGGCTTCTTGGGGTGTTTCGTAGACTGTCTGAGACAGCCAGAAACTAGTATGTGGTGCACCCGGCGGGATTCGAACCCACGACCCCTGCCTTCGGAGGGCAGTACTCTATCCAGCTGAGCTACGGATGCTTGTGCGGGCGCCATCATACCCATGTCGACCTTGGGCGTCCATGCTGGTTTTTGGCCGTCTGCCGGTAGGATTCTGGAGCGGCGAGGCTCTGTACCGGGCGGTGTGCGTCCTTGGCGCTGAATCCGGCTGTTGTGCGCCTGTCAGAATAATTCGGCTAATGCGCCGTTTTCGTTCTTTTTTTCGAACAGACTATTGCCCTGCCCCCCCATTGATCCTAGGATTCGTTTGAGATTTCAAACGCTCTGTCTCCCGTGCGCGATGTTTCAGCTTGCGCCCAGTGACTGATTTCCCTGACGGCAGCCTTCGAGGCGCCTTTCAACAACTCTAATTTGCCCCGCGCGCGCGCGGTGCTGTTAAGGAAAGCCGACATGCAGCTTAAAGACACCCAGTTGTTCCGCCAGCAAGCCTTTATAGATGGCGCTTGGGTCGATGCGGACAACGGTCAAACGATCAAGGTCAACAACCCCGCGACTGGCGAGATCCTGGGCACCGTGCCGAAGATGGGCGCCGCCGAAACCCGTCGTGCCATCGAAGCCGCCGACAAGGCCTTGCCGGCCTGGCGCGCACTGACCGCCAAGGACCGGGCGAACAAGCTGCGTCGCTGGTTCGAGCTGATCATCGAGAACCAGGATGACCTGGCCCGCCTGATGACCCTGGAGCAGGGCAAGCCGCTGGCTGAAGCCAAGGGCGAAATCGTCTACGCCGCTTCGTTCATCGAGTGGTTCGCCGAAGAGGCCAAGCGTGTCTACGGTGACGTGATCCCTGGCCATCAGCCGGACAAGCGCCTGATCGTGATCAAGCAGCCGATTGGTGTCACCGCCGCTATTACGCCGTGGAACTTCCCGGCCGCGATGATCACCCGTAAAGCCGGCCCGGCCCTGGCCGCCTGGCTGTGGCTTGGCCTCGCCCTGGCTCCGGCCGGCGGCATCGCTGCGGCCGTTCCCGCGCCGACTTCACAGGCATCCCCCATGGTCCAACTCGCCGACCACGCCATCACGATCGACTTCGGTGCCGACCGGCTGGACGTCCACTTCATCGCGCCCGGCGTCGTGCGTGTGCATTTCGAACCCAGCCGCCATGCCGGTGCACCCGCACTGGTGCTCGACCCCACCGCCGCATCGACGCACTTCACGCAGGTACGCGGCACACAGAACGCCGATGGCGCGAGCCTCGCTTCCGCCGCTGCCACAGTCCACTGGGATCGCCAGCATCGCCAGCTGCGCATCGACGACGCACGGCAACGCACGCTGCTGCGCATCGACGTCGATGCCCTGCGCCACGGCAGGCTGCAGGCGCAGCACGCCGCCGCCGACGCGCTGTACGGCATCGGCGGCTACAACGCCACCGAGGATGCTTCCGCCGGCATGCTGCGCAGCGGCAAGCAGGTGGCCAGCGCCGGCGAACAAGGCCATGCCGGCGCGCCGTTCGTGTGGAGCAGCGCCGGCTACGGCGTGCTGCTGGACAGCGACGGTGCCACGTTCACGCTGCAGCCCGGCACGATCGGCGCCGGCAGCCTGCGCAAGGATACGGACGTCTATATCCTGCTAGGCACGCCGACGCAGCTGTTCGGCGCACTGGCCCAGCTCAGCGGCCGCACGCCGCTGTTCCCGAAATGGGCGATGGGCTTCACCAACAGCCAGTGGGGCATCGATCAGAAAGAGCTGCTGCAGATCGTCGACACCTATCGCGCCAAGCACATCCCGATCGACAACATCACGCTGGACTTCGACTGGAAGGCCTGGGGCGAGGACGACTACGGCGAGTTCCGCTGGAACCCGGCCAAGTTCCCCGACGGTCCCAGCGGCGCCTTGAAGAAGCGGATGGACGCCCGCGGGATCAAGCTGACCGGCATCATGAAACCGCGCATCCACGTCGACACGGTGGAGGGACGCTACGCCAGCGCGCACGATTTCTGGGTGCCTGGCGAAGAAGTCAGCGACGATTATTTTTCGCACAAGCCGGTGAAGAACATCGACTTCGACCTGGCCGCCGCGCGCCGCTGGTTCGGCAACCTGGCGATCAAGTACGGCTACGACGACGGCATCGTGGGCTGGTGGAACGACGAGGCGGACACCACCGGCAGCGATACCGAGTTCATGAACATGCAGCGCGCGCTGTACGACAGCCAGCGCGACGTCTCGAACCAGCGCGTGTGGTCGATCAACCGCAACTTCTGGCTCGGCTCGCAGCGCTACGCCTATGGCCTGTGGTCCGGCGACATCGACACCGGTTTCGCCAGCATGGCCGGCCAGCGCGCGCGCATGCTCAGCGCGATCAACGTGGGCGCGATGCAATGGGGCATGGACGGCGGCGGCTTCCGCAACGGCACGCCCACGCCGGAGAACTACGCGCGCTGGGTGCAGTTCGGCGCGTTCACGCCGATCTTCCGCGTGCACGGCGAGCTCGGCCAGAAGCGCCAGCCATGGGTGTACGGCCCGCTCGCGGAGAGGGCCGCGGCTGATGCGATCCGCCTGCGCTACACGCTGATTCCCTACATCTACAGCTACGAGCACGTGCGCCGCGCAATCGGCATCGGCCTGGTGCGTCCGCTGCTGTTCGACTGGCCGGAGGATCCGAACGTGCGCAACGACGTCGACGCGTGGTTGTTCGGCGACTGGCTGCTGGCCTCGCCGGTAGTCGTGCAGGGCCAGACCGCGAAGGACATCTACCTGCCTGCCGGGCGCTGGACCGACTGGTTCAGCGGCAAGGTTTACGAGGGCGGCCAGACCATCCATCTCGCCATCGACAGCAAGCACTGGAGCGACATCCCGCTGTTCGTCCGCGACGGCGCGATCATCCCGACCCGGCCGCCCGAGGACTACGTGGGCGAGCAGCCGCTGGTCCAGCTCGACGTCGACGTGTTCCCCGCCTCGCAGCGCAGCACGTTCGACTACTACGACGACGACGGCAGCAGCTACGACTACGAGCACGGCGCGTACTTCCTGCAACCGCTGTCGGCGCAGCGCCGCGGCGACACGGTGCAGCTGGAGCTCGGCGCCGTGAGCGGCAGCTTCAAGCCGGCACTGCGCTTCTACCTGCTGAAGATCCACGCCGCTGCGGCCGCCCGCGTCGGCGACCAACTGAAAGCCTTCGCCGATCTCGACGCCCTGCAGCACAGCGGTGGCGAAGGCTGGGCCCGCGGCCACGACCGCTACGGCGACGTCACCTATGTACGGGTGGCCGCAGCGCGTGCCGCGCAAATCACGCTCGCCATGTAAGGCCGGCCGCCGCGAGGAAACCGCTTTGGACCCTGCGGAATCCAGCGGCGGATGGCTGGACTCGGGTCCCCGACGTGTAGGAAACTCCATCGGGATGTAAACGTTTACATCCCGATGGTTGCAGGCTTCGCCCGGCCCGTTTCCGGGCCGTCGAACAGGATCCCGCCATGACTTTTTCCGCACGATTACGAAACCTGGCCCTGGCGGTTTGCGCCGCCGCCCTGCTGTTCACCAGCACGGCCAGCGCCGCGCCGCCGGCAACAACTACCCGCCTGCATATCGACGCCAGCGCGCAGGGCACGCCCCTCCCGCATTTCTGGGAACAGATGCTCGGCTCCGGCCGCGCGTCGCTGGCGCTGCGCGACGACTACCGCAAGGATCTGGACGCCGTGCACCAGGCCACCGGCGTCGGCTACATCCGCTTCCACGGCATCCTCGACCACGACGTGGGCCTGGTGCAGCGCGACGCGCAGGGGAAGATCTCCTACAACTTCTCCTACATCGACCAGATCTACGACGGCCTGCTCGAGCACGGCTTCAAGCCGTTCGTCGAACTCGGCTTCATGCCGCCGGAACTCACCTCCGACCCGGCCGCGCTGCAGGCGTTCTGGTACCGCCCGAACGTCGCGCCGCCGAAGGACTACGCCGAATGGGACGCGATGATCGGCGCGCTGGCGAAACACCTGGTCGAACGCTACGGCATCGACGAAGTCGCCAGCTGGTACTTCGAGGTATGGAACGAGCCGAACATCGGCTTCTGGGCCGGCAAGCCGCAGCAGTCCACCTACTTCACCCTGTACGACCACACCGTGCGCGCGCTCAAGGCGGTGAACCCGCGCATCCGCGTGGGCGGCCCGTCCACCGCGCAGGCCGCGTGGGCCACCGACTTCCTCGCGCACACGCACAAGAACAACGTGCCGGTCGATTTCGTCAGCACGCATGTCTACGGCGACGACACCGCCGACAACGTGTTCCACACCAGTGAGAAGATCCCGCGCGCCGACATGGTCTGCCGCGCGGTGGACAAGGTGCACAAGGAAATCGCCGCCTCGCCCTATCCGCACATGCCGCTGATCTTCAGCGAGTACAACGCCAGCTACGCCAACCTGCCCAACGTCACCGACACCGTGTTCATGGGCCCGTGGATCGCCAACACCATCCGTCTGTGCGCCGGCAAGGTCGAGGCGATGAGCTACTGGTCGTTCTCCGACGTGTTCGAGGAACAGGGCATCGTTCGCAACCCGTTCTACGGCGGCTTCGGCCTGATCGCCGCCAACCGCATTCCCAAGCCCGCGTTCAACGCGTTCGCGATGCTGCACAAGCTGGGCGACACGCGTCTCATGGTCAACTCCGACTCCGCCCTGGTCACCCGCCGCGACGACGGCAGCGTGGTCATCGCGCTGTGGAACTACGCCCCGCCCGTCGGCAACACCGCCAGCTATACGCCCGGCGAACCCGCCGGCACGCCGAAGCACTTCAGCCTCGACGTACGACACCTGCCTGCCGGTGCCCACGCCACCGTGTGGCGGCTGGACGCCGCCCACGGCAACGCCGTCGCCGCGTTCGACCGCATGGGCCGCCCTGGCTCTCCCAGCCGCGAGCAGATTGTGCAGCTGCGCGAAGCCGGCAAGCTGGCTGCGCCCGAGTCGATGGACCTGAGCAACGGCAAGATCGACGTCAGCATTCCGGTGCAGGGGTTGGTGGTGATGGAGCTGCACTGAGTTCGATCCTGGTTCGAGAGCCGCCGCCCGCGAAGTCGAAACGTCATTCCGGTCCGCCCTTCGACTTCGGCCTTGCGGCCTACGCTCAGGGTGATCGGTTTGGGTGTGCGGGAGCGATCCAACACCGTTCGCGCTGAGCGTAGTTCGCGCCAGCGAACGAAGTCGAAGCGCCGCCGCAGCCGATACATCGGCCATGGACGGTCGGCCAATTCGCATGAATACGTATGCAACCACTGGTTGCTGCATTGCGACGCTACCTACCATGGGGATTCGATCCAGGCACAGCGCGTGACCGATGTTGCAGCCGAAACATGCGGGATAGGCCGCACCATGACATAACAGCGCCGGAGGATTCATTCGATGATCCACAGCAACCATCTTCCACCCCACGCGGCCCAACCATGCTGAGCCTGCTGCTGGCCGCAGCCATGGCTACCAGCGCCACCGCGCCGACCTGGACGGACGGGCTGGACTGGCATGGCGTGCACGTCGCCATCAGCCGCGACGCGCAGCACCACTACACGCTGGCGTGGCCGTACGGCCAGCGCGTGATCGCGCCGCAGCCGTTGCGCAGCGAGACCGCCAGCGTGCTGTTCGACGGCCTGTTCGCGATGGCGCAGGACGACCTGGCGCTGGATTCGGTCAGCGCGATCCGCGACGGCGCGTTCGACCACGGCCAGCCGATTCCCTGCCAGTGCTTCGTGACCGGCCTGAAGTGGCCTTACGTATGGACGCGCGACCTGTCCTACGCGATCGACCTGGGCCTGTGGCGTTTCGACCCGGCGCGCTCGCGCAACGGGCTGAAGTTCAAGCTGTCCGACGTGCGCGTTCCGTCCGCGCCGCAGGGCTTGTACGCGATGCAGGACACCGGCTCCGGCGGCAGCTGGCCGATCAGCACCGACCGCGTGGTGTGGTTTCTCGGCGCGCGTCACCTGCTCGGGGACAAGGCATTTGCCGGCGACGTCGACAAGGCGCTCGGCGCCACCCTGGCGCAGGACCGCGAGTACGCGTTCGACCCGGGTTTCGGGCTCTATCGTGGCGAGACCTCCTTCCTCGACTGGCGCGAACAGAGCTACCCGGCGTGGACGGCGGACGAGGTGACCTTCATCGCGCAGTCCTACGCGCTTTCCACCAACGTGCTGCACTACCAGGCGCTGCAGCTGGCCGCCACGCTGGCCGACGGGCGGCACGACACGAAGGCGGCGGCCGGCTACCGCAGCCAGGCCGCCGCGCTGAAGAGCGCGATCAACGCGCACTTCTGGCGCGCCGACCGCGGCATGTACATGAGCTACATCGGCGGCGACGGCACGCCTTACGACAGCTACGACCTGCTCGGCATCGCGCTGGCGGTCACCAGCGACGTGGCCGACGGCGAACGCGCGCGGCAGACGCTGGCGAACTATCCGGCCTGGCCCGCGGGCAGCCCGGTGATCTGGCCCGAGCGCTCCGACCAGCCGATCTACCACAACCGCGCGATCTGGCCGTTCGTCAGCGCGTACGCGCTGCGCGCCGCGCGCATGACGGAGCAGCCGGCGCGCATCGCGCACGAGATCGAGTCGGTGATGCGCGGCGCCGCGCTTTACGGTTCCAACATGGAAAACTACGAGCTGCTCACCCAGGGCCAGCACGTGGACGAAGGCAAGCTCAGCGGCCCGGTGGTGAATTCGCCGCGCCAGCTGTGGTCGGTGGCGGCCTACTTCGCGGTGGTCACCGAAGGCGTGTTCGGTCTCGGCGAAGACGGCCAGGTGAAGCCGAAGCTGCCGACCTCGCTGGTGCCGATGCTGTTCGGCCAGCGCCACGCGATCACGCTCGACCTGCGCGACCGCCGGATCACCCTGCAGCTTCCGGAAAAGTACACCGGCAACCTGCTCGTCGCCGATCGCACCAGCACACGCGGCACGGCCACCACGGTAACGCTCAAGGCGGTGCAGGTGCCGGACGCGCCGCTGCGCACCGACGCACCGCTGTACGCGCCCGTCGCACCTGCCGCGCCGCGGGTGCGTGCCGATGGCGACGGCTGGAAAATCACGACCGACGGCAAGGTGCGGCTCTACCTCAACGGCCAGGTTCACGGCAGCGTCGACGGTGACGGCGATCTCGCGCGGCAACCGGGCCTGGCCTGCTTCAGCGCCACGCGCCTGGATGCGCATGGCCTCGAATCGCTGCACAGCCCCGCCACCTGCGTGGGCGAAGTGGCGAAGGTCACCGGTAGCTGGCCGCGCACATGGACCGCATCGGCCAGCGGCAACTATCGCGTCGCGCTCGACTACGCGAACGACCACGGCCCGATCAACACCGGCATCACCGCCGCGGTGAAGATGCTGGTGATCCGTTGCACGGGCAGCGAGGAGCAGCGCCTGCCGATCGTGATGCCGCACAGCGTGCGCGAACAACAGTCCACCTGGGGTCGCTTCGGCGCGAAAGCCGGGGCCACCTGCCGGTTCGACCTCGACGACGGATTCAACATGAGCTACCTCGCCCACTTCGCCCACTACACTGGCGGCAGCGGCGGCAGCGACGGCCCGCTGAACCAGGCCGAGGTGCACGCCCTGCTGATCGCTCCGCTCGCCACCGGCCGGGGCACTCCATGAAGGACGCCAGGCTCGTGAACGCCAAACCCCAGCTGTCGTTCTGGCAGATCTGGAACATGTGCTTCGGCTTCCTCGGCATCCAGTTCGGCTTTGCGCTGCAGAACGCGAACGTCAGCCGGATCTTCCAGACGCTGGGCGCGAACGTGGACCAGATCCCGGTGCTGTGGATCGCCGCGCCGTTCACCGGGCTGATCGTGCAACCGATCATCGGCTACTACTCCGACCGCACCTGGAACCGCTTCGGCCGTCGGCGGCCGTACTTCTTCGCCGGCGCGGTGCTGGCCACAGTCGCGCTGCTGGCGATGCCGAATTCGCCCACGCTGTGGATCGCGGCGGGACTGCTGTGGATCATGGATGCGTCGTTCAACGTGTCGATGGAGCCGTTCCGCGCCTTCGTCGGCGATCAGCTGCCGCCGTCGCAGCGTCCGTTGGGCTACGCGATGCAGAGTGTGTTCATTGGCGTCGGTGCGGTGGTGGCCTCGTTCCTGCCCTACGTGCTGACCCACTTCGGCGTGGCCAACACGGCGCCGGCCGGCGAGGTGCCGCACTCGGTGAAGTACGCCTTCTACGCCGGCGCGTTCGTGCTGCTGGCGGCGATGCTGTGGACCATCCTCAGCACCCGCGAGTACCCGCCGGAGCAACTGGAATCGTTCTCCGACAACCGCGTCGAAGAGGTACCCGGCAGCGTGGCCGGCGCGTGGAAGATCGGCACGCTGCTCCTGGTGCTGGGGCTGATCCTGCTCGGCCTGATTCAGCGGTTCGCGCTGGAGAAGGAGCTGTACCTGCTGGCCGGCGGCCTGGCCGGCTTCGGCGCGCTGTTCGCGTGGCTCAGCCGCACCCGCAGCGACGGTGCGCTGCGCCACATCATGGGCGACCTGCACAACATGCCGCTGCCGATGCGCCGGCTCAACTGGGTGCAGTTCTTTTCCTGGTTCGCGATGTTCGCCATGTGGATCAACACCACCTCGGCGGTGTCGCAGACGTTCTACGGCAGCAGCGACACGACGTCCGTGGCCTACAACGAGGGCGCCAACTGGGCCGGCGTGCTGATGGGCACCTACAACGGCGTGGGCGTGCTGGCGGCCATCGCGATCCCGCTGCTGGTGCGCGCCTGCGGGCTGCGCATGAGCCACCTGGTCAACCTGTGGCTGGGCGGGCTGGGCCTGCTGTCGTTCCTCGTGATCCGCGACCCGCACTGGCTGATCGCGTCGATGGTGGGCGTGGGCTTCGCCTGGGCGTCGATCCTCTCGCTGCCCTACGCGATGCTGTCGGACAACCTGCCGGCGGCGAAGATGGGCGTGTACATGGGCATCTTCAATTTCTTCATCGTGATTCCGCAGTTGCTCGCCGCCAGCGTGCTGGGCGTACTGCTGAAGCTGTTCTTCCACAACCAGCCGATCTGGGCGCTGGGCCTGGGCGGCGTGAGCCTGCTCATCGCCGGCCTGTGCACGCTGCGCGTGCCCAAACCCGAAGCCGCTGCGTAGCCAGACACGCCTGAGTCCCGCTCCACGGAACCCGAACCATGCCCAGACTCCGCCTGCTTGCCGCCCTCGTCGTCACCCTCGCCTGCGGCCTCGCGCGCGCAGCCACGCCGACCACCGCGCCCGAATTCGTCGGCACCGCTGCGCCGTTCGCGTCGAACGCGATCTACTTCGTGATGACCGACCGCTTCGTCAACGGCGATCCGTCGAACGATCAGCGCGACCAGGGCGGCGCCCATCGCACCTTCGACATCCCGGTGGCCGGCGCGCCGAAGGGCGAGAGCGCGAACATCGGCTACCTCGGCGGCGATTTCAAGGGCGTGCTGGACAACGCCGGCTACATCCGCGGCATGGGCTTCGGCGCGGTGTGGATCACCCCGATCGTGGACAACCCGAACGAGGCGTTCACCGGCGGCGACCCGGTGAGCTGGGGCTCGAAATTCACCGACCGCGGCAAGACCGGTTTCCACGGCTACTGGGGCGTCAACTTCTACCAGCTCGACGAACACCTGCCCAGCAAGGGCCTCGACTTCGCCCAGTTCACCGCGAAGATGCGCGCGCACGGCCTGAGGACCGTGCTCGACATCGTCGCCAACCACGGCTCGCCCGCCTTCACGATGCCGAAGGCGCAGCCGATGTTCGGCCAGATCTACGACAAGGAGGGCAAGCTGATCGCCGACGAACAGAACCTGCCGCCGTACCAGCTCGATCCCGCGCGCAACCCGCTGCACCGCTTCTACCACGCCTACGACGACCTGGTGCAGCTGTCCAACAACGACGAGCAGAACCCCGCCGTGCTGGACTACTTCGTCGGCGCATACAACCAATGGGCCGACCAGGGCGCCGACGCGTTCCGCATCGACACCATCAGCCACATGCCCACCGCGTTCTGGAAACAGTTCGCCGCGCGCATCCGCGCGAAACACCCCGGCTTCTTCATGTTCGGCGAGGCGTTCGACTACAGTCCCGACAACATCGGCCAGTACACCTGGCCACAGAACGGCGGTATCAGCCTGCTCGACTTCCCGCTGCGCGGCCGCATCGCCGACGTGTTCGAACACCCCGGCAGCGACTACGCCAAACTGCTCGACCGCCTGTATCTCACCAATGGCCCGTACCAGAACCCGTACGAGCTGGTCACCTTCTACGACAACCACGACATGGCGCGCCTGGACGCCAGCGACAACGGCTTCATCGACGCCAACAACTGGCTGTTCACCGCCCGCGGCATTCCGGCGATCTATTACGGCTCCGAAACCGGCTTCGAGCGCGGCAAGGCCGAGCACCAGGGCAACCGCAACTACTACGGCCAGCAGCGCATCGACGCCGCATCGAAAAGCCCGATCTACCAGCAGCTCAAGCGCATCGCCCAACTGCGTGAAAACACCCCCGCCCTGCAACGCGGTCTGATGCTGCCGCTGCGCTTTGCCGGCGACCAGGCTGCGTTCTATCGCGTCTACCAGCAAGGCGACACGCACCAGATCGCGCTGGTACTGCTCAACAAGGGCGACGCCGCAGCGCAGTTCGACATCAGCGACTACCTGCAGGCCGGCCGCTGGCAACCGGCGCTCGGCGGCGCCGCAATCGACGTGGCCGAGGGCAGCAACCTGCGCACCAGCGTCGCGGCGCACGACGTTCAGGTCTATCTGCTGGATGCCGCGGCAAAACGCGCGGACCTGCTGGCGGAGCTGACGCGGTTGATGCAGGAGCGCGGGCACCCGGCGCACTGAGGCCAGTGCATATGTCGCCAAGTGCGGTGACAAGTGATACGACCTCGAATAGCGCGATGAGCACCCGAAGGATTGGCCGCACCCAAGGCATCACTCCGCGGCAACACATCGACCGATGTATCGCATTCCTTCGCTTGACGCCGGAGCGACAGGCGGCGGAACATCGGGAGCATATGCCCCGACATGGTGTCTACTGGGCGTTATGTGGCAGAGGTTACCCATGTCGCAAGAATCGGCAAGACTTGTATCTGGCCATCCCGAAACTTTCTTGCAAGGATTGGCTATGCGCGACATGGCAGTACTAGACTCGCTGGCTCGCGCTCACTGTCCGGCAGTCGACTCCTCCGCGCAGCCTTCGCTCACGTTCTCTCTTTCTTCTCTTTTCGACGCATTGTGCATTTCGTCTCAAGCGTCTGGCGTGCCTGTACCGTTCAACGACTGGCAACGTACCTTTAAAGAGTTTTGTCGCCTTCTCATGTTTCCGTGGCCAGACGCTACCATCGATGCTGCCGGCTACCGCATCAAGTCCGTCCAAAGCAGCCGCAGCTATGCAGCCTCACGCCACGAACTGCTGCCACAAACCAGTCGTCCGAGCGGACGCGCGAAAAGCCGCGCGCCGCTTGACTCCAGCGCCCGGTGTCATCAGCCATGTCTCCAGAATTGAGCACCAAGGGTCCGGGATTCGCGGTTCTGTACAGGTGGCGCCTTCACCCTGGCATGGAGTCCTCTTTCATCGAGGCCTGGTCACACCTGTCGGACCTGTTGCGCTCGGAACGAGGTTCGTTGAGCTCCCGCTTGCACTGCGGCAGTGACGGGCTTTGGTACAGTTACGCGCAATGGCCAAGTGCGCAGGCTCGAAAAGACGCGTTTGCGATTGGCACTGTTGACCCTGCTTCCAGCGGGCAAATGGAGCAAGCCATCGCCGAGCGGTACCCGGAGGTCGTTCTGGAATCCGTGGCTGATTTTCTGATCGCCCCCGGGTACGGTGGTAACTGACTATTCGCCCAGGCGGGCGAATGCTTCGCCACTTGATTGCAGCCTCGGGCCTGAACAAGCAAAGGAGATATCGATGAAGCATCTGATCGGTCTTGCGCTGCTGCTCGGAGCAGCGGTTGCCTACGCAACTGGCGTAGGCCCTTTCTTCTTCGGCTCACCCGTCATGGGCGGCGCCCTGCTTGCAGCAGCCTTCGCCCTTGAGGTGTTTTTCTGGCGGCGGGTTTTCCACAAGAATCCATCGCGTGCAGCGACGCCTCTCAAGTAATCTGAAGTCGTGTCACGACCCAGCCGGGCGATCAGGCCGTCAAGTTGATCAACCACCTGCGTCGCGCACAGTCGGGACAGTTGCCCGGTTCAAGGATCAGCCGTCATGAGCAAGGCCGTCTCGAACCTCGCCGAGCTGCTGCACTCGATGCATCCCGTGCTGAATCGCGGCGTGTATGCGTTCGTCTCGCTGCCCGGAGGCAGCGTGCCGGATCGGGTCGAACCGATCGCCACGTTCCGCGAGAACGAGGGACTCACGCTCATCGTCGAGGAACGGCAGGCCAGTGACGCGGGGCTTCCGATCCTGTTTCGCGCCGCGTGGATCACCCTGACCGTGCACTCCGACCTGCAGGCCGTCGGCCTGACCGCCGCCGTCGCGACTGCGCTGGCCGAAGCGGGCATCAGTTGCAACGTCATCGCGGCCGCGTATCACGACCACCTCTTCGTGCCCGTCGACTCGGCCAACCAGGCGATCGCCGTCCTGCACACGCTGCAGGAACATGCCGGTTCGAATCCCGGCGCGGCCTGATCCGGAGCGATTGCAGTTCGAGCGTGCACTCCCCGATGCCGGTGCCACCGCGGCGGGGTCCTTCCTGAGCAGCGGCACGATCGCGTTCGACGCACCCAACCGGCGTGCCGCTGACAAAGCCCTCGCCAAGGCTTCCACGCCAATGGCAGCCAGTTGTGGCCTGCACGGGCCGGGATTTTAGGCGCACTCGCCTGCGCGCAGAGGAGTTCGGGAGGGGTAAGGCTCTTCGCGAAAAATCAGACCACCGAACGCAGCACCCCGCCATCCACGCGCATCGCTGCGCCGGTGGTCGCCGAGGCCTGCTCCGAAGCAAGATAGACCGCAAGATTGGCCACTTCGTCGACCGTGGCCAGCCGTTTGATCAGCGACGACGGTCGATGCGTGGCGATGAAGTCGCGCTCGACCTGCTCCAGCGGCACGCCCTGCTCCGCCGCGACCTTGCCGAAGAAGTCGCCGACGCCTTCCGATCGTGTCGGCCCCGGCAGAATCGCATTGACGGTGACGCCGGTGCCGGCCAACGTTTCCGCCAGGCCGCGCGACACAGCCAGCTGGGCGGTCTTGGTCACGCCGTAGTGCACCATCTCGGCGGGGATCTGCACCGCCGACTCGCTGGAGACGAACTGCACGCGGCCCCAGCCGCGCTGCGCCATGCCCTGCGCGTAATGCCGTGCCAGCCGCACGCCGCTCATCACGTTGACCTCGAAGAAATGCAGCCAGTCCTCGTCGGGAATGTCGAAGAACGCCTTCGGCTCGAAGATGCCGAGGTTGTTGACCAGGATATCGGTCTGCGGCACCGCGGCGACCAGCTTCTCCGCACCTTCGCGCGTGCCAAGGTCGCCGGCGACACCGCTCAGGCGCGCGCCCCTGACCTGACCGGCGATGCCGGCGATCGCTTCATCCACGCGTGCCTGCGTGCGCCCGGTGACGATCACTTGTGCACCTGCCGCTGCCAAACCACGCGCAATCGCCAGGCCGATGCCGGCCGTGGAACCGGTGACGATGGCGTGGCGCTTGCTCAGGTCGATATGCATGGGGTTCTCCAACGGGGAATGGGGACGGGCGTTCGTACAGGTTACGCCGTCACCCTTTTGCCGAATGATGTCTGCCCGGCGATGCAGTCGGCGTCACCCGGTAGCGGTTGGCCGACCTGCGCGAACCGAACACGCTCTACTTCGCTAGGGGCCGAAGCACTCTTCGGCCTGCTGCACACGCATGGCCGGGCCGAGATGGTTGCCTTGCAGTTCGTCGCAGCCGGCAGCGGCGAGGAAGTCCGCCTGCGCCTGGCTCGCCACGCCTTCGGCCGCCACGCGCATGTGCAGTTCGTGCGCCACCGCGATGATGGTGCGCACGATTCCCGCATCGGCGGCGTCCAGCGGCAGGCCGTGCATGAAAGCCTGGTCGATCTTCAGCTTGTCGATCGGGAATTGCTTGAGGTACGCCAGGCTGGAATAGCCGGTGCCGAAATCATCGAGCGACAGCTTGATGCCCAGCGCCTTCAGCTCGGCCAGCGTGCGCTGCACACGCCACACGTTTTCCATGAACGAGCTTTCGGTGATCTCGATGTCCAGCATCGCCGGCGGCACGTCGTGCCGGTGCAGGGTCGCGCTGACCTGCGCGACCAGGCCGTGGCGCTGCAGTTGCTGCGCCGAGACGTTCACTGCGACGGTGAAGTCGCGATGGCCGCGGTCGAGCCAGACGCGCAGTTGCCGACAGGCGGCATCGAACACCCACTCGCCGATCTCGGGCATCAGGCCGAGCGCCTCGGCAATCGGGATGAAGCGGGCCGGCGAGACCTGGCCGAGCTGGCGGCTGTTCCAGCGCAGCAGCGCCTCGAAGCCGGTCAGCCGCTGGTCGGCCGCGCGATACTGCGGCTGGTAATACAGCTCCAGCTCGCCGTGGCGGATCGCGTCGCGCAACTGGTTGCCCATCACCAGGCGGTCCTCCAGGTCGCGCATCTGCTCGACGGAGAATTCGGCCACCCGGTCGCGCCCTTCCCGCTTGGCCTGGTTCATCGCGGCCTCGGCCCGGCGCAGCAGGTTGTTCGGATCGGTGCCGTGATCGGGCGAATGGCTGATGCCCACGCTGGCGGTCAGCAGCAGCCGGTAATCGTTGCCCTCGACCGGTTCGGCCACGGCGGCGCGCAGGCGCTCGGCCAGCGCGTGTGCGCCTTCCGTCGACAGGCCAGCCGCCGTCACCACGAACTCGTCGCCGGAAGGCGCACACGCGC
>LNAP01005665.1_pt1 | contig 14973 bp, 13 predicted proteins | sample 602601 | NCBI WGS metagenome assembly LNAP01 (sample SAMN02440304, study PRJNA202911) | soil metagenome | biome: Subtropical and temperate rainforests or woodlands; isolation source: soil samples (1 kg each in a 20% v/v slurry with milli Q water) were... ...
GAGGAGGAGCCGCTCGCGCACCTCGGCCTCGATGCCACGCCGCCGGCTGAGCGGCAGGCTCGCCTCCTCGCGCACATGGGCGTCGCAGCCGAACAGCGCGAAGCTGTCGCCGCTGCGCTGGGCGGAAACCGCGAGAAGCGCGCACAGATCGGCAATGCGGGAGGCATCATTGCCGAAGCCCATCGAGCCGGACAGGTCGACCAGCGCCGCCACCGCCACCGAGCGGCGCGGCGAGAATTGCCGGACATGGAGTTCACCGGTGGGATCGCGCAGCGAGACGCGCAAATCGATGCGGCGCGGATCGGGATGGCGCAGCAGGCTGACATGGCGGCGGAACTCGCCCTCAACGCCTTCGCCATGGCCGGGATGCGCGCCCGGAAACACGCCCTCGGGTCGCCAGCCAAGCCGGTAGGGTATCGGCTGAAGGTCCGGGGGTTGCAGGTCCGGGTCGCCGCTCATGGCGCCGGCACCCGCTGGAACACTTGCGCGATCAGGTCGCCAATGATGCGCGTGCGGCGCAGCTCATAGACCGGGTCGATGAAGATGCGGTGCGCCATCACCTCGGGAAACACCGCGCGCAGATCTTCCGGCACCACCATGTCGCGGCCTTCCAGCCACGCCCGGACACGGGCCGCGCGCACGAGATAGGACATGCCGCGCGGGCTGGCGCCGCCTTGGATGAGCCGGGCCATGTCGACGCCCTCGATCTCGATGCCGAGCGTTGCCGGTTGGCGGATCGCCTGCCACAGCGCGGCGGTGTAGAGCTCGAGCGCCTCGCTGGTGCGGATGCCGGTCTGGATCGCCCGCGCGACCGGGCCCAGCGCGGCAGGGTCGAGCACGCCGATCTCGACATCCAGCAGCAGCGTGTCAACGTCGTGAAAGCGGGGGTCGAACACCAGACGCCGGCGGGCGTCCGGATCGGTAGGCGTGTCGACCTGCACCTCCATCAGGAAGCGGTCGCGCGCCGCCGCCGGCAGTTCGAACGTCTCCTCGCGCTCGACCCGGTTACGGTCGGCGAACACCTGCACGTTTGGGAAATGATATTCGCGGTTGAACGCCGAGACCGAGCGCTCCGCCATCAGCCGCAGCAGCAGCGAATGGACCTGCGGGCGGGCGCGGTTGATCTCATTGAAGAAGAACACCGCGAGTTCCTCGCCCTGCCGCAGCAGCGGACCGGGATCGATGCGCGGGCGGCCGTCCTCGCCGAGATGAGCGTGGTAGATCAGGTCGGCGGGCATCAGGTCGATGGTGCCCTCGATGCGCTCGAACGCCCCGCCAATGGCTCGTGCCATGGCGCGCAGCAGCGTGGTCTTGCCGACACCGACATCGCCTTCCAGCAGCACATGGCCGCGCGCGAAGGTGGCGATGGTGAGCAGCCGGATGGTCCGCTGCTGCCCGAGAACGACCTTGGATATTTCCCGCTCGAATTGCAGCGCCCGATCGCGCCAGTCTGCAAGGGAGTAATCGACTGCGCGGATCGCATCCATGAAGTTGGGGCCCCTTGACGCCGCCGGCCCAACGCAATGCGGCCGGCAAGGAGGCGCGGCCGCCACAGGCAGGGTGCCCGCAGCGGCTGCGCCAGTTGCCCACAAGCCGGATTTTCACCCGGAGGATCGCAAGACAGAACAGGAGATCGCCTGCCTCACAGTGGGTTCGTTGAAGGTCTCGGTTCGGAATATCTTGGTTGGGAAATCTCAGTTCGGAATCTTGGCGACGTCGTAGACGAACGTCCCGGTCTTCTGGAAATACTCGACGCGCTGCGCGTTGCGAGCCTCCATTCCCTTGATGGATTCGGACTGCTTGTTGACCTCCTTGGGGTCATGCTTGGGGTCGTATTTCGATCCCGCCACCTTCTCGGGGAAGCCGGGCTTGGGCTCCCAGCAATTTCCCGGCGCCTTGCAGTTGGTGCCGTCATAGGCCGAGGCGCCGCCGACCATGGCGAGCGCCAATACACCGGCACCGGCTGTGGCGAGAGCGAGCTTCACGCTGTGTTCGAAGAACTTCATGGTCCTGCTCCTGATCGTTTCCATCGTGTTTTCGTTGTCGTCGCCGAGGGCATCAGCCGGCCGAGGCTCCACCGCACACCGGCGGCATCGCCTCGTTGGGCTCGACGTGCTTGGCGTTGGCGTCGAAAGGTTTGAAATCCTTTCGCTGCGCCTCGGTGAGCCAGGTCGCGCCGGCCGGATCCTCCTTGTAGAGGTGCCGTATCCAGGCCATGACCAGCAGCATCTCGTTCATGTTGAGCGCGCCATACATCGGGCCCATCTGGCCCTGCGCGCCGCCGAAGATGGTCTCGAACAAACCCTGGTCGGTCTCGTTCTTCGGGTAGGTCCAGTAGGCGTCGTTGAGCCCCGGTCCGATCTTGCCCTCGCCATAATGGCCGTGGCAGCCGGAGCACATGGACAGGAAGAGTTCGTGAGCCTTGGGCAGGCAGACCGCCTTCTCGTTGTAGATGTTGACCCCGGTCTCCATGAAGGTCTTGACCGCTTCGGTATCCCGCCCCTCCTCAGGCGCCTCGTTGAGGTCGAGGGGCTGGCCGGTGACGGTGTTGGTGAGCATGAGCGCGGCATGTGCGCTCCACGCCAGCGTGGCGACTGTAACCAGCGCTGCCGCGGTCTTGAGGAAATTCGCTTTTTTCATCGGCCCTTACACATCCAGGATCGCAGCGGAGGCTGGACGGCGGCACACGCCGCCCAGCCATCTCGGCCTCGCTCAGCTATTCGGCTTCAGACGCGGAATGCCCTCATCGGCGAGGATTTTCTCGATCTGCGGCTGCGCCTTCTTCAGGCCGGCATCGATGTCGGCGAGAAGGGCCGGGTCGTCCTTGCGCACGCCCACCGTCTGGTCGTAGTGCAGCGGAATGGTCGGGCCGCCATCGGTGCGGGTGATGTCGTTGGTGATCACCGTCATGCGCAGCGGCGTCGAGGACGATTTCACATAGCGCGCGACCTCGGGGGCGAAGGCGATGGCGACATCGGCGTCGCCCTTGGCGACCTCGCTGATCAGCCTATCGCCGGGCACCTGCGTGTACTGGTTGCGGCGCGAGACGAAATTGACCAGCGAATACATGTAGGCGGCATTGTCCTCGAAGCGGCCGAGGCGCTTCAGCATGGTTTCCGCCGGCGAATAGAACCGCACCGCGAAGCGGGTCATCTCCTTGACCTGCGGGTCGTTCCAGTCGGTGGCGGTGACGTTGCGGTCGGACTTGGTCACCAGCACGTAGCCGGTGCGGTAATAGGGCTTGGAGGTGAGCAGCCGCTCGTCGCCGGCGTCGACCCCCATCACCACGTCGCAATTGTTCTTCTCGAGCTGGTCGCGCACGAGGTAGATGCCCGGCTTGTCCGAGCGCACGAACACCGGCGTGCGGCCCATCGCCTCGGCCAGCGCGACCGCGATGCGATCCTCGAAGCCGGTGGAATCCTTCGCCGAGAATGGCGCTTCGACATTAGAGGCGCAGATGCGCAGTTCCGTCGGTGCGCCGCCCGAGGTCGCGGCACTCGATGTGGCCGCATGTGTGGCGGCCGCGCCGATCAGGCCGAGGCCGGCTACAGCCAAGGCGAGGCGGCTGATGAAATGACCCTTCGACATGCTCGTATCCTCTTTCGCAGGCGTGGGCGCCAAGGCGCGCCGCGCCGCATATCCCTTAAGGAAACCGGGAGCCGATCACCCGCCGCGACTGTCGCGGCGGGTGAGGCTGTTGGCGGACCGGGGCTAGCCGCCGGTCTTCACGGTGGTGGCGTATTCGCCGAGGTTCAGGTCGTCATAGGGACCCTTGCCGTCGAGCGAGAACACCATCACGCCGCCACCCATCTGGGTGTAGTGCTGGAGCTGCTTGAAGGCGCCGACCGCACCGAGACCGGCGGTCGGATCGTTCAGGTCGAACACCAGGCCCACGCCCGGCCAGCCGCCGACGCCGTAATAGATGGCGACGTACTGCACGCCCTTGTGGGTGTAGGTCATCGGGTGCCCGATGACGCCCGACGGCAGCTTGAACTTCCAGAGCAGCTCGCCGGTGTCGCTGTCGCGCGCCTTGATGAAGCCGTCCAGCGTTCCGTAGAACATCACGCCGCCCGCGGTGGCGAGCGTGCCGCCCCAGGCCGCGAAACGCTCCATGACTTCCCATTTGAACTTGCCGGTGATGGCGTCGTAGGACTTCACCTGGCCGAGACCTTCGGTCTTCTGCCGGTCGCCCTTCGGGCCGGGATACATGTTCAGCGTCGCGCCGACGAAGAACTGACCGGCACGGTAGGGCAGCATGAAGGGCTCCCAATCCATGCAGATGTGGTTGATGCCCATGAAGAACGACTTGCGTTCCGGGTCATAAGAATCGTGGCCCTGGTTGTGGTAGCCCATCGCCGAGGGGCAGATGTCGCGACCCTTGTGGTCCATCCGAGTGCCGAATTCCGGGTCGCGGGTCGGCAGGCCGGTCTTGAGGTCGACCTGCTTCACCCAGTTCACCGTGTCGTCGATCTTGTCGGCCGAGACCAGATCGCCATTGGTGCGGTCGAGCGAATAGACGATGCCGTTGCGGTCCGGGTGGGTCAGCAGCTTGCGCGCCTTGCCGGCCTTGTCGGTCTGCTCCGAGAGCATCATGACGTTGACGCCGGCATAGTCCCATTCGTCATGCGGGGTCTTCTGGTAGCCGAACTTGGCTTCCCCGGTATCGATGTCGCGGCCCCAGATGGTCATGGTCCACTTGTTGTCGCCCGGACGCATGGTCTCGTTCCACGGCGCCGGGTTGCCCGAGCCGTAATAGAACAGGTTGGTCGCGGGATCGAAGGCGTACCAGCCCCAGTTGGTGCCGCCGCCGATCTTCCAGGCTTCGCCTTCCCAGGTGTTCTGGCCGAGGCCCTTCTGGCCGTAATGCGGGTTGGCGTCGTTGAAGTCGGCCGCCAGCTTCACGTCGTTGTCGGGGCCGGTCGCATAGGCACGCCACTTCTGAGCGCCGGTGGCGATGTCATAGCCGGTGACGTAGCCGCGCACGCCGAGCTCGGCGCCGGACGAGCCGATCAGCACGGTATCCTTGATGACGTAGGGCGCGATGGTAAGCGTCGAGCCGACCTTGATGTCGGAGTTCTCGAGCTTCCAGAACTCCTCGCCGGTGTCGGCCTTCAACGCGACGACATTGCCGTCGAGCTGGGTCTTGATGATGAGCGGGCCGACCTTGCCATTACCGGGCCAGTAGGCGAGGCCACGATTCACCACGTCGCAGCAGGCCACGGCGCGGGCGGTCGGGTTCTGCTTCGGCTTGTGCTGCCACAGGATCTTGCCCGGCTCGTCGAGCGAAAGCGCGAAGGTCGTGTTCGGGAACGGCGTGTGAACAAACATCGTGCCGTCGACGACCAGCGGCGTGCCCTCATGGCCGCTCAGCACGCCGGTCGAGAACGACCAGGATGGCTTGAGCTGCTTGACGTTGGCCTTGGTGACTTGGGTGGCCGTGCTGTAATTGTTGGCGCTGTAGTTCTTGCCGGTCATCGGCCAGTTTTCGTCGCTTTTCGACAGCTCGACGAGCTTGTCGTTGGCGTAGGCCGGCATCACGGTCCCCAGCCCACCAGCCGTCAGCGTGGCGGCTACGGTGAGCGCGGACACCGAAGAATAAAATCGGGTCATCTGTATTCCCTCGCGTTTCCTAGTCCCAGGACGCTCCACGTCCGGCCGTGGGCGGACCCTTGGGTACGCCCCGCGACATCGCGTGGATTCTTGTTCTTCAACACAGTTGAGAGCGTTGATCGTTGGCGTCATCCGATACGTTGTTTGCGATATCGGAGATATTTCTTATGAATTTCTAATGATAAATGCTTCGACGAATATATTGTTTGCGTTATTGGTTTTTGTGTCTCTAGGTATGATGGCAAATCAAGCCGGGAACTTTTGCCATTCGCCGGTGCAACAATGCCGGGAAAGCGACGAACAATGGCATTTTCCGCTCATAATGCTTTTGTATTCAGCATCTTAGATATAAGCTTCGAGCTGAATCAGCGCCAAGTACGCTAGGTTGGTGTACGAGTGGCGCTTCCAGCCTAGGGTTGTTCGAGACTCATTAGCGCAGGTCGCCACAGATTACATAAGAGAAATATAAGTAATAATGGAAAGAAGCTTCCCGCTCATCGTCAGGACCGCGCTGGTCGTCGCCGCGTCCGCGGCGCTAGCGGGCTGTCCGGGTGAGACCGAGCCGGAAAAGACCAAGGTCCATACCGAGCCGGCTTCCAGCTCCATCACCGGCAAGACATGGCTTGAGCCATTGGACGCCACCTCTCCCGAGCGATGGCTGGCCAGCCGCGACGCCGGCACCGATCAGTCCGCCGCCGCACCTGCGACGCTGGCATGGCGCGAAATACTGTCCGATGCCGATTCCCGCTTCGACGAGCCCGCGCGCATGATCGCCAACCGCGCCGTGCAGCTGGAGGCGATGCTGCGGGAAATCGGCATCGATGAGAGCGTCCGCGACCTGCTGCGCGACTTCGCGCCGCTGGCTGCGACCGGCTCGCGGCGCGGCTTCAGCGAGCTCTGCCAGCATTATTTCAATCTGCGGGCGCAGGGCGATGATCGCGCCGCCGCCCTCAAGGCGCTGCGTGACTCCGGCCCCGGCCAGACGGCAGGCCAGACGCCATGAGGATGCGATGAGTGCTCCGGCACGCAGGGGTATCGTCGATCGGATCTGGCGCGGCCGCTCGCTGCGCTGGCAGGTGATGGCGGCCGTGATCGCCATCAATCTGTGCGCGGCCCTTGCCGCCGCGGCGGTCGTGGTCGGCAATGCGCGCCGGGCGACGGCGGTCGAGATCAATTCCTCGCTCGCGGTCGCGGCGCGCTTCGTCGAGGAGACGGTGCAGCGGCTGGCCGATGAACGCAATGGCAGCGTCTCCATAGCCGAACTGCCGGTTCACATCGGCGGGCTTCGCCACGTCCGGATACGAATCGAGGACACGCAGGGCAAGGTCGTGGACATCTCGCCGGATCGGGCCGACGCGGGTGAGGACGGCGAAGCCGACATCCCCGACTGGTTCACCGACCTCGTTACCGTCGACAGGCTGGAGCGGGTGATACCCGTCATGGATGGAGGCCAGACGGCAGGTCGTGTGCTGGTCATCGGCGAGGCTTCCGACGAGATCGCCGAGGTCTGGGAGGACATGTCCGACCTGGTCGTGCTCGCGGTCGCCGTCAACATCGCGATCCTGGCCGCGCTGTATCTGGTGCTCGGCCGGCTGCTCTATCCGCTGCGGCAGCTCTCCGCCGGTCTGTCCGAACTTGAGGCGGGGCGCTTCGAGCATCGCCTGCCGCCGCCGAGCGTGCAGGAACTGGCCCTCATCGCCGGCCGCTTCAACGCGCTGGGAGCCGCGCTGCGCGGCGCGCACGAGGACAATGCCCGCCTGCACATGCGGCTGATCACCGTGCAGGATGACGAGCGCCGCCAGATCGCCGCCGACCTCCATGACGAGCTCGGTCCCTGCCTGTTCGGCATGCGCGCCAATCTGGAATCCGTGGAGCGGCTGTCCGCCCGCACCGATCCCGACCTCGCCGGCCGCATTCGCGAACGGCTCGGCACCGTCACCGAGATACTCGACCGGGTGCAGACCCTGAACCGGCGCCTGCTGCGCCGGATCAGGCCAATGGCGCTCGATCATGTGCCGCTGTCCGCCGTGATCGCCGACCTCGTCGCCGACTTCGAGCGCCACGCGCCCGGGCGCACCTTCAGCCTCAAGGCATCCGGCCTGTCTGAGAGCTACGGCGACGCCATCAGCATCACCATCTATCGCTGCGCGCAGGAAGCCATCACCAATGCCCTGCGCCATGGCGGCGCACGCAGCATCGCCGTCGAACTGACGGAGATGCCGGGCCGGCGGCTGCGGCTGGCGGTGCAGGATGACGGCATTGGCATCGCGCCCGAGACCGCGCCCGGCTACGGCCTGATCGGCATCGAGGAGCGGCTCAAAGCGCTCGGCGGAAGCTGGAACATCCGGTCCGCTGCGCCCTCGGGAACCCGCGTCGAGATGGAAATTCCCACGGATCTGGGCAAACGGGCCGTTACACCAATCATGGAGAGCGCGGCCAAATGACGTGCGTCCTCGTCATCGACGATCACCCCATCGTCCTCCAGGGGTGCTCGCGCCTGCTGGAGGATGCCGGCGTCGAGCGTGTGCTGCAGGCCAACAGCCTGCTGTCCGGCTATCGCCTGTTCCGCCGCGAAAAGCCGGATGTGGTAATCGTCGACCTCGCCTTGAACGGCAACGGCCTCGGCGGGCTGCTGCTGGTGAAGCGGCTGCGCACGCAGAGCGCCCGGCTGCCGATACTGGTGTTCAGCATGCACGGCGATCCGGTGATCGCGAGCCGGGCGCTGGAGGCCGGAGCCACCGGCTATGTGCTCAAGGACTCATCATCCGGCGCGCTGCTCGACGCCTTCGAGAAGGCGCGGCGCGGCCAGCCCTATATGAGCCACGAGCTGGCCATGCAGGTCGCCCTGCTCGGCACCAGCGGGCGCGGCACCCCGCTCGCCGACATCACCCCGCGCGAGTTGCAGACCGTGTCGCTGCTGGCCGAGGGCAAGGCCTACAGCCAGATCGCCGAGGAGCTGGGCGTCAGCTACAAGACCGTCGCCAACACCTGCTCGCAGCTAAAGGTGAAGCTCGGCGCCACCAGCCTGCCCGAACTCATCCGCAGTGCGATACAGTATGTCTCGTCCTCGCCGAGCACGGTCGGCGGGTCGCGAAGGTAGGCGGCCGAGAGTGACCGCCAAACGTCGCGACCGCGATCTGAGGCGGCGGAAGGTTCGCTTGTGGCGAGAGGCATCGGGCCGGTTGCGATAGGTCGCAGAGTCATCTGGCTCGAAGCTTGCTAGCTTGGGCGCTCCTTCTTCCCTCTTGCTCCCTCTTGCGTGGACCGTGGATTCGAATTTGCGCCAGGACATGACGAACGATCCCGGCCTGAAGATCGTCATCGTCGACGCAAGTCCCCTGCGAGCTGCCATCCTCGAAGCCGGGCTGCGCGAGGCCGGCTATGTCCATGTCATGCGCCTGGCGGAGCACACTAATCTGCTCGCCCGGCTCCATGCCATCGACCCCGATGTTATCCTGATCGACCTTGAGGATCCCAGCCGCGACGTGGTCGAGCAGATGTTCCAGGTCTCGCGCGAGGTGAAGCGGCCGGTCGCCATGTTCGTCGACCAGTCGGATTCCTCCACCATCGAGGCGGCGATCGAGGCCGGCGTGTCCGCCTATATCGTCGACGGGCTGAAGAAGGAGCGCGTGCGGCCGATCGTCGACATGACCATCAGCCGGTTCCGGGCCTTCTCACGGCTGCGCGACGAGCTGGAGCAGACCCGTACCGCGCTGGAGGAGCGCAAGACGCTCGACCGGGCCAAGGGCATTCTCATGAAAATGAAGGGTTTCGACGAGGAGGCGGCTTATGCCTTGCTGCGTCGGACTGCAATGAACGAGAAGAAGCGCATGGTCGACATTGCCCAATCCGTCATCACCGCGGCGGACCTGTTCAAATGAGACGGTTGGCAATCGGCTTCATCCCCCTCACCGACGCCGCCGTGCTGATCGCCGCCGCCGAGCTCGGCTTCGCGGCGACTGAGGGGCTGGAGATCGATCTGCACCGCGAGGTGTCGTGGGCCAATATCCGCGACAAGGTAAATGTCGGCCTGCTCGACGGTGCCCACATGCTAGCCCCGCTCGCCATAGCCTCCAGCCTCGGGCTCGGCCATGTCCGTGTGCCGCTGGTGGCGCCGTTCGCGCTGAACCTGAACGGCAGCGCCATCACCATCGGGCATCCGATCTATGAGGCGATGGAGGCGACCGGCCATGACCTCGCCTCGGGCCTCGGCGTGGCGCGGGCGCTCGGCGATGTGGTGCGCGCACGGGCCTCGCAGGGGCTCGACCCTCTGACATTCTCCACCGTCTACGCCTTCTCCACCCACACCTACATGCTGCGGCAGGTGCTGGCGGCGGGAGGGCTCGACCCGGACCGGGACGTGCGTCTCGTTGTTGTGCCGCCGCCCTTCACGGTGGAGAGCCTGCGCAGCGGGCTGATCCATGGCTTCTGCGTCGGCTCGCCATGGAATGCCGTCGCGGTCGAAGCCGGCGTCGGGCGCATCGCTCTGCTGGGCCCTGAAATCTTCGGTTGGGCACCGGAGAAGGTGCTCGGCGTCCATGCGCGATTTGCCGAGGCCGAGCCCGAGGTGCTGCGCCGTCTGGTGCGCGCGCTGCACGCCGCCGCGCGCTGGAGCGACACTGCCGCCAACCATGCCGAGCTCGCGCAATTGCTGTCCGCCCCACACTTCCTCGGCCTGCCCGCCGATATGCTCGGCCGCATGATCGAGGGCCGGCTCGACACCACGCAGGATGGCCTGCCGCGCGAAAACCCTGATTTCCTCGTGCTGCATCGCGGCGGCGCCAGCCGGCCCGATGTCCGTCACGCCGCATGGATTTATGCCCAGATGGTGCGGGCGGGCCAGGCCGACTACACCACGGAGGCCGCGGGCCAGGCACAGGCGGTCTATCGGCCCGATGTCTATGACGATGCGCTCGGCAGAGAGTCCGCCGCCCCGTCAGTCGGCGACCCGGTGAAGACCCGTTTCGGCGAGGCTTTCACGCCGGAGAACATCGAAGACTATCTGCGCCGCACGCGACCGACTTAAGGCCATTTGCGCAATAAAGCGCCACCCGATGCACGCGTTTGCGCCGCTCTTATAAAGTCGACCAGGAACTCGCCTTGACCCGGCGATGCGGCAACCTCCCCGCAAGCCTCTGATTGTAAACGACTTTGCATCGAGATTTGGAACTCGCCCAAAACTGGCACGCGTCTTGTATTGGTAGTGTTGCCGGACGGCCAATGATGACCCCGGCATTTTCCAGTTCCAAGCCCAGCGGTGGGTCCCCAGCAAAGATGCTGATTCCGCGACGGTTCAGGCCGTCGGGATCGGCAATTCTATGCATTTCGTCGCCGCGCTGGCTCTGGACATGCGCGGCTTCTCGAAGACATCCGAGGGCTCAGCCATGACGTTCCGCATTCCGTCCATCCGCCGTCACATCCCTGGCCGCGGGGATTTCCCGGCGCTCACTTCTGAAATCCTCCGCCGCCACGCTGGCAACAGCGGCGCTGTTCGACGCGGTGCACATGGCCTTCCCCGGCGGCGTGCCGGACGCTTATGCCGCAACCCCTGAAACCACCAAGGCGGTGCTCGGCTATATCGCGCTGATGGACGCAGCGCCGCTCGTCATCGCCAAGGAAAAGGGCCTGTTCGCCAAATACGGCGTGCCCGATGTCGAGGTGAACAAGCAGGCGTCCTGGGGCGCGACGCGCGACAACCTCGTGCTTGGCGGCGCGGCGAACGGCATTGACGGCGCCCACATCCTCTCGCCGATGCCCTACCTGATCTCCACCGGCAAGGTGACGCAGAACGGCGTTCCGACGCCGATGTACATCCTGGCGCGGCTCAATCTCGACGCGCAGGGAATTTCGGTCTCCAACGACTATAAGGACCTCAACGTCACCGCCGATGCCTCGGCGCTCAAGGCCGCCTTTGCCGCCAAGATGGCCGCCGGCAAGGAAGTGAAGGTCGCGATGACCTTCCCGGGTGGCACCCACGATCTGTGGCTGCGCTACTGGCTGGCTGCCGCCGGCATCGACCCCGACAAGGACGTCTCCACCATCGTGGTGCCACCGCCGCAAATGGTGGCGAACATGAAGGTCGGCAACATGGACGCCTTCTGCGTCGGCGAGCCGTGGAACGAACAGCTCGTCAACCAGGGCATCGGCTTCACCGCCTGCACCACCGGCGAGATCTGGAAGAACCATCCCGAAAAGGCGCTCGGCATGCGCGCCGACTATGTTGATACCAACCCCAACGCCACCAAGGCCATCCTGATGGCGGTGATGGAAGCCCAGCAATGGTGCGACCAGATGGCGAACAAGGAAGAGATGTCGACCATCGTCGGCAAGCGGCAATGGTTCAACGTGCCGGTCGCCGACATCATCGGCCGTACCCGTGGCGACATCAATTACGGCGGGCTCCGACCAGTACATGAAGTTCTGGACCGACCACGCCTCCTATCCCTTCAAGAGCCACGACGCCTGGTTCGTCACCGAGGACATACGCTGGGGCAAGTTCGACCCGGCGATCGACGTGAAGGGCCTCGTCGACAAGGTCAACCGCGAGGACCTCTGGCGCGCCGCCGCCAAGGAGATGGGCGTCACCGACGTGCCGGCGACCACCTCGCGCGGCAAGGAGACCTTCTTCGACGGCAAGGTTTTCGATCCCGAGAACCCCACCGCCTACCTCGCCAGCCTCGACATCAAGCGCGTGGCGTGAGCGGCCGCCCGCCACTCCTCCCGACCAAGGACCGATCCATGTCCGTATCCGCCTTGAAGACCAAGACCGACATCGCCCCACGGCCGAAAAGCGCCGATGTCGTGACGCTCGCCATGCCGCGCAAAGCCGCCAAGCCGAACCGCTTGCAGACCATGGCGCACAGCCTCACTGTGGCCGTCGTCCCGCCGGTGATCGTGCTGGCGCTGCTGCTCGGCTTCTGGGAACTGCTGTGCGGCGGCCCCGGCGCGACGCTGCCGCCGCCCTCCACCATCTGGCAGGAATCCTACGACCTCATCGTCAATCCGTTCTTCGTCAACGGTTCGCAGGATATCGGCCTCGGCTGGCGGGTGCTGATCTCGCTGCAACGGGTGGCGATCGGCTTCGGGCTGGCAGCGGTGGTCGGCATCCTGCTCGGCGTCGTCATCGGCCAGTCGGTCTGGGCGATGCGCGGGCTCGACCCGGTGTTCCAGGTGCTGCGCACCGTACCCCCGCTCGCCTGGCTCCCCATCGCGCTCGCCGCCTTCCGCGACAGCAGCCCGTCGGCGATCTTCGTGATCTTCATCACCGCGATCTGGCCGGTGATCATCAACACCGCAGTGGGCGTGCGCAACATCCCGCAGGACTACCGCAACGTCGCCTTGGTGCTGCGGCTCAACGCCTTCGAGTTCTTCTGGAAGATCATGCTGCCGGCGGCGGCGCCCTACATCTTCACCGGCCTGCGCATCGGCATCGGCCTGTCCTGGCTCGCCATCGTCGCGGCCGAGATGCTCACCGGCGGCGTCGGCATCGGCTTCTTCATCTGGGACGCGTGGAACTCCTCGCGCCTGTCCGACATCATCGTGGCGCTGGTCTACATCGGCGTGGTCGGGTTCGTCCTCGACCGCATCGTGGCCGGCATCGGCGCCTTCGTCACCCGTGGCACCCAAGCTGCCTGAGGAGGCCCCCCATGACCGCTTATCTCAAGCTCGACCACATCGACAAATCGTTCTCGCGCGGCGGTAGCACCACCGAGGTGCTCCGCGAGGTGTCGATGGACATCGCCAAGGGCGAGTACATCTCGGTGATCGGCCATTCCGGTTGCGGCAAGTCCACGCTGCTGAACATCGTCGCCGGGCTCACCCCGGTGACCAATGGCGGCGTCATCCTCGAGGGGATCGAGGTCAACAGCCCCGGCCCCGACCGCGCCGTGGTGTTCCAGAACCACTCGCTGCTGCCCTGGCTCAGCGTCTATGACAATGTGAAGCTGGCGGTCGACAAGGTGTTCGCTGGGACCCGGTCGCGGGCCGAGCGCCATGAGTGGTGCCTGCACAATCTCGATCTCGTGCAGATGGGCCATGCCCGGGACAAGCGCCCCTCGGAGATCTCCGGCGGCATGAAGCAGCGCGTCGGCATCGCCCGCGCGCTCGCCATGCAGCCCAAGGTGCTGCTGCTCGACGAGCCGTTCGGCGCGCTCGACGCGCTGACCCGTGCGCATCTGCAGGATTCCGTCATGCAGATCCACGCCAGCCTCGGCAACACCGTGATCATGATCACCCATGATGTCGACGAGGCGGTGCTGCTGTCCGACCGCATCGTGATGATGACCAACGGCCCGGCCGCGCATATCGGCGAGGTGCTCGACGTGCCGCTCGCCCGACCGCGCCGCCGGCTCGATCTGGTCACCGACCCGACCTACCTGAAATGCCGCGAGGCGGTGCTGAAGTTCCTCTACGAGCGCCATCGCTTCGTGGAAGCGGCGTGAGGGCGGCCCCATGACACCCGAGCAAATCGCCCTGCTGCGCGGCAGCTTCGACAAGGTGCGGCCGATCTCGGAAGCGGCCGCCACGCTGTTCTACGGCCGGCTGTTCGAAATCGCGCCGGAGGTCCGTCCGCTGTTCAAGGGCGACATCTCCGAGCAGGGCCGCAAGCTGATGGCGACGCTCGCCGTCGTCATCAACGGCATTGACGACCTGCCCCGGCTGCTGCCGGCGGTACAGGCGCTCGGTGCCCGCCATGCCGGCTATGGCGTCACAGACGAGCATTTCGCCCCGGTCGGGGCGGCACTGATCTGGACACTGGAGCAGGGTCTCGGCGACGCCTTCACGCCGGATGTGCGCGACGCCTGGCTCGAAGCCTATGGCGTGCTGTCCGCCGTGATGATCGAAGCCGCCAGCCATGCCGCCGTGGAAGCGTGAGGGGAACGCCATGAGGAATGCATCATGAGCGAACCTCTCATCGTCATCGGCAACGGTATGGCCGCCGCCAAGTTCTGCGAGGAACTGGCGAACCAGGGCCTCGGCCGCTATTCCGTGGCCGTGGTCGGCGCCGAGCCGCACCTTGCCTATAATCGCGTGCTGCTGTCCTCACTGCTCGCCGGCGAAGTGACGGCCGGCGACATCGAACTGCGCAGCCGCGACTGGTGGCGCGCGCGCGGCGTCACGCTGATCTATGGCCGGCCGGCGGTCTCCATCGACACCGCGCAAAGCCGCGTAATCCTCGCGGATGGCTCGTCGCTGGCCTTCTCAAGGCTCGTGCTGCCCCCCGCCCCCCCCCCGCCCCGCCTGCCGATACCGGGCATGGAGCTTCCCGGCGTCATGACCTTCCGCGACATGGCTGATGTCGACGCGCTGCTGGCGGCGGCAAAGCCCGGCACGCGCGCCATCGTCATCGGCGGCGGCCTGCTG
>LNAP01003507.1_pt1 | contig 14970 bp, 19 predicted proteins | sample 602601 | NCBI WGS metagenome assembly LNAP01 (sample SAMN02440304, study PRJNA202911) | soil metagenome | biome: Subtropical and temperate rainforests or woodlands; isolation source: soil samples (1 kg each in a 20% v/v slurry with milli Q water) were... ...
TTTCTTCAATGCACAAAATGTCGTTGTTTTGGCTCATCAACTTGCACCAATAATTCCGTCTTTTCCGCACTTTACAACGATCGACTTTTGAACGCGCGACAAGCAGAGATTTGCTGGCGAATTGATGCAACGATGACGAACAGCTGGATACTCCGTGCATTCACAGTCGGCTTATTGTTGGTACAGTTATCGTGGCAGTGTCATGGAGTCATAAGCGCTCCCAAATTTGTAAAATTGCTTTCGAACTCGCCAAGCACAACGCAAAAGGAGCCTTTGTTGATGCGATCAGAACACAAAAGTGGAAGACAGAATCGTTTCGCGCAAATAAAAGAGAATGGCAAAGAGTTTGTAGAGAGTTGGAAGAATCGCGTCCAGAACAATGGTGTTCATCTTTTGCGAGGGAGTAAAGGTTTCGGCTCGCAGTTAAAGAAGGCGGTGGAACTTAAGGTGAAACAAGTACAGAACGGCAAGCATTCCATCTCATACGAAGAGTTTCACTACATTGAACAAGCGAGTGCAGACCTTGGGAAAGCTGTTCGTAAGCTTGGTTGGGCACCTTTTGGGAGACGATACGTCTTCATGTCCACTTTCGTGTTCCCTCTCTTCTCCTCCAACCATCTCGCCACATTTAAAGACTTCCCGTCCACGTTTCTCAGCCCAAAAGATCAGAAAGCACGTGAAGATATCCTCACCAAGCGTCGCATGCAAGCAGCAATGCATGGTCTGTACACCCTGCAAGAAGGTCAGACCCTCGACGATGAGATTCGAAACGAAGCCAACGCCCAACACGCGAAGCTTGTGGAACGTGCCTTGCAGCAGCGAAACCTCAGCCAGGCCTTGGAAGTGCTCGACCCTTTGCTCGTCAAGCACACGCACAGCATGCACAAGGCGCCGGCTGTGGGGGTGGCAGCACTGCCCAGCGGGCTTGTGAAGCAATGCTTACAAGCGTTAGGTGCCGCCTCCGTACCCAACTTTCCCATTCTGCGCTTGCTAAATACGTTGAGTTTGAAAAACCGCGTGAGTGGCATTCAGCGAAGCGACGAGTTTCTGGCGGTGAAAGGCGTGTCCACCTTGTCTACGGAAGAGGTACGAATCCGATGTTTCACTTGCATTTTTTTCTTTTCCTTGCTCTGAATGTGTGTGTGTTGATTTTCTTGTAACCGTTCATTCAGATAAAGATGGCGTGCTTTGAGCGGTGCATCCGCACGGAGAACAGACCCGAAGGTGAGCTGCGGAATGACCTGTCGGAGTGGTTACAGCTCGTGCACCCTGTCCAGAGCCAGGACTCGCCACCCCCATACCCAGCAGTACAGGCAGGTGGACCAGAGACAGTACCCGCGGCTAATCGTACCTTGGAGGCTCCAAGAGCCGCCGCCAATGCCAATAGTACGGCCGTTCCTACGCCTTCCGTTCATCCGCTTGCCAGTGGTGGTACGGCTCCACCACACACACTTCCTGCTTCCTGCACTATCAGTACCAGTACCAGCACGGTGCGAGACGCAGGGTCTTTGCTTAGCCAGGATTTATCTAGTGCCAGTGTGTCCCTAAAGAAGATCATCGTATCGAATGTGCGTGAAACATGGGACAAATCCGTCCAAACGGCGAAGGATTTTCGGGACGCCACGCGAAAAGCGGCAGTGCTAGCGACGAACGCACAGAACAAGCGTTTTGCGTTGCTGGCCCTGCATGCGCTGCGCAACCTCAAAAATTCGTCCTTTGGAGGAGTCTATCGAGCTGCACTGGTGGATCCTACCGGTAAGAATTAGTGCGAATAACAACGTCAACGGCCGCTTTGAAATAAAATAGCATTTGAATGCGTCAATTTCGTGGTAGATTTTCTGTTAAGCAGTCTTTACTATGTGTGTAGTTCCCATTACTACGACGTCGTACGTGTGCTACTTGTAATTAATTTCGAACGAGGTTCAGCATTTTGCACCGCTTTTATCCCCTTACCGGTAAATTTAAAGTCTTTGACTTCATTTCGTGCTCGATTTGTTTTAACTTCGCCTTAATTCAGCACGTATTGCACTGAAATGAAGCCCTTTTGCTCTATGAATCGTGTCTTGGTCTGTAAATATGTTCGTCACAGCTCAGTACGACCAGCAGCAGTGTACTCGAATTCCTTTGCTATGTCTGGTTGTGGGTGGCTTATTCCCTTTTATGTCGGCGTGATCACCGCCATGAAAGACAGAGGTGTGATGAACGACTTGTCCAGCTTTGGTGGCACATCATCTGGCTCTTTAGGCTCTCTGATTGCGTGTTGTAACATTGATCCGGCTAGCGCCATGCAGTTAATCTTGCAGTTATCTACAAATGGGTCTTTCAACAGCGATAAAAACGCAGGACTCAAATTAGTGCTGGATCCATTGATCGATAATAAATCATTCGAAGAATCGCAAAACAGATTGTTTGTAACAATGACAAAAGTGTGGCCGAATCCGAAAGGCGTGGCCACAATCGTATCACAGTTTGCTTCGAAACAACATCTTTTGGATGTCGTGGCGGCGTCTTGTTTCATCCCGTTGTACAGTGCCCCCAAGCTTGCGGTCACCGTGGGAAACGAAAAAGATTTGTATGTAGATGGTGGTGTATTAGCATTTATGCCACCCGTGGGCGACATAACAATATCACCTTTTCCACGACGGTTCATCTATGACCTGGTGCCTGTGATTAAACCCAACCCACAGACTTACAGACCCGCTTGTATTTACTTGAACCAAAAGGAATACCCGTTGCACAGGCTGCTATCCTGGGTGCTTATTCCACCTTCAGAGAAGGACATGTGGGGCTTGTATCACAGTGGTGTGGTCGCAGCCAATCGATGGATGGACGCAAATGAAGTACTGACTACGAGGCATGAGATCGATCTGACGCCACACTTGAAACTGCTTGAAGCAGTGAACTTTAGCCTAAAGTCCATATGATCTTTTTCAATCACATTTGTTTCGTTTTATATTGGTTTATTTTTGAAACAAAAAGTTGTCGTTTATCTACTCTTTCGTCGGTTTTATTATTGCAACACATATCAACCGCAGCGCACAACACAACCGAACCAAACAATCCCTGCCACAAAGTAAAAACACTTGAGTACTTAACAACAGGAACAAAACCGCTTACACCTTATCAAAGCATTTCGAGGGGCATTTCTTCCACGAACGAGGATTGTCGCTCCCCAACCACTTTCAACTAACACTAACGCTAACAATTGCACTAAGGGTGACCCTGCACTCTATTGTACGTACAGGATTTGAAAGCTAATCTCACCCGAACATCACAAAACATTTGATGCTTTACATCTGCAAGGTAGGATCGGCCTGGGTGAACACATTCGCCACCACGGATCGCCCCACCAACATCGCCGTGTTTACCCACCGTAACACAAAGTACATATTGTCATGTGTGGGGTTAGGAAACTCCTGCTTGTTTCGCACCGGAGGGTTGGCACCCGAACCCAGCAGCTGTGTCTTGGAAAGCTGAATCAGATTGTCGAGTTTCTTCGAGCCACTGGCGCTGCTGGTGGACTTGCCCGAGCTGCTTTCGGCCCCGTCGTCGAACTTCATTGGGGAGACGTAGATTTCTACGAACACCTCACCCTCCGGGACGTAGCTCTCTACATACAGCGTGTGGCCCGCCGGCACGCTGATCTCCCGGCGCGCATCCCCAGAACGACCGAGGGATAAATACTCGGCGAGGGGGCGCGTGCTGGTCCAATCGGGCGCCGTGCCGCCGTACTTCACCGGCAACACGTCAGCATCGATGTACTTCAACAGCTTCGCAGAGGTCTCCGGACCGGCACCAAGAATTTCAATCTTGGCTTGGGTACGAGGGTCCAGCCATCCTTTCACAATTTCCCATGTGGTTACTGCAACGACGAAATCAAGTTATTAAGTTAAGTTTCTGTCAAGCGCACCAACCCGCACGTGAGAATGATTTGGTAAAATAAGGCCAGCAAGGATGCACAAAAGAACAAAAAAACAGCTATTCAAAACTTACCCGCGAGCCAAGGCGCATTGATAACGAGCATCTTGCCCAGTGTCTCGGGGTAGCACACATTGTCCAACGCCACCAGTGACTTCATGTGTTCGAAAGAAGAGCCAGTGCAGTGCACCATGCTGAGCCCTTCGAGATCCAATATCGCGCATGTGCTGTAAACTGCAGACTTGCCATCTGCGGTGGCCCGCTCGAAGATATCGCTAAGGTCCTTCTCCATTGTATGAAAGTGATAATCGACCAACGCTCCAAACGTTGTCATCGATGTAATGGCTGAGGGGTTAATTTGACCAGACTGCTCGAAGAGAATGGGGCGGTTGAGCTTATCGTAGCCAAGGTGGGAGTGAGGGTAAAACTTTTTCAGCATTTCCATATCACATTTCACCACCTCATCTGGCGTCAGGGTAGCGAAGTGTTTCGCTTGCCCGTTCGTCTTCCTTTCGACGCACTTCTTCAGCAGTTCCAACGCGTTCGCCACTGAAAACTGGCGAGCTCTCAGAAACCGCAAGCTTACATTCTCCAAAGGTTCGGTAGTGAACTTGGCGACGGATAAGTCGCTCTCTTTTGCAGTCGACATGAACTGAATCAAAGCTTCGCTCTGCTCCATAGTCAGGTATCCCTTCGTACCCCAAGTGTCCAACTCCAGCTCTTCGATTTTACCGTCAAACGCGCTCATTGCTTTGAATACAGCTCCAATACTGTCGAACCTAAGGTAAAATATATACGATGTACCCAATAAAAGACAACACGTTCGTCATCCATTGACTTGACGAAGTTGACCTGGCGCATAAATTGCGTTTTTGTGCACTTCTAGCGAGCATAAAGGATAACGTTTCGGTTCAATACTTTTGTCAGACCGGGACAATTTCTCGCACCAAACGGTTCGCGCAATTCAGTTGGCAACTTTTCAATTCGTTTGTGCTCGACAAAAGAGGCAAATGTACCATCACGCCGAGGCTCAAGTCATCCAGGCGTATGCAGTTGAAGAACCTTCGTGTCCTAACCCCGGAGAACCCGTCAATGAAACTGGTTTGAGAAGCTTTCTGCAAGCAAACGCGTGGCCGAGCGGGCTTCAGGATACTCTTGTAAAAGGCGCGCGAAGAATTCCGATTCGATATTTTATATGTGATGATTCTGGAAGTATGGCGATTACTGACGGCATGCAAATTGTGAAGGGCAGTGTTGATGGACAAGACAGGTACATGCTTAGGTCAAAATGTTTCCTTGGTATCAAACCTGATCTTATTTCTCTCCTATTTATTTAATGTTAGTATGATTCCTTGCTCTCGTTGGGCTGAATTGACCCAGAGTCTGCGCTTTCACGCCGAGCTGGCTCACTATGGCTCCGTTCCAACTGAATTTCGTATGCTCAACAGAGGAAGTCCTGTTCAGATTGGATTCGCCAACCAGTTTAAAGCACCTCAGACTTGTTTGGACATATTCCATCAGCAGCTTGAAGACTCGCCCTTTGGCGGAACTCCCCTCTGTCGCCACATCCGCGAGATTACAAACCATGTCAGTCGTCGCGCTGAGGCACTTCGCCAAGCGGGTCAACTGGCTTGTGTGGTAATCGCCACGGACGGGGAGGCTACCGACGGTAATCTGGCAGATGCCATGCGTCCGCTCAAAAATCTGCCGGTGTGGATCGTGGTGCGTCTGTGTACCAACGACGACCGCGTGGTGAAGTACTGGAGCGAGATCGACAGCGAGCTGGAGCTGAGCATGGACGTGCTGGACGATTTTCAAGGTGAGGCGATGGAGATCTATAAGCACAATCCCTGGCTGACCTATGGCGAGCCGTTGCACCGCATGCGCGAGTTCGGTGTGCACGTAAAGGAGGTCGACTTTCTCGACGAGAAGAAGTGTGAGTTGGAGCAGATCCGTATTCTGAGCCACGTCATGTGAGGACTATTCTTGCTGTATTGGATTTCTGCCATACGAAGGTATTTATTTATATACCTTCTTTTTAGCTTTGGAGGAAATATTAGCGACTATCCTCACCCGGAAGCGGACTACACGGGTTTTCTGCGCACCATGGACCGTCTGAACACGCTCTCTGACCAAGTCTACAGCCCTGTGGGTACCAGAGACCGGCAACCTTGGATAAATACATCGAATTTACCTACGCGAATAGGTAGAGTTATTCAAAGGTCGCCGCACGCACCCCAGTCCTCTCTGTGCACGGTGTCATAGTCATAAAAAGCTTTGCTATCAGTCATTGTCTTGTTTACAAAACACTACTAACAATTATAATAAAATAGGCCTAGTACTTGTACAAATAGCATTTTGCTGTTCACTGTTCCGGGAATTAATTATCACCGAAAGTTGAACGGTTCGCGCAAAATCCTCCTGACCTGCAGCGACGTTCGCTTATCATTTCTAAATCAAAATCAAGCAAAGTCTCTACAAAAAATGTATCAACAAGCGCAAATTGCTCAGGCATACGCTGTTGCTGAAGCTCCGTCTGTGAACCAGGATGAACCGGTCAATGAAGCTGGTCTGAGAAACTTTCTTCAAGCAAACGCATGGCCAAATGGTTTGCAAGAAAACCTCGTCAAAGGTGCTCGTAAGATGCCAATCCGCTACTTTATTTGCGATGATTCTGGAAGTATGGCACACACCGACGGCAAGAAAATTGTAAAATCATCTGACGGCACTAAAGACAGGTAACCGATCGTACGTTTGATGCCGCTTGAAACTCGACGCAGCATTCAACTTCTAAATTCCTCATTTACAGCATGGTTCCTTGCTCTCGCTGGGTTGAGTTGACCCAGAGTCTGCGCTTTCACGCCGAGCTGGCTCACTATGGATCCGTTCCAACTGAATTTCGCATGCTCAATAGGGGCACTCCAGTTCAAGTTGGTTTTGGACAGGACACCAAGTCTGCCCAGACTCCTCTGGACAGGTTTTGTCAGCAGCTCGAAGACTCTCCTGCAGGTGGAACTCCCCTCTGCCGCCACATTCGCGAAATCACCCATGAGATTACCCACCGCGCCGAGGCACTTCGTCAGGCTGGACAGCTTGCCTGTGTGGTGATCGCTACGGACGGTGAAGCCAGTGATGGAAACCTCGTGGAAGCGATGCGTCCGCTCAAAAATCTGCCGGTGTGGATCGTGGTGCGCCTGTGCACCAACGAAAGCAAGGTGGTGGAGTACTGGAGTCAGATTGATCACCAGCTAGAGCTGAACATGGACGTGCTGGACGACTTTCAAGGCGAGGCGATGGAGATCTACAAACACAATCCCTGGCTGACCTATGGCGAGCCATTGCACCGCATGCGCGAATTTGGTGTGCACGTGAAGGAGATCGACTTTTTGGACGAGAAGAAGTGCGAGCTGGAACAGATTCGCCTGCTGTGCGCCACCGTGTAAGAAAATCCTTCTTTCCTCACGCACACACTACTGTACTCCCTAACTGACTCATCTATGCTTCCTTTTATGCAATTACGAACAGGTTCGGTGGCCGCCAGGAGGACTTCCCCCACCCAGAAGTTGACATGGCTGGCTTCAAGTCCACCATCGAGCGCCTCAACAGCACTAACCCTCAGGTGTACAGTCCTGCTGGCTCGGGCCGCCGCCGCGCCTGGGTGGATCTGACCAAGGTGCGCGGCCCTAAGAAGAAGCCTGGCTGTGTGATTTGCTAAACCGCGCGGTACGATACGATGGGTTTTCCTTGGTGGAAATGAATGTGGCATACGACATTTGGTCGAGAGTGATTCGCAGAAGGGGTGATGTAGTTTAGGAAGTAAATTAGGTAGTTTTAGTTAATTAGTTTATAGTGAAAAGATTTGCCATACCATTGGGTATTTGCTAGTAATTGTGTTTTTATGTGGTAAATCGTCAATTGTAAGGAAAAGAACATGGAGAAAAAGTTTCCTTTAAATTTTGGCTTAGTTAATCATATTCTGCGCTGCATCAGAAAGAGGATACCACCATACTGTATACACGGCAAAGCCCATAATATTCGATCATTCTACTAAAATCACTGCTGTGCGCTTGCATAACGAACACCTGCGTAAAGTCTAAAACATGACACAACAATTCAAATTTTACACCTCCGACTTTAGCCAAACCGGATTGACCATCTCCTGGTCCTTCTGCTGAGCTTCATAGATGCTATAGCCATGTCCTCCTTCTCCAGTCTTGAGCACCTTCGCACCCGTGGCGCTGGGAGTCTCTTCAGTGGCTTTGTTCTGCGCCTGCGCCTTTACTCTGATCTCCTCGATCTTGGCAGACGTCTCGGGAGTCCAGGAATCCAGCTCGGGCACCGGCACGACAATATGCGCAACAAAGTCCACCACCTTGAGCAGCGTAGCCAGAGCGAGCAGAATCAGCGCGGCGCCGGGGTGCTTGGTGAGGCTGGTGGTGACCCCAGGCTGAGTGTGCAAGTGGCCCATGCAGTTGTTGCCAAAGGCGCTCAGCGTGCTCAGGGTGCCGTACATGCCCAGAATGAAGGAGAAAAGTCCAACGCTGCAAATGATGAGTGTATGTGTAAGAATATGAGTTAAACAGATGAGGCGAAAGAATACACTGTACGGTAACTTCGAGGTGAGGGTAAGAAACATAGGTGTCAGAAAAGCAAGTGGGAAGGAGATGGAAACTTACAACTTCTGGCAGTGGAGGTCGTGAGTGGCTGCAAACAATGAGAAGAAAGGATATATTCGATAAGACACACGAATTACGTTGTTAAAGTTGATGGTTTAAAGGCGTACCTGTAGATCGGTTGAGATCTCCTGCGAGCTGTCCAACCTGGCCGAAGATCGCCATCGCAACAGGGAAGGCGATGGTACCGGGGTTGGCCGCTTCGCATTTGTTGCAGTTCTGAAAGTAAGTGTCGCAAGACGAGTCACCCCAGCCGACGGAAGAGGGAGGGCAGGAGGCACCGTCACAGTTGGAGAACACCATTCTAGCAATGCCGGCATAGTAATCCACTTTGGAAGTCACGCTACCTTGAACGATCTCGAGAGTTCCTTGGAAGAAAGGCACATTCTGAATGGCGGTTGAGTCTGCGGATATGCAAGCGAGGGCTGCCAGGATCAAGATCAGGCCGACAAAGGACAGCCAGAACGCCACGAAAAATATCTGAGATCGATGCTTTGCTCCCCACTCTGTACCCATCAGACCGAGGTAGTAGCAGCCGATGTTACCGCTGTAAGGAAAGTAAAGAAAAATTAAGACTAGAACATCCAAGACAACGCGAAACCCTCACCTGCAAATGCAATAGATGGTCTTGCTTTTCAGGCATGGTGGGGGATCAGTCTCGATGCCTTTGTTATACCACTGGCTGACGAAGTTGTTCATTCTACTCTGTAGTTTCTACTGATCCAATCGTTATGTTCTCTAATAATGAAATTTGTTTCTTTTTGGTTTCGTCCACCATCGTTTTTGTTTGAGAATCCGCTACTCAACCCTCAGGTGCAGGTGTGATCGTTGCAGTGACGCTGACGTCATTTTTCCACCCAACCGGGTCAGAATAAAAAATACCAACTTGGAACTGGTAAAAAATAAAACGTAACTTAATTAGCACAAACCTACAATCGTGAAGCCTATGCACGAGCACATGGAGCAAACAGTTAATAACAAGTAACTACTTCAGCGCGAACAGGCGAAGGCTAGCGACATTGCACAGAAGAAAAAACTTTATCCACTTTATGCGGAAGAAGAGAAGCCGTCGCTAATCAATTTGCGTGTCTTGCTGTCCGCCCCACTGCCTGTGCTGTCTTCTCCCATAGATTCACCATCAGGGGTCCAGTAATCCTTCTTGGGCACAGGCACAATCACATGTGCCCAGATGTCCACCACTTTCAAGATGGTCGCCACCAGCAGCAGCACAAAGGCAGGGCCGGGTGTCTTCGTGAGGGACAGATTGGGCAGATCGGAATCCAAATTGCGGAAACACGTGTCGGCAAAGGCGTTCAGAGCAGAGAGGGTGCTGAGAAGGCCGATGACACCAGTCACGATGCCCATACTGTGAAATGATACCATAAATGGGGGTCAGTCAAAAATGAACGCGATCCTGGGTTAGTTGGAGTATGTACATGTACATGCAAGGGACTTACGTTTTCTGGCAGTGAAGGTCGTACTTGGCTGTGCGATTATCGATACAGATCCATGTGTAAAAATAAACAAACGTGAGAAACAAAACAACAACGGTAAGACGTAGTTTAAAACGAAGGCTTACCCACAGATCTGCCGAGATCTCCAGTGCACTGAGGAATCTGGGTGACGAAAGACATAATCACCATTGTAACCGAGCCCAAGGAAGCATCTGCGCACGCACCACAGTTGTTGAAATACTGGTCACAATTGACCGAATCCCAGGCTGTTGTTTGAGGCGGACACAGGGCGCCCAGGTCACAACCTTCAATTACGACTCTCTTCAGCCCTGCATAAACATCCAGCTCCGCTGTAGTTCCATCCGCCTTATCCACGGTAAGAATCCCAGTAAAGAATGGTACGTTCTTGATATTGTCTGGATCAGTTGAGACGCAGGCAACTGCTGCTCCCAACAAAATGAGGGAAATGAACGAAAACCAGAAGGCAACGAACATAATTTGTGATCTGTTTTTTTCACCCCACTCTGTTCCCCAATTTCCAATGGCGATGCAGCAAGAATTTTTGCTGTGTAGTAAGTGATGAAGCATGATAGTCAGTGGAGGCTTGGTACACGAAACTGGTTGAAAGTTACCTGAGTGTGTTGTAACAGGTCTTGCTGTACATGCACGGGGGAGGAGTAGAAGGGATACCTTCATTATACCATTTGGAGACGAAGCCACCCATTATCTTTCACCAAAACACAATTTCGAATGGAAATAAAGATCTGTTCAACCGACTTTTCGAGACGTTGCCCAACTGACCGTCCGCAGGTATAAAATATGCAATCCGTTACTTACATATGCACCATCTCTCTCAATGGATTGCAATAACATACACCAGGCAGATACACAGGCAAACAAATTGGAAGCTGCTTTACACACGAACATCAAAATATTATTTCTCTTGATATAGGATAAAATGTGAAGTACCATGGAACAGAGTATTGTAAAATATTTGATGCGAGCACCGTTTGCAGCAAATCTCCATCTACCGGATGCCGCGCACCAATTTGTTTGTTTGCACTAGGCATTTTTGAATATTTGTACGAACCATTATCAAACAAACAGTGGTACTTAGTAAACTTCAGTTGTACATTTTTAGATAAAGTAAACATAACATAGTCTTTGTATTAAACGGATAGCATACGGCCAGGAATACACAGACAGTATTCAATTCTACGTGATACGCATGCACTATTACACCGAAGATGTTTGACATCCTATACTGTTCTTAGCCGGTATGCTAAAGGTTATTGTCTAAAGGTTTTCATCGCCATCAGAGGAAGCAGTGCCTTTAATTTCACCTGGAGTCCAGTAGTTTTCCTTAGGCACTGGCACAATGATGTGCGCACAAACGTCCACTACTTTCAGGATCGTTGCAACCAATAGCAGCACAAACGCCGGTCCGGGTGTTTTACTTAGAGACAGATTGGGTAAATCCGAGTCCAGACTGCGGAAACAGGTGTCGGCGAAAGCATTGAGGGCGGCGAGGGTACTCAGCAACCCAATCATGCCGGTCAAAATGCCCATACTAAAAATGAACGAGACAGAGAAAGCGGGTAATGAAACCCAATTGTTGAAAGATAGAAAATGAATATAACTCACGTTTTCAGGCAGTGCAGGTCCCATTTACCTAAATCATAAGAAAATTAAACGTAGTGCAATGTAAAAGGCAGGCAGTACACAAAGTACGAGGTTGCAACAGCGGATACTTACCCACAGATCTGCCAAGGTCCCCGGTACATTGAGGGATCTGCGTCACAAAAGACAAAATCACCATTGTCACCGAGCCCAAGGAAGCATCTGCGCACGCACCACAGTTGTTAAAATACTGGTCACAATTAACCGAATTCCAGGAGATGGAGTGAGGTGGACACAGTGCGCCCAAGTCACAGTCTTCAATCACAACTCTCTTCAGTCCTGCATAAATGTTGAAGTCGGTTGTAGTTCCGTCCGCTTTGTCAACTGTTAGAATTCCTGTGAAGAACGGGACGTTCCGAATATTGCTTGAATCGGTGGAGACACAGGCCACAGCTGCCGCCAAGAGAATTAGGGAAACGAAGGAAAACCAGAAGGCAACAAACATAATCTGAGATCTGTTCTTTTCACCCCACTCTGTCCCCCAATTTCCTATCATTACGCAGCAAGGATTCTTGCTGAGCAATGCAAAATTATTGTCGTCACCGTGTGAGGGATGGGTTGTAAATATTGTACAGGCAGCTTTTACCTGAGTGTGTTGTAGCAGGTCTTGCTGTACATGCAAGGAGGAGGAGTGGTGGCAATACCTTCATTGTACCACTTCGACAAAAAGCCACCCATAATGCTGATGTTCGATGAAAAAGTGCAAAAGATTTGCTCAGTTGACCAGTTGAAGTGAGGACTGCTGGCGCGGGCATAAAATATGCAAACCGCAGATTACATATGCATCGACAAGTTACTGTATGCATAATTATCATACACTGCTGCTGGAAAGCAACACAACAAGTAGTAGTAGCAACAGTATGTTCAAGAAAAACTATGATTTTTAGGTCTTTGTATTTATGTTATGTATCAAGAAATATTGACCTACGTATAAGAAAAACTCCACAACTCTCTAATGTTACCGATACTGATAAGCAATATCGTATGTCGTAGCCGTTAGAACGAAAAGTTACAAGCGCGTGTGTTGCCCGCAGGCAAAAAAGAAAAGCAAAAATCAGAAAGTCTCACAAAAAGCAAATTATGCCATGTGTGGACACCGTGCAGAGAGAAATAGCACTCTAGCCAAGACGCTATTAGTAATCCCAACAGATTAATTTTAAAGGTTTTCATTACCGATTAGATCGTTGGCGCCACTGGGAGCCCAGTAGTTTTCCTTGGGCACCGGCACAATCACATGTGCCCAGATGTCCACCACTTTTAGAACAATCGCTACTAGCAGCAGAACAAAAGCTGTGCCGGGTGTCTTGGTCAGAGTTAGATTGGGCAGATCGGAATCCAACTCTAAAAAGCAGCTGTCTACAAAGGCATACAGCGCGCCACAGGTACCCACCAGACCAAGTACACCACTGAGGATACCCATGCTGTTGGAACATAACAATATTGCAAAGATAAGCACATAATCGTGTGGTATAAAAGGCTTTAAAATCCTTACAATTTCTGGCAGTGTAGATCGTACTTGGCTGGATTTTGTAAGAAAAAACAAATTGTATGTACACGGATTAGACTGAGTAAGTAACAAAGCAACACAAATATAAACGAGAACAATTTTGCATAACAACAGTCCTCACCCATCGATCTGCTGATATCGGCAATGCACTGGGGGAGCTGGGCGAAGAACGACATTATCACCAGCGGCACTGTGCTCAGGGAAGCACTTGCACAAGCACCACAGTCAGTGAAGTACTGGTCACAGTGAACCGAGTTCCAAGAAATGGAATCAGGTGGACACAGGGCGCCAAGATCACAATTTTCTACTACCACTCTGTTCAGGCCTGCGTAGATGTTAAAGTCAGATGTGCTCCCATCCACTTTCTCCACAGTAAGTACCCCTGTGAAGAAAGGGACGTTTTTGATGCTCTCCGAATCTGTGGAGACGCAGGCCACCGCTGCCCCCGACAATATGAGCGACACAAAAGAGAACCAGAAGGCAACGAACATGATCTGAGATCTGTTCTTCTCACCCCATTCTGTCCCCCACTTCCCAATGGATAAGCAGCAAGCATTTTTGCTGCATAATGCAAAAGTTTGGTCAGATGAGGTGTGGATTTGCAATGATATCTGCAATTGCAGGTACCTACCTGAGTGCGTTGTAACATGTTTTGCTGTACATGCACGGCGGAGGAGCTGTTGCAATGCCTTCATTGAACCACTTCGACACAAAGCCACCCATTTTATTTAGCCTGGCGGGTTAGACTGGGTTTAGTTGTCATGCGCAGGCGGCGGTTTGGCTCTCCACTGTGTTTTCACCACTTTCGAAGTAGTTTTCACTACTTCAGAAAGGGTTATTGGAGTAATATTGCATTGTTGGTGTTCTCCTTTGTGGACACTTTCCCAAATCTGCTGCCCAAAAGTTATGATGGACACCTGCACCAGGGTCATTGATGAGCACATTGGCTCCGTCAATGTCGTTCGGTTTACTGCGGACGGGACTTACTGTATGACTGGGTCAGATGACCGCACAATTAAGTTGTGGAACCCTCACAAGCGCGATCCCTCCAAATCGGACACGAGCGCACTGCTTATAAAAACCTATGATGGAGCTCATGGTTACTCGGTGCTTGGCTTGTCTATTTCAAAAGATAAAACACGGTTTGCATCATGCGGGGAGGACCGCACCTGTTATGTGTGGGATGTTGCGAGTGGCCAAACGATTCGCCGAATTCAAGCTCACAATCACAAAATCAATGCAGTGGAGTTCAACGATGATGCAACAGTGCTGATTACTGCATCGTATGACCAAACAGTGAAGTGTTGGGATATGCGTACGTCGAACAGAGACCCCATACAAGTAATGCAAGACTTTAAAGACTCCGTAACTTCGCTGGCACGAACAGAGTCAGCCATTATTGCGGGCTGCGTGGACGGCAACGTGAGAATTTACGATCTGCGCAAAGGACAGCTGCAATGTGACAATCTTAAGAGCCCAATCACTTCTGTGTGTGTTAGTAGCGATCAAAACTGCTATGTAGCATCTTGTCTAGACAATTCCGTTCGGTTGTGTGAAATTGCCTCTGGAAAGTTGCTTAAAGAATACGCAGGTCACAAACACAGCGAATTCAAAGGCGAAGCCGTCTTTCAAGCCGACTGCAACCACATCTTGAGTGGCTCCGAAGACGGCAGTCTGGTGCGGTGGAATTTGGTCTCTGGGCAAGTGGTGAACCGTACCGAAAAGGCGCATTTTAAGG
>LNAP01004178.1_pt2 | contig 14970 bp, 15 predicted proteins | sample 602601 | NCBI WGS metagenome assembly LNAP01 (sample SAMN02440304, study PRJNA202911) | soil metagenome | biome: Subtropical and temperate rainforests or woodlands; isolation source: soil samples (1 kg each in a 20% v/v slurry with milli Q water) were... ...
GCTGGCGGCCCTGGTGGCACGCTATCTGCTGGTCGAGACACGCAGTTCGCAAGCCGAGTTCGTGATTCCCGACCACCTTGCGCATGCCGACCCGATGGTAGAGCGCTTCGAGTGCTGGGCCAGACGTCGGCTCGCGCAAGGTTTCTCGCTGGCCGAGGCGGCCAGCGCCGCGGGCACAAGCGAGCGCACCTTGGCGCGGCGGCTGCAAAGCGTTTTGGGCAAGACACCCCTGTCGTATTTCCAGGACCTGCGCGTGGAGCATGCCGTCCATCTCTTGCGCACCGGGAACGCCAGCGTCGACCAGGTCGCCGCACAGGTCGGGTACTCGGATGGAGTGACCCTGCGGACCCTGTTGCGCCGCAAGCTGGGCCGGGGGGTCAGGGAGTTGCGACGCGGTGGATGACCAAAGGCGTTTGGTGCATGTACGGCTGGAGACCGCCGCGAAACTGTCGGAAGCAAAGCCTTCCCAACCCGTGTCCACTACATCGTGCGTTGGGTGCAAAAGCACCAGCCGTGCCAAAGCCGTCTTCAGTGACCTTTCGAACGTCTGAGTATTGGGAAACTGTTACCTTTACGACTGCTTTCTGTTCAGTAACCAGTAACCTGGATTTTCATTCGCATGCTATTCAATCCACTTCAAGTAGGTTCTCTCACCCTGCCCAACCGCATCCTTCTGGCACCACTGACACGCGCCCGTGCCGACGCTGGCCACATGCCCCGAGTACTACAGCCAGCGTGCCACCGGCGGCCTGCTGATTTCCGAATGCACCATGGTGGCGCCCGGTACATCAGCCTTCGTCAATGAGCCTGGCATCTACAACGACGCGCAGATTGCGGCCTGGAGGCAGGTGACCGATGCGGTGCACGCCAAGGGTGGACGCATCTTCATGCAGATTTGGCACGCTGGCCGCGCAGCCTACCCTGGCGCTGCCGATGGCGCCCCCATTGTCTCCAGCAGTGCCACCGCCATTGAGGGTGAGATCCACACGCCCCAAGGCAAGGTGCCGCACGCGGTGCCCCGCGCCCTGACCGCCCAAGAGATTCCCGGCATCGTGGCTGCATTTGCTCAAGGCGCACGCAACGCCATTGCCGCCGGCTTTGATGGTGTGGAAGTACACGGCGCCAACGGCTACCTGATTGACCAGTTTCTGCGCGACACGCGATGCCTACGGCGGATCGCTGGAAAACCGTGCACGTTTGCTGTTCGAGGTACTCACTGCCGTGACCCAGGCGATCGGTTCCGAACGTGTGGGCCTGCGCCTGTCGCCCCTCAACAGCTTCAACAGCATGAAGGACAGCGACCCGCTGGCCCTCATCGGCTTCCTGGCCGATAAGCTCAATGCCTTCAAGCTGGCCTACCTGCACGTGATGCGCGCTGATTTCTTCGGCGTGCAGAAGGCCGATGTCATGCCCGTGGCGCGTGAAAAGTACAAGGGTGTGTTGGTGGGCAATATGGGGTACAGCGCTGATGAGGCAGAGGCAGCCATTGCCGAGGGTAAGCTTGACGCTGTGGCCTTTGGCACCGCCTTCCTGGCTAACCCGGACCTGCCCGCACGCATCAGGGCCAAGGCACCGCTGAACGCGCCTGACTCCAACACGTTCTACAGGGCTATACAGACTATCCGACACTGCAGGTCGCATAAATCACCGCCCCAAAAGATCGAAGAAACGAGCCGCTTTATACCCAAGGCTCTGCCCTTCGATCTTGCGAAGCTGTGAATCGATGGCGTCTACCGAGTGTTGTACGCCATCACGATCTTTAATGGATAAGTTGCCTCGGTTTGCTCCGCCGCCGGCCGAACTCGTACGACGTACATCGTTTCCGGTTCAAACAGTACCGAGGCCGCACTATCCTCCCATCCTGCGGTGACGGTTAGGCCGCGAACGGCTGCCCGCCGCTGCTTACCGGCGGCTCAAGATGCAAACGTGATCTTCTGCTTTGGGTCGGGAGCAGCCAGCCATTACCCCCTGGTTACTTGCCCAAAACCTGCCTATTTCACAGGGATCGGGTACCGACTACGCCAGACCCGTATGCGCCCGCAGCCACGCCACAACATCCCCCGTCACCTCATCCCGATTCGTCTCATTCAAGATCTCATGCCGCGCGGCTGGGTACAGCTTGACCGCCACATCGGCCACACCGGCATCGCGATACCGCTGCCCCAGTTGCTCCAACAACACCCCGCCTGCGGCCAGCGGGTCTGCGTCGCCGGATGCGATGAGGATGGGCAGGTCGCTGCGGATGCGCGCGAGTTGCGCGGGGTCGGCCAGCCGGGGGGCGGGGGCGAAGAGTGAGGAGATCACGTCGGGTGGCACGTCCCAGCCGCACCATGGGTCGGCCACGTAGGCATCGACCTCGGCAGCGTCGCGCGACAGCCATTCGTAGCCGGTGCGGTGCTCAAAGCCTGCGTTGAAGGCCGCGAGCCCGGCGGGGGCATCAGCAGGCGCATTGGCCATGGCGGCAGCAAACAGGTCGAGGGCTGTGGAACCTGACAGGATGACGCCGGACCAGGTGGATGAATGGTCAATGATGGCCGCCTGCGCTGCGAACGAGCCCATGGAGTGGCCGAACAGAAAGAGCGGAAGCTGCGGCCCATGCTGCGCGCGCAGCAGTGCGCCGAACTGGGCCACGTCGGCAATGAGGCCGCTGAAGCCAGCGCTGCCAAAGTCACCCAGCTTGCCACCTGCCGTGCGCCCGTGGCCGCGATGGTCCACCGCGTGGACGATGAAGCCTGCGGCGTTGAGGGCACGGGCAAAGCGGTCGTAGCGCTCGCCATGTTCGGCAAGGCCGTGGGAGATTTGGACGACGCCCACCGGTTGGCCCGGGGTTTCGGCCCAGGTGTACGTGGTGACACGGGTGCCGTCGGCGTTGGACTGGAATGAGGAGGTGGTGCTCATCACTTCATTCTGGCACAGTGATGGGGCCGCGCTGTCGCTTGCGCATCATCGCCGCCTGATGCGGGGGCGCTGTGCAGTAGGCCATGGCTATGGCGCTGGCCTACGTGCTGCAGCGGCGTGGCGCGCGAAACCGGCCATGACAGATTTGCGGCCACTGCCACTGCAATTTTTTGACCATGCTACCCGTTGCCGATTAGGCCGTTACCACTTGGGCAGGATGCGCTCACCAGGCAGCATGTCGTAGGGGCTGGCCCATCCGGGCAGTTGGCGCAGGCGCTGCAGCCACGCATGAATGTGGGGGTAGCTCACGGCCACGTCGTAGCCGCTTTCTTCCAGCGGGTAGAACATGTAACCGCACAGAGAAAAGTCAGCCATGGTGGGCTGATCGCCCACCATGAAGGCCCGGTTGACCAGGTGCTGGTTGACGATGCCAAAGGCGTTGTCCATGCGCCCTTTCAGCCAGCCCATCACCGCAAGCGCCCATCACTGGACATTAGCCCTCAACCCAGGGGCCGCAACCACACCCACAAAGCGATCCCCACCAACAGCCACAACGCCACCACCAGCACCGGCCCTGCCATGCTGCGGGGTTTGGCGCCCTGCCTCTGCATCCACGCATCGGCTTGGCCACGGCATTCGGTCAGCACATCGGGCGGCAACAGCTGCAACGTCAGCCAGATCAAGCCCGGCAGCAGCAGCACATCGTCCACATAGCCCAGCACAGGAATGAAGTCAGGGATCAAGTCAATCGGGCTCAGCGCATACGCCACCACAAACAACCCGAGCGCCTTGGCATACCAAGGCGTCTTGGGGTGCTTGCAAGCAAACCAAAGGGTGACCCCATCGCGCTTGATGCGCTTGGCCCACATTCTCAATGTGTCGCTGATGCCCATGCCGATCTCTCAAAGTGCCGCTGGGCACGGAGCCAATGATGCCCCAGCCCTGGCCCCCCCCCTTGCCATGCGGAGTCTGCATTGCCCCAGCAAAAATAAGCAAAACATATACAATTAACATACGTTTTACATATTTCTAGACCATGGGCATCGTCAAAATTTCCGATCAAATGCACGAGAACCTGCGCTTGGCCAGTAACGCATTGAGCCGTTCCATCAACTCCCAGGCCGAGCATTGGATGCGTGTCGGCATGCTGGCCGAGATGTACCCCGACCTGGACCACCGCGAGATTTGCCAGATGCTGGTGCGCGCCGAGCTGGCTGGTGGCCTGGATGTAGCACTGGCTGCGAGGGGCGAGCTGGACAAGGTGGCAACCACAACCCCCGCCCGCGCAGGAAAGCAGCACTGATGGCGCGCACACATCGCGGGGTGCCGATCCGCTCGGCCGATGAATTAGTGAAGGCGCGCCAAGCGGCGCAGTTGGCGGCCGAAGTGCTGGCCATGATCGAGCCGCATGTGGTGCCGGGCGTGACCACCGAGGCGCTGGATCAGTTGTGCCATGACCACATCGTCAACGTGCAAGGCGCGCGGCCTGCCAACGTGGGCTACCTGGGTTACCCCAAGACGGTGCTCACCTCGGTGAACCATGTCGTGTGCCACGGCATCCCGTCGCCCCAGCAGACGCTGAAAAAGGGCGACATCGTGAACATTGACGTGGCGGTGGAAAAAGACGGCTGGTACGGCGACACCAGCCGCATGTTCTGCGTGGGCACGCCCAGCACGCTGGCACAGCGGCTGGTGCACACCACGTACGAAGCGCTGTGCGCAGGCATTCGCGAAGTGAAGCCCGGCGCCACGCTGGGCGATGTGGGCCACGCCATTGCCGCCGTAGCGCACCGCGAGAAGTTCAGCGTGGTGCGCGAATACTGCGGCCACGGCATTGGCACCGTGTACCACGACGAACCGCAGGTGCTGCACTACGGACGGCGCGGCCAGGGCCTGCGGCTGGAGGCAGGCATGGTCTTCACCATCGAGCCCATGCTCAACGCAGGCCAGCGCGAAACCAAAGAGCTGGCCGATGGCTGGACAGTGGTGACACAAGACCGGTCACTCTCTGCCCAGTGGGAACACATGGTGGCCGTGACCGACAGCGGCTACGAAGTGCTCACCGCCTGGCCGGGCGGCACCGGCGTCTACCCGCCCATTTGATCGAATTCACTGGCGCGGGTATTCAAGGCAAATCGGCCGCCAGCGCTTGATGGGAGCGCGCGAGCCATATCAAAAAGATAGCAAACCGCGGCATGACTCACCACGGCAGTGGCTCGCCGCTGTAGGCGTGAAAGCTGCCGGTTTGTTCCGCTGGCAGCCCGTCGAGCACACGCAGCATGTCCCCCGCCGCATCCGCGGCTGGTCGTCCAATTTCTGCCCCGTTGAACGGAGCCGACAGCGCCGAGTTGACGGTGCCGGGGTGCAGCGCCACCAGCACGGCCTGAGGGTGGGTGCGAGCCACTTCGATGGACGCCGTTTTGACCAGCATATTGAGCGCGGCCTTGCTGGCGCGGTAGCTGTACCAGCCGCCCAGGCGGTTGTCGCCAATGCTGCCGACCTTGGCCGAGAGCACGGCCAGCAGGCTGCGCTCTTGCCGGGGCAGCAGCGGCGCAAAGTGGGCCAGCACCAGCGCGGGGCCGAAGGTGTTGGTGCGGAAGGTGGCTTCCATCTGCGCATAGTTCAACTGCGCCATGCGCTTCTCGGGCAGGCCGTGGGGTCCATGCAGCATGCCTGCGGCGTGAATGATGCAGTGCCACGGGCCCTGGGCCTTGAGGTGCTGGGCGGCGTGGGCGACGGTGGTTTCATCGTCCAGGTCCACCGCTGGGCTGGTGCGACGGCCCAGGCCCACGGCCAGGGCGCAGCGGGGGTCGGCCCGCAGGTGGGCCAGCAAGGCGCCGCCGATGGCGCCAGTGGCGCCAATGACAAGGGCGCGGTAGCCCTGGGGCAATGACTGGAGGGATGGCGTGGACATGGCGGGCTCCGATAGGGGATGTGGGGCCGATGGGTGGGCGGTGATGACAAGGAGATTGGTCTACAGCGTGTCCAGCCGCGTGCGCAGGTGGGTGGCATGTTCGCGCAGCGCATCCAGCGGGGGGCCCTGCATCTTCTGCAGTTGCCGGTAGACCATGCCCAGCCGGAAGTTCTGCCCCAGCGTGGCTTCGTTGCGCGCGAAAAAGTCCCAGTACAGTGCGTTGTAGGGGCAGGCGCCGTCGCCTACTTTCAGCTTCTTGTCGTAGCGGCAGCCCTTGCAATAGTCGCTCATGCGGTCGATATAGGCGGCGCTGCTGACATAGGGCTTGGTCGCCAGCAGGCCGCCGTCGGCAAACTGGCTCATGCCCAGGGTGTTGGGCACTTCCACCCATTCAAAGGCGTCGATGTAAACACCCAGGTACCAGCGGTGCACGGCGGCGGGGTCGAGCCCCGCCAGCAGCGCAAAGTTGCCGATGACCATGAGGCGCTGGATGTGGTGGGCATACGCATGCTCCAGCGACTGGCCCACGGCGTGCTGCAGGCAGCGCATGCGGGTGTCGCCCGACCAGAACCACTGCGGCAGCGGGGTGGTGTGGCCCAGCGCGTTGCGCTCGTCGTAGCCAGGCATGTGGGCCCAGTAGATGCCGCGCACGTATTCGCGCCAGCCGAGGATCTGGCGGATGAAACCCTCTACCGCTGCCAATGGTGCGGACCCCGCGTGGTAGGCAGCCTGGGCGCGCTGCACCACCTCGTGCGGGTGCAGCATTTTGGTGTTGAGCGCGAAGGACAGCAGCGAGTGGAACAGCCGCGCGCTGCGCGTGCTCATGGCGTCTTCATAAGCGCCGAAGTGCGGCAGCGTGGTGGTGATGAAGTGGCTAAGCCACCCCAGCGCCTCGGCGCGGTTGACCGGCCAGCGCAGCTGGGCGGCCTGGGGGTTGCCAAAGCTTTGCACGCCTGCGGCCTGGATGGTGCCCCACAGGGCGCTGTGGTCGTGTGATGGCCTGGCATCGGGCGGCAGCGCGGGCGAATCCTTGGTATCAGGCCAGGGCTTGCGGTTATCGTGGTCGTAGTTCCACTGGCCGCCTTCGGGCTCGCCCGCCTCGTCCATCAGCGCCTGGTGGCGCTGGCGCATGCGGCGATAGAAGTGCTCCATGAGCCACTGCTTGCGGCCCTTGAACATCTCGGCCAGCTCGGTGCGGGTGGTGTAGAAATGTTCGCTGCTGACGGCCTGCACGTCAAAAGCTCGCAGGGCACCCCAGGTGCGCAATTGCGCGTCCAGCCGCCATTCGTCGGGGTGCTGGTAGTGCAGGCGCTCGGCGCCGTAAAGCGCCATCAGGGCGGCCAGGTTGTCGGTGAGCGACTGGCGGTTGCTGGGGTCGTCTATGGCCACATAGCGCACTCGATGCCCCGCGTCGCGCAAGTGGCGGGCTAGGTCGCGCATGGCGGCAAAGATGGCCAGGATTTTTTGCGCGTGGTGCAGCACGTAGTCGGTCTCTTGCCGCACTTCCATCAGCACATAGACCACGCCATCGTCGCGCGTGGCAAACCAGCTGTGCTGGGGGTTGAGCTGATCGCCCAGCAGCAGGCGCAGGGTGTGGGCGCTGGGGGATGAATCGGTGGTCATGCTTGGTTCCACATGCGGCGGTAGCTGCCGTCGGTGTCGTGCTCCTGTGCCTGCTTGGTGGGGTTGAAGCGGCGGCCACCGCGCGGGTCGGTGCCGCGCCCGGCGATGTAAAGCCAGTTGCCCTGGTTGCTGTACACGTCGTAGTCCACCAGCTGCGATTCAAACCACGCGGCGCCCGCGCGCCAGTCGCCGCACAGGTCGTGGATGAGGTAGCTGGCCACCACCTGGCGCAGGCGGTTGCTCAGATACCCAGTGGTGGCCAGCTCGCGCATGGCGGCATCGACCAGCGGCTCGCCCGTGCGGCCCTGGCACCAGCGCTCGAAGCCCTGGTGGTTGTGCGGGGCGAGGGGCAGCTGTGAAAGCCCACGAGCCCCATACAACGCCGGCCCGTATTGCAGATGCAGCAGCCGAAAGTAGTCGCGCCACAGCAGCTCGAACCACAGCCAGTAGGTGCCGTCGTTGGCACCATGGTCGCGCTCAAAGGTTTTCAGGCCATCAAACACCTGTCGGGCTGAGATCGCGCCGTTAGCCAGCCAGGGCGAGAACTTGCTGGAGTAATGAATCCCCGTTAGCCCATTGCGCGTGGCCTTGTAGCTGTGGGGCAGCTTGCGCGCCAGGTACTGCGCCAAATGGGCCAGCGCGGCGGTTTCGCCACCGTTGCAGGCGGATGTGCCGTAGGGAAAGGACGAGCGTGGGTCACACCCGGCTGCACTATTGGGAGCAGCGGTATCGGCGCCCTGCCCTGCACACGCAGGCACGGCGCCCGCCGCCAGCATCACATCGGGCGGCACCATCGGGGGCGGCAACAACGATGTGGGCGGGGGCAAAGGCGCTGTGGGCATGATGCCCGCACACTCCACCTTCTGACGAAACGTGGTGAACACGCCGGGAAGCTCTGCCGCAGGCCAGGGCATGTCCTCAGGCTGGAGCAGGCTGCTGTGCCACACAGCACGCACCGGCAGCCCGGCGGCGCGCAGGGCGGCGACTTCGGCCTGCTCATAGGGGGCGGCAATGTCTTCGCACACCACGGCGCTCGCCCCCACGGCGTGTGCCAATGCGGGCAACACGGTGGCGGGCGGGGCATGGCACACCATGAGTGGATTGCCGTGCCCAGTCATGCGGCTGCCCAGGTCGCGCAGCGCGGCGGCTGCAAAGGCGCGGCGGTGCGGGCCCACGCGGGCAAAGCCCCAGGGCGTGGCTTCGTCGGCCCGGGGCAGGCACACCACGGGCAGCAGGTGGGTGGCGCCGCTGGCCAGCGCTGCAGCCAGCGCGGGCTGGTCGTGCAGGCGCAGGTCGTTGCGAAACCAGAAAATCACCGTGTTCATGCCGCGCCCTCACCGCCCGAGTCACCACTGCGCTTGCGTTCGTTGCGGCAGCGGTCAGAGCAGTATTTCACCTTGTCCCACACCTTCTCCCACTTTTTGCGCCAGGTGAAGGGCAGTCCACAGTGCAGGCATTTTTTCTGCGGCAGGTCGTTCTTTTTGCGCATGCGCATGGGTCAGAAGTCCAGGGTTTGCTGCTGGGGGTGGGCCGTGGCTTTGCGGCGCGGGCCACTGTCGCGGTGCACGCGCGAGCCGTGCTTTTGCACGATGGCGGCTTTGGCCGCACGCACGGGGGCCTGGGCGCGCAGGCCGTGCACGCGGGCCTTGGCAGCGCGGGTGGCTTGGTCCAGGTCCACCAGCGGCTGGGCAATGTCGTGCCCCACGCGCACGCCGCAGCGCGCCTGCACGCCGGGCGGCATGCGCCAGGGCTCAAGCAACCAAGCGTCAGGTACGCGGCGCATTGCGGGAAGCCAGTGGCGAACAAAGTGGCCGTGCGGGTCGTGGTCTTGCGCCTGCTTGATGGGGTTGTACACGCGGGTGGTGTTGATGCCGGTGGTGCCCGCCTGCATTTGCATCTGGCTCCAGTGGATGCCGGGCTCGTAGTCCAGAAACTGCCGCGCCAGCCACTGGCCCACAGGGCGCCAGTGCAGCCACAGCGGGTACGACGCCACCGACACCAGCATGGCCCGCATGCGAAAGTTGACCCAGCCCGTCTCGCGCAGCATGGCCACGCAGGCATCCACCATGGGCCAGCCGGTGCGCCCTGCCACCAAGGCAGCAAAGTGGGCCTCGTTCCAGTCGCCCTCGCGCAGGCCGTTGTAGCCGCGATGCAGGTTGTCAAACTCCAGCGCGGGTTCGGATTCGAGTTTCTGGATGAAGTGGCAGTGCCAGTGCATGCGGCTCATAAAGGCCGTGAGACCCTGGCGCTGCCAGCCCGCACCGGGCTCGGCGCTGCCCTGCAGTTGCTGCTGGCGCCGCTGGGTGGCCTGCACCACTTCGCGCATGCCAAGGCAACCCAGGGCAAGGTAGGGCGAAAGGCGCGAGCAGGCCGTGGGCGCCGTGAGGGGCGATGAAATGCCACCCCGGTAACCCCGGCTGCGATCATGCAAAAAGTCTTGCAGCACCTGCCAGCCGCGCAAGCGTCCGCCGCGCTGGCGCTGGGGTGGGTCGTGGATATTCAAACCCGGCCATGCGCACTCGGGCCTGGGCTCTGTGGGCCAGGGCAAGGCCCGCCCCGCCAGGCTGCCGGGTGCCGGGGCTGGCACCTGGGGTGCGTGCATGAAAGCCTGCCAGCGCTGGTGCCACACATCGCGCGTGGGCAGGCGGCGCACCACGCCGTGCTGGGCCCACTCACGCCAGGCTACGCCCTGGTTTGCGCACCAGCGGGCCACGGCCTTGTCGCGCGCATAGGTGTGGCCGTTGCCGGTTTCTTCATGCGAAGTGAGGGTGTGAAACGGGGCCAGCGCGTGCAGGCGGGCCAGCACCTCAGGCACCTCGCCCACGGCCACTTGCAACTCGGCTCCGCAGCGGCGCAGGTCTTGCGCCAGGTCGACAAGGCTCTCTTGCAAGAACCGAAAGTGCTGCAGCGCGGCGTCGGGCTGGGCCCACAGGCTGGGCTCGACCACATACAGGCAAAGCACGGGTCCGCGCTGCGCGGCCTGGGCCAGGGGTGCGTGGTCGTGCACCCGCAGGTCGCGCTTGAACCAGACAACGGTGTAGGCCATGGCGCGTGCCTTGTTCAGAGTGTCACGCAGCTTGCACCTGCTGCGCCAGCGCACGGCCGCTGAGCCAGGCGCCTTCAACCTTGCCGCCGTTGAGCCAATCTCCGCACATACCCAGCCGCAGCGATGCGTCCCACCAACTGCCCAGCGCCAGCGGGGACTCGCTGTCGGCATAGCGCCAGCGATGGGCTGTGGCGGCCAACGGTGCGGGGCCGCCCAATGCGACAAAAGCGGCGATCAATGCAGCGGTGACTGCATCAGCGTCATCTTCCATGTGCGCATCGCTCCACTCGGGGCTGGCGTGCAGCAGCCAGGTCTCGGGGCCAATGCGACCGGGTTTGCTGCTGTCACGGGCCACCCAGCGCAGCGGGCCGGTGTTGATGAACACGCCCTCCCACGGCATGGCCAAAGGGGCTGCGTAGCGCAGCATCACGGCCCAGCTGCCGCGCATGGGCGCGCTGGCGGCCACCGCCGCACCCGCTGGCGACACAGGCGCCAGCAACGGCGCGGCCTGCGGGGCAGGCACGGCCAGTACTACGGCGCCATACTGCTCGGGGTGCAAGCCCTGCTCTGCGGAGGTGATGGCCCAGCCATCCGTATGCCGATCCAGGCGCTGCACAGTGGTTTGCCATTGGGTGCGTGCCGATGCTCCGGCGCGCTCTCCCAGGTTCTGCACCAGCCACGCGGCGGGTGATGTCATGCGCGGTGTGCCCACAAAACGCTCCAGCGGCGTGTGCAGCGGGGCAAAGGCGCTGCCGTCAAAGCTGGCCAGGCGGGCATCCCACAAGTCGGCCACGTCGGCCTGCTGCCAGCGCGCCACCTCGGCGCGGAACGCCGCGTCACGCGCGGTGAAGTATTGCGCGCCATGGTCGCACTGCCACGGGCCGTGGGCGTCTTCGGCGCGCCGTGTGCTCATGCGGCCCGATGGGCCCCGGCTTTTGTCGAAGAGATGCACTGTGTGGCCCGCCTGCAGCAGCGCATGTGCGCACGACAAGCCCGAGAGGCCTGCGCCAATGACGGCGACGGGCCGGAGACCAGCGGCACTCATGGCTGCGGATCGGTGCGCCCGTGGGTCACCCAGATCAGTGACTGGGTGTCGATGCCCAAAGCACTGGCGCGTGCAACAAGCTGGGCACGCACGGAGGGCGCAAGCTGCTTGGTGCGCGACAAGATCCAGCAGTAGCTGCGGTCTGGCCCCACCACCAGCGCCCACTGGTAATCCGGATCCAGCGCTGCCACATGGTAGCCACCGTAAAACGGGCCAAAGAACGACACCTTGAGCGAGGCCGTTTGCACATCGCCTGTGAACAGCGCCTTGCCCAGCGCCTGGCGCCAGTCGTTCTTGGCGGTGTCAAAGCCCCGGTTGACCACACGCACACTGCCATCGGCCTGACGCTGGTACGTGGCGCTCACGTCCGTCATGCCGCGTTCAAACGAGTGATCCAGGCGCGCCACCTCGTACCACCGCCCTTCGTAGCGGGCCAGGTCAAACGGAGTGACGGCGGAGATGCCGGAGGGCGGGCTGGTGGATGTGCAACCGCTGACGGCCAGCAAAACCGTTGCAGAAAAGATCAGCGCGAGCCGACGAACCAAGGGAGAGGAAAACAGCATGTATTACCAATCAGTCGCAAAACAAACCAAATGGTAGCTCATTTGCAAAAATGGCCGTGATCATCAGCCCCCCTGTAGTAACCCGGCACACTACCTCGGGGCGTGAAATGCGCCAACTCGCCGCCCGATGCGCAGTTCTGGGCTGCCCCATGGTTGCGGACTCAGGTGTCCGACAAAAACCCGTCCACCAGCGCAAATTGCTCTGGCACATTCAGGGCGGGCGCATGGCCGCAACCCGGCACCTCGACCACCTGCAGCAGGCCGCGCGTGCCGGGGCCCCGGGTGAGCATCTCGGCCGTGGTTTCGGACAACACCAGATCCGACTGGGCGCCGCGCAGGCACAGCACAGGGATGTCGAGCGCGTCGTAGTGGTCCCAGATCAGGTAATCGTTGGCATGGTGCGTGAACTGCTGCACCATGGCCGGGTCGTAGTGCGGCGTCACGCGGCCATCGGGCAGGCGGCGGGTGGAGGTTTCGGTCAACTGCCGCCACTGGGCATCGCTGAGCCAGCCGTAAGGCTGGTACACCTGCCGAAAAAATGCCTCCAGCTCCATCACCGTGTCAAACGCAGGCGGCTGGCCCGCATAGGCCTTGATGCGCTCCAGCGCGGCATCGGCCAGGCGGGGGGCGTTGTCGTTAAGCAGCAGGCGCGTGATGCGACCTTTGAGTTGCGGCTCGAACAGCCCCGACGCGCACACCGTGCCAATCGCGCCGCCCATGGAGGTACCAATCCAGTGCGCCGTGTCGATACCCAGCTGATCGAACAGATCGGCGGCAATGCGCGCATAAAACGACAGGCGGTATTCGTCCCTCGGCGTCCGCGCCCACTGGCTCAGGCCCCGGCCAATGGTGTCAGGGCAGATCACGCGATAGCGGCTGCTCAAGTGCCGCGCCAGCGCGTCCATGTCACGCCCGGTGCGCGCCAGCCCGTGCCAGGCGATCACCACGGGAGCCTCGGGCGCACCCCATTCGGTGCAATGAATTTCATAACCGGCGCAGCGGATGTAGCGTGAGGAAGGAAGCATGGTGCTCAGCCTTTTGAAACAGAAACGGGGTGGCTGCGTGCCCATGCGGCTGGTTCTAATCAGACGCCAACAGCACCAAGGCCACCTGGGGCCGATCGCGTCAAGGAGCCACCTGCCTCACGCCCAGCTGGTGGGCATTGATCAGGCCTGTGAGCGTGTCGCGTGCAAAGGAGGCAACGCGCAAGATGTTATGCATCAACGCGTCAGCGCTAGCCCGCAGCATCACCAACGGCGCCATTTGGGCAATGACGTTCTCATCCGCCCGGATGGGCGGTGCAGTCCCCGCACCGGTATCAAGGGCCAAGGCTGCCAAGCAGATGGCGGCGCATGGCTTCCATCGTGTTGGCATCGCAGCAGACTCCGGTGCGGGGCGCGTGACGCAGGCGCTCAGTTGGGAACGCTGAGCGACGTGCCGGCAAAGCCAATCTGGTTCGCAGCTGCAGGCACCGCCACAAACGGCGGCACGTTGGCAGCCGTGATGGCCGGGGCAGCACCTGCCACACCGCCGCGCGGCGTGGTGCGCACCACCTGGCTCGCGGGCAAGGCGGCACCGGACTTCAGGTGCGCATGCATCGCGTCCATCGCCTGGTTGAAGTAGGGGTGCAAGGGCACAAAGCGCGTGTCAAACCCGCTGAACGGCAGGAAGGTGTCGAAATGCTGGCCGTTTGTCACCTCGATATAGCGCAGCTTGCTGGCTGCACCTTCCACCACCTTGTTGTAGGCGGCGTAGGCCCGCGAGTTGTTGTTCACGGGAACCAGGGCATCGCTGCGGCCACTGACGATGATGGTGGGCTTGCCGCGCAGGTTGCCGTTCAGCACCACCTCGGCAATGCCCGCCCGCACCGCGTCGCTCTGCGCCTTGGTGGGTGTGGATGCGGCCGTCAGGCTCGCGCCGCTGACGGGATCGGCGCCCGTGACCAGCGCACGCTGGCACAAGGCGTTGTCCAGGCCAAAGTCCGCCACGCCGGTGGATGGCGACACGGCAAACTGCCACGCCTTCGCCCCGCCCACCGAGTCGTTGTAAACCACCGTCGCAGGTGTGCCGTTGGCGGTGCCATTGGCCGTGGCAAAGCTTTGCGCCAGCGTTGCAGGCGCCACCGCAACTGGCGCGCCTGTGGCGTTCACGGCCGCAAAGCTGGTGTTGCACACATTGGCCTCGACGGGGAACCGCCCATAGCTCACCGGGTACATGGCCGACAGAATGGGTCCGTTGCCCAGGGCATAGTGGGCGTTGTGCATTTGATCGTTGTCGGGCGTCCAGCCATAAGCGCGCAATTTGTTCAGCGCATCCAGCGACCGGGCGGCCGTGTCGGCACCACTGACCAGCCCCTTGGCCGCCAGGCCATCGCAACGCGCCGTGGCGCGGGCCGTCATGCCGGTGAGCGCGATGTAATTGAAGATGGAGGTTTCGGCCATGGCCGCACCCGCAGCCAGCGCCGCACAGGGCTGGTAGATGTTGCCGTAGGTCGTGTAGTCGGCCAGCGTCTTGCCGTAACCGGTGACGGCGGCGCCGCCAAACTGGATGCCGTAACCGCTGGTGGTGGGCATTTCGGTGACGGGCTCAGAGGCCACGACGCCATCAATCAGCCCACCGCTGTCTTTTTCGGCCGCACCCAGCGAAGCAGCACCGCCGTTGGATGCAGAGCCGGCAATCACGATGGTGTTTTCCGGCGTGAACGGCACCGGATTGGCGGCCGTCCCATGGCGGTCGTTCAGCACAAACATGGCATAACGCCCGGCCGCCAGCGTGTCGTTGCCCCCCGATGGCCAGGTCAAATTCCCCCACCCTTGGCCACCCCAAATTCCCCCAGGCAGGACGACCAGATTATGACGACTCGGGTGTGATGGCGATGCGT
>LNAP01003508.1_pt1 | contig 14967 bp, 18 predicted proteins | sample 602601 | NCBI WGS metagenome assembly LNAP01 (sample SAMN02440304, study PRJNA202911) | soil metagenome | biome: Subtropical and temperate rainforests or woodlands; isolation source: soil samples (1 kg each in a 20% v/v slurry with milli Q water) were... ...
TTGTGTACTTTTCGATTTTGTCTGTCTAAACTAGTTTAAGAGTTACTGTTTGCATGCAATGCTATATATCATTTACACAAAGTTTCTTCGCAGAAAACGCATCAGCACGCCCAGGGTACTGCAGACACCCATACATACGACGCAGCTCAACGTGATGCATAGTTTGTACGCGTACGTATGCACATCAAACATGTTTTCCATATATAGCATCACTATACCTTGATACACTAATACAGCCGCCAAATATACTACACAAGCTACCAACTTCCACTTTGCGGTCTTCGCAGTGCACGATTGCACGTGCGTCACGAAAAGTATATCGGGAAGATACAGCATTGTGAGGAAAAGACCAAGAGAGAAATGGTGCGCGAAAGTGTGCGCCAGAATAACCAACACACACAACAAACACACCGACCATGCACTTGCAGCCGTCTCAGAGACTAAATCAGTATTTTCAACAGATGAAACGAACCGTTTCTTGCTACTACTACATTCAGTATTGGTTGCGTTAGTATCTTGACTACTATCGCATAATAATACATCTTCAGAAACCACGGTGTTCTCTGTTCGTTCTGGTGTATTTTCAACTATTGTACCTTTGGTAATAGGTTTAGGCATAGTGGACCGTACCTTCCTGACACTATGAAATACACTCGCCACTAGCGTTGTCAAACAGGATAGAATTAACAACGTGTTACTCACTGTCGTTACTTGACCCACTGGTATGTACTCTTTTACTGCCCAGCACGCAGATCGAAACCGACAAGTTACAGACACACCTAGCGTGTATAAATCACCACTTTTGTACACGCTTTGCATGACCTCCATAGCAGAACTCCACTGCTCTATATTCTCCGTACTACTCGTAGGTTGCAGAATTATTGGCATAATGGCAGTGAGCCACAGAAGGAGAGGAAACATACTCAGGAGCACAGTATACACGGCGTGTGTAACACCCTCCATAGAACACTTGCTACTGACTGGTATTAGCATAAAGAGCAGCGATAGCAAAAACAAGGCTGCTGTGAATCCGTACTCATTGATGCTCTGTTAAAGAAAGAAATAGAAAAAAGGGCGCTAAATTAAAAAAAGGGTGGAAGGAAATAGTGAATAGAATATGCGACATTTAGTTAATTGAAAAACTTGATAATTCACTCACCGTGAAATGACTCGATCCCATGATGAGATAATAAAAGTGAGAATGGTGCAGCTCCTCTGTGTGGGGGTATGAAAATATGTTAATACAAAGGTGAGTGTCATACTTAGGAAGTGTTAACGAACAACTGAATTTTTTCCTTACCTTGCAAATTGTTGCTGATATACAGAAAGGACAACGCCATGTGCAGCAGAGTGTCACTTCCCAACTGTGTGTTCTTCGCAACTTTCTTCACGAAATTGGCGTTTTTCTTGCTCGTTTTCTTGACGATTTTGCTGGGTACGCCGATCTTTTTGTCCGATTTTGTCTTCGTGGGTTTAATAGTAATCGCGTCGATGTTGTAATGGGCAAAATACCCATGAACTGAATGTTCCGTGGTGATTAACGCATGCATACTGCAAAACAAGCCTAGCAAGCGTTGTCGATAAGCAGGTGGCAGCGCTGCGTCCATTGTATAAAGTACCGTAATTATGGGCTTGAGAAGTATAGTAACCAAACTATTAACGTCCAATTGCAAATAATGCGCATAGAGTGAATCGATCGTCTTGTGCAAAGTAATAGCACACTGCTGTGACTCCGTCATAAGCACTTTGGGGAACTTTGCGAGAGGGTAAGCGATCAGATCCATGTTCGGCAATGTTCCATGAGGGCCGGTGTAGTGCAAGATAGCTGCATCAAAACTCAGTGGATCGTTGACCTCGCCTTTATTGTTTGAACTGATAGCCGAAACGGCGGTAGAAACTGCAGCTGGAGTACCGGTGGATGCCAGCTCCGTATTGCAAATAGTGGGATCAGACAGGTCGAATATGTACACTTCGCGAATAGTACCAACACTTCTGCTGCTGCGACTGCTACCATTCAATAATGAAGACAATTCGGCTATTTCTGCCTGAATTATGTCTTCTGTGGTAGGAGTGTGATGTTGCTTTAGCCAGCTCTGCAGTACTTCATATTGTGTGCTGTTACTAACCTCGGCAGGAACGAGCAATATCAGTACTTTGCGAGCATTCCAGCGAGCATTGTTAAGCTCCATTACAATACTATGAGCTAGCGCCACGCTGATATGATAAGAGCAATCTTCCCGAGAGTTAAACTGAAAGACTAGCATCGTCGTGTCGAAGAAGTTGGTGGAATGCCGTGGCAACAACTCAATTTGGCTAATTTCAGCCTTTTCGTCGAAGCTGCAATAAGAAGTCTCTGGATCAAATGACTCGCATACTTGAGATTGTTGTTCATAATGATGTGGATTAACCATCTTAGGAGTCCCAACGATATTGCTTTGTACGAGCAAGGAGTGTTCATCGACGTAAATCCCGCGAGGTTTTAATTCCCCAGAGGATATCGAAACTGCGGGAAAGAGCAACACCCATATAAACCCAAGAATAAACAAGATAGTGGGTAGCCATGCAAGAAATACTGATTGGACTGCCCTCATCCTTCCATTCAATGCAACTCGTCGATTTTTGAATCAGCAGAGACGATCCGAATGCACTGAACCCAACTATATGTGCTAATAATCAACGGGAGATTCAATAATACTAATAATTCTGACAGCAGTGTTTCCGTTTTGTAGCCCTTTTATACCATATGAACTAATCTTGTATGCAACACAAACAAGAAAAACTAAAGCACTTCCTATACTTCTATTATTTATGCATCGTCGGCAGGTGCTTTGATCCACAGGAACTCTTCCTTGTTCTCGCGCATCGAGGCGGTGCGCTGGGCAGCGAAAAGAAGATCACTGAGACGGTTCAAATAGCGCCCCACCTCGCCATCCACCAGGTCGTCTTCTACCAAAGGCACCACGGAGCGCTCCGCCCGCCGGCAGATGGTCCGGGCAAGGTTGAGGTGCGTCGCACTCAGACCACCAGACTGGTTGGGAAATTAAGAGATAAATTAATGAATGCGTATGCTTGACGACTCATCAAACACATACAACAGTATAACGCTAAAAGAAAGAAGCAATAGAAAACATACCGGGATAACGAAGTTGGTCAGCGGAGGCAGCTTCGCATCCAAATCATCAATCCACTCTTCTAATCTGGCCGTAAACTTCGGTGAAAACTTTGTGTAAGCTACCTTTGCTTCGGAAGAACTGTGCACGGGCGTGGCCACAGCTGCGCCAAGATCAAACAGTCTGCTTTGGATTTCACTGAGCATTGGCTGCAAGCCATTGTTGGAGAGCATGCAGTATTCGGACGCCACTCCAATAGCGGCATTCAGCTCGTCCTGGTGGCCCAAAGTGTGGAAGATCATGTCATTCTTCGACCGGCGCTCACCATTGTACAGCTAATAAAAGTAGAATAGGTCGTTATTCATGGTATTCATGCCATATAATTTGATGGGCAGTTGAACGCGCGCAGTACTCACACTTGACATGCCTTTGTCGCCGGTCTTTGTATATAGCGCAGATTTCTTTCGTTTCACTTCTCCGTTGACACTGCTATCGCTTCCACTTGCATTCTTTGTATTTCCCGGAACTGTAGAGAATGGTTGAACCTTAATGCGTTGTGAGTTGCGTGAGCGTCTCCAGTTTCCATAGAATGTCAATGTTTCGGGTAAATACACCGAAGTAAACAGAAACCACCCAATATTCCATCCAGTATTAAAAGCTTTAAGTTCCGCGGGACTCTTTGCAACACGAAACATCAGACAGGCGCAAGTTGAGGCTGAAAATTGTGGATGAGTTGAACTGAGTCATGAAGGCAAACTTCGCTGCAAATTAAATCCAAACAGGCTGAAGTAGTTCGGTTTTTAGGTACAATTTTCAATACAAAATTAGGGTTTAATAGGTATTGTGCTCCGGCCGCTCCTGAACAAACGGAACATTATCGGCATTTTGATCTCGCAGTAGTTGTTGAAAATGGATATCGAACTGGGAGATTCTTTGAACAAACAATGGAAGGATGATAAAACCACACACAATGACAAGGTTCGAGAGACAGGTCATGGCCTGGACATTAAAGAGAGTGCTGATGGTACTGGAAACAGCAAATTCGTTCATTGCGGTATCGAAAGGTTTAAACAAGTGCTGCGGAGAAGAACAAGAAAGAGAAAGCGGAGAAGAGTACAAAGATCACAACCACCTGCGTCGGAATGAAGTAAGTCAGCTTTTACTGTATGCAATATGCCTTTGAGGGGAAACATAATTGCTTTGACTTCCTACCGATGTGGTATTTATATTTTGTGTATTGATGTATAAGTGACGAAAAACTTAGATAACAAATCTTTATTCATAATCCAAATAGCCGTATGTACTATTCTCCAGCCTCGTTGTACGGGCTCTTTTTGTTTTACTTAATAACATACTCTCTATCTTACCAACTATACATTTCAATAGGCACAATAAGCGTAGCAAGCAGGGTAAAGATCGTTCCAGCAAGCGTATAGTAAACACACACGATACTCCGGAAGCAAGCCCTGATGCTGATGTAGGCGCCGATATTGATAGCGCTACGGATAGCGATAACCACGAGGAGAAATTTTGCAACATGTAAGTGAATTTCTATCTTTTTGTTTCACTAAAGTATTAAACTAGGGTAAAATATAGAGATTAGGAGTTTTCACTAGTATGGATGTATGTATGTTTACCGATGTTTGATGGCTTTACTCAGAGTTGTAATATGCCATGGTATCATGAATGGCTGCACATAAATGGATTTCTGTCTGATATGTGTACGTATGGGCAATATATGTCATGTACGTATGAGCCATTTATGGCAATATGCCTGTGTAGATACAAGGATAAATGTATCGTAGACGTATGGTTGCGTGGATGTAAAAGGAAGTTATGTCTGTTGTATGGTTGTATTTTGTGTGTACCAGTTCGTGTCGCTGAGTATGGCTGTATAGTTACATCAACGAATGTATGGCTGATATTGGGTGTAAGTGTGTGTATAGGGTGGTTGTGTCAATGTATAGACGAATTATCGTACGAGTTTGGATGTATCACGTGATAACATTTTCACTCTTTAATTAGGCGTATCGCGCACAGCCATCTTTCAAATCGTGCAGTATCTCCGGATGGTGTTAATGACGTGAGACTCCAGCTGCACCGCTGCCGTGAAGAATTGGCTGTTAGCCGAGCCGCCCTTGCTGCCTCCAGAGAAGAATGCGCAGAGCTCCGAGGCATGGTCAAAGCATATAAAAAGTTCCATGTAACTGTGCCGAGGGCAGACGTTAGTGTAGATGCCCAGCGGCGCGGCTGCCACTACACGAGCTGTGTGGCGGGGTGCCGCCGTAACCTAGAGTCAGTGTTGGAGAACTATAGACACCACCACGACACGGTACAGAAAGATATAGCAGACAACAAGTGCTTCACATATCTCTGCGCCCACGAAAAGCAAGCGCCAAAGTCAGCGATAGACGTGCTGTATCACATGTCGGTATGTTCGAACCGCTTTATTGATCCAATTTGGACCGAGCTCGTGCCGCCACAAACTCTTCTCACTACCTACCCTGGCGATCAAGTGTACCGAAAACTGAATGTTTTTCTACGCTCTGTCCATGTGTTCGGCTACAAGCGCGTATCATGCATTCCTGAGGATTTGGAAATGTCAGAAAAACGGTTTCTAGTGCGGCTGCTCACTATTCTTCAATACGATGTTAAGATCGTGCGCGCTGACGACACTATTCGCGAGCTATCAGAAGACGAATCCAACACACCGCCATATTGTGAAACAGCGAGACGAGTCTAGTGCTAGTGAATTGTTATGCATAGTACATAGAAGACAACAACACTGTCCTGATGAAATTTTCACAAGTTGATGTTTCCCACGGGATCATGTTACGATAGATACTTTACTATTTTTGTTGTCATTTTTCATAAACAAAAGAACGAATTAAATAAAGTCCAAGCATGACCTGAAACGGTTAGGTTTTTAGGTAAAACTGCCCATATTTCATTTGGATTTAATTCATCTTATGGTCTGCCAACCATTCCCTCTCGTCCGGCACGCCCCAGTATCGGCGTGTTGTTCTCAGTAGTAATTGTTGAAAATGGATATCGAACTGGAAGATACTTTGAACAAACAGTGGAAGAATGATAAAACCACTTTTGGGTTTCGCATGATGCAAAAGATGGGCTGGAAAGGAGACACAGGTCTCGGTAAAAACGAAACTGGAATTGTGGACAATGTCAAGGTTTGTAAACGAGAGACAGGCCTTGGCCTGGGCATGGAAGAGAGTGCTGATGGTGCTGGAAACAAAGCTTGGAGCGAAACAGCAAACTCGTTCAATGCGGTATTGGAAGTTTTGAAAAAGAGCTACGGCAAGAAGGATAAGAAAAAGAAAGCGGAGAAGAGCACAAAGATCACCACCATTTCCGTCGGAATGAAGTAAGTTCGCATTTTATTGTATGAAATAGACCTTTGAAGTGTATATACGTTATATTGGTGTAAGCTTCAGTGCCGGTGACGAAAAACACGAACATCTACAAAATCTATCTTACTATACCAAAATTTTGGTGCTGGAGATAAACACGTCGACTTCCTACCGAGGCTCTTTTCGTGTATACACTTATTGTTGCTGTATTGGTTGGTTGCATTTCCACTTTTATCTGGTTATTTTATCTCACCACTCTCCCATCTCGCTCCATTCTTACGATACACAGATACAAGAAACACAGTGAAGCGAAGGATCTGTCGAGCAAGTCTTTGGCCGATAAGCGCGCCATCTTCGGAGCAGCCATGTCTTACCCCACTTTATCCAACAATAAGACCACCTCGAACACCTCATCTGAGGCCAGCGACGCTTCTAACGATGTATTTAGCAAGATTAAAGGCATCAGTGCGGCGAATACTAGTGTCGAGGAGGCCAAAAAGGAGAAAAAGAGCAGCAAGAAGGCGAAGAAAAGCAAGAAAGATTAACTTTCTTCACGCTGTTTGTTAAAAGTACATAAGTTTGTTTTATTGTTCCATAATTGTACAAAGTAATAATCAAGTTATTTGTTATTGTTTGGTTTCTATTTGAAAAGAAGATAACTGCGGGTGATTAACAACTGTTTTTTCAACGAGAACACAACTCGTCGATCTGATGCAGGCGCTGCGCCAACTGCCACGCGTGATACTTATCGCTCACTCTGCGCACTTCGCTGCTGAGATGAATATCAGTCGCGTTCTCTCCACTGTGCACCCCGCTCGACGTGCGGCTCTGGAAATTACGATCAGAAGGGCGCGGTGGTCTATTTGACGCAGAATATTCGACCTTGGTGAGCATTCTGTCTATGATGGGTGCGAGTAGTGTGGGGTGCAGAAAATTTACCAGCTCTAGTTTACTCTGTTGGTCTAGTCTTCCCAGATTGTGGTACTGAATGCAGAGGTAGAATTTACGATCGAGCAAGAGCAGCTGTGAATGAAGCACGGCAGCGTTGCTGAGAAGGATCTTCGGTTCTTCCCGACCGCCGATGCCGCGCCGTGCGGTGGATTTTAGTATGTCCTCTGCATCGCGCTGCAACACAATGACACGAAAGTCCAGTCCCGCCCACTCTGCGATAGTAGCGAGGATGCTGATGTCCGGGTGGTCAATTGCCTTGTTCAAACCGTTGTAGTTCGGATATGACATCATCGCAGACAAGTGAACGAAGCACAGTCCAATAAGATATACGTGATTGCCTGGACGATGCGCTAAAGCTTGCATTATTTCCATGGTTTTATGAATCTGCAATGCGTTGAGTGGAGCGTCGATGGCCCCAAACAAACCATGCACTATATGTTTCACATGATCGAAGTGCATGAGGGTTTGAGTCAAATTGTACTCCACCTCACATTTTTTGAGATTTATGCATTCTTTGAACATGTCCGACCACGCATGATGTCCCGTTCCTTCCAGTCCAGCAACAAAAATAAGACGAGACTTTCCATTGGTAGCTTGTTTGAAAACTTTTTGCGTTGGTGGTTGAAATTCAAAAAAGTTCTTCCACAGAAGCAACAGGCAGGTCAGCCAGAGCACATGTGCACATGCAGACCAGGAAAATAAGCACGAAACAAAGCAGCAACATAAATTCCAAGCTAAATCCTCTGTGACATTTGGACGAGAGCTACACTTTGGCGTCAATCAGTAGTCTCACTTCGTCGGAACACTTTTCAGAGTGTCACCGGATTTCAAATGTACGTACAAAAAAACGTTCTGGAGTTCTCAAGGGCCATGAACTATTTATGAAACCAAAAACATTCACTTTTCTAGTTCTATGTTGCGATGATTATTTTTCAAGCAACCGCGCCACCTTTTGTTCCAACACTTGAATCTGGGCTTCTTGTCTCAGCACCATCGCCAATAGCGACTGCATACTGTGTTCATACACACCCACCGGAATGTCACCAAATTGCAAATCCTGAATAATGCGCTTCACATCACTCCCAGCAGCATGATTGGCTTTCACCGTAGCACGATTTTTGGGTACATAGTTTGTGTGAGTTATGTATTTTTCTCCCTGAAACGCCGCGCGGAGTCGAATGCTCAAATTGGCCTTTTTTCGCGCCTTGGCGGCGGCATACCAGGTTTTGACTTCTGCTTGCAAAGTATCCATTTTGCTATAAAAGAGAGAGAGAAGAAGAAAAAGAACAATTTAATGGTACAAGCACGTATTCGTTTTGATAAGATCGAAAAAGTGCAAGCCAAATCGCACCACCGACAAATTATGCTCATACCCAACATGATAATACCACACATCAACATGTATATACACTCACATCAAAACATAATGCGCACTCACCTATCAGTCATTCCTGCTAAGAATGCTTCTAGTTGGTCCCAGCTTGTGAGCACAGGGCCAGGATAGCCACGCCAGTGTTCATCTTTGAATACGATTACAACAGAGAAAGGAAAAAAAAAAAAAAAAAGCGACATAAATGCAAATTAGAAAATGCGAGGACAATGCTACATATTATATTGAATTATTACCACACAAAACCCTTTCGATGTGTGGTGTATGAAAAGCAATTACTTACCGTCTAAAAAGTTGCGAGTGGGGTCGGTGGGCTGCAGGATAATGGGAATGGCCCCAAACTCCATTGCCTGTACAGTGAACGCAACAAATATTTTACTAACGTATACGTCAATGTAACGACCCCATAGGAAGTAGCAGATTACACAACATCAGAAAAATATGAAACCGAAACACTCATTTTTTCTCGCTTTTTTGACTCACCTCAGTGTGCCGAAAAGTCTCCGCATTGTTACCCGACGGACACAACACAAACACTGTATCGGCCAATACTTTCATATACCCATTGTACGAGCCCATAAATGTCTTGATTCCATCTGGCACGTAGGCATCCGTGGTACGCGCGTCGCTGCTGCTGGCCTGGCATCCCCCCAGTTTGTTCTCCTGAGCGAGGCGAATAATTTCCCGGCGCTCGATGGCTTGTGGAAAGAATTCGTCTGATTGCAGAATCTTCGGCACGTCGGACAAGCTGGCCCCGTCGGAATCGTACTTGGCATAGTCGACGCGCCCTTTAAAATGACACTTGATGCTGCGCTGGGAGGCTGGTTTGGTCTGGGACGAAGTGAACACTACCGAGGAGGCGTTCTGCACTACATACCCTTCGTACGGCGCGCTCACCGGCAGATAGTACGATGTACTGAGTAGTGGTGTATAGTAGTAGTTGCGTAGTACCAGGTTAAATTGGCTGTAGAGATCTGTCAACTCCTCGACAGAGCCAAAGATAAAGTTCATGTAATCTGTTTGGTCCACCTGCCATGGCTGTTCGTGATTGAGGTGATATACTACTTTTGGCACCACGCCCACTTGACTTAACATTTGCATTGTATTCATTCCAGTCATTGATCGGCCATGTTCAACTGATGCAAATATTGTATTTTCTGGAAGTATCCGAAGATACTGGGCTATCGCGTCAGCTTTATCCATGCCTTCTGGATTTTGTAGTACCATAGCGACAAAGTGGAATTCCGGCATGTCAAAAAGTTCCAACAGCGATCCGAGATAAAGGCCTAAATAGCTATCATCGATAAAGCTATAGGAAAACACCCCAATATAGGTTGGATTGTATGGGGCCAGTGCATCGACGGATTCTTGAACACACTCTAGCGTGAAACAAAACACCGATGTCCCTTTAGTAGGTGGATCAAAGACTGCATCACTTCTTTGTTGAGTGAAGAAGATGACATAAAGGAACACCAAGATGGACAGCATTTTGGCACGAACTGCACAGAGCTACAACTGAACACATTTTATTTACCGCGTGTTATTTTTGGCGATCAATTCATCAGACCCACTGTATATTTTTGTGCTCCCGCTTCATGATAAGAAGCTACCATTTAATTGGTATAGTAAAATCGCCGATTATCCTTAAGTGTTGTTTATCAACGAAAGTTAAAATGTCAAAGCAGACTTGCTATGCCGCTTCTAAAAACAAGCACGTAATATTGGACGTCTTCCGCAGTGAAGTCATTGCCTTGCGCGCGAAGGACCCTGAACTAGAGATTAAAGTGTTGGAAGTTGCATCAGGGACAGGCGAGCACGCTGCTTTGTTTACCGAAAGTGTCACAAACCTTCTGTACCAGCCCACTGAACCCCAGCAGGAGATGCACGAATCAATCCGTGCGTGGACCAATTCGGTTGAAGGCAGTAAAGTGAACCCACCCATATCATTGGACGTCAATGATCCTGAAGCAGTGTTGTCAATTCCCTCGAATTTCTCGAATGGCAGTGTAGATGTGATGATATGCATCAATATGATACATATTAGCCCTTTTCGGAGCACGCATGCTCTGTTTAAGTTGTGCAGTGAGTGTTTAAAACCAGGTGGCAAATTGATCACATACGGACCGTACCGTGTCAATGGAGAGATGGTCGAAAGCAATGTGGCATGCGATCTCAGCTTAAAACAACGCAATGCAGAGTGGGGTGTACGCGATCTGGAAGCCGTTGTGGCAGTGGCGGAGGAGCATGGAATAACTCTTGAAAAGGCAATTCCGATGCCGTCAAATAATTTCTCTCTAGTATTTTGCAAGGTTGGTAGTTCTTAAGATGCGTAGAAGAAGTAGGTTCCTATCGTAACTACCGTGCACGCGTGTTGTAAATAAAACTTTAATCAAAAAGCTCGTTTTTCTTACTCCGATATTTGATACAAAAGATGCGTTTATAGGCACAGCTACTGCTGGCCCCCTGCTGATGGACAGTCCATCATCAGCACAGTCATGTTGTGGATTCTTCTTCTTACTGCCCCCGCTGTGGTTTTTGCCTCCGTCGACCTCCTGGTTCTTGGTGACTGGGGTGGAAGTCCCGTCAAGCCGTACACAATGCCAGGTTCAGACAAAATATTGAAGTTCAACAAAGGAAGACCTCACTCACCTGTTTTCACTCAATGCATTTTGTTCTTTAGGTCAGGTTGCTACTGCTGTTGGAATGGGTATTATTGGAGATAAGCTGAACGCCCAAGCTGTTTTGGCGCTTGGTGACAACTTCTACACCTACGGTAAATAACGAAGACCAGTGCTGTTCTTAACTGACAAGAAAGTAACGTTATCCTGGTGCTCTCTATTCTAGGCATCCAGGGCAATGAGAACAGTCACAGATTCGCAGACACGTGGGACAGTGTGTACACTGCTGATTCTCTCACCCGCGTTCCTTGGTATGTGATCGCCGGAAACCACGACTACAAAGGCAACGTCAGCGCACAGATCGCATATTCCCAGGATAACGCACGCTGGAAATTTCCTTCTATCTATCACAAACAGTCGTTTACCTCTGCGGACGGTGTGACAGTGGACGTGCTGCTCATTGATACGGTGGACCTGGCAGGTACATAACTATCACTATTCTGTTCGAGTAATATATTTCCTGTGACCAAACATCATTTATTGATTAATCCTCTCTATGACTTGGATATAACACTAAACGCTTGTTCCTCTGTATTTCTCTCCTTTCTCTCCTTTCGCTATATATAGGTGCTGCTGGTGGTGAGTCTCCCGAGGTGGACGCGCACTACTTCGATGCACTCCCTCCCCGGCCCCGTAGTGCGGCCTCTGAGCAGTGGACCTGGATCGAGGAGCAGATGCAGGCCAGTACTGCACAGTACTTGCTCGTCGGCGGACACTACTCCTTGTAAGTTGTGTTTTCAATTTGTGTGTATTAGTGCTAGTGTGTTTGTCTTATTTCCATTTTGAAGTGTCTGCACCCGCTCCATGCTTACACACTTTTCTCCACTTTTGAACCAGCGCCTTTATCACTAAAGCTGATGTTATTTTTTCATCTGCCATTTACTGCGTAGGTACTCTGTGTGCGACCACGGCAACTCCCAGAACCTGATCACCAATCTGCAGCCCCTGTTGCAGCGCTACGGTGCCCACTACCTCTCTGGCCACGACCACTGCATGGAGAGTATGCTGCACGAGGGTGTGCACTATATTGTCTCCGGCATGGGCGACACGTGCTGCTACGAAGCGTCCAAAATTGACACCGTGCCGGCCGACAGTGTGCTGTGGTACATGAGCAAGGAAAAGAAGACCCGAGAGATGAAAGGTGGCTTTGCCAGTATCACGGCCACGCCGATGTCGATGACGGCGACGTTCTACGACCAGGACGGAAACACGCTGTTTACCACCCCGGAGATTAACCCCCGCATGGTGAAGACAGTGTAAGATAACTGCGTTCATTGTGAATATTGGCGGTTAGACCCTGCACCGTAAGACATGGGTTTATAGGTTATAACTTTATAACTGGTACACACATTAGCATTATATCATGTGTGTTCATATACTGTAACATATTTTTTTGAGGAAAGAACGAACTTAGTGGGACTTAAAAAACATTGGCGTTATATTAGTGTCCATACAGTAATTTTTTAATATTCATTCTTGTTAATTAACAAAGAGATAAACATAAAAAACACTCTACTCGAATGAATTACCGTAATACTTTTTGTCCTCAACGGCGCATCGGTTTACAGTATCGGCGTATCGGTTATTAGTACTCGTACTCTTTTGCGGCATTATATGGTGCTCGTTTTGTGGTATGCTAATTTTTCTATGTTGTGCACTGCAGCATGAACATTTGTGATTTCATTTACGAGGAGACTGCTGTTCCCCTTTTCCCCTCCGAGGTCCAGTGCGTGAAATAAGCCACCCCCCTGGAAATAAGGCACCCTCTCACTTCTTTTTTGCTGCGATATTTTTCAAACTTTGAGGCACCCAAGTTCATATATCAACGCTTAGGATTGAATCCTTTCGTTGTTAGTTGGTTATTGGCATAATCATCTTTCGTAGTTCTGTTGTTAGTTTTATTTTAAATACTGAACTGGGCTTTAATTGACCAGTTGTGAGATATTGGAATGGATCAGGTGCATCAAGTCGTTTGTTGAGGGTGTTTGCTGATCCATTTCTTCTTCAATAATGCAGGTGGATCAAATTTTCATATTCCATGTCGTTGGGAACGGCGCCGCTTCTCACTATGGGTCATGCCGAAGTGGCGATCCTTTGGTCATCCTCAAAACCGGTATGGTAAAATGTCATTTCTGGCCTCCTTTCTGCTTTCTGAGCCATTGACACAACGGAATGCTCGACTGACTCATTGCATTCATTATTTCTTACTTTTGTGTAGATTCCAGAGCGGTCATTGTCATGAATGTTGCTGGGGTTGTCCTCGGGCACATAAAAAGTCATGGGGTGACTGATTCATCGTAATGTCCTTATTGTTAGTGTATGTGCCATAATCGAGGCCTCTTCGAAAAGGAAAATGGACTCAATGAAGGGTTTTGCTGTAAAAGTTGTGGCAAAAATGTCTCATGGCCTTTCTGCGTAGTGAAGCTAATTATTTACAAATATGTCAGTTCGACAATGACTATGACTTAAAAAAAGATGAACTTTAATTTTTTGTACCTCTTCGTCTTTTCATGGGACTCAGTGGTGGGCTGACTTCGATCTTCTGCGCCTTTCGCTTGGTTTATTTTCTCTTAGCTTTCACCGATGGCATGGCAGCAGCCTCAACCGTCTCCTCGACCATCTCGCCCTTCTCTTCCTTCTTGTTCTTTTTATTTTTCTTGTCCTTCTTCGCATCTCTAGCAAGCAGGTCCTCTCTGCGGCGCTTGCGACTGGGTGCGCCAGTCAACAGGATGGCATGTTGCTGGCTTTGCGCACGGTCGTTCTTATCTGACACGCGCATGTCGTCGGTTGTTTCCGCACGCGGGATGCCCTACTGGTCCATCTCCTGCTCCGTCAATTGGCTGCCCTGGCCGTCCTTGCTGTCCCGCAAGAAAGGTTCGCACATCTTGGAAACCTGCGCGACAATATGGTCAATCTTTATATGGGCGACAATATGACAGGGTGGTGTAGGAGGTGGCAAGGCACGTCTCCACGCTGGGACCCCAGGAACCAGACTCATCAGAATAATCAAACATACCATTGCGATGAAAACCATGCGCTGTGGTGTTTGGCGTCAACACCTTGCCCAGACAGTGCATCAGTCTCGCAATACCGGTGCCCAAACGGCTTAAGCAAGGTTTTCACACTGTTCTTCGAAATGCCCAGATGACCAACATGAAGACGGTTTTTGAGGAGTAGACGCGTAACGTTCCAGAGCCTCGTCTCCTTTGCCCCCATGAAACACATCATCGTCATCTTTGTCCATGACAATTCTCGGATCTAATCCTAAGCGTTTGTATATGAACTTGGGTGCCTCAAAGTTTGAAAAATATCGCAGCAAAAAAGAAGTGAGGGGGTGCCTTATTTCCAGGGGGGTGGCTTATTTCACGCACTGTCATGTCCTGTTATTAAACCCACATGTTATTTATGGTCTTTAGTTTAGGTTTGGGTTTAATACTATCACATGCTTTGTGACAGTTTCGGACATGCTC